>Ga0210410_10001609_pt1 | contig 21017 bp, 20 predicted proteins | sample IncBWC4MmetaG_FD_161058 | JGI IMG/M metagenome (GOLD analysis project Ga0210410, IMG submission 161058) | Forest soil microbial communities from Barre Woods Harvard Forest LTER site, Petersham, Massachusetts, United States - Inc-BW-C-4-M | ecosystem: Environmental > Terrestrial > Soil >... | reverse complement strand
AGCTTCACCGATAGCATGGTGGCCGTGGCCAATTACGAAATCGCGCCGGCGAGTACGCCACTCATCAACTTCCCGAATGGCTTCGCAACCGCTTCGAGCCTGGTCACCGTGAATGGTTCTTCCCGGTTCAACGGATCCGCGCTTCAGCTGACGGATACGGCTCGTTATTCGGAAGCGGGATCCGCCTGGTACGTGGTCCCTGTCAACGTGCAATCGTTCACGACGAACTTCACGCTCAATTTGCAGAATGCGAGCGCTAACGGGATGACGTTTACCATACAGAACCAACCACCCGCCTCCTCCGACCCCTCTATCCACTATGTCAGCGGAGGCCCCAATGCCATTGCAAACGACGCGACCGGCCTGGGTTATTCAGGGGACATAGGGTTGGGGTCGGCGAACGCGGGCTTCCTGAATAGTGTGGCTGTGATATTCGATTTATACAACGGATCTGGGAGTTTGACCGGGCTTTACACGAACGGCGCAACGCCTACTGGGTCTTCGATCGATATGAGTTCTTCAGGGCTGAACCTCCATAGCGGCAACCCTCTTAACGTGGCGCTCAGTTACAACGGAACGACGCTCGCGATGACGATCACTGATACCAAGACCAAAGCCTCGTTTTCAAAGAGTTGGGCGATCAATATCCCGACGACCGTGGGCGGGAGCACCGCTTACGTGGGCTTCACGGGAGCCACCGGGGGACTAAACGCGACTCAACAGGTATCTTCCTGGACCTACTCTACCAGCGCGGGGCAAACGCCCGCAGTCCCCGCGGCTCCAACGAACCTCCGTGTTCAATAACGTCGGCGTCGGAGAATATGCCGCGGATTGTTAGTCGATCATGCAATCCGCCGTCAGCGCGTTGGAGAGCCGGAAGGTCAGTGCCTTGCGGCTCTCCTCGTCATTGCCATGCATCGGGGTGGCATGCACAGCCGAGGTGTTTTAGATATCCAGACTTTGGCTTATTTCAATAACTCAATGGCGACGTTGCGTCATAAAGCGCCGGAGAGTGTCCTTGAAATGGCGAATCCGCCAGACCTGGAAATTATCCCAGAGCGGTATCGTGCCTCGCACCTTGATCCATTCTTCGGGCAAGATACCCGAAATCGTATTGGGCACTCCCGGACGGCACCAAGCCGACGGCGCTACGATGATACGGTCATCGCGTAAATTGAGCCAAGCGCCCCACCATGCAAATGTCGAATTAGTAATCACATTCGCGCGGCATTTGGTCATTAGATACAACTGTTGATGGGGGCTCAGTCCTTCGACCAATATACATTGGTTGCCGACGACCGAAGCAATGAACGTTTTTGCCAAATCCGGTCTGTCTGCAAACACTAAAATAGGGCCCGTAACCGCGGCCCGTTTCAGACCTCGGCGGTAATACGAAGGCTGATAAAGAGGAAAATACTCCCGCGTATTCGCATAATCCTGATCCAGCCTTAGTGAAATACTAGCCGCGTCCTCAAGAAGAGAACGCGGGAACAATGATTCAACCGAATCTACGATTTCGGGTCGAAATGAATACCATGACTTCACTAACGCCTTGTCGGGGTAGTATTGCTCCGATTGAAAATACCCTTGAATTTCACTGCAATCAGCTATTTCGAGCGCGCGGGGACAAAACCCTCCCTCGGGGGCCGAGTCAAAATGATGCACTATGCCCCGCGGCGCAGCGGCTCGAATTTCTTTGTCCTTAAGATCAAATATCTGATCGCCCTCCCAGGTGGGGCAGAAGAAAGTGGTTTTTAACCTCTGCGCCGTGACACGTAGGAAAGCGTACTGAAAAAGTTGATTGCCTAGGCGGCCATAACTGCCCAACTTTGAGAATGCAATCATTGCGCCTTAACCCGCGGCGCAGGCGTGCGAAATATAGCTGGGATGCTTCTCCCTAGATGCTCTTTGAATTTCAAGGAATGTTTTTCGACAAGATGCCAAGACGCAAAAGCAAAAAGGAACGTGATCGGATATGCGAGGACAAACATTTTGAAAGGAGGAATATTCTTGATTACTGTCGCAATGGATTGTTGAATGGGATACGCATAGATGTAGATTCCGTACGAGTAGTCGCCTTTCGTCAGGAACCGGAACCTCCCCAGCGACGGCACGAGAGCCACGTATATGACGAGATATGGCAGAACAAGCTTGTAAGCGATTCCAAAACAAAATAAATTCATTATTGACGCGACCAGAACGAGCATCATAAATCCCGCGACCCATCTCGATGCAACCACTCTGCTTTGCAATAATCGCAGGGTTGCCCCAGTAAAGAATTTTGAAGTAAGGGTCCAACCGGATGCCAGCGGTAAGAAGTCCCATGACGGGTTAATGTAATCGAATAAATCAAGTAAGGTACTAAGCGCGGCAACGCCCACGCAAAAAGCGACGAACAATCGCCCACCATATCTGCGGACAAGGCCGAGCACGAGCCATGAAATGCCCAACTTGATGTACATCCCTAATTCGACCGGAAGCGTCCAGAGTGACGAGTTCGCGCCACCTTGCTTAAAGGGTACCGTTTCGAATGCGCCTGGGAAACTGGCATCCACGCCTCGAATAAGAACGCAATTCTTCAGAAAGGAATGCCAAGTAGTCCACTCAGTGAAGAACAATTTGGAGCTAAGAGATGAAAACCAGAGGCCGACGATAACCACCGTGACGACCTGCGAAACCCAAAGACCTGGATAGATGCGCAATGCGCGAGCTAGAAAAAATTCCAAGATATTTTTACGAGAAATTAGACTGCCTGTTACGAGAAATCCACTCGTGACAAAGAATATATCTACGGCCATCGACCCAAAGGTAATGCCAATTTCTCTGCTGAAGGGCTCTAAATCCGGTCGTCCGGTGGCAAGTGTAAAACTGTGACTGACCAACACCATCGATGCCGCGATCAATCGAATCAGATTGAAATTGTTGTCGCGCCCGGATGAATAATCGCTCAGCCTACGCTGCATAGTCAGTCGCCTTTTGTGCGATTAGTCCGTCGAATAGGATCCGAACACGGAACAGCCAAATAACGGGCAATCCGATGCGGCGCTTTGCACGCTTTACCTTCATCAAAGCCCTCCTTCGGAAGTTAACGCACTGGATCGGGGGACAACCGTGCATCACGTCCCTAAACACAGCCTGCATCGTCTTCCGGGCCAGCTTTTTTTGACGGGGCCGCAAAGCAAAAGTCCACGATACGTCGCCCCTCACCCGTGTATCGCCCCCCCCCTCTTCCATCCACCCGGAGCGCGAAATGCCCGGATGCGGATTTTTAACATATCGCGCACAGCCCTGATACATTACCCCGAGGTGCGTGTGCACATTATGGAAATCACAATTCTTAAGCTGAAGGAATGGAAGCGCCAATAGGCCGATGGGGTACGATGTTTTACTGCGGGAACATGATCTACGCATCCAGGGAAGGTGTCTAGGGAAGGTATCTTAGTGCCCACGACCGCTACGCCAAACCAATCCGACCACATCCGCACACTTGATGGGCTTAGGGCGGTCGCTATCTTGTGCGTGATCGTCTGCCACGTGTTCGCCGACAACCACAAAGTGGTTGCGCTGGGACATATGGGTGTCCTGATCTTCTTCGCGCTGAGCGGCTACCTCATTACGACGCGGCTCGTGATGGAGTATCAATCCAACGGACACATCTCGCTGCGTAATTTCTATATTCGGCGAGCATTTCGAATCCTCCCGCCCAGCTTGGCCTATCTCGGCATCCTGTCGATATTAAGCGCTCTTGGTATTGTGGCCTGCAGCCCCCAAGTCATTCGGTCGGCCATCTTTTTCTACACAAACTATATCAACGTGGGCAAGGGATGGTACGCGGGACACTTCTGGTCGCTTTCAGTCGAGGAACATTTCTATCTGATTTGGCCTTGCTTGCTCATTGGGTTCGGCGTGTGCACTGGTTGGCGCATCGCGTTTGCCTTGGTTCTCGCAATTTTCGTATGGCGCATCGCGGACTTTCACCTGCATATTCTGGCGCGAGCGCTGCACGATCCGTTCCTTCAGTGGTATGGATACAGGACGGACCTGATTGCGGACACTTTGCTATGGGGTTGTTGCCTCGCCTTTGTGAAATTAAAGGCTGGCCGGATCAGCTCAACCGCCATCGCTGCATGCTCAGCCACCCTGCTTGCGCTCCTTTGCCAAGATACCCGCTTGCCATTTCTGCCGCACAATATCAGTCTTCTTACACCGATCGAGCATCTGTTGCCCGCGATCCTAATAGGCGCTGTCGTGGCCTGCCCTTCGGCGCCGATTGGCCAGGTGCTCGAGCTTGAGCCCATGCGCCTCATCGGGAAATGGTCATATAGCCTATATATCTGGCAGCAACTTTTTCTTTGGGGTCCCGACGGCCCACGAATGCCCGCGGCTATCGGAATCTGTGCCGCATTTGTATGCGCCTACCTTAGCTACCGATTCATCGAGCAGCCATTCATACGGATCGGCAGGCGGGTCACTATGGCAACTCGACGTCCGCAGTCGGGCAGTAGATCGGAGCTTTCCGATTCCTCTGCGCGCGAGTGATCACAAGTCGGCGAGCAATTGATCGGATGCTGTTCGGGATCAGCCACTGTTGCAAGCATCGCGCGTGCGGTTAGATACAGGGATGTATACTTCGTACATGATATTCAAGGAAGTATCCAAGCACAACAACGTCGTCGGTAAAGAGCTCGAGGTTTTTCACACCTTGAACGCGATGCGCGGCATCGCCGCCATCATCGTTGTGATGGGCCACGCTCCAAAGTATTTCGGAACGGAACTTCCAAGCACCTATTTGGCGGTCGATCTTTTTTTCGTGTTGAGCGGGTTCGTCCTTGCTCATGTATATGAAAAAAGATTCTCCAGAGGCTTGCGTACCGCTCAATTCATGACGCTGCGGTACATTCGCCTGATCCCATTTTTCGGTCTGGGTATCGCAATATCAATCACAGGCGTATTTATTGCCAGCCTCTTTGGGGCTCCAATACGCTGGACTGTGGTGCCAATCGCGATCTGCGCATTTTTCAATTTGCTGTTTTTGCCGGCCCCCCCCATCCATGGCGCATTATTATTCCCACTAGACGACCCGGGGTGGTCACTGTTTTTCGAATTATTCGCCAATTTGTTGTATGTGCTTACCTGGCGAGTCTTATCCAATAGGGTCTTGACGTGCGTCATATGCGTCGCTGGCGTATCGCTCTTGATATATTCAAATCAGCTAGGAGGCTTGAGCGGTGGTTGGAATTGGGCAACATTCGGCGTCGGCATCGCGAGAGTCCTGTTCAGCTTTCCCGCCGGCATACTCATCTATCGCTTAACCCAGCAAGCAACTCCAATTAGATTAAACCCGGCGCCCATATTCGCCGTCACGATTGCCGTTCTTGTCATTAATCCCGGAGAATTCGGCTCAATTTACGCTGTAGTTGCGGTCGTGGCAGTGCTGCCCGCTCTCGTGCTGATTGGATCAATGACTAGACCGACAAGGTTGATAGGGCTGTATTCATTTATGGGAGTTACCTCCTACGGGATTTATGCGATTCATAAGCCCATAATAAATATCAGTGATGGCTTCATTGTCAAGCTGATAAAGACATCACCTGATGCCAAAGCACCGTGGATAGGCATTGCCTTTATTCTCTCATTGCTCGGTGCAGTTTGGCTGCTCGATAAGTATTTCGATATTCCGTTTAGGCGCGCTCTCTCGACAAAACAACGCCGAGAGATCCGAAACTCTATTAGCCGGTGAAGCAGCGCGCTGCGAGACTTTACGCTTTTTGGCCGGCAGGAAGTGGGACAAGTCGAGTACGCAACCAGCCTAGCGCAGGTCTTTCGACTATCATCCAGCTGGCATACCCAAAGATCGCCGCACCAACCATCGACAGCAAGCATAGCACCCAAGGGTTAATGGATGGATTGCACCAGACGATTGAACTCTGAATCGGCCACGCATATAAATACACGCCGTACGAAATATCATTGTCCTGGCCAATTAGCCCTAAGCGTAGAACTGGAACCTTAAACGCGAACCAGAAAATCAAATAACCGCCGAAGACTGCAAAGGCCGCCTCCGCCGTGAGGTGGAAAAAGAACATGGGAATGAGTGATGTTACCGCGATCAGCGCGCCTAAATTGGTGAAGCGAATCCTGTCGCGAAATATGAAATAAATTGCGCCCACAAGGAATATTGATAAAAAGCGCACATTTCTTTCGAGGGTGCCTAAGACCCGATCCCCACGCAGGCTGACGCCGCTAAAATAATCTGACGCATTGAGCACTATAAAGCCCAACGTCAAGAATAGGATTAGTAATCGGAATCGCGGGTTATACAAGCCGATCAAACCCAGTAATGCCGCGGCTATATAACACCTGAATTCGTACGCAATTGTCCACATTGGTCCGTCCAGCAATTCGTAATGTAGCCCGTGAAAAGCGCCATCGACGTACGGTTGCAACAGAAAGACCGTCTTTCCGACGAGCCGCGCAATTGGTCCGGCGGTAAACAGTTCGCGTTTAGCGCCTACGAGGGGCGCCAATATAAGCACGCAGGCCCAAAAGCAGACAAGGTACCCTGGCACGATGCGAAACAACCTTTTGAGGAAATAAGATGTCAACGAACGGCTCTCGACGAAGCTTTTTACAATGAGAAAGCCGCTGATAAGGAAAAAGCCATCGACCGCAATCTCTCCAAATGACAACGTGCCGAATAAACGCGTAAGTATTTCCCTTGACCTGTCGCCGTCCACCAATTCCGGTGAATGCGAGACGATTACGAGTGAAGCGAAGAATAATCGGAGTAAGCCAAAGTTATTGGCTCTGCTTTTAGCTTTAGGTAGACTCGATTCCAAATTATTCAAAGAAACATTCATGTGTCTTTCACCCAGATAGGCTTTTTTTGTTCGAGTCGTACCCCTTCGATAATCGGCGCCTAGCTAAAGAGCACATTACCCGATATGCGTGATGTTGGAAATTGCAACGCGCCGCCGCTCTTCGCCTTTCGTTTTGCAGTAAGTCTCAAACTATGACAGGATCAAGCTTTGTCAATCTCTCGTGGATCGATGGCCGTGCGGAATACGATATCGTCTATCGATGCGCGATTTATGTTTTTGCTTCCAAAATACAAGTGGCGCCGCCGATCAAACTCCCAATGCCATATGCGATTTGAACTTGGGAGATAACCCCCGTGGACCGGCAAGCGTTTGACGCAATTTATCTGATCAATCTTCCGGAGCGTGCAGACAGAAAGCGCGAACTCGAGCACGAGCTTCGTAGTGTGGGCTTACAGACCGACGACCCGAGATTAGTATGGATCCGTGCGGTGCGTCCTTTGGAGGCCGGAGAATTCCCAAGTATTGGCGCCCGCGGTTGCTTTTTGAGCCATTTGACATGCTTGCAGTCAGCGTTTGAGCGTGGACACAAGCGTATTCTGATTCTCGAGGACGATGCCTGTTTTCCCAGACTTCGATTAAATGAATTGAAGAGAGTGATCGAAAAATTAAAGGGATTGGATTGGGCTATTTGGTATGGGGGTGGAAGCATGCTCCTCGATTTGAGTGTAGGGAGCGATAACTCTGAAATCATTCCCATCGATCACACGGTGGGAGTGCAGACCTCTCATTGCGTTGCTTTTCAAGGAAACGCGATCGGGTCGGTGCGGGATTTCTTGGAACTCATACTGACGCGTCCGGGCGGACATCCGGAAGCCGGCCCAATGCATGTAGATGGTGCTTACAGCACGTGGCGGGCCCTAAATCCGACCGCTATCACGCTCGTCACTTTGCCGCCAATCTGCGCTCAGCGGTCTTCGCAGTCGGATGTCGCGATACCACGCTGGTTCGATAAAACTCCATTGGTCCGGAGAGGCGTCGCTGCACTTCGTCGCCTGCGCAATCACTTTAACCGGTAGAGTAAAATGTTGGTTACAGCAAATACTTGCTGGTAATGTGGTGAAGCATCGACTCCGGGTACACCCTCCGTTGGGCAGCCATGTCGGCACAGCAGCCTACTATTCGAACTTCAACCCGCCGGTTTTGAGGTTGGCGCTCGGCGTATCGAGCCATTCGGGCAACGCCAAGAGCTCGTCGCTGACAATCTGTTCCATCAACGCGCGAGGACCGCTCCGCGTGAACACGTGATCACCGCTATTGATTGTACGTATGCGGATACGCTCCGCGAGGCGTTTGACGGAAGTTCCGGCTTGCAGTTTCAACAGGGCGAACCCGGGTTCGCCGCGCGCAAACACGAAAACCACCCTGACTCCGCGCGCGACAATTTCCTCGAGTTCGGTACCGAGATCATTCGGCAGACGGATGTGCAAGCGGCGAGCGATGTCCCGCAATGTGGATTCCGCCGCGAGAAGCGGACGCTGCATATAAATTTTGGCGATGCGCAGAATATTGACCTGACCGGTCACCATCCTTTTCCATGCGGCCAGCGAGAATGCCCGCTCACGGTAGACTCCGGGATTGCGGACGACTTCGGATAGCTGAAGGCCCCGCAACGTTTCACCAGACTTCCAGAAATAATTCTGCGGGTTGACCATGAGAATACGATTAACAGACAATCCGGCGACGGCTGCTCGCAGCGCGTGATAGGCACCGGAACAAAGGCCGGCCAGCGTGACATCACGAACGCCATAGCTGCTGCGAAGGAACTCGATCGCAGCGCGGATGTCGTCCACAGCTTCGTGCGGAAATACATCATCCTCGGCGCGTCCGGGACGGGTTCCGCTGTCGCCCAAACCCGCCAAGTCCATGCGCAATACCACATAGCCGTGCTGCGCCCAGCGCCGCGCCATCGACACGTACAACCGGCTTGCGCCGATATGATGATCGGCGCCGGCATTGAGGAGAATGACCGCCCGCCGGCGAATCTCGTCGGCCGGCGGCTGGGTGACAATTCCGAACAACAACGCATCGGCGCCGAAGAACACCGGTCTCTCCGTCCGTATGACCTCAGGAGCGGACGCATTCCCGGCCAACGTCAATTCGTTCGTCGGAGCGGTGGAATTGGACTCACTGATTGGCCGCCCGGCACTTCGATCCGGAACGGCAGTAACTTGTCCGGGAATCTTCAAGAGCCAATCGAGCGTTACCGCAATTATCTCTTTCGGCACCATCGCAAACTGCGGCGGGGTCATCAGCATCTCGACGAGGCCCGGCAACGCCACGCGTGTCGTGCGCCCCTGCACCCCCGGTGAATGCGCCTGGGCGCCCGCAACTGGTATCGTCGCGCGGTCAATGACGAGCATCTGCGGCAGCGGCGGCGATTGAGGCGTGGATAGATCCACCTTCGCGAGCGCTGCGAGTGTAGCTGCCGAGAACGCGAATCCACTGACTTCCATCCCACCAAAACGCGCATCCTGCTTGTCGGCCGCCGACTCAGAGTGGTCGAGTCCCAAAGATGCCGCCAGGCGCGTTGTGCGAAGCTCGCGCAGATAGCGGCGTCCAGTGATGATTGGAGATATGACAACGAGCGCACTCACGGTATTGCCTTGGGACGCGGCCAGTGTCGCCAGAAGTGCGCCAAGCCGAAATCCAAGCAAGCACACGTGCCGGACGCCGGTTCGTAACCTTAACGCTTCTGCAGCGGCCAGCACATCTTGAGTCCAGATCTCAAGTTGATCGACCTGTGGATCGATCTCCGGAGAATCACCAGTACCCAAATAATCAAATCGAAGCGCCGGCATTCCCGCCGCCGCGATGGCTTCCGCGAACGCGCGCATCCCACGATGCGCGCAAATCGCCTCGTAACCGAACGGTTGACAGACGACGACGCCGACGTCTGCTTTCAAGCCGTTCAGGGACCGATGCAGCCACCCGAACAAGCGGTGCTCGCCGGAATTGAAGTAAAGAGCTTGCGCAGAGCCAACGGCCCCCACGGGACTTTGCAGCAACTGTACTTCAGCTGACATGGTCTACCAACTTCCCATAAAACTATCGATCTATTCTATCCGACCATAGTCGGTGCAATGGCGAGTTGTCGCTCAGTTTTCGTCACGGCTCTTCTCCGCCCCCATCATAATTGTCGGTCTGTAATCGCCACCACGGACAGGAAGAGCGGGCTAGAACGCGCATCGAGCTTGCATGCGCATAACGTGTCGCTAACGCCACATAAGCTGGCGGGTGTGATATCCGCCGGCGGATTCTGTCTCCACGATAGCGATCCACTTTGCAGCGACCGCCTGCAGGGTTATCCGATGCGGGAGCGCCGGGTCTCGAAATCACGCTCGTGAAGGTCAGCAGGAAGGCGGAGCGCCTGTCGCAATTATGCGACAAGGCCTTTGCAAAATGCAAAGATTCGATATTGAGTAAACTCACGGAAAAGTGTTGTTACCGTGTTAGTGTAACCACCTGTCGAATTCGGCTCCTATGTGATTGTTTGTATTGAATTAAAGCAACTGCGGTAGGTCGATTTCCAGTCCGGGTGTTTGTTTTTTGTGATTAGCGGCAACTTTTGAACCAGTCTTCCGGGATGACTTCTTGCATATAGCCGATTCCCCAACCGGACCGGGTTTACGACACATGCAGACTGATCCACCGGATCAGACGGCACTGACGACCGCTAAACTTCTGTGGTCGCTAGCGGTTGTGGTGATTGCAGCTCGCGCCAGAAACGCCGGTATCAAGAAGTTGCCCGAGATGCGCCCCGAACTTGACTACGTGTTTTAGCGCCTCATTTTGAAAATCGCCTACTTCATCAATCAATATCCAAAAGTAAGCCATAGCTTTATTAGGCGCGAAATCTTAGCGATGGAGCGTCAGGGATTTGATGTACAGAGGATCGCGCTCAGAGGATGGAAAGAATCATTGCCTGATGCCGAGGACCGGCAAGAACAAGAAAAAACGCAATACGTATTGAGGACGGGACTTCGCGGGCTACTGGTGCCTTGGTTGCTGGGACTATTGCGTTCGCCCCTCAAGATGTATGCGGCCTGCCGTTTGGCCATTCGAGTCTCTCGCCAAACCGATGGGCGTCTTCTGCATCATTTGGTTTGTGTCGCTGAGGCGTCGCGCATATTGATCTGGATTGCAAGATCTCGGGCGTGTCATCTACACGCTCATTTCGGAACCAATTCGGCAGAAATTGCCATGCAGATGCGCGTTCTCGGCGGCCCGCCGTTCAGTTTCACCGTGCATGGTCCGGACGAATTCCTTGCGCCACTGGGCCTCGAAGACAAGATCAGCAGATCCGCTTTTGCGGTGGCGATAAGCTCCTTTGGGCGAAGCCAGCTTTATCTCCGCACCGCGGCCGCCCTATGGCCCAAAGTCCGCGTCGTACACTGCGGTCTGGAGCCGAGTTTTCATTCAGGAGATACAAGTACTCGAATATCCGATTCTCGCCTGGTTTGCGTAGGTAGATTATCCGAAGCCAAGGGGCAACTACTTCTCATTGATGCTGTCGCGCGGCTCAAACAACGCGGAGTTCATGTAGATCTAGTATTGGCGGGGGACGGCCCCATGCGGACAGAAATCGAGAAAAGGGTGAGAGAATTTGGACTGCAAGATAGAGTACGGATAACTGGTTGGATCAGCAGCGCCCAAGTTCGCGAGGAGATCCTTGCCGCCCGGGCTATGGTCCTGCCGAGCTTTGCGGAAGGCCTGCCGGTAGTCATTATGGAGGCGTTGGCATTGAGAAGACCCGTCATTACGACATACATCGCGGGGATCCCTGAATTGGTCAAGGCTGGAGAGAACGGATGGTTAATTCCCGCCGGCTCGATCTGCGCCTTGACTGCAGCCATGGAAGACTGCCTTTCACGATCATCTGACGAAATCGAAAAAATGGGCGACGCAGGGAGGCGGATGGTCATCGAGCGTCACTCCATCGATACAGAAGCGGGGAAGCTCGCCAATCATATTCGCAGTGTCGATTCATCGTGTGCGTGACAATGCTATGTTTGACAATATTCGACAGGATTTGAGGGCGCACGACGGCAATTGGGGGGCCCAGGGATTTTGGGTACTGACCGTGTATCGCTTCGGGAGATGGCGCTACGGTGTGCGACCTCTACTCCTCCGAAAATTCTTTTCGCTTATCTACAAATTCATTCAAATCGTTACAGGCATAGAATTGCCTTGCGAAGCCCAAATTGGTCGAAATTTCGTCATCGACCACTTTGGTGGAATTATAGTCAGTGGCTATGCCAAATTCGGGGACAACTGCCGCATTCGCAATGGGGTGGTGGTTGGATTGCGCCGAGTGACTGAACCCGGAGCCCCCACCATAGGGGACAACGTCGACATCGGAACCGGCGCGAAACTGTTAGGACCGATCACCATTGGGAATAACGTCTTGATCGGTGCGAACGCGGTCGTGTTGACGGATGTTCCCGAAAATTGCATCGCTGCCGGCGTTCCCGCCACTATCAAGCAGAGACGAAACTAGCGTGTTCCCGGTGATTTTGAACGCGATACTATCCGTCGTTGCTGCGTTGTTTCTGGTGCCGATCGCGGTGCTGACTACTGAAGTCGTGGCAGCAGTGTGTGGGCGCCGAATAGTGTTTGCCACATCAGGCACACGCACGCCGGTGGCGATTTTAATCCCCGCGCATAATGAGGAAGGAGGTATCTCCGCCACACTTCGGTCCATCGCTCCGCAACTAGGGGAGCACGACCGACTGATTGTCGTAGCGGATAATTGTACCGACGGAACCAGGAATGTCGCGGAGGCGGAAGGAGCAGAAGTCGTTTCTCGCACGAGCTCAGACAAGCGCGGTAAGGGCTTTGCGCTGGATTTCGGCTTACGATACCTAAGGTCGAACCCACCCGACATAGTTATCGTTGTGGATGCAGATTGTCATGTCGCGCCGGGCGCGATCGATCTTCTTGCCAAGATTTGCAATGACTACGGGCGGCCGGTTCAAGCGCAGTACCTCATGCACAGTCAAGGGAACGCTCGGCTCAGGATGCAAATTGCTGAATTTGCATGGGTAGTCAAGAATCTGGTGCGTCCGATGGGACTTGGAAAGCTCGGTTTGCCATGTCAGCTCATGGGCTCGGGAATGGCTTTCCCGTGGATGAGTATCAATAACATGGATTTGGCCGATGCACATATCGTTGAGGACATGAAAATGGGACTAGACATGGCACGGCTCGGTGTCCCGCCTATTTTCTGCCCAGAAGCCTTGGTGCTCAGCTTATTTCCGACCCACGAGGAAGGGATAAAGGATCAGCGGACTCGCTGGGAACATGGTCACCTTGGCACCATACTGAGTGAGGCGCCAAGGGTGTTCTTCCAGGGATTGAAAGAGATGGATTTTTCCCTAATGGCTTTGGCACTTGACCTTTGCGTCCCACCGCTGGCTCTCTTGCTGATGCTGGTATCGGTTCTCTGGTTGGTCGCGATCATATTTTATGCGGCCACGGGATATCGCGCTCCGCTCCTGATCACAAGCTCCGCGTCAGTTGTCTTTGGACTTGCGGTGCTAACGGCATGGGCGAGCCACGGACGACGAATCATCTCCTTTTCACGTCTACTATCAGCCTTTATATACCCTCTTTGGAAAATTCCCATGTATGTGCAATTTGTCTTTTCGAGACAACGTGAGTGGGTACGATCGAAACGCGACAAAGACCGCTAATATCGAACTCAAAGAACTTTGCGTAACGTTCTCATTAGAATCGGTGGCACCAGATCATTCGCCAATTGGCTCGCGCGCTGCCTGAAGGTTAGATCGAAGTCCTTCTCATTTCGAGGTCGAAATATCGTCGAATGCTCGCCCGTTACCTCCTCTGCCGGACGCCCGTTGCTGAAATAGTAGAGAGCGAGTGACTTCCGCGTCATGCCTTCAGGGCACTGAAGAGGGTCAGGATGACCGTGAAACGTGAAGTCGGTAGTGCCAAAGATCATCATCCGATTGAAAATCGGCAACACTTTCGCTTCACAACGAGTGACGTCGCGATTCCAGAGTTGCAGATGGCCGCCGTATTCTTCACGCCAATCCTTGTTCAAGTACAACAGCAAATTCAGCCGCCGATCGAGACCAAAGTCGCGATGCTTATTGAAGTCCGCATGCACTCCTAGTTTGCCCCCGGGTACGATCTGATGGAGACCGCCGCCTTCGAATCCTGGATCGGAAATTAAATTCCTAATGCCCGTTACTCGACTTAGAAATTCCAGAAAAGTGATCGAGTTTAGGTGATACATGAAGAGCCGCGTCGCAGGTCCGAACGACGCTTCGGCGGACGATGCGAGCTTAATCTCCCGGGCATTGTCGAAAGTTTGCCAACGTATCGCGCCCGGGGCGGGGAATTCGCCAAGAATCTGATCCACCATCGCGGGATCAAAAAAATCATCAAAAACGATGTGCGGAAACGGCTTCGCGTTGATGTACGTCGAATACGCGGTTTCACTGACCTCCCTCATGCGCGAGAGCGGTAGAAAAGAATCGATCGTCAAATCGCTGATTGCGCGCATTGCCCACTCATGCTCTAGGGGGTAGAAATTTCACGGGCGAGGTTACCAAACCGAGTTACGGGATAAAATATAGACTCTGGTCGAGCACAGGCGATAGCCAACCTCGAGGTTGTGGGCTAAGTATGGTCGATTTTGCGCCCTGAGGCGAAGATCGTTGGTGGGCTTGCGAAGCGAATCACACAGCACGCTTTCGCTGGACTGCATCTATCTCGCGCTGCAAAGATAGATTTCGGACCGATTGCGTATAACGGCCATAATCCGTTGAACGGTATGATATTTCTCCAGGCCCTTCGCGACGCCTCAGCGAAATGACCGATGAAATTCGCGAGGTAAGTTCTTATACTTGGACCTCTACACGTCTCACAAGGGTCAATTCATGTCGCTGAGAGCCACGATTACCACGCAATTCGAACAAGTTGCGCAGGAACAGAAGCGAAAGCTAAGCCGTCTCTCGGACGATCTAAAGCTGCTGGACTCAGGACTCGATTCCCTCAGTTTTGCCTTGATCGTTGCGCGGCTCGAGGACGCGGTCGGGTTCGACCCTTTCGATTCCGACGAGGAGCTGAAATTCCCGGTCACGTTCGGCGATTTCCTAAAACTCTACGAGAATCATCCGAAATAGGAGCGCTCGGCCCTCCTCGAGTCCTCCCGCCAATCCGCGGCCGCTTTGGGTAGCGGGCGTTAGCCGCCTGCATCACAATTCAGATCAAAAGAGATCGATAACTCTTTAAGTATTATGAGAAAAGACCCTCACCGCGACGAGTGGGTCGGCGTTTTTACATAACACTGAAATTATCGCTGGCACAAATTTCCATTTGTAGGTAGATAATGTGTCGCCAAATCGAGACATGGCGCTCATCTTGATCCGGCGTATGCCTCTAAGCTTTGTGGGTCGTCCCGTCCACGGTAGGTGTTGGGCTGCGCAGTCTGTCAGTAACATGAACAACGTTTTAGATATCGACGACCACAATCTCGACGAGGCTTTGCAGCTCGTGGCGACGTTCGGCAACGATCGCTACGGATACATCGTGACCCCGAATGTCGATCACATCATCCGTCACCATCAGGACAGCTACTTTCGAGCGCTGTACGCACAGGCAGCCTACGTGCTGCTCGACAGCCGTTTTCTCGCTCACACCGTGGGACTGCTCAAACGGCAAATGCTTCGTGTCTGCTTGGGCAGCGATCTGACAGCCGCCATCTTGGACTCGATCATCAAGCCGCTCGATGTAGCGATTCTGGTGGGGGGCACGCCCGAGCAGGCGCAAATCCTGCAGAAGCGATACGGATTGCTGAGGCTTCACCATATCGATCCGCCCATGAACTTCATCCGCGACCCGGTGGCCGTCGAGACGTGCCTGCGCGAGATTGAGACGACGAGTCCGTTCAGATTTTGTTTCCTGGCGATCGGATCGCCCCAACAAGAGATCATTGCGCAGAAGCTCAAGGAGCGAGGCATCGCGCGCGGACTCGCTCTCTGCGTCGGCGCCGCCATCAACTTCCTCACGGGCGTCGAAAGGCGCGCACCGCTATGGATGCAGGAGGGCGGACTCGAATGGCTGTATCGCCTTTCAAAAAACCCGCGAAGGCTTTGGAGGCGGTATCTCGTTCGCGGCCCTAGAATCTTTTTATTGTTGTGGCGAATTGAATTGCGCGTGCGGCGATCGGCCCCCGTACCCGGGATCAGTTGGGAAGTTCCGGTTCCCGGAAACACCGCGGCTAAGAAAACGGTGCCTATCGCCACGAGCCCAAGATAGGCTTTCTAGGATCGCGGCCCAAAGGCAGGATATGGGTCGTTTAGCTAGATGAGCCCCAAAATCTTGGTTCCTCCCATTACTTGTATTCAATCAGTCCGGATTGCGCGCGTCGGATTCGGTCCACGAGGAATTTGATCTGGCCAACCATTTCCGGGAATTTGCCCAGCACGAGTGCCGCACCCCTCCACCAGTTCTCTCGCTCGGACTGCTTGCTGAGCCGCGCTAGACGAACCACTTGCAGAGGGTAGATCGCGAGCAACAATAGACTCCACCAGCTCAACGCGACCCCTAGGATCACCGTAGCCAGGGGAATGCCCAGCGCCCAGATCCACACGCGCAACGATTCAAAGACCGAAGGCCGCTCAGGCGATCCGTCGCGAAGCGATGCACTCAGAGCGAAGGCATACCCTCCCCGGACTCCCCGCTTCCACCACTGGCCGAATCGGTACATTGCGACATCGTGCAGAGTCATGGGCTCATTCAGTCGCCAGATGCGCCAACCTGCCTGGCGTAGACGAACGCACATCTCCGGCTCTTCACCGCAGATCATTTCTGCCCGGTAGCCTTTCACCTGGTGAAATGCGCTGATCCGTATCAGCGCATCGCCGCCGCACATCTTCACGTCTCCGAAGGGATATTCGCGCCACTCGATGTCGATCAATAAGTTATAGATCGATTTCTCCGGAAAGCGCTCGCGGCGAAGACCCGAAACAACCGCCACGTCGCTATGATGATCCAGAAATTGCTGGGACTTTTCCAGCCAACCCGGAACCACTTCACAGTCACCGTCGACAAAGAATACATAGTCCAGCGCCGGCTGCATTTGAATCAACTTTTGAAAGCCCTCGTTACGGGCCCTTGCTGCCGTGAACGGGGTGTGAAGATCGAGTTCGACGACAATCGCCGCGCACGCCCGTGCGACTGCAATAGAGTCGTCGGTGGAACCGGAATCGACGTAGACGACGCGATTGGGCGAGCTTTGAACCGAGTCCAGGCAGCGCTTCAATCGATCGCCTTCGTTGCGACCGATGACTACCACTCCAAAGGTCGTCACGGCGCTCGCCGCCGCGCGGTATTCATACAGTCACCGTAAGCTAAGTCAGCGCTCAACTTGGAACGGACGGGCGCCGGGAAAAACCCAAAAAAAACCATGCGTTTCGCCTTCGAAAATCGGAATCGCCCGTGAAGCAGCCAATATATCGATTTGGCCGCCCTGGCGCCAATGTGGCAGGCCGGTCTAAAAAACGCGTGCTGGGGCCGGGCATACGGCCTGATACTCGTACGCCGCGGCCCCATCGGTGAAGCCATCGCCGCTCACGCCACCACCAACGCACTGATTGCCGCGAGCGTCCTGGGGTGGAATCAATGGCAGCTCTGGTGATTCTCGGCGCTATGCGATTTAACTTATTACTTGCAAAAGGCATTCCCAAGTCGCGTTTCATCCAGTCTGTGTTGCCATTTGGCGACGGTACCGCTAGTATTTTTTTGCGGTCCGCCCTCTTCAGTTTTAGTCCGGGGAATTCACATGGTTCGAAAGATAAGTTTGGCGCTTGTACTAATGGCCATGGCAGGCGTGGCGTCAGCCAGGGATTCCGATAAATGCTTCCAATTCCTCTGGTTCACTTGCCCACGGCCTGATCAACCTCGACCGATTAAGGCTCCCGAAATCGATCCGGCCTCGGCTATGGCGGGTCTTACGATGTTGGCGGGTGGCTTGGCCGTATTGCGCGGCCGTCGCAGAATAAATCCTAAGGAATGAAGCCGAGACCCTAGATTACCGGGCGCCCCAGGCGCCTGGGTTATTTGTTTGTCGGATACCCCGACTCAATCGTTTTTGGTCGATATCCCACCGTCAGCACCGCTCTATTTTCTCGGTATCCGTTGATTCCCGCCGCTATCCGAGCGCTGTGCTCGCACTTTAGCTTTAGCTCCAAACCGCGACCGTGTCGCCAGGTGAGAATCCCAGCAATCGACTCGTCGTCGAAATCGGCGCTACCGCTTGCCGGCGCAACGATGCTGTGCGGATAATTCGTCTTGTAGTATCTGCCGAAGACCTCGGCGGTGAGTGTGCGCATTAATCTTCGCTCCACTCGAAACTCGGCTCCGCTTCGGGTGTAATCGAGCGCCTGCTCGCCGCCATAGGTGTCCTTCTCCCATCGTCCGCTCACTGCAAGCGTGGTGCGGTTGCGCTCGTACTGCCAACCAGCCGAAGCGTAATTGGTCGTGTAGCTGTTGGACGTCAAAGCAGCCGATGCCGTTCCCACGACGCCGATGGCGCCGCTCTGCAAAGTGCTGAAACTGTTGGTGCCATCGGTCAGCTCGCGGCCAATCGATAGGGTCAGCTTGGCCGCCGCAGAGAGCTTGCGAGCCAGCTGGATCCTAGCGAGACCGCCCGTCGTGGAGTTACCGCTCTGGTCGATCGTGGTGGCACCAAGGTCGGCTGAAAAATCGGTGCGAGCGCCGTGCAGTTCATAGCGTCCGAAGGCGCTGGTGCGCTCAAAATCGGAATTGAGCAGCGTGTTGTCAAACAACACGCGCTCCGTATCGCCGTTGAGCGATGCGCTGGACTGCGCCGAAAGCTGCCGGCCCCACGCAAGGCTGCCGAGTACGCGATCGCTGCTGAACGGACTGGTTGCATACTGCGCTCGGGTGAAGCGCACGCTCGCGTTGATAAAACCGGTCGGGCCCAGGCGAATGTTCAAGTCGGGGCCTGTGCTCACATTGTTGACGTTCTCGAGGTTGGTCGGCGTCGTGGGTGTAAACGGATCCAGGGCTGCTTGCCCGAAATCGTCCGTGAAGGCCCACGTCAATCGGTCCGGGATCAGCGCCACATGGGCCGCGCCGTCGAAGCGGCCGATCACCTGGCTGCCGTAGGCGCCCTGCAAGTAATCGAGGAAGCTGAAATAACCCTTGGCATCCGCATCGAGCAGCCGGCTTTGTTTCTTGAAGTCGAAGTCGACGTCGGCCAGCGCCAGGGTTTGGCTGACCTTGTTCGTCGGCACCAGAGTCACGTTATCGGATTCGGCAACGCCCGCATCGACGCCATAGGACAAAGTGTCCGCTGCGGTGGCCGATTTTAAGGCGACGATCGAGACTATTATGGCGAGCGCTAAAGACGGCCCCCCTGACCTAACTCCCATCGCCATATGTCCCGTACGATCCGTACCCGTAGTAGCCTTCCCTGCTGCTCACCTGCACCTGATTCAGGATGAGACCGCCTGCCTGTTGTTGCGCATCGAACAATCCGATGGCGTCCCGCAGGGCCTGCCGCGGCGTGTGCCCCGCGCGCACCACGAGAACGATCTGGCCGGCAATTTTCACCAGCGCCTGCCCTTCGTTGGTGATCAACAAGGGCGGCGAATCCAACAGCACGATGCGACGGGGTAGGCGGCTGCACAGGCTGGCGATGATCTGCCGCATGCGGTTGCTGCTCAAGAGTTCCGCGGTGCCCTCGACGCGTGTGCCGGCCGGCAAGATCGACAGACCGCGCAGATTTGTCGGCGCCACCAGCGACTCGATGTCCACGGATTCGTCGACAAGGGCATCCAAGAGACCAGCTTCCTGTTTGAGGCCGACGATCTCGGTGACGTGCCGTTTCGTCACGTCACAATCCACCATCAACACCGAAATATCGCGCTCGAGCGCCATGCTCATGGCCAGATTGATACTGGTAAAGGTCTTGCCGTCGCCCGGCAGCGCGCTGGTAATCATGATCACCCGCGACTCACCGACGGTAGTCGTCCCCGACAAGGCTTTGTCGATGAGCGGACGCTTGATCCGGCGGTACTGTTCGGCAAACTGCCGGTCTTGACTCTCCTCCGGCAGATAACCCCGGGCACGCAAGCCGTTGGCGTCGAGTGTCATCCGTTTCGCGGACTTCACAGGATCGGACAAGTGATCGATGATTGGCAGTGCGACGGACTTCGACGCAGCATCCGGCCTTCCGGTTTTGGCGGTGCCTACCTGATTCCTGAGGCGCGCGATCGCCTGTTCGACCAAGCTCACGTCGGCACCAGTGATTTGATTGCGCCAATCGTCAGCCGGGCACCCGCCCAGTTCAAAGTCAGCGCTATCGCGAAAGCCACCACGAGACAGGCCGCGGCCGCCGAAAATCGCCACACATCGCCGCGAAATTGCCTGCGCTGCTGGCTCGGGAACGCCACGCCGACCACGCCGAGCATTGGGAAGCTTGCTATTTCATTGACTGCTCGCACAGAGCTTACGATGGGTTTCAGCAGGTGCAGGCCATAGGCCACGGCGGCGCCCGCCGCCATGGCAAAGAGCCATAGGCCGGCAAGCAGCATGGTGCGCCTGGGCGATACGGGCGTTACCGGCGCCGTCGGCGGCAGCACTACTTCAAATCGCACAGATCCGGCGTTATCCGCCCGCTCGCCCAGGCGTGCCTTCTGGTAGCTCTCGAGCAATGCCGTGTACTGCGCCTTGTTGACGTCGTAATCGCGATTGAGCTGCTGGAATTCCGCTTCCACCTGCGGGGCAGTGTTGAGACGCTGCCGCAACTCGGCGACCGTGCTTTGATGCTGCGCCAATTCGCGGCGTAAGGCAGCGATCTCTACGTCTTCCTTGTTGAGCTCGAGCTGAATATTTTGATACACAGGATTGTTTCCGGCGCCGCTCGATGCGATGGCGCTGGCGTCGCCGCGCCGCAAGCTCGCGATCTCTTCGGCGCGCCGCTTCTTGAGTTCATCGAGAGTTGCGCGCGCGCCAATCACGTCCGGATGCTTGTCGGTGAATTTGAGCAGCAATTCATCCAGCTTGGCCTGTGCCTCCTGGATGCGGCTCAAGGTGTCGCTGCCGCCGGTCATGCCCCGCGTGCCGAGTATCGGAGACGAG
>Ga0210410_10001608_pt1 | contig 21020 bp, 18 predicted proteins | sample IncBWC4MmetaG_FD_161058 | JGI IMG/M metagenome (GOLD analysis project Ga0210410, IMG submission 161058) | Forest soil microbial communities from Barre Woods Harvard Forest LTER site, Petersham, Massachusetts, United States - Inc-BW-C-4-M | ecosystem: Environmental > Terrestrial > Soil >... | reverse complement strand
CATTCCCACTCCTGTGTCGCTCATAGCCAAAGAATAGGCTCCCTCCGTTAGTTCGCAAACCTCTTATTATAAGGGTTTTCGGCCCGTCGGACAGCTTAACATTTTGCCGGCCAAAGGCCTCACTGGGAGTCGCAGCTCTCATCCGGTTTCGCCGGCGTGCTACTATGCCTTTTCCATGGCCCGGCTTCCCTTTCTTCCTTACTTGCGCAAACGGCTGCCGCAGATGCTGGAGACTCTGCGCGAACTAACATTACTCGAATCTCCCAGCTTGGAAAAAGAGCCAATGGACCGCTGCTGCGAATTTCTGGCGGAAAAGTGGCTGCGCCACGGCACGATTGCGCAGATTCTCCAGCAGAATCACCGCGGTGATCATCTTCGGGTGATTTGGAAACCAACGGAAGGGCGAACCAAATCGCAACTCCTCGTGCTCGGACACTACGACACCGTCTATCCCACCGGCACGCTGGCCAACATGCCCTTTCACGTTTCCGCCGGCAAAGCCTACGGCCCCGGCACGTTCGACATGAAAGCCGGCATCGTCCAGGCTCTCTTCGCGCTCGAAGCCGTTCGCGAATTGCAGGCGCCTGTCCAGAAGCGCCTGGTCTTTCTGTGGACCTCCGACGAAGAAATCGGCAGCGAATCTTCCCGCAAATTGATTGAAGAAGAGGCCGGGCGGAGCGACGCCGTCTTCGTGCTGGAGCCGTCGCTCGGCCCGCGCGGCCTGCTGAAAACTGCGCGCAAGGGCGTGGGCGAAGCAGAACTCATCGTCTACGGCCGCGCTTCGCATGCCGGACTCGCTCCCGAAAAAGGAATCAACGCCGTGCACGAACTCGCCGCGCAGATCGGCCGCCTCGAAAAGTGGAACGACTTGCGCCGCGGCGTCACGATCAACGCCGACATCGTCTCCGGCGGCTCGCGCGCCAACGTCATCGCCGACCGCGCCCGCGCCACGCTCGATCTCCGCGCGTGGCGCCACTCCGACATGCGCGCCCTCGAAAAGCGTCTCCACTCCCTGAAGCCCGTGCATCGCGGCGCAAAACTCGAAATCCGCGGCGGCTTCGATCGCCCCCCGCTCGAACGCAAACACAGCGCAGCCCTCTTCGCCCGCGCCAAAGCCCTCGCCCGTGAACTCGGCTTCCCCCTCGGCGAAGCCGCGGCCGGCGGCGGCTCCGACGGCAACTTCACCGCCGCCCTCGGCATCCCCACGCTCGACGGCCTCGGCGCCGTCGGGGACGGCGCCCACGCCACCCACGAACACGTTGTAATCAACGTCATGCCCCAGCGCGCCGCCCTCCTCGCCGCTCTCCTTTCTTCGTTCTGAATTTCCGTGTCACAACAGGCCACTTCCAGCACGCGCAGTTTGGTCTCGAATTGTCGTATCCTAGAGAAGGTCACCTCTTGAACAACCCTGTGAACTTGTTCGCGAAAATTGCAAGATTTTTCCGAGCTCGCTCCGAAGCGGATTCGCCACAAGCTTCCGACCCAATTTACAAAGCCCTGGTCGCTGCCCACGAGTGCGTTATGGCGAATGACATCGCCGGGACAGAAAGCCTTGCACGACAGGCTTTGAATGATGCACAGCCAGACTCGAGTCGTCACCTCATCGAATACGCCCTTGAGCTACTTAATTATCTGTGGATGACGAATGAAATGAATCAGAAAGGCATCGAGTTTTTCTCTGAATTTCTTGAGCGTCATCCCGATGATGCAATCGCCTTGCACTATCGCGGGATCCACCTTTGGTACGCTGGACGCCCGGAAGACGCAATTGCGGACTATGACCGTTCGTTAGACCTGATGCCAAGTAACACATTCACCCTTATGGGGCGGGGACAAATCCTTGTCGAACTTGGCCGGCCGCGGGATGCGGTCCGAGATTTGGAGAACGCGCTTCAGATCATCAATGCATTGCCGAATGCGAGAGACAAGAACTGGTCTCCCATGCAAGCGCACACTGGCAATGGCCTCGGCACAGCCTCAGCTGCCATGGGTGACTTTGCCAAAGCTTTTGATGAGTTTGCCCTCTCGATCGATCTTCAGCCGAACAACGCATGGGTTTACTTTAATCGTGCCCAGGCTCACGACAAAAACCACGACTACCCCAAAGCTCTTTTGGACTACAAGAAATCTCTGGTAAGCGCAGAGCCTAAGCTCCCAGCATACAAGCGCAATTTAACTGAGAGCAGAATGAAGGAGCTTAGCGCACTAGGATTTGGAGAGGAAGCCTAGAGCTTCAACGGCCGTAATTTTTCTTCAGGTATCCTACCGTCGCCTGCATCAAGTCCGCGTAATCATCGTGCAACACTTCGCGTAGCGCCTGCTCCGTAGGGGTTCCCGCGGCGAGGCGATCCAGAATCCTCTCCACATCCCCCATGCCCTGGGTCTGCACAATATATTCGATATTCGCCAGCGCCCACGCATACGCATAACTCGCCATCGGGCCCGGCAGCCGCATCCACGAACCTTCCAACTGCGCCAGCGACGCGGCCTGGCCCGCGTCATAAACCTGCACAAGCGTGGCGGCGTTCTCGTCGCTCCGCTTTCCTTCCATCCACTGCGCCACGCCCTCCTGAATCCACGTCGGCGCGCGCCCACGCGTTTTCTGCTGGATAAAACTGTGCGTCAACTCGTGCCGCAAAACCCGCGACAATTCCGAATCCACCCCGGTCAATCCCTGCACCGGCACGCGAATTCGACCGTCGTTCAGCGCGCCCACCCAGCCCGGCGCCCGCGTGATGTCGGCAAATCCCTCCTGCGTGTACAAAACAACGCCAATCGGATCTGGCGGCGAAAAATTTAATTCCGATTCGATCTGCTGGTAATGCCCTTCCAGCGTGTGGAGCACCTCGCGCGCCAACCCGGGCTCCGCCGCCCCGTTGTACTTCAATTGGAAATGCGCGCTTTCGTTTTCCTTGTAATTCTCTTCCTCGGCTTTGTCGCGCACCGCCTTGTCCAGCGCCGCCTGCACTTCCGGATCGGGCCGCAACGCCAGCGATTTTTTCCACTCGGCGGCAGCCTGGTCCGGGCGGTTCAGTCCGTAATAGGTCCAGCCTTCCAGCTTGTAAACGTCGGGACTGTTCGGCGCATAGCGTTTTGCCCGTTCCAGATATTCGAGCGACTGCTTGAACTCGCTTCGCCGCAGATACACGTAGGCCAACTCCATCAGCGTCGTCGGATCTTCCGGGGCGTAAGACACCGCCGCGCGAGCATCGCTGAGCGAATGCTCCAGGTCGCCTTTCGCCATTTCGAACCGGGAAGCGGCAAGATGTGCCCGCGCCGCCCGGATCGCCTTTTCGCCGCCAGCCGCCGCCCCGCTTTCCAGGTTATTGATATAGTTGCGGTCCACCGAGCCGTCGTGCACCGCGCCCTTGTCGATCTCAGACTCATTCGCGGTTGCGGCCGGTTCAGGAGGCTCCAGGTTAAGGCTGGCTGCGGCGGCCGCCGGCGAGCCCATCCCGGGCATCAGTCCGCCCCTTTCAATGTGATCCACAATCGACTTCGGCAGGGCCAATTGACCGGCGGAAGTTTCGTAGCGAATTTTGTCCCCGTCTTCCACCACGTTGTAGGCGATGATTTTCCGCCCATTCTTCAGGACAATCTTGTCCGCGCGCGCCGCGCCCGCAAGCAGGAGGACGCAGCCCACCATCGCCAACACCTTCGGAAGCTGATTCACTATACGCGGCATCCACTCATTTTAACTCGCCGCGGAAAGCTGCGCCGTCCGCCTTGTTCCCGCATGCCGAATGTGTCTACACTCTTTTCATGCGGCTTCGACTCCTCCTGGTGGTTTTTGGGTTTCTTTTCCCTTCCATTTGCAACGCAGCGGATTCTTCTCCGCGCGAACTTCTCACCGCTCTCAATGCCCTGGCGATCGATTCGCAACACGTCTACACGGTTTCCACCAAGGACCGGGTGGAGCTTCGGAAAGCTGATACCGTGCTGGCTTTTCAGGACGGGAAAATCGCCTTCTTCCAGTCGTTTGAGGGCCGCATCACCGGTTTCGTCTTTTCCGGGATTGGGCACGTCGTTGCGCTGCCCCGCGACCCGGTGGAAAAGCAGCAGGTCGCGCGGTTCCTAGGCGCGCCGGTGCTCGACGAACAATTCCTTTCCGCCTACGTGCGCTTCACGGACGGCACGGACCAGGACCTTCTACGGGAATTCCAGCGCGCGGGTGTAGCGCCGGCCGTGGACGAACAGTTCGCTTCTCTCTGGTGGACCAGTCTCGATCGTCTGAACCCCTCCCACTCCCTGCGAATCCTGGCCGAAAGATATTCGAATCCCCCCGCGCCCTTTTTCCACGCGGGAATCGACGGGGTTGTCACCGGGCCGCTGGACATTCTTCTCGACGACATGCAAAACGACAATTTCAGCCTGGGGCAGCCTCGCACCGTCGGAAAAGCCACCTACTACGACGTGTGGAGTTCTTACCGGACACCCGGCACGACTCCATTCTCCATGGGAATCGACGCCATCCACTACGGCATTGACACCACCATTCATTCCGACAATTCGCTCGAGGCAAGCGCCTCCATCGAATTCCGCGCCGCCGCCGTTTCGCAGAAGTTTCTGGGGGTGCAGCTTTCACGCGCGTTGAAAATATCGGCCGTCACCGGCGACGACGGTGAAGCCGTTCCCTTCTTTCAAAACGAAGGCCTCACCCAGCAGGAAATCAATTCCCGGGGCCAGGATTCGCTAATCGTGTTCCTGCCAAAATCTCCGGCGCCTGGCAGCACGTTCAAGCTGCATTTCCGCTACAGCGGTAACGTCATCGAAGACGCGGGCAACAGCGTTCTGTTTGTCGGCGCGAGGGAAAGCTGGTATCCCCATTACGGGGATTCGTCCGAGTTTGCGCTTTACGATCTGACCTTCCGCTGGCCAAAGAGGCTTCGCCTGGTGGCCACCGGCACGAAGTCCGCGGAACGCGAGGAAGGCGACACCCGCATCGCCACCTGGAAAACCGAAATTCCCGTGCCCGAAGCCGGTTTCAACCTGGGCGAATACGCCAGCACTTCGCTGTCCTCCGAGAATCGCACGATCGACGTTTACGCAAACAAGCAACTCGAGGAATTTTTGCGCCAGCGCTTGTCGGCTCCCACTCCTCCGGAGATTGCTTCCCGGCACAGCTCCAGAACGAGACCTGACTTGGGAGACATTCCCACACTCCCTCCCAGCCCCGCCGCATTTCTTAAACAATTGGTGCGCGAAATCGATTCGTCGATCCGCTTTTACGAACTTTACTTCGGCCCTTTTCCTTTCCGGAATCTCGGCGTCTCGCAGATTCCTGGCGCGTTCGGCCAGGGGTGGCCGGGCTTGCTCTATCTCTCCACATTTTCGTTCCTCACCGACGAGGCGCAGTACCGCGCCGGGCTAAGCCCCACGGGCCGTGCCTTCTTCTCTGAACTGGTGCCCTTTCATGAGGTCGCTCATCAATGGTGGGGCAATGTAGTGGGCTGGTCTTCCTACCGGGATCAATGGATCGATGAAGCGATCTCCGAATATCTGGCGCTGCAATTCGCGGATTCGCAGAAGAATCAGGAGCATCCGCTCAACACCTGGCTGACTCACTACCGGAAACGCCTGACCACAAAAGCGGAGGGCGAAGATCGTCTTCCCTCGGACATCGGTCCCGTCATCGCCGGAAGACGCCTGATCTCCTCGCGCTCGCCCGACGCGTACAGCGTGGTGGTCTACGCCAAAGGCGCCTGGATCATGCACATGTTGCGCGAAATGCTCCGCCAACCAACCGCCGCCAACGAAAAGGATCCCGACGCCCGCTTCATCAACCTGCTGCACACGCTGGTTTCCAAATACGCGCGAAAAGCGCTGACCACGGCCGACCTGCAGCGCGAAGTCGAAGCGGTCATGACCCCGCGGATGGATCTGGAAGGCGGGCGTTCGATGGAATGGTTTTTCGACGAGTACGTCCGCGGAACGGGAATCCCGCACTACAAAGTGCAGTTCACTTCACACGGTGGCGAGAAGGGATTTCAGATTCGCGGCAAGCTGCTGCAGGACGGAGTGCCGCGCTCGTTCATTGCGCCGGTCCCCATTTATGCCACCACCACCCTGGGCCGCACGATTTTCCTCGGCACCGTCGTCGCCACCGGTGAAGAAACCAGCTTCACATTCACTTCCGCCCTTCAGCCCCACAAGCTGCTGATTGACCCACACATGACCCTTCTCTGCATCACGGAGTAAAGCCGAGTCTTTCTTTGCTTCGTTACTTCTCTACTTCATTGCCTCATCTCTCTCAGCCACTCTTCCCGCAGCGGGCTCTTCGGGTTTGGTTCCGCCTTTCCCTGGTCATTCAGCACGTAGGCAAATCCATCAGAGTCGCGCGGTTGCCCCGGCAGCAGCCCCGCTTGCACCAAATCGCTGATGCGTGTCGCGCGATGTTTCGTTCGCTTTTCATACTCGTCCGCGATCTTGTCGATCTCCCGCGTATCCATTTCCGCCTGCACCAGCCGCAGGTGGTCTTCGGCGTTCTTGCGCATCTCCTTGTTTGTAGAAGTCTGGTAAATGTCCAGCCACAATGCGTAGGAATTCTCCAGGGATCCCCCCTCCGCCGCAATACTTGCCGCCATGGCCTTCATAAAGGGCGGGGCGCCCGGAAATTTGCTGCCGGCTTCAAACGCCTGCGAAGCCTTCTGATAATCCCGCTTGTCGAAGTAATAGACGTTTCCTAGATCCTGATAAAGTTTCCAGTAGTCTGGATTCGCTTTCATGCCCCTCTGCAGAAGTTGCACGGCCAGATCCGGTTGGCCTGCGCCGCGTGGAGGCGAATCGCTCAAAAACATGGCGCCGAAGCGGTAGGCGACGAGTAGGTTGGGGTCCAGTGTGGTCGTAATATCCAGCAGCGGCCAGAGTTGATCCAGATTCTGGTCGCCCGCATGGTGTTTTGCTCCGAAGTACTGCACCACGCGCGTCCAGTAGATCGCGCCCAACAGCGGAGCGTATTCCAGGCTCAATTTTTTCAAGACGGCCGGAGAGCGCAGCGTCAATTCGTCGCTCTCGAGTTGGAGCGCCGTTCTCTCCGCGTCCATCCGTTTCTGCAGTTGCCAAACGCACGCAAACCCGGCCGCGAGCGCCGCGCCCAAGATCGCTCCGTGAATCGCCCGGCGATTCATTTCAGATTGCGCCGTGAAAATACGACGGCGGCTCCCGTCAGCACGATGGCGATGTACAAAATCGCGTACACCGTGGCGTGCCACACAATCGTCCCAGGAACGCCGCGCCCATGCACCACGGCGCTCATCACGTCGAAATTCTGGAAATTCGGCAGCAAGTAGGAAATGCCGCGCATCAGCCGCAGCGCTCCGGGATCGAGGTCCACTCCATGGATGGTTCGCAAGTCGGCGGCAAACAATCCCGCCACATAAATTCCCGCGGTGAATAAAATCGCCAGGAAAGGAGTGGTGAAGCAGGAAAAGAGCAGCGCCAGCGCCACGATCAGGGCCAGTTTCAGAAGTATCAGATAGACCGCGACGAGGATGTACGCGTCGCTCTTCAACAGCGGATGCTTCACCGTCCACAACGCGATGTATAAACCGGCGGCCATTGCCGCTGTGTTCACCGTCAGCGTCATCACCAGGCCGAAGAATTTTCCCAGAAGGAATTCCCAGCGTTTTACCGGCTTGGCCAGCAGGGCGTACAGCGTGCGCTTTTCCATCTCGCGCGAAATCAGCGCAACACCCAGAAACACCGCGATGAAAATGCCGATCACGGAAATCGCGCTGAGCCCCAGGCTGACAATCACATTCTGCTCGATGCCGATGGAAATTTGCCCCACCAGGATGGCCGCGCCCATCATCAGCAATGCGAAGAACACCAGGTTGTAAAGCACCCGGTCGCGCACCGCTTCCCGAAACGTGTTCGCCGCCACCGTCTGAACGTTTCTCATTTCCCGCTCACCTCGACGGCGCTCGCCTGTGCCCGGTCGTTTTCCACCAGGTGCATGAAATATTCTTCCAGCGTCGGCTTGATCTGGGTGACCGACAAAATGCGCGCACCCGCGGCCTTCAGCGCATCCAGTGCCGCATACAATTCCGTCTCCGGCAACTGGACGCGATACCTTTCGCCAGTGCGCGTCGCCTTTTCGAGCAGCGGCAGATTCCCAGCCGCGCCGGAAAGCTCAAATAGAATTTCCATCCCCTGCGCTTTCATGTCCATCAGTTCGCCGGGTGCGCCGATGCCTCGCAGCTTTCCGCCCACGATCACGCCCACGCGGTCGCAAAGCATTTCCGCGTCGGAGAGCACATGCGTGGAGAAAAGAACCGTGCGGCCGTCGCGTTTGAGTCCCAGGATGATGTCGCGCACTTCGCGGCGGCCCAGCGGGTCCAGTCCCGACATCGGCTCGTCCAGCACCACCACCTGAGGATCGTGGAGAATCGCCTGGGCCAGCCCCACGCGCTGCAGCATCCCCTTCGAATACTTTCGAAGCTGAATTTTCTTCGCCGTGTCGAGCCCGACCTTTTTCAACATGGCCTGCACGCGCGCAGCCCGGTCGCTCGCCGTCAATCGGTGAAACCTCGCGAAGTAGTCGAGCAGTTCGTGCGCGGTCAGATAGTCGTAAAAGTAAGGCTGCTCCGGCAAATAACCGATCGAGCCATGCATCGAAACATCGTCAATGAACTTCCCCAGAATCCGCGCCGTTCCTGCGGTGGGAAAAATCAGCCGCATCAGCAGCTTGATGGTGGTGGATTTCCCCGCCCCGTTTGGGCCGAGGAAGCCGAACACTTCTCCATCCTCGACGCGCATGGTCAGGTCTTCCAACGACTTCTTTTTTTTCAGGCTCAGGAACCCGTACGGGTATTCCTTCGAGAGATGCTCGATCTCAATCGCACCTTGTGGCATACCCATATTCTTGAGAAGCCACCGCGCATCGTCAACCGGTGCTGGCGCACCGTGTTCGCAGCCAGCAACTCCAAAACAAAAAAGGCGCTCCACTATGGGAACGCCCAGTCCAAATTCTCTCCGATTCCGTCTCAGTGTTCTCTGTGTCCTCGGTGGTGAAAATTCTGCTTACTTAGCGATCTGCACCAAATCGCTTTTCGCGGACACCGCAATCGGCACCGGCTGCAATGTCTGCGGCGAGCGCCAGTTGTCCAGGATTCCCACCTGCTGCACGCAGCTTACGGTGCACCGTGGCGCGCATCCTTTATGTGTCAGGTATTCCCGGTGCCGCATTTCCGCCGTATACTGCGCCAGCGGTATCCCCGGATAGCCGCGCTGCTGCGAACACCAATGCACCAGCCCGTCTTCGCAGATATACAAATAGCGCGAGCCGGCACGGCATTTCCAGTCGTGCTCGCGGCCCTTGGCGACGTTGTGCTGAAATTGGTTGAAGCGCGAGTACGAGCGCTTCCCCAGCGTCATAATTTCTTCAAAAATCTCCTGGTCGCGATCCGCCAGAGGCTTCAATTGCCCGTCATGGTCATGGATGATTCCCACCGTGCTGGTAAATCCCAGCTCCAACGCGCGATGCGCGATCGTCAGCGCGTCTTCGGAATTCTTCACCCCGCTGCCCAGCACCGAATTGATGTTCACCTGAAATTCCGCCCATTCGGAGAGCATTTCCAGCCGCCCGTCCAGCGTCTTCAGGCTTTTCTTCGAGACCTCGTCTGGCGCCGCGTTATCGATGCTGATCTGCAGGTGCTCCAGCCCCGCGTCGTTCAGCCGCTCGATGCGCTCCTTGTTCAGGAAAAATCCGTTGGTGATCAGGCCGGCGATCATCCCGCGTGCCCGGATGTGCCGGATAATCTCGTCAAGGTCGGGATGCATGAGGGGCTCGCCGCCGCTGATGGTGATCACCGAGGTCCCCATTGCCGCCAGGGTATCCAGCCGCCGCTTCATCTCCTCCAGCGGCACCGGCTTCGAAACGTCGTCATACTCGTTGCAATACCCGCAATCCAGATTGCAGCGCCGCATCGGAATGATGTGCACCAGCACCGGGTGCTTCGTGGACACCAGCGCCTTCGCAATCATCCTCAGCTCGCGCAACCGCGTCCGGTAAAACCGCAGCCGCCGCTTGCGCCGCGTAGCCGCCGACGCTTTCCCTTTTTGCCGTACCAGGCCCATTTTTTGCAGATTTCCCCTCACCATAATTATACATGATGGCCATACCTGCCCCACTGCGACGTCCTTGTGTGCCACTAACGATGCACTAGCATCCAATCCGGTGCAGGGACTCTCCCGATCCGGCCATCGAACTGGGTCACTGCGCAAAAAAAAGCCGGGGACCCTTTCGAGTCCCCAGCCGGTGGTGATCGGAATCCTTGTCCAACTGCCCAGGCTATTTCCTAATATGGGAACCCTAAGTATCTCCACAAGTCGTTCAGATAACCGTTGCCTGTGGTCGAATTGGAGTCATATCCCTGTCCGCCAAACACCCAGACGTAGTCCAGGGAGTCCGACTGCCAGAAGCCAAAGCCGCGGCGCGCCCCGGGCACGTTGTTTACGTAGGGAACTCCATACCCAGGATTGAACTGTGTCGGATAAGAACCATTCTGGTTGACGTCGCTGGATCCCTTCCACCAGGTCCACTGACCGGTGGAGGGATGGAATTCCCAGGTATCGTTCAGGAATCCAGTGCTCTTTGCAAGCGTGGAGGCGTATCCCCAGCCGCCGAACAGCCAGAGGTTGCCATTGCTATCCGCCCAACCCGCAGCGCTCCACCGGGAGCCGGGAATGTTGCCGGCTGCGGCGGTCTGTTGAGTACCGTAAGCACCGTTCTGGTTGGCCAGGCCGGTCGCTCCACCGCCCGAGACCCACGTCCACTGGCCAGTGCCGATATTGTATTTCCACAGGTCGTTGAGTAGCGCTCCGTTGGGAGTCGTACCGTTGGGGAGACCGCCGGTCGCTGCTCCATTCGTTCCCACGGAATCGAGTCCCAGTCCGCCAAAGAGCCAGATATTCCCGGCGTTGTCCGCCCAGAGTACGGCCGTCTGCCGTCCCCCGGGTGCATTCGTCGGTGCTGCCGTTCCCTGTGCGCCATAGACACCGTTTTTCTGGCCAACAGTGGAACCGGCTACGGGGGTCCATTGCCCACCGCTGTACTTCCAGAGGTCGCTCAGCAACCCAAGAGTGCCCGTTGAGTCAAAGCCCTGCCCTCCGAACATCCACACTGTGCCTGCGGCATCAGTGTAATAGGCTGCTCCCCAACGGCCTCCAGGAACACCGCCGACCGAGTAAGTGCCGCCTTGATTGATGCTGGTAGCTCCACTCAGATTCGTCCAAGTGCCCAATTGGCTGAACGAACCTATGTAATTTGTTCCGACAGATACGTCGTACTGGCCGGGAGTGAATTTCCAAAGATCATTCAGCAATCCGTATCCGCAGTTTGTAGCAAATCCCTCACCGCCAAACAGGTAGAGATTCCCGGAGGCATCGGTCCATGTCACGCTGCCGTATCGCGCGCCTGGAACCGCGGGAGCCGGGGGAGGGCCTACGCTTGCGGTGCTGTTGCCGCAATTATCGGTGTTTTGCGTAGGATAGATTGCTGCCGTGCTCACCGTCACACCGCTGGTTACCGTGGTGGTTATGGGCAAGCCGGCTGGAACCCAGGCACTGCCACCAAGGAGACTAGCTTGCCAATACCACAAGTCATTCAGAAGGCCGGGGAGATCCGGAGGAGTCTTGCCCTTCACCTCTAGGCCATACCCTCCAAACAGCCATTTCCTTCCCGAACCATCCGACCAGGTGGCAGGATACTCTCTCCCTCCCGGTGTGTTTGAATTCTGAGCCGGAGGCGCGGGAGGTGGCAGGGTGAGCGAACCGAACTGAGTCCCGGTATTGGGGCCCGCCATCCACGTCCAGTCGTTGTGCTGGCAATCCACAACTACATCGGAGACGTTCGCCTTCGCCACTCCCGTATAAAAGAAGAGCCAGCAGGGCTGCGGCTGACTGGTGGGTCCAAAAAAGATGGACACATTGTAGGCGCCATTGTTTGTGACCTGAGTTGGAAATGTAAAGCTCTGGTTGTTCCCGGTGACAAATATGTTATCGCCGCCATTATTCTGGAGTTCCACAGTATCGCCAGCGCCGGTAACCAGGCCAACGACCGTTCCGCCAATCGTGAACGTCGGCTGCGGGCAGAGCACCTGAACCGTGTTCACGCTGCTGTTGGCGGTTCCGCTGCCATTGCTGACCGTGCAGGTTTGCGCCGGGTTGGAGGGTTGCGTGCCGACTGTAACCGCATACTGCACGCCGGTCGATAGCGGCGTGGCAAACGTGAAATTGACCATGCCCGTCCCGGTTACCGTCAGGGGATCACCGCCATTGTCCAACAAAACCAGTCCGGTGCCAGTCAGCCCGGAAACCGTTCCGCCAACGGTGACCACCGTGCCGCAGGTAATCTGGATGTTCGTGATATTCGCCGCAGCTGTGCCGCTCCCGGCGGACACGCTGCAGGACTGCGTAGGGGTCGAAGGTTGCGTCTTCACAGTGACGGAATATTTTCCGGTAACGGCGGTCTTGAAGGTGAATGGAATGCTGGCGCCCGTGCCGGTAATCGGCAAGTCTTCGGCGCTGTTGTTGTTCAGCACCAATCCGGTGCCCAACAAGCCGATCACCGTGCCACCCACCGTGAATGGCCCGGTCCCGCCGCCGCCTCCTCCGCCGCCGGTCGTGGCGGCTTGCTTGATGCCGCTGCACGCGGACATCATCATCGCCGCGGCGCCTAAGATAGCGAATAACGTCTTTTTGCTCGGGATCATGATCATCCTCTTGTAATTCTCTGCCTTCAGGAAGCGTCACCCTGCGCGGGATCTCTTCGACCTGGCAGGCGGCTCTTCTCCCACCCCAATTGCTTCCTCAGCTTCGCCAAATTCCTTAATTTGCTGACCCGGTGCTCTTGCTTTGGAAGCGAATGTCTGCCGGGAAACCCGGTCAGGCATAGGAGTACTAAACCTGCATTCGTAGTTTGCTGCTCGCTTTATGACTCCGCAAGATTTGGGAGAGGAGGGTGTGTTGAACTGGGTAATAACTGTACGCGGTCAGAGAAGTATCGACATTCTTACGTACCTATGTCAGAAGCAGTAGTTTTCTAGGTTTGATGCGGCTCATCGCACACACACCTCCGTGCTCGTGCGGCGCTGCCCGCATCCGGACATTCCTTTCTTCGATTGTTCCGCCTAGTTCGTCTGCCGGGCCACCACAGGCAGATCCACGGAGCGCACTTCCGAGGTCATCTGCGTGGTCCGAAGCCAATCAATCTGGCTAGTGTCCACGGCCCCGACTGAGCCGTTCAGTTCATGATAGGTCACCACGCCACCGTCGATCCGGTACTTGGTCACCTCCATCACCTGGTTCGACTTCAACACCAACATGGTCACGCGCGCCGCAGGCTTTTCCGCGACTGGCGCGGGTGCGGCTGCGTTCATGGTCATCGATGCGGGAATGATGTTCTCGTTCGCGACTCCCGCCGCAGGCTTTTCCGTTAGGCCCGATTGCTGAATGGCGCCCAGGTCAGGCGCGGCGGTATACGCGCCCGGCTTGGGAATGTTGGAGGAGGCGTATGGCGGCCGGTCCGGATGGCTGGCGGCAGCCGACACGTTGTGCGGCACCACGAGGGAAGCCGGCATGTTGCGAGGCACCGCGAGTGACGCCGACAGATTGCGCGGCACCACGATGTCGTCCATCAAGCGCAGTTGCATCGGCTCTTCCCCTTTCAGGGTCGGCCGCGGCCCGCGCGCCGGCAGCGTCAACACCTTCCAGGGCCACAGTGGCGGAATCATCCACTCGACGACGTCTCGCTTGGCGTGCCCTTTGCCCTTGATGTCTCCCTGCTTGTCCACCTTGAAGCCTTTCGCCGAAATCACCTTCGCCGGCAGCGGAACATCCCCCGTCGGCACGATCACGCGATCAAACGTAAGTTTCAGGTAGCCCTTGCCTACGAAGTGGCCCGGGTCCTTTTCATCTTCCAGATGTCCGGCAAGCATGCTTCCCCGCGGAAACACGGTATGGCCAAACTCCTGAAAACTCTTCAAATGGCACAACACCGGATCTCCCACCGACGCCGTCGCCGACGAGAAGTTCGGTTCTTCCAAAGTGCACTGCAACAGTGTTCCGGCGGGCACCAGCAGGTCCTGTGCGTGGACCCCGGTTGCCAACACCAGTAGCGCTACAGCGCTCACCAAAGAAACGATGAGGCGTTTCATGACTTCCTCCAGTTTGTGAATTTCCGCAACGGCCTGGCGAGAGAGCCGTGGTAACCGGCAAGGACACCCCTGCGGGCAGCAACAACCGCACACAAGGACATCCTCCCCGGTCTTCCGGGCCACAACCCGGGTTGATTGGAAAAGTCGCGCAACGTAAGAAAGAATTATCTTGGTTCCAGCTTGGGGTATGTAAGTACCATGACTCTTCCGATCCTTTTTGAATCCTCTGTGCTTTCCACCTTTCAGCAGTCCAGTGCCGGGTCGCAAGACTTCCTTAACTCCCATGTTTGGAGCATGCCAGACGCATTTCGCAGAATCTCGGGGTGCCCCTGTTAACCGCCGGACAAATACTGGCACGATATCTTCTATATAACCTTAAAGTAATACTTTAAATGTCGGCGCGCCGACATTTTCTTCCGCAGCTTCGCGTTCTGACACAAAGCAGGCGTGAATTTGTACGCAAACACCAGTCCCCAGTCACTACTCACCAGCCACCCTCTTCCTGCTACACTATCGTTCATCGCACCGCAGGAGACCGCCATGAGTGAAGCCACGCAGTTCGCTAAGTCCGTTCCCACCCGCTCCGAATCGGACAGCATGGGCAGCATTGATGTGCCGATGGACCGCTACTACGGCGCGCAAACCGCGCGCTCGCTGATTCATTTCGCGATTGGCAAAGACACCATGCCGCCGGAACTGATCCGCGCCTTCGGCATCCTGAAAAAGGCCGCAGCGCTGGTGAATCGCGACCTCGGGAAACTTTCCGAAGAGAAAGCCAACCTGATTACGCAGGCCGCCGACGAAGTGATCTCCGGCAAACTGCAAGAGCACTTCCCTCTTCGCATCTGGCAGACCGGCAGCGGCACGCAGACCAACATGAACGTAAACGAGGTGATTTCCAATCGCGCGATTCAGATTGCGCGCGGGGAGATGGGCACCAAGAAGCCGATTCATCCCAATGACGACGTAAATATGTCGCAGTCGTCGAACGACACGTTTCCCGCGGCGATGCACATTGCGGCGGCGACGGAGACTTCGCGGCGCCTGCTGCCCGCGGTGAAGAGGCTGCGCGACGCGATTGACGCCAAAGCGAAAGAGTTCAAGGACGTCGTGAAAATCGGGCGCACGCATCTGCAGGACGCCACGCCGCTGACCGTTGGACAGGAATTTTCCGGATGGGTCAGCCTGCTGGATCGCGATGGCGCGCGCATTGCCGTTGCGGTGGATGGGTTGCTCGATCTCGCGATCGGCGGCACCGCTGTTGGCACGGGGCTGAATGCGCATCCTGAATTTGCGGAGCGTGCAGCGAAGAAAATCGCGGAGCTCACCGGATTGCCGTTCCGTTCGCACCCGAATAAATTTGCCAGCCTTTCGGCGCACGACGAAATCGTGTTTGCCAGCGGCGCGTTGAAGACGCTGGCGGCTTCGCTGATGAAAATTGCCAACGACGTTCGCTGGCTGGCTTCCGGGCCGCGCTGCGGGCTGGGCGAATTGATCATTCCCGAAAACGAGCCGGGCTCTTCGATCATGCCGGGCAAGGTGAATCCCACGCAGTCCGAAGCAGTGACCATGGTCACCGTGCAGGTGCTGGGCAACGACGCGGCGATTGGCTTCGCGGGCACGCAGGGAAATTTCGAACTGAACGTTTACAAGCCCGTAATGATCTTCAACTACCTGCACTCGGTGGAGTTGTTGACCGACGCGATGAACAGTTTTGTGGATCACTGCGTTGTAGGCATCGAGCTCAATCGCGAAACCATCGACCGCTACGTGCACAATTCCCTGATGCTGGTCACCGCGCTGGCCCCAAAGATTGGCTACGACAACGCCGCCAAAGTCGCCAAGACCGCCCACAAGGAACACTCCAGCCTCCGCGAAGCCGCCGTAAAACTCGGCTTCCTAACCGGCGAAGAGTTCGACGCCCTCGTCAAACCCGAAGACATGACTCACCCGTGAACTTTTTATCCAGTGCGGCGACTAAAGCGATTCTGCTGGCGCTTGCTTTTTCTGCGCCGAGCCCTGTCAGCGCTGAAGCCTATCCTGGACCGAAATGCCTTGGTCCCTACTGCGTTGGCCAACCAGTCTTGGAGCAGAGCTTGGTAAGTCAGCTTGAGACTCCAGGTGACAAAGCTCAGTTCTGGCATTTTCTTGCCGTCTTCAAATCAACAGACGGAAATGCATGCTTGGATCTACGTGAAAATGCCGACCGCACCGACGAAATCGTAGGCATACTTCTTAGGGATACCACCCATTGCCCCGGCCAAACTAGCAAAGCCAATCTGCGGGACTGGAAAACACCTGACGGCGTTGGACTTGGTAGCTCTGAAAAAGACGTGATCGGCGCATACGGCAGACCGACGTCGGAGAAGAGTGGAAACGCTGAGCGCGACGGAGAATGCGCGGCGTCGAAGATAATTTTCTACAGCGGAAAGATGGGCGGGTCCTTAAGGACAACTACGTTCGGCTTCCGCGGCGGCAGAGTGTCCTGCATTGGTTTGTCGAACCTGGAATATTCGGGGCCTCGATGTCTCGGCCGCTTTTGCCGGAATCAAGGGAAACCGATTACTGGGATTACCGCCCGGAGTGAAGCCCGTACAGGGAAACTACTGTCTTCAATCACCAGACGGCCAGGCATTTATGTTCGTTTGGGCCGGTCGCAACTACGAGAAGGAACATGAAGAAGATGACTTGTTTCTTAGCGACTTCCCCAACTGTCAGCATGTGCGAGAGAACCCCGTAACAGACGATCTTCGCGCATGGAAAACGGAAGAAGGGATCGGACTAGGCAGTCCAGTGACGGAAGTTTTGAACGCTTATGGGAAGCCACCACGAGAATGGAGCCTAAGCGAGCAAATGGTCCGCGAGAAAATCGTCGGTATTCAACGCGACGACAAATCGCCCAACGCAGGGGAGAGGTTTCTTTTTTATTATGGTCTAGGAAGTCGCAGCACTGCCGAATTTGGCATTCGCGATGGGAAAGTTTCGTATATCTGGTTGCTGGATAGTTGGTAGGCGCAATGGAGGAATTCGGAGGTGTTCGATTTCCTGTGACAGAGAAACACCTTTCGCACGACGATGCTTACATGGTCGCGAGCGTCGCCGCTGACCTGCACATCGCCGAACTCGTCGACGGCAACAAAGGCGTGCACATGATGCTGCCTAAATCCATCTTCGTCTCGGGATAATCCAAATGAACGAATCGCGCGCGTCCTTCCGCTGTGCTATCCGTGCTCTGATCTTCCTGTGCTCTGTGTTAGCTCCGTCGTCTTCTGCTCAATCGCAAACGCAGAAGCCCGAATGGTGCAAGCCTCTTCCCCGCCCTGAATTCGCGCAGCTCAAACGCATGCTGCCTGACGAGCCGTGGTTCGAGGTGTACCGGGTGGCGCCGGGGACGTTTGCGATTTATGAGCCGCACCAATCGGAAGAAGTCATCTCGTATCTGATTGTCGGGCAGAAGCAGGCGCTTCTTTTCGATACCGGCATGGGCATCGCCAATATCAAGAAAATCGTTTCGCGGCTGACTTCGCGGCCCGTCGTGGTCCTCAACTCCCACACGCACGACGACCACGTCGGCGGCAACTGGCAATTCAGTTTCATCTACGGCGTGGACACTGCGTTCACCCGCGAAAATGCCAAAGGCTCGACGGCCGATGCACAGGCGGAAATTGCGCCGGGAGAAGTCTGCGGCGAGTTGCCGAAGGGTTTTGATGCGAAGGCGTACCGAACCAAACCCTGGCACATTTCCGCCTTCATCCACGACGGCTTCAAAATCAATCTCGGCGGCCGCACGGTGGAAGTGATTGCCACGCCCGGGCACACGTCGGACGCGATCGCACTGTTCGATCGGGGCAACAAATTGCTCTTCACCGGCGACACCTATTATCCCGCGCCCATCTGGCTCTATCGCCCGGAGACGGATCTCGGGGCATACGCAAAATCCATCGCACGGCTGGCGGCTCTCGCGCAGGAAGTGAATACGGTTTTGGGCGCGCACAACATCCCGGTAGCGCCGCCCACGGTTTTGCCGGCGCTGGTGCAGGCGTTTGCGGACCTGCAGGCAGGCAAGGCCAAGTGCAAATCCGCTGGCCCGGGCAAGCAATTGTGCACCGTGGACAATTTCAGTTTTCTTCTCCGCGCGGCCCCCTGAGGAGTAGACTAGCAGCAACCGAGGGTGTTCATGCATTGCCGGCCGCAAATTCGCTGCCTTGCCGCGTGGCTGCTGACGCTCGTCACTGCTTTTCTTCCCGCCCCGGCGCAGCCCAATCAGCCGAATCGCGACAAGAACACCTGGAGCTATGACGGCGGCATTTTTCTGGACACCGAAGGAGCGCTTCCCAGCGGCGCGTGTTTTCGCATGAAGGGGCGTGTGACGGCCGGAGATTTCTTCGAAAATCTGAAGCGCGAGGACTCGAACTCCGGTACGCTCTTCCGCCGCGGCAACGATCTCATCACCGACTTCCCGAAAACCCTCCACCTGAGCCTTTCCATCGTGGATACGCCCTGCGATCCGCACATGCAGCAGACCGGCTCGCGCGTCTATCTGACCAATGAAATGATCCGCAGCTTGAGATTGAATTTTTTCTGGAAACGCGCGCTGGAACTGCGCCCGGTCCGCGGAATTGTTCAGAACGGTGCCGAAGTACGACCCGTGCCCTGGTACTCGCACGGCCTGGAACAGGAATTGCCGAAGCGCTTTGAGTGGCTGGTGGAATTTGACGTGCCGAGCGAAGGCGTGCCGTTGACCGACAACCTGGTGCTGATGATGTACACGCCGGACCACCATCTAGTCGCGCGCGGCGCAGCAAGGATGTAGAGAAAACGAGCCGAAAGCCGTTAGCCTTTAGCTGTCGGCTGTTGGCTTTCGGCTGCGAGCTTCATCTCTGGAACTTGGCCTCGCACGATCAGTTTGGCTTCGGTGTGCGCTTGCACTTCTTCGGGAGTCCAACCGGGCGCGGTTTCGCGCAGGACCAGGCCTTCGGGCGTCACGTCGATCACGGCGAGATCGGTGACGATGGTGTCCACGCATTCCAGGCCAGTTAGCGGATAATTGCAGGCCTTCACGATTTTCGGCGCGCCTTCTTTGGTATTGTGCTCCATGCAGACGATCAGTTTTTTCGAGCCGGAGGCGATGTCCATCGCGCCGCCGATGCCGCCGCTGCCTTTGGAGCCGGGAATTTTCCAGTTGGCTAGATCGCCTTTTTCAGAAACCTGAAATCCGCCAAGCACGGCGATGTCGAGATGCCCGCCGCGGGTCATCAAGTGCGCATCGGCCTGGTGAAAAATCGAAGCGCCGGGAATCAGCGTGACGGGAACTTTCATGGCATCCACGAGGTCGAAATCCTCTTCGCCGGGTTTCGCGCGGCGGCCCATGCCGAGAATTCCGTTTTCGCTGTGGAAGTAAACCGTGATTCCCTTGGGCAAATAATCGGCGATGAGATTTGGAATGCCCCAGCCGAGATTGACATAAGCGCCGTCGTGTAATTCCTGCGCGGCGCGCTGGGCAATCTGTTCGCGGGTGAGCCTGTTTTTTTCGGTCATAAGAGTTTCCACCTAATCTCGTAGGGACGCTCGCACAGCCAAGAGTGGCTGTGCCACATTTATCCGGCGAAGCGCATTCCTTTCGCGTGCACGATGCGGTGCACAAAAATCGCCGGCGTGATCACATCCTCCGGCGGGATTGCGCCCACGGGAACAATTTCTTCCGCTTCGACGATGGTGAATTTCGCGGCCTTGGCCATGATGGGATTGAAATTGCGCGCGGCCAGGCGATAGGTGAGGTTGCCGAGTTCATCGGCCTTTTGCGCCTTGATCAGCGCGTAGTCCGCTTGAATCGGCAACTCCAGGATGCAGCGCTTGCCGTCAATCACGCGCTCTTCCTTGCCGATGGCAACTTCGGTTCCGACACCGACCGTGGTGTAAAAGCCCAGCAAGCCCGCGGCGGCGGTGCGCATGCGTTCGCACAGGATTCCCTGCGGCACCAGTTCGCAGGTGACTTCGCCCTTGGCAAAACGTTCCTGAAAATAATTTGCGTGCGGGCCGGGGAAGGAGCAGATGACGTGCTTCACCTGGCCGTTCTTGAACATGACGCCGAGTTCGCCTTCGCGCGTGCCGCAATTGTTGCTGATGGCGGTGATATTTTTGACGCCCTTCTTCGACAGCGCCTGGATCAGATTATTGGGAAAGCCGGCGCCGCCAAATCCGCCGAACATGATTCGCGCGCCATCGGAAATATCCGCAACCGCGGCGTCGAGAGAATTCACAAGTTTTGGCTTCATTCTTCGCTCAGAAACATTCGGATTGGTGTTTCTTATAGATTGTTCCCGACCAGCGACAAAACCGCAACCCCAGCAGGGTCAACACGAGGATGCAAATCTGTCTCCCAATGACACAATGTCAGGCGTGAGCCCAAGGCCTTGGTCTTATACGTAATATGTCGGGCCGGATTATTTTCCTTGATGTTTCTCTTCATTCACAATAAATTCCCCACTTCGTAACCATCTTGCCGCCCAAGAGGGCTAGAACTAGCCTGCCGAATTCTGCAGTTCAACCTTTCCGTGGAGGTACAAATCACATATGAAATTCCGTTCCAGTTCAAGAAGCAAGACGTTGCACCGCTTGGGTGCTTACGTGAGCGACACCGCGCGTCGCTGCACGTCACTGCTCGTTTCGTTTGCGTTTCTCCTGGCTCCCGTCCTACCCGCCGCGTTTCCCACAGCCGCCGAGGCGCATCCCGCACCCGCCAGTCCTGCCGGAGGCTGCGATCTCGACTCGCCGCATGGGAAAATCAAGCATGTAGTCACCATCATCTTCGACAATACGCACTTCCAGCGCGACCCCGCACGCGATGGCTCGACGCTGGTGCCC
>Ga0210410_10001607_pt1 | contig 21020 bp, 14 predicted proteins | sample IncBWC4MmetaG_FD_161058 | JGI IMG/M metagenome (GOLD analysis project Ga0210410, IMG submission 161058) | Forest soil microbial communities from Barre Woods Harvard Forest LTER site, Petersham, Massachusetts, United States - Inc-BW-C-4-M | ecosystem: Environmental > Terrestrial > Soil >... | reverse complement strand
GACGGTGGGACCACGGAGAACTGGTTCACCGTGGTCCCACCGTCTCGATGGGCTATTGGGGCCGCCCAGAAGATACGGATCGTGTTCTCCGCCCCAACCCGCTCCTTCCGCCGGAACTCGGTGATTGCGAACGAGTTTGTTATTCGGGCGACCTGGTGAAGATGGATGAGGATGGGTTTCTCTATTTTGTTGGGCGCCGGGACACCATGATCAAGTCTTCGGGCTTTCGCGTGAGTCCCACCGAAATCGAGGACGCCTTGTTCAAGACGGGAAAGATCCGCGGGGCCGCTGTGATCGGCATTCCTGACGAGATGCTGGGGCAGGTAATCAAGGCTTTTGTCGTCGCGCGTGACGGCGAAGGGGTTGATGCCAGCCAACTTATCAGCGAATGTGCCGAGCGCCTGCCGCGCTATATGCTCCCGAAGACGATTGAGATCCTCGACGAGCTGCCGAAGACGAGCAGCGGCAAAGTCGACTATCCAGCCCTTCGCAAGCGTGAGGGTCTATAGGTGATGGAGCTGGTAACTCAATTGATCGATCGCTGGTTTCGCCGCATCGGTGCTGAGCTGCAAATCGGCGAGGCCAATGTCCGGGATCTTGCCGCGGCCTACGGCACTCCTCTTTTTGTGTACGACCGTGCAATCGTGGAAAAAAAATATGCGCTTCTTCGGGATGCGCTTCCGCCGCGATTCTCAATTTCCTACTCGGTGAAGGCCAACCCAAATCCAGAGATTCTCAGGATTTTCTTGGAGCGAGGGTGTGGACTGGAAATCGCCTCGGTCGGCGAATTCCACCAAGCTCTGGCGGCTGGCTGTTTGCCAGAAAATATCCTTTTTGCAGGGCCCGGTAAAACGGAAAGCGAGCTGGAATATGTTCTTTCCAGAGACATTGGTGAAATCCATGCGGAATCGTCGCGGGAAATCGAACGCATTGGCAGGATTGCTCATCGGCTCGGCCGGCGCGCCCGTATCGCGTTAAGAATTAACCCCGGAATGGAAGCCGAAGGCGGAGCAATGCGCATGGGTGGCAAGCCCGCACCATTTGGCATCGACGAAGAACTTTTGTTGGAGACCGTTGGCCAGGTTTTGAGCTGTCCCTCTCTCGAATTTCGCGGCCTCCATCTCTTTACTGGAACCCAAATCCTCGATTCCGCCGTGCTGCTGCGGCAGTATGCGCAAGGAATAGAACTCGCGCGCCGTGCCGTCAAGATTTCTGGGCGCCCGCTCCACCGGCTCGATTTTGGTGGTGGACTCGGCGTTCCCTATTTCTCACACGAAAAAGAACTGGACCTGGAAAAAGTCAAGCACGGACTCCGCGAACTAACTGATGTGCTTGAGAAAGATCCCGATTTCGTTGGCACAAATTTCCTGGTCGAGCCCGGACGTTTTCTAGTCGCCGAATCAGGAATTTATGTCGTGAAGGTGAACGACATCAAAACCTCGCGGGGAAAGAAATTCGTGATTGTCGACGGCGGGATGAATCACCACCTGGCTGCCTCGGGAAATCTGGGGCAGACCATCAAGCGCAACTACCCTGTCGCTGTGCTCAACAAGCTCGGAGTCCCACCCGAGGAAACTGTGGATGTCGTGGGGCCGCTGTGTACTCCTTTGGATGTGCTGGCTCGCAACGTTGAATTACCCCGCGTTGAGGAGGGCGATCTCGTCGGCGTGTTTCAATCCGGCGCTTATGCGCGCTCCGCAAGTCCGCTCGGTTTCCTGAGTCATCCTTCCCCACCCGAAGCGTTGGTCAGCGCTCCTGAACACTCCCTGATCCGGCGCCGCGGCGATCTCTCGGACTCTTTGCGTGACGTCATTTTCCGCGCGCCTTGTGAAACCAAGGTTCTTTGATTTTTCGATAAAATGCTATGACCTGGAAATTCCAACCTGCTCTGAAGAACTTCGAAGCTCTTCGCCAACGCTGGGACGTCATTAACGCCGCCCGAGGAGGTCACGTTCTACTCGACTCTGGGTTCGTGGCTTGCCTTCTAAAATATTTTGGAGACGAAAACGTCATGGTCGGCGCTCGAGACGAAGGGCCTGCCGCGATGGCGCTCCTCACGAAAAAATCAACGGGCATCTGGGAAACATTTCAACCCTCGCAATCGCCGCTCGGTTTGATTCTGTGCGATCAGACGGACCTTGCCGGCGACGTCCTGACCTCCCTCCTTCGCTCGCTTCCCGGCTACGCTTTACAAATGAGCGTAATGCATCAGGATCCGGATTTTACAAGCTTCCCGCTCCTCGACGGCCGGGCTCATTTCCACCGGCTCGACTACATCCGAACCGCGCGTTTGCCTCTGGAGGGAACCTTCGAATCTTACTGGACCAGCCGGGGGACGAACCTCAAGCACAACTTGGCGCGCCGAGCCCGCCGCATGGTCGAGAAAGGCATTACCGCTGAATTGATTGCACTCCGCAAAAGCGAAGAGGTGGCTGAGGGTGTCCGCGAGTATGCCAGACTGGAATCCTCGGGATGGAAGGGCAAGAGTGGCACGGCTGTGGCGGAAGACAATGAGCAGGGTAAATTCTATTGTGAGATGTTAGAGAATTTTTGTTCGCGCCGGGAGGGCGTCATCTATCAATATCGCCTGAACGGAAAAGTGGCGGCCAGCGACCTCTGCTTGCTTCGCAATGGCATGCTGGTCGTCTTGAAAACCTCCTATGATGAAACACTCGAGGAGTTTTCGCCCGCCCTCCAGATGCGCCGGCAAATTGTCCAGCAATGTTTTGCCGAGCAAGAAGTCAAAGTCATGGAGTTCTATGGCCCGGTGAAGGACTGGCACCTGCGCTGGTCCGACCAGGTCCGGACCATGTATCACGTGAATTGTTTCCGCTACCCCTGGGTCGAGAAACTCAAGACGGCCGTCAAACGCGTGCGATGACCTCCACCCCTTTAACCCCGGCAAAGAAAATCTTGATGGTCGCCTACCATTTTCCTCCCGCAGCAGGAAGCAGCGGGCATTTGCGGACATTGAGTTTTGTCCGGGCACTCCCATCCCACGGCTGGCTGCCCATAATTCTTACCGCCACGCGCACGGCCTATCCTAGCGTTGCGAGCGGAGGTGGATCGCCAGTCCCCCCCGGCGTTCGTGTACATCGTGCGTTCGCACTCGATGCAGCTCGTCATCTTTCGATTGGTGGACGCTATTTTCGTCGCACTGCCCTCCCAGACCGCTGGGCCAATTGGTTGCTGGCGGCCGTGCCCCTGGGCCTTGCTCTGATTGCACGCTATAGGCCCAAAGTCTTGTGGACCACATATCCGATTGCTACCGCTCACCTCATCGGGCTGGCTTTGCATAAGCTAACGGGCATTCCCTGGATCGCGGATTTCCGCGATCCCATGATCGAGGTGGATCCCTTCACGGGAAAGCGCTACCCCGATGAGCCCGATCTCTGGAATGCGCGGAGTTGGACCGAGTCGCACGCCATGGAATCCTGCTCCCGCAGCGTGTTTGTGTCGCCCGGAGCCCTGAAAATTTGCCGCGATCGATACCCGTCTTTGTCACCTCAAGTCCTGTCATTGGTGCCCAACGGTTTTGACGAAGAGAGCTTCAGAAACGCGGAGAAAAAAGCATCCTCGCCGCTGGAGAAGAATAGGCCGCTAGTTCTGCTTCACAGTGGCTTGCTTTACCCCACGCCGGATCGTGATCCGAAGGATTTCTTCGGCGCGTTGGTGGACTTAAGAAATGAAAATACCATCTCGGCCGAAACACTTCAGGTCGTTCTGCGGGCCAGCGGCTATGAGGATCGCTACAGAGTGCTGATTGCTGCGCTTGGACTCCAGGACATCGTCCGGCTCGAGCCGCCACAGCCCTATGTCGATGCGTTGGCGGAGATGCTTGCAGCGGATGGTTTGCTTCTTTTTCAGGGTTATACGTCCAATCCTGCAATCCCGGCAAAATTCTACGAGTATTTGCGCGCCCGGCGCCCCATCTTCGCACTTGTGCATGAAGATGGGGATACGGCAGCGGCTCTGCGCGCGGAGAGGGTCGGCTGTATTGTCCCTCTCGACGACCGCGAAAAGATCGCCCAAGGACTGAGACAATTCCTGAATGGCCTCCGCGGCGGTGTCTTGCCCGTTGTTTCTAACGAGGCTGTGCAAAAATATTCTCGCGAAGCTCGCGCTGCGGAATTCGCGTCCTTACTCGGGGAGATTTCTCGCTGATGATCGTGAACGCGCATCCAACACTGCGCTGGGGAGACCTCGGCCCAGGCCAACCCGAGTGGAGCACGCTCGCCGCCCCGGGGTCTCAATTCCACTACACGTACAATGCGCGCGCGGCGCTTTATCAGCTCCTTCTCGCGATGCCGCGCTCGCGGGGCGATACTCTTCTCTTGCCTGCTTTCCACTGCACAACGGTCGTCGAGCCCGCGCTTCGTGCGGGGTGGAAAGTTCGTTTCTACCGTGTGGAGCCTGACCTGTCACTCGATCTCGAAGATCTAGAGTGTCAGCTATCGGATCAAATCGCCGCCATTCTGGTCATCCATTTTCTCGGATTTCCCGCCCCTCTCGAGGAAGTCCGGCGCATGAGCGACCGGTTCGGCTGTTATTTGATCGAAGACTGGGCACACTCGTTTCTGCGTGGTCCAAATCCTCATCTCCCAGGTGACCAAGGAGATTTCGCGTTGTTCAGCTTCTATAAGCATGCGCCCAGCTTTGCTGGCGGAGGTCTGCGGGTAAATAAACAAGTTACATGGTCCCTGCCCACGCAAAAAAACGTAAGCGCGGCGCAGACAGCCCGCATCTTCAAGCGGCTGTTCGAACAAGCCATTGAAAATTCTCAGGGCGGCCCTCTGAAGTCCACTTTCCAAAAATTCGAGCAATGGCGGGTTGGTAGAAAACCCCGTCAAATGGGTGACACCGAAAAACCACAAGCGCCCTCGTTCGAATCCTATGATTTTTCCGAGCCTCTAGCTCGCGCAGGCATTCCGTGGTTTTGCCGCCGAGTTCTCCGCGCCAGCCGCTGGGCCCCCATCTTTGAAGCGCGGCGGAGAAACTACGAGTATCTCGCTCAGAATCTGGAGGAGAATTTGTTGTTTCGGAAAATGCGCCCTATCTTGCCGGAAGACGTGTGCCCGTGGGCCTTTCCGGTTTGGATGGCTAAGCGATCCGAGCAAGACGTTCAGCTCCGCGCGCGCGGCGTGCCGTTGTTTACTTTTGGTGAGACTCTTCATCCCGAGCTCGAAAACGCCACGCAACACGCGCGCAACGATGCCTTGGAATTATCGCAAAAGCTCTTGCTACTCTCTGTCCATCAAAACTTGCAGCTGACTGACATGGAGCGTACCGTGCAGACCGTGAATCAGTTTTACTCCAGGGCGGCCTGAATGACGCTTACCTTTAGAGTTCTTCGCACTCACGATGAATGGTCCGCCATACGGCCCGCTTGGGATGAGTTGATCAGCCGCCAGGCCGGAGACATTCTTGGCGCTGACGTTACTTCGACATTTGCCTGGGCCGAGACCCTTTGGACCAACCATTTGAATCGCTCTGGGATGGAAATCATCGTCGCCGAGAGCGGCGGCCAATTACAAGCTCTCCTTCCGTATTACCGGACTTCCAAAACCGTTCATTCCGTTCCCTGTCGCAGTATTGCCCCGGTCACCGAGTTGTACTCCGGCCGCTGCGGCTTTATCCTTGCCAGCCCGCAGGTAGACCTTCTCCGTGAGTTGTTGCGCGCACTCCGCAATCTCCTAGGAACCTGGGATGTTTTTGCTTTTACACTAGTCGAAAGATCTGCTTCAGCCCGGCTGTTGCAGGAGGTTGTCGCGCTCGGCCAGTTGCGAATCGAGAAGATCGCCAGTCAGAAATCACCTTACATTCTCCTCGATACCCCTTGGGAAGCCTACTTTGCTTCTTTGCCCCGAAAATTCCGTTGGAATTTGCGCAACTTCGAGAAAAAAATGAACGCCGCAGGCGAAGTGGTCCATCGTGTCTTTGAGAATGACTCTGATTTGGAATACTTCCACCGGGCGGTTCAAGAGATTGAGAAGGCTTCCTGGAAAGAGGAAGCTGGAACTTCTCTCACTGCCAATTCTCTCCAGGAAGGTTTTCATTCCCATCTAATGAAAAAAGCCGCGAGTTCAGGATGGTTCAGCGGCCACGTCCTGGAGTTCCGCGGTGAACCGGTCGCCTACGTTTGGGGCGTGCTTTTCGAAAACATCTTCTATGACTTCAAGGAGAGTTACAAAAGCACTTACCGTGAATTCGGCCCAGGACATGTTTTGAAGTTGTCTCTCATGCAGCAACTTTTCTCTAGGCGCGTGAACTTCTACGACTACATGGGGGCCTGCGAAGAGTACAAGCTGCGCTGGACGGATAAAACCTACGAGCGTTCCACATTTCTACTCTACAACAATACACTCCGCGCTCGCGCTGCACTCTGGGGAAGCAAAATCAAAAAACTGCTCGCGCGTCGTGCGCCCGCGGCACCTGTTACCGCTGCAGCGCCGGAAGAAGATCAGTCTGTCTGACATTCCCCTCGCTTCTTCCGGTTCGGTATACCCAGCTCATGGCGTCGGTGTCAAACGCAGGACGTAGGCGTCCTGCCGCCAGTCATTCACCACCACAAAGAGATTGAGCGCGGGGAAGTAGGCGAATCGTCCATTGGTTCCGTTCTGCTGCGCCGGCCCCGGTCCGCCGCTAAATGTTTGCGTCGTGCAGCTCTTGGTCTCAGCGTTAAAGAGATACACGGAGTCTCCGCCTGCCCATCCGACTACCAACTTTTGCCTCGTGTCAAAAGCCAGGCCAGGATAACCGCTGTTCATCAATGGCCCACAACCAACGACTCGCGAAGACCAATTCTGGAACGAGTGATTTGATCCGGACGCGATGCCGACCGCCCAGAACTGCCCCGCGCCCACAAGGAACAGCATTTTCCGGCTTGAGTCGATCACGCCATTCAAATGGTAGTCCAGATTGTTCCCGACTCCGCCGAGCCTCGCGTACGTGTTTGTCGTTGGGTTGTAGCTCCACAAGTTGCTCAGGTCCTCCACGAACACCAATTGCGTGTTCGGGTCATAGACGCTCACGTTCAGCCCAGGTCCTCCATTCGGGTGCTCCCCTTTGCTCGGATCCTTTCTCGTCCACGTAAAGGTCGCTGCGTCGAACCACCAGGTAGCGTTACTCCCCCTGGACGGGTTTCCCGCCAATGCTCCTCCAAAACTGAACATCTGGTCCACCGTAGGCAGATAAGCCAGGTTGTCATAGGTATGCCGCGACGTCGGCCGCCCGTCCGCCTGCTGCTCCGTGCCCCCAAGCACCGGATTCGATGTCCAACTCGTCACACGCGACATCGTCTGTGCGCTCACGTCCAGTTCATACACTTCGTTCCCGTAGTAATCGGTGTGCCCTCCGCCCCAAATAATCAGTCGATTCCGCTTCGTATCCGCAGCCGCACCACCCCACGTACTGATCACTGCGGTGCAGCCATCCGCTCCTTGAATCGTGGGATCGCTCGGGCAAACGGAGGCCAGCTTGGTATTTGGCAGAGAATGCCATCCAAGGCCGAGCTGGTTTTCCTCAACAGGTCTGCCTCTTGCCCAAACCTTGCAAGTCAGAATCATGAGGAGTACAAGTGTGAGGTGTAAAAAGTTATCCTTGGACCTATGCGACTGCGCACGGCTTGCGTCGAATCGGGCTCTGTCTTTTCCTTTCACGTTGTGAAGTATGATTCGAGCGTTTGGTTTTTGCAATCGGCTTGATCCCGACAGATTTCAATTCTCCTATTTTGAAAGGAAGCATCCAGATGAATTTGTCTCTCCGCATCCTGTTTTTCTGCGCTGTCTCGGCGCTGAGCGGGCTGACTGTCCCTCAGTCCGCCGCCAAAGTATTGCAAGTGGGTCCAGGTAAGCGTTTTGCGGCGCCATGCCAGGCAATTCACGATGCCGGCTCAGGCGACACTATCGAGATTGATTCCTCCCGTGGCTACAAAGGAGACACTTGTAGCTGGAAAACAAACCGTCTGACCATTCGGGGGATCGGGCCCGCGAGAGCCAGTATCGACGCCGCGGGCAAAAGTGCCGAGGGCAAAGCGATCTGGGTTATATCCGGAGACGATACCGTCATTGAGAATATTGAATTCAGTGGCGCCGCCGTGTCCGACGGCAATGGCGCGGCGATTCGCCAGGAAGGAGCCAACCTGACGATTCGAAACTGCTATTTTCACGACAATGAGGAAGGCATTCTTGCGGGTGACAATCCAAAAAGCTCCATCTTGATCGAGTTTTCCGAGTTCGCACAGAACGGCTCGGGAGATGGAAGGACACACAACATCTACGTGAATCATGTGGCCAAATTTACCATGAAGTTCTGCTATTCCCACCACGCCAAGGTGGGTCACCTGGTCAAGACTCGTGCTGCGGAAAACTTCATTCTCTTTAACCGCCTCAGTGACGAGGCTGACGGCACCGCAAGTTTCGAGCTCGACATTTCCAACGGCGGAAACTCCTATGTGATCGGCAACATCATCCAACAGGGCCCCGAAACCCAGAACTCCTCTATTCTTGCTTACCGCATGGAAGGAAGTGACGCGCGAAACCCCGGCTCACAACTGTACGTCATCAACAACACCTTCGTGAATGATCGCCCGGAAGGCGCCATCTTCTTGCAGATCAAGAGTGACACGCCGAAAACCGCCGTGGTTTTGAACAACATTTTCTGCGGAAAAGGAACCATTACAACTCAAAACTCTTCTCTTCCGGCGGGTAACCTCGTCACCAATGATCCGGGATTTGTGGATGCGGCCCACTATGATTATCGCTTGCGCCCCAACTCACGGGCTCGCGGGGCCGGTATCCAGCCCCAAGTAGAATCAGCCTTTCCGCTACTTCCAGATCAGCAATACCTGCATCCAGCATGCGGCGCAAGCCGCTCAAACGAAGCCAAGCCAGATCTTGGAGCAATCGCCTTTGCCGCGCCCGGTCAACGGCTTGGACCCGCTCGTTGCCAGACCTCGGACACCAACGGTCACTAGTACAAGGACCGCACTGCCACGCTAAACGCATGCGCCTTCGGAGCGAATCTTCGCTCCCAAGGCGCATGCTTTCTATTCTAGGGGTTACTGCGTAAGGCGCAGCGTATAGGCGTTTTGCTTGAAGTCATTCACCACTGCGAACAGGTTAAGCGATGGGAAGTAAGCGAATCGTCCGTTGGTTCCGTCCGGCTGCGCATTCCCAGGACCGCCGCTGAAAGTCTGCGTCGTGCAAGTCTTGGTGCTCGGGTTGAACAGGTAAACGCTGTCTCCTCCCGTCCAGCCAACGACCAAGTTCTGCTTGGAGTCAAACGCAAGCCCCGGATAGCCCGTGTTCAGCAAGCCACTGCACCCGGTCACCTGCGAACTCCAATTCTGGAACGCATAGGTCGATCCAGCGGAGATGTCCACGGCCCACAATTGCCCTGGACCACCCATAATGAACATCATCTTCCGGCTTGTATCGATCACGCCATTCAAATGATAGTCGACGGAAACATTCCCGTTGAGCTGCGTGTACGTATTTGTCGAAGGATTGTAGGACCAAAATGCTGGCGCCTCCGGGTCGAAGGCTTCTATGAATGCAAGACCCGTGTTGGAATCATAGGCCGTCACGGCAATCCCGGAACCACCAAGGGGATGCCCGCCAGTCGTTGGATCCTTTCTGGCCCATGTCAATGCTGACGCGTCAAACCACCAGGTCGCGTTGCTCCCAATTGATGGTTCTCCCGCCAGCGCGCCGCCAAAGCTAAACATTTGGTCCGTATTGGCAAGGTAAGTTGTGTTGGTATAGGTATGGCGCGATGTCGGCCGCCCGTCCGCCTGCTGTTCCGTGCCCCCAAGAGCCGGATTCGAGGTCCAACCCGTCACGCGCGACATCGTCAGCGCGTTCAGGTCCAATTCGTAGACTTCGTTCCCATAATAATCGGTGTGTCCGCCGCCCCACAGGATCATTCGATTCCGCTTCGTATCCGCAGCCCCTCCGCTCCACGTGCTGATTACAGCCGTGCAACCGTCGTTGCCTTGAATTGTGGAATCCGTCGGGCACTGTGGCGCCAGAGTCGTGTTCGGAATCTGGTACCAACCCAATGAGGTGGGAATTCCGCTTCCGGACTGTCCTAGCGTCGTGAAACTGAAATTGCCGCTTGCGGCTGCATCTCCGCTTCCATCGGTCGAATTGACGCTGTACTGATACGTTGTCGACGCCGCAAGACCGGTCAGCGCAACGCTGTGGACTGTGAGCAACGACGAGTTCAACGCTGACATGCTTCCGTAGCCCGTCGTTGTGCCATATGCCACCTGCGATGTAGCCAGCTTGTCAGTTACCCACGTGATGATCGCCCCGCTCGCCGAGGGCACGGCAATGACGGCACTAATTACCGGCGGTGTGCTGCTAGCTATGCTGTTCGATACGTTTACGTTTACCGACGAACTCGCGGTCGAATTGCCCTGGCTATCGAGCGCCACTGCGGCAAGGAAATGTGTACCGTTAGCCGCTGTTGTTGTATTCCAGGAGTAAGAATAGGGCGCGGCTGTTACCTGGGTCCCAACATTTGCGCTGTCCAACTGAAACTGGACTCCCGCAATCCCCGCGCTGCTGGATGCTGAGGCCGTTACAGTTACCATCCCGGAGACGTTTGCGTTGGCAACCGGCGCAGTCACGGCAACAGTTGTTGCCGGGGGGGGCGGAGGCGGAGTCGTACTGCCACCGGATCGAGGAACAATGCCCCACATCGGTGTGTCGCCAAATCCGCTGTTCTGTATGGTGGACCAGTTCGTGGCGCCGGCCATCCGGGCCCATGCCGCGGCCGCGCCCGCAGACCCATGATCCACGGCGTACGCGATTGCTGGCATCAGGTTACCCCAATACCCGCTGGGGGCGTTTGCTGGATCGCCTCCGGAACTCCCGTGGAGCGTGTTCGCGCAAGACGTATTGGTCCCCCCACCGTTGTTTACCGACCACACTTGTCCCCAGCTCGTATACCAAGTTGTTGGCCCTGTCAGCGTGTTAGAGACTTGGAGGTTATACGCTGCCGCATCCGCAAAGCAGTAGTTGCTCGCGCCGTTCGGTCCAAGGAGGCTAACCGGAGCTAGATCCAGGTGCGACCGCAGTGCGTTCCACGCTGTCATGTCGGATAGGGGCTGAAGATCACTTATGAATCCCACGCTCTGCACGAAAAAGTGCTCTTGCCAGGGCGCAAGCACGCCCGCTGTGGCGCTGTATGCTGCGGTTTCCAGCTCGTAGGAGTAGATATATCCAAGTGGGTTCATCCCCGCCGACTGCGCAAGGTTATTGAAGAGCGTTGCATTTCCCGCAAGCAGCCCCTGGTACCCGCTCACCACTGGATCGGAAAGTGGCCCAATTCCAGCCAGTTGTCCCACGGTTCTCAAGCACCACGCCACGGCTCGCGTCTGTCCTCCGAATTGCCGTGAGTTCCCGGAGCCATGGCCGGAAGCGTTCATCAGGTAGCACATCGCCGCCTGGTTCTCCATGTCCTCCAGGTAGAAATGGTCGCCCGTAACCAGGTAAGCCGTATATCCGGCTGAGCCGTGATGTGCGACATCCCACGTAAGGTTACCGGCACCCCACGATGTTGCACCACCTCCGTTGGCTCCAGTCACCGTCCACGTTGCCCTGTTTGACGGAACAGGCGCCATTCCCGTAGCGCTGTCGTTCCACACGATTGGATAACTGCCAATGGATTTTCCATTCGCCAGCATGGCCTGATAGGCTCGCGAATCCGCTCCTGAGCTGACGTACAGCGAGTCCCACAACGGCAGCAGCCCGATTTGATTCTGGAATCCTGTTTGGCCCATCGACTGCGTCCAATCGCCCTTCTGCATCGGCGTATAGGTCTGCGTTAGCCCGCTAAACGCCGCCGCACTCGGCGACAAATTCATATAGTTCGGCACCAGTCGGCTGGCTTCCAGGTAGGTTGTATCGTGCTTCGGCGTCACCTGTGGATCGCCACCGATCCAGCCTTCCGCGGTCCAGCGCGTCTGCGCATAGTGAGTAAGAGCAGCTCCCCCGTTGTTGTAAACGGTGGCGCCTCCGATAGTTACCGTCGGTACGTAACTTTGATCGCTCGTCGTCACGTCCAGGAAGCCATTTTCCACCGTGGCACGCACCCACATCCTGCCGCCCTTGTAGAGTCGGACGTAGAACCAGGCCACCAGCGTTGGATTACTCCCCACCTGGCTCCGATAATGTGCTTCCACCATCTGCGGGCCGCTGATCCACGTCCGGAACGGCGTGGCCAGTAAGCTCGCAAGATTGACGGTTCCGAGGCTTCCGCATTGAATTGAAGCGGAAGGCGCGGCTGTCTGGATGTCATTCGCGGTGAGGTTTGTCCCGCCCGCCGACGAGGCGGAAATTACGTTCACCGTCAGCGGCGTATTCGCCGTCAAAGTAGCAATTCCCGATGCAATGGCATGCTTTACGCTGCCATCCGGCCAGGTTCTTTCAACGATTACTTGGGAGTTGGCAACGCTGAGTGCTGCCCCACCAGGCACATCCCCTTCTTTGAATCCCAGTCCAACTGTGAACGGAGAGTTCCCGCCGACCGGCGAAGTCAGTTGGAACGACGTGATCGTGCTTCCTGAGGGAGGCGGCGGTGCGCTCTGGTTGTTCACCGTTACCGTGACGCCGGCGCTGGTCGTGGAATTGTTTGATGTGTCCGTGGCAATCGCCCGCACTATGTGTGAGCCGTTGCTCACTGACGTCGAGTCCCACGAAATGGAATACGGCGATGTGGTATCTGCCGGTCCAAAATTTGTTCCATCTATCTGGAACTGCACGCTGGCCACGGCTACGTTATCCGAAGCATTCGCGCTCAGCGTGACATTTCCGCTTACCGTGCTTCCGGAAACTGGAGTGGTAATCGAAACCGTCGGCGGTGTCGTATCCGGCGTGCCGTTTTTCACTGTCACGGTGACGCTGGAACTTGTGGCTTTGTTGTTGGCCGCATCAGTAACAATTGCAGTCAGCGAGTGGTTCCCGTTGCTGGACTTCGTCGTATCCCACGAATAGGAGTACGGGCCCGATGTCTCGGCGGCCCCGACGTTAGCGCCATCGAGCTGGAACTGCACATTGCCTACACCCGCGCTGGCGGACGCTGAGGCTGTCACATTCACACTTCCGGAAACAGTCGATCCTGCGGCAGGCGTAGTGATGGAAACCGAGGGTGGCGTATTGGAAACTCCAGCGCCGGTCAAGCTCAGAACCGTGGGAGAGATCGAAGCATCGCTCGCAATCGTGACGCTTCCGTTTAGAGCTCCTGCCGCCGTCGGCGCATAACGCACTTGGAGCGCAGCGGACTGCCCGGCGGCGATCGTCGAACCCGCCGCCAGTCCGGAGGCCGTAATGCCAGTTCCTGTGATGCTGACCTGCGATATGTGTACTGTGGCCTGGCCCGAGTTCGTAACGGTCGATGACAGGGTCTTGTTGCTCCCCACAGTCACGTTCCCGAAGGCTAGCGTGCCAGGATTCAGCGCCAATCTGCCGACCGGACTCGTCGTGCCGCTTCCGGTCATTGAAATCGTGGCAGGTGATTGCGGGTCATTGCTGTTGATCGACAGGCTTCCTGATGCGCTCCCTGTGCTCGTCGGAGAGAAAGATACGTTAATTGTCGCAGACTGTCCCGCGCTGACGGTCTTCGGCGTCGTTATCCCGCTTACCCCGAATTCAGCTCCATTCAAGGTAATCACAGAGATGTTCAAGTCCGAGCCACCAGTATTCGTGAGTGTCACGCTCGAGGAAGCCGTGGTTCCCGTGGTTACGCTGCCAAATCCTACGCTGGCGGGACTTGCGCCAAGTTGCGCGCCTGCGGGCACCGCGTTGGCCACAAGCGAAACCGGCGCCGAGAATGCTCCGCTATTGGTTACTAGGGTCAGATTTCCCTTGGAGGTCCCTGTCGAGGTTCCGGTGAACATGACGGAAAGATTGGCCGTCGCACCTGAGACGAGTGAGAAGGGAAATGTTATTCCGGAGACCGTGAACTGCTTGCCGCTCAGATCTGCTTCCGTGATGCTCAGGGTCGTCGTACCGGAGTTCTTGATTGCGACGTTTTGCGTCACTTTCTTACCGACGATGACATTTCCAAAGTTTAAGCTCGAAGGCGTGAACTGAATGGCTGCCTGCGTTGCGGGCTTGCTGTCCAACTTGCCAATACATCCACTTAAGGCCCAGACGGGCATCAACGCGGCGACTATGAATAACTTCCGGTGCTGCCATGCGCGCATGGTTCGGGAGAGCGCTTCTTTCGGCTTGTTCTTCCCCGCTCTGCGACTTACCCTCATGCGAATCCTCCCCCGAGTTACTTCACCGAGGAGAGTAAGGTGAGTGGGCGGTCAAAAAATACTGGTGGGAGGGACAAATTGAGGACAGGCGTCTTCCCTGTCCCCCGGGCCATGTTCCTGTACCGGCCTCTTTCTTAAGGGTTTCTGAGACTTTGAAAACCTGCCTCTGATAACCGTTTTGAACCGTTTCAGTGACAGGATCACGGGCATGGGCGCCGCCGGGCCGCTAGTGGCCCGGGGCCCTGATTCTGTAGGGGAACTCATCAACCCGAGAGGGAAGCCTGCCTTTCGACCGGCCAAGGGCGTATACCTGCGCCTGCGGCAGTCAGGCTTATCCTCGTGACGCGCGCAAACAAGCACTCTCCTGAATCTCGTCGCCGGTTTGCCACAGGCCTGGATTTGGGTTATCGCAAGGAAGGAAGGATGGACTGCAGTAGTCCAGGAATTCTAGGGAAGACCTGCACTTCCCGCGCCTCGATCATTTGTAAGACCCGCCTGGCGGATCTTATAGATCAATGCCCGGTAGCTGATCTTTAAAGCCTCGGCGGCTTTACGGCGGTTCCAACGGTTAGCTGTCAGCACTTCCAGTATCAGTTGCCTCTCCACTTGATGAATGGCCTCCTTGGTTAGTAGTTTGAGGGGTCTGATCCTGGCGTCCGGAGTTTGAGCAGAGATTCTGGAGGGAACCCGCGCGGGAATGCCAGAGACCTCCGGGTATCCCTCCCCGAGGAGTACGTGCCGGGCCACCCAATTCTCCAATTCGCGAATATTCCCGGGCCAATCGCAGCCTCGCAGGAATTCCTTTGTTCTCGCGTCAATCTGCGGACTCTGGCGTTCAAAACGTGTATTGAACGCAGACAGAAAATAGTCCGCGAGTTCTGGTATGTCTTCGCTTCGCGCCTGCAGGGACGGCATCCGAAGCTGCCCTACATTTATGCGGTAAAAGAGGTCCGATCGAAAACCCCCCGTTTGGATTTCGCGCTCCAGAGTGCGCTTGGTGGCGCAAATGATCCGCGCGTCGATGTGCCGATCTTCCCGGTCGCCGATCCGGCTGAATCGCCCGTCCTGCATGAATTGCAGCAATTTAGCCTGCAAACCCAAATCGATTTCCGCGATTTCGTCCAGGAAAAGTGTCCCCTTGTGCGCCAGCTCGACGCGCCCCGGTTTTGTCTTATTCGCCCCGCTGAAGGCGCCCTGCTCATAACCGAACAACTCACTCTCCAGCAAGCTCGCTGGTATCGCCGCACAATTGACCCGCACATAAGCATTCGCTGCATTCGGAGAATGTTGATGAATCCACCTCGCCAGCACTTCCTTCCCGCTCCCCGCTGGTCCTTGCACGAGGACGGGGATATTGATTCCTGCGAATTTCTCCGCCTTTTGCCGCACTGCCAACATCGAAGATGTACGGCCAAAGATTAGTTCGTCCGGGGGCAACCCACCCACGGATGACGTCAACCCAGAACAATGTGTGCCGGTCATTTTCAGCGAGAAAACCAGAAATCTACTTGCGAGTCGCAGAAGTTAAGTGAGCACAGCCGTCGCCAAATCCACCCCTCCTTCGGAGCAGCGCTTTTCGTCGCATTCTCGTTCAACAATTTCAGTCATCCCATTAATTTTCAATTACTTAGACGGAATACTAGTATCTCGCTTTTGCCATCTTCCCCAATAATTTGATGGCCAAGCGCGTGGCTCCACAGACTGAAAAGTGTTTCTCAAAAGAGAACCGGAATTGCCGGAACGTCGGCTTGTCTCATGGTCATCGGCGGCTCAGCGGACGCTCAGATGGGACATTCCCTATACACTATGAGCTTGGCAGATAGGCTGTCACCTAAACATATCCCCGAAACTCTTGCGGATCGCCGATCAAATCGTGCTTCCATCGAAAGTGGACTGCCGCGAGCGCGGTACTTGTTCCCTAGACAGCCTGACTACCAGGCATTGGGTGCCAAGTACGCTACGGTCTCTCAGTCTTCTCCGAACGGAGTGCGGATGCCTCCCGGTCGGGAGCATTGCTTAAGCCTTGAGGAAAACGCTGGAAAACTAGTGAAACGATTTTCCGGTCTTCAGCATGTTTTCTGGGCCTTTGCAATGGAGTTATTGCAAACAAAAGACTTATCGACCATTCTCTTTGGAGCGGAAACTGCATCATGCTAACGCGTGAAAGAAACCCTTAGCATTCTCAATTCGTTGTCCGAACCCAGTGGGCTCGTCCTTGTTGGGCTGACCCTCATCATTGCCGCTGTTGGCTTTCGCAGGCTCTTGGCCGGCCTACGTCCTGGCTTCGAAGCTGCTCCAAAGCAGAATTCCGCAACGGACTAGCCTAACAGAGCATCTTTCGTGCGTTGCCGAGCGCCCAAGGCGCGCCTCCGGCTCTGCGTCTATTAGGTTCTTCCTCAATGCGTGCGGTCTGCTCCGGCGGTCCATTCCAGGCATTGAACTAGGCCAGCTTTGCAATGGTGAGAACCTCCAACTGCAGGAGCGGAGGTCAGGCTCGGGCCGCTTCACCCCGAATAATGTCGTAGCGCTCGATCACCGCAGCCACGCCCATGCGCAACGTCCCGTCTTCCGACCGGCGTTCCACGCGCACCACTTTCCCGGCTGCGCGAACAAACACTTCCGTCCCGTGGGTCATCTCCGCCGGCAAAGTCAGTGTGATATCCAGCTCGGAGCCGGCTTCTAGATCCTGATCGATCACAAAATAAAGTCCGCGCGTGGAGATGTCCCGGGTTTTCCCTTCCTGCGAATCATCCTTGCGTTCGGCGGGTATTCGAATAATTACGGGTAACGATAAGTCGTAGCGCCGGGTGGTGCGACGTTCCGTCATTGCCCCCATCCTCTATTTGCTCGCGGCCGTTGAACTGTCCTGCACCGCGCCCCCTGTGCACTGAACCTTACTCGAAATCGGCAAACTACGCTAGCGCGTCCCCTTTGGGAATATGACAGCAAACCTATTCGCTCCGCGTGCCCATGGCCGGGGCCGTTTCCTCCACCGCCGCCGGGGCCGCGGTGCGCCGGGTTCGCGGCGTATCCAAATTGAACTGGCGCATCTTGTAAAGCAGTGCCTTGTAACTGATGCCCAGCATTTTTGCGGCGTCCTTACGGCACCACCGCGTCTTTTCCAGCGCGTCGGCGATGGCTTCCATCTCCGCCTCGTCTTTCAACCCACGCACCAGCGCTTTGAGTCCTTGTTCGCGCGGAACTGTGGGCTCCTGACGCGGCGAAGTTCGCTGCCGCGCCGACGACATCTCGATCAATTCACGCAGGCTGCCTTCGTCATCTTCCAGAATTACATAGCGCTTCACGAAATTTTCTAATTCGCGCAGGTTCCCCGGCCACGGATAATTCACGGCCGCATCCAGCAGGTGCTTCGAGGGTGCCGGCGGTGTCTTGCCGAATTTTTCGCTGTACTTCTCCAGGAAATGCCGGAACAGCAGCGGAATTTCCGTCGTACGTTCGCGAAGCGGCGGCACCACGATCGAGAGAACGTTTAGCCGATAATACAGATCCTCACGAAAGCGTCCCGTTTTCATCGCTTCCTGCACATCCACGTTGGTGGCCGCAAGCACCCGAACGTCCGTCTCCACTAAGTGCCGTCCACCCAGCCGCGAATACTGATGATCCTGCAGCACGTGCAGCAGCTTGGCCTGCAAATGCGTGCTCATCTCGGCAATTTCATCGAGGAAAATTGTGCCCTTGTTGGCCATCTCGAACTTGCCGGGCTTGGCGCGCACCGCTCCGGTAAAAGCTCCCTGCTCGAATCCAAACAGCTCGGATTCCAGCAGCTCGCCGGGCAGCGCCGCGCAATTCACTTTCACAAACGCCTGGTTGCGACGCTTCGAACGCAGATGGATCATCCGCGCCACGACTTCTTTCCCCACTCCGCTTTCTCCGCAAATAAACACCGGCACATCCACCGGCGCGATCTGCAGGATTTGCTGGCGGATACGCACCATCTGGGGAGAAGCCGCCAGAAAGCTTAAATCTTCGGTGACTTGGTCGCAGTAGTCCCGCAGCGCCTGGTTTTCTTGTGTGAGCTGCTTCTTTTGCCGCGACTTCAGCATCGCCGCATCCAGCTCCGTCTTTTCGAACGGCTTGGTTAAGTAATCGTGCGCCCCGATGCGGATAGCTTCGACGACCGTGCCCACTTCGTTCGAACAAGACAGCATGATGACGTTCAGGCTGCGGTCGACCTGCATCAGTTCCTTCAGGGTATCGAGGCCGTTCAACTCCGGCATCAGCACATCCAGAATTATGAAGTCCGGGCGTTCTCCCCCGCTCACCTTTTCAATGGCTTCTTTTCCGGTGCTGACGGTCTCCACGTCGAATCCGTCCACCTCGAGCAAGGTCTGCAAATACTTTCGAATACTCGGCTCGTCATCCACGACGAGGATTTTTTCTTTCACCGCTGCGGCCATTGACATCTCCCTTTCCTGCTATCCAAGAGCCCTAAACTAGCTGTGATCCATCGGCAAGAGAAAGGCGAACGTGCTCCCGCCTCGCGATTCGCTCTCCACCCAGATTTTCCCGCGGTGCGCTTGCACCAGTCGTTTGGCAATCGCCAGCCCTAGCCCCATGCCCGAAGTATTGCGGTCCACGCGCACGAAATCTTCAAATATTTCCTGATGATGCTCCGCCGCGATACCCGGTCCGGAGTCCGCCACCACCACCTCGACGCTGTTCGGCCGCGGCAAACGGAATCTCCGCCGTTCCTCAACGGGCGCCACCGCTGCTACGCGGCGCTCCCAAAAATGCGGGGCGGCGCGCAATGTAACAGTGCCGCCCCCAGGCGTGTGCTTTAGCGCGTTGTCCAGGAGGTTCGCAGCTGCCTGCTGCACCTTTTGATAATCGAACTTGAAGGTCGGCACCGACGGATCGAAGCTCGTTTCCAGCTTCACGCCCTTGCGCTGAAACGCTTCCGACCAGCGTTTTGCCAATTCGTCCAGGCAGTCCCGCAGATCGTTTTCTCGAAGCTGTAACACCAGCTTCCCGCTCTCTAACGCCGAATAGTTCAGGAACATGGAAACCAGGCGCACCAGGCGCTCGCAACTGTCCTTGGATTCTTCCAGGATGTCCCGCTGCTTGTCGGTGAGCCGGCCGAGCGAGCCGGTCAGCAAAAGATCGTAGTAACCTTTGATGACTGCCAAAGGCGTTTTCAACTCATGTGCCGCCGAGGCCAGGAATACGGTTTTCTGCCGGTTCACTTCCTGCAATTTCAAATACGCGGCCAGCAGGTTTCGGTAGGTGATTTCGCGTTCCTGCAGCAGCTCCTGTACCGTCAGTTGCGTCGCTGGGTCAGGCAATACTTCTACTTCCGCTTGCGTCTCAAACTGCACGATGAGCCAGTCGGGCTCCGGCAGCCACCGAATGTACGCGCGCGATTTTGATTCCCCGCGCTCCACATCCATTTCCACTTTGTGCTCGCCGCTCTCGATCTGCCTGAATATCTTTTCTGGCTCCGTCTCTAGAATGTCCTGAAACAGATTTACCGCTTCCGGTTGCGCATATCCGTGCGATTCCAGGCATTGCCGCGCGCGCAGGTTTACCAATAGCAGTCGTCCCGATCTTTCCGCCACCAGCAGTGATTGGTCAACCGTGTCCAGAAGCCCGCTTACCGATTCCAAGGGGAGCGCGTCGGGAATCCGCTGATCCGTTGCCGGGGGTGTCGCAATACGTCCAGCCATCTCTAAACCCTGCCTGTCTTGCGATGTGGCAAAAATTTTCCTATGCGGGCTTTTCATACTTGCAAAGGGGTTTAGAACTGTCAATGGTAAAAGCGTTCCATTTGCACAATTGCGGAACCGAAGTGGATATGGCGAGAAGCAGACTCGACCAGGCAAAATTTGTCTCTCCCTCGATTTGCGTAAACATCTCATAAACATGAAGTTACAGTTGGCCCACGGCAGCTATCTGTGGCATGAAATATGCAAGCATCCGTACTAGTTCCCTAGTACTAGGGGCCTCATCGTGGAGATACAACTTCTTAAAGAGGGACGAGGCGTGGAACCTGTTCAGCGTCGGCGCTCACCTCGTATACGGCTTCAGGTACCCGTCTTCGTGCGCGGTACGGATACCTCCGGGACGGAGTTCATCGAACTGACGAAGACCGTGAATATCAGCGCCACGGGTGCTTGTATTGCCTCTACTCACATCCTTAGACCCGACCAGCTCATCCACCTCACCATCCCAGCACCCTCCCCCGCCTCCTCCAGTGTCGTCCCTAGCGAGACTCCTCCTATAACGGCCAAGGTTCTCCGTCAAGATACCGCCGGAGAGATGCGGCTCTTCGGTTTGGAATTTTTGAGAGCACTTGAGTAAATATCTGCTCATTCTCGCGCCATTCAAGTCGACACTGGGTAGTTTTGTTACAGAGCTGCAGGCCCGGATTTCATTTTCCTAATTGCTATTTTTTTCGCTATACCCTTGCTTTTGTAATAGGATACGCGAGAATCTTGAGCTGCTAGTTCCAACCGGAGGAACTATTTAGATCCACGGCGATTGGACACTGGCTTGCTCCCAGTCCTGTAGCGAAAGCGTATTGTTCTCCCCCAACCCCGCGGGGATTAGTTGAGGTCAGGTGTTAACCGGATATGCCCAGCCCCGGCTCCCCTGCGCCCTCGCGCATGCCGATTGAGGATTCTTATCTCGAGCTTCTTGCCGACACGCTCGATACCCTTGATCTCCCTGCACGCGGCCAGTTTCTGCAGCGTTACTTCCGCGCGATCACCCATCTTGATCTGCGCGAGTCCCA
>Ga0210410_10001606_pt1 | contig 21023 bp, 7 predicted proteins | sample IncBWC4MmetaG_FD_161058 | JGI IMG/M metagenome (GOLD analysis project Ga0210410, IMG submission 161058) | Forest soil microbial communities from Barre Woods Harvard Forest LTER site, Petersham, Massachusetts, United States - Inc-BW-C-4-M | ecosystem: Environmental > Terrestrial > Soil >... | reverse complement strand
CCCGTGAATCCATTTTGCGGAGTCACCGTTACTGTATAGCTGGTAGTTCCCCCAGGGGCCACGGTCTCGGAACCTGGCGTAGCCGAGATGGTGAAGTCCGGGCTGGTAGCGGCCGGGATGATCTCGATGCCTCTGATGCTGGGATTCGTGTGCGGTGCTCCGTTCGTCCCCGCAGTAAAGGCGGCCGTGATTGTGCCATTGGTATCGGCAGTCGCCTTGAATTCCTGTACGTTGGCGATGAACTCTCCGCCCGCAGCTGCGAAGATATCGAAGTTGGTCAAGATTTGCGCGCCGTTGACCGCAACATTGAAGGCACGCTGGCCAGCGGCTGCGAACGCGGTTTCCGCAAAGTGCAGACGAACGGTGTAGCTGTCGCCCGGCGTCAGATTGGGAATCGTATAGGTCGTGGGGGCCCAGCGCTCTGTACGATACACTCCCGGTGGAGCGGGATTGGTGACCCTGGAAACATCAATCACGCCCGGATAAGCATTCGTGGCCCCCAGGTTGTAGCCAATATCCAGGACAAAGTTATCTGTTCCCACCAAGCTGCCGGAACTGATGGCAATCGGCTGCACGTTCGTTCCCGTGGACGGTAATTTGACGACGGCCTCATTGGAAAGAGGAGACTCGCCCGATTCCTGGCCCGTAGCAGTGACCTCGTAGTAGTAGGTTGTGCCAGCAGTCAGCAGCACATCGGTGAAGCTGGTTCCTTTGACTCCGGTGGAGATCATGTTGGTCATATTCGTGTTCGAGATGGAATGCTCGGTGCCCGGCGTAGTGCTGCGGAAGATGTTGTAGGTAACGTTGGGATCGCTGGTTGCGCTGGGGCTCCAATTCAACTGCACCTGGCTGTTTGAACTCGCCGTAGCCGTCAGTGACAAAGGTGCCACCGGTGGGGTTGCCTGGTATACGCGAACATAATCAATGTTCATGAACTGCGGCACGACCGTGCCCGAACCTGGAGGCCCGACGAAACCTCCACCCACGGCAACATCGAAGAGAATAAAGAAAGGATGACCCCAAAAATCCCACTGGCCAAGCGTGGAGGCGCCGTTGCTCGGATCTGTGCCCACGCCCATGATTTCGCCGGGCGTATACGTCGCGTAGACGTTGCTTGGATCATCCACATAGAACTGAATCAGGTAGGGTGACCAGATCACGCCGTAGGTGCGGAAGCCCTGGGAGAACGGCGTTGTGGAATCAAAGTGCGCCCCCAATCCGGTGTTCGCATATCCGATCCCATGAATGGTTCCCCTAATCTGAGTCGGCTTCGCGCCGTTGTTCTCCATGATGTCAATCTCGCCTCGACCTGGCCAGCTGACGCCGTTGTCCCCCATCATCCAGAACGCGGGCCAGATCGCCTGACTCGTAGGAATTTGAATGCTGGCTTCGAGTCTGCCGTACTGAAACTCGTTGCCGAAGGCGCCGTTAAGCTGCGTCTTGATGCGGGCTGAAAAGTATGTCGAGCCGGATTTGTAGGTCTTGATTACCAGGTGTCCGTTGCCGTCCAGGTAGGAAGTCGTGCCATCGCTGATCATGTCTTCGATCTCGCCGGTGCCGAAGACACCCTGGCCAGTTTCGAAGGTCCAAAACTGGTTGTTGCTACTGCTGGGCGTAAAAGGCCCCGCGGGCCCGTTGAACTCATCACTCCACACCAGCGTCCAATTCTGCGCATTCGCGGTCCCCGCCAGAACTAAAAGCGCAGCTACTGCGAAGAGTAAGGCTCGTCCCGATCCCGAAATGGACAGCCGTCCCGCTCGCCTGGGGTGATCGGACCGTTCTCTTGAACTGAAATTTTGCGATTGTTGTGATGGCGATAAACTTCTCATGGTTGATTCTCCTTCGAAAGTCCCGACTCGTACTCTCCCATGCCAATCGAGCGCTCGAGCAGTTGTGCGGAAATCTGCTCGCGCCGTTTTAGAGCGTCGCTAGCCGTTCTCCAGATTCCTGGCCCTTGAGGGTCTTCTATTGCACCTCGATCCCGCTCACCAGCGAGTTGTCTTTCACCGCAGTGAACGTGACCACGTACTGGCCGCTAGTATTTGCGTTTGTTGTGAACTGTTCGATGACCGCTTTGTTCTTGGCGCCCGCGGCTGCAAAGATATCGAAGTTGGTTAATACTTGCGTTCCGTTGATGGTCACGTTGAAGATGCGCAGACCGGCCGCCGTCCAGAAGGTTTCAGCAAAGTGCAGCCGCACCGTATGGCTCGATCCCGCTGTAAAACCGGGAATGGCGTAAGTGAAGTTCCCAATTCGCGCCGTCTGGTATACGACCATAGGCGCAGGATTCACCGCTGCGGTCAGGTCAATGGTGTTGGTGTGGTTGATGGTGCGTCCGCCTTGGAAGTCCATGTCCGCAGCGAACGGACTCACGGCCGGACCGCCAGAGTTGATCTGTATCCCACCGGTAGCTCCAGCTTTAGTTGTAGCGTTAGCCTGATTCGACGGCCCGGAGGTTCCTCCCAGATTGGCAGCCTCAATCAGGTAAAAGTACGTTGTGGAAGCTGTGAGCCCGGTGTCCGAGAACGATGTACCGCTCACACTGCCGGCAACCTGGTTGCTGCCCGAGGGTGCGAACCCAGAAGTGGTGCTGCGGAACACGTCATAACTCACGGAGCACGAGGAGGTAGTGGCAGTCCATTTCAGATTGATCTGGCTGCTGGAAGTCGCCGTTGCGTTCAGCCCGCTTGGAACAGGAGGCGCAGTGCAAGCAGTCGCCGGTGTAATTTCGATGCCGCTCAACAAAGACTGATTAGCCACTGACGTGAATTGGATTACGTATTGCCCGTGGGAATTGGCTGGTTCGGTGAACTGTTCGATGACCGCCTTGTTCTGTCCGCCGGCGGCGGCAAAGATATCAAAATTGGTGAGTACCTGAGCACCGTTGATGCTCACATTGAACGTCCGGGAACCAGCCGTGTTGAAAAATGTTTCGGCAAAGTGCAGGCGAACGGCCTGGCTCGATCCAGCAGCAAAGCCAGGGATCGTATAGGTGAAGTTCCCAACGCGCGCACTCTGGTAGACAGCGGCAGGCGCAGGATTCGTCACGCTGCCTACATTGATGGGGTTGGTATGATTGATGGTCGCCCCGCCGTTGAAATCCTGGTCGGCGAGGAATGGACTTACCGCCGACCCGCCAGCATTAATGTCGATACTCGAAATCGCCGGTCCAGTGGTGGCGCTGGCTTGGTTGGAAGGGCTGGACGAACCTGCCGAGTCGGTACCCTCGACCACATAAAAATAGGTGGTGGCCGGGGAAGCAGTTGTGTCTGAGAAGGTGGTTGCAAATATTCCGGTTGCGATCTGGTTGCTGCTGGAAGGAGTGAACCCGGAAGTCGTGCTGCGGAAGATGTTGTAACTCACCGAGCAGGACGCGGCGCTCGCTGTCCAACGGAGATTGACCTGGCTGCCGGAAATGCCGGCGGCAGTCAGCGCACCGGCCGCTGTGGGTATTGTGCAATTCGTGGGCAGCAGGCCATAGACGCACACTTGTCCCGTACCCATATTCGCTGTTCCGAAGCTGCCCAGATACACTTTTCCATTCGCAATTGTGGCGTAGCCATTCTTGGCAAAATTGCTGCAACTATCGCGACCGGCGTTCTGCTGGTTATTCCAAAGCTCTGTGGCGATATTGTTGGCGTCGTAAGCCCTAAGCACGCCCGGTACGGAGCTGTGATTCGCGTCGCCGCTGAGCACGGCGTTGGCCCACACGATGCCGTTGGTGTTGCCGTTGGCAGAAATAGAAAGGTAAGCTCCGGGTTCGCCCCCGATGAAATCCGGCCCAGTCTGGAAATTAGGCGTGTTCAAGGTGCTGCCGTTGAACTGGAAGGCCTTCAAGTGGTCGCTCTGAGCCCACATGTAGACTTCCGGACCATTCACCGCACTGTTCCAATACACGGCGCTGCCATGCAGCGCGCCCCCAAGTGTGATCGTCTGCACTGCGCTCGCGTCGCCTAGATGACCCAGGTTGGCGGAGTCAATGACGTATCCCGTTGCCGATTTACCGACCATAGTCAAACGGTTTCCGGGCGGTATCAGCAGCGGGCCGGACGTATCGAGGTCTGCATCGCCTGCGTCCAGGTTCGCGTGGTTCGCAGCCGTAAACCAGTCCTCCAGAGTTAGGCTTGGGCTGAGCTTGACGAAGCTCTCGCTGAAATTCGAGACGCCATCCCATGTGCCGTTGCTGGTTCCAAAATAGATGTTGCCGGAGGCGTCCACTGCCGGGCCTTGTCCAGACATCCAGAGGCTGTTGCCGTTGCCAGTCGGCGAGGCGTTGAAAACGGCGACCTTTGCCAGCGTGGAAGCGTCGTAAGAAAACAGGAAACCATGATAGGTTCCCATGTCACAGTGTGAACTGAAGGGAATTAGGAGCCTTCCATTTGCCAAGGCGAGCCCTGCCCTCTGGTTCTGGGAAAGAGGCGTGAAGCCGGCGTTGGCGATCTGCACTGGACTCCCCGTCCTGTCAGCTCCGGTAGTGATGTCAAGTGCATGCAACATGAAAGAAAAAACACCGGCATTGTTCAGGGAGTTCACCACATAGAGCGTTCCGCTGACGGGATCAATCACCGGTGTGCCAATGATCCCCGCATTGCCGTCGATATCAACGCAGCCGGCGCCATAATCGGCGTTCGATATCGGTGTTCCGAGGTTAACGTGCCAGTACTGTAAGCCGGTGTCGCCGTCGAAGGCGTACACGCTGTTGCTGGTCGTAGCTACGTACACTACGTTGTGGGCTCCGCCTCCAACGTTTACGGCAGACACGATCAGTGGCTGTGCATAAACTTGGTTGTCCACCGCATTCCTGAACAGCAGGCCGAACCCGTTTACGTTCACGTTCGACGGTGTCAGTGTGGTTTCGCTCAGGTTTTGTCCGGTCCGCGGAAGGTCGTTGTGCTGAGTTGCGACGTTAACCTGACCAGGCGCCCTTTGAGCCGCTGGAAGGATCAGGCAAAGAACTACCGTTGGCATTAACAGTCTCAGCCAGCTATTCATGCGATAACCCTTTCTGATCCATTCGCTTGGTGCATGTGGCTGAGGGCTGTTGCGCGATGACGTTAGACGCGCGGCGCCGATGGAACTACTGGCCTTAAGGGTAAAAAGAGTACAGTAACCGATTAGATCTCAGGGAAGGAAAAGAGCAGGCGAAAGAAGCCGCGCCGTGCGAGAATGAGCGGCAAAAATGTGTGGCTGACTGGACTCAAGAACAATTTGTTTGCGGCAGGCGGTTCAGGTGGTGCTGCCGATGAGAGCGCCAGCATGCTCGCCTTAAAGTTGAGCCTGACCTCGGATTGCCGATCATAAGGAAATCATCCGGCCAACCTCCCATAAGGGGCCCGGGATAACTTCCGGTTACCTAGTCGCTCGGGCGCGATTGCCAAGGCCACCAGGCCGACAGCCTCTCCGGACCAAGCCTCTGCGGAGAGAACCATAATCTCTCCGCAAACAGACTGCGAAGCTGTCTACAAGTGGACAGACGCGCCTCTTGGCGGCGTATAGGATTGTCTAGTAGAAAAAAGGACTGTTGCGTTCGCCAGTTCATCCTCTCCAGCTGGATGTCCATGGCCCACGCAGGCGTTGAGGACATCGAACGGCACGTTACTCGCGCAAGGCATGTTTCTGGATTCATGCCCTCTCCTGAGGATCGCTCTCATTAAACAACAACGGTCGAAAGTACTCGATCTGAAGCGTAGTGGAACGGCGAGCAGCTGGCAGCCCTCATCGTCACACCGAAAATAAGTGTATCTTGGAGGTCGCCATGGCCATCCGGCGCAGAACCGGTCTGATCATTATTGGAATCGCCGCGTTGCTTTTGCTCGCGCTTGTTTTTGTTGGACCCGCACTTATTAGAGTGGATCGCTACAGGCCCCAGGTGATCTCCTATCTTCAGGAGAAAACTGGAAAACAGATTGAAATCGGGCGACTAGCACTCACCTTTTTTCCTTTGTCCATTCACATTGATGATTTCGGCGTGAAGAACCCTCCAATATTTCCGCGCGGTTATGTCGTTCAAGTGGCGCGGATCGATGCTGAACTTAGCGTTGGCGCGCTCTTGCACCGTCAGGTGGTAATCAAGTCCCTCGTACTTAAGGATCTGGTCTTGAATATGACTTCGGATCCCGATGGCCCGTGGAATTTTGAGAATCCACAAGCGCAAGCTTCGCAGAATACCTTTCCTCTCGGAGTGATTTCGAGGGTACAAATTCAGCGAGGGCAATTGATCGCATCGAATCTATTGCCGTCCGACGCAGCAGGCCCCATCTTTTTCGAAGCCCACGAGATTTTCTGCGACCTGGAACAGGTGAACCTGATGGGGATTATCAATCCTTCGTCTTCCTCAACCGACGGCCGGGGCAGCGTGAAGGCGGGTCTTCTGCGTTTCGGCTCGGTGGAGGCAAAGAATCTGGAATCCCAATTGCGGCTGGAGGCCAGGCACGTTTTTTTCACGGCGGTTAAAGCGGAAGTCTATGGAGGGAGTGCCGCGGGTGATCTCACCTTTGACTTGTTGGGTAAGAATGTGACCTTCAAGACCGATGCGCGACTGAAGGGAATCAATGTGGCCCAGCTCCTGGCGGCCTTCCCGAACGGCGGTGGAAAGATGACCGGGAAGATGGAGGGAGACATAAAATTAGCGGGAGAAATCCTGCATTCGCTCCGCCCGCTGGCAGGAATACACGGGGCTGGACACGTGACGGTGCGCAACGGCCAGGTGCCGAGTCTCAAGCTCAACGCAAATCTGATGAAACTGGCGCACTTCAATGATCTCGGCCCGGCCAAGAATGATCCTTCCGCATTTAACTTGATAACCACCGACCTGGAACTGGACAATCAGCGGATTTCGAGTCGTGTTATAGACATTGACGGCTATGGAGTTGATGTGGATGGCTCGGGCAGCGTCAGCGTCTCAGGCTCCGACGAGTTGAATTATCGCGGGTTGGCCGAGATTACAACCAAGGAGAGCTTCTTCACCAACACCGTCGCCCGGTTGTCTGGAGCGGAGTTAAAAGACGGCAAGTTGCAGTTTCCCTTTCGGATCGTCGGAACGATCAATAACCCGATATTCTCGAAGGGCAAAGGCGATAAGGACGTAGACGCTGTACAGAAACCTCGTTAAGGGAAGATGTCCGGCAGTTGCAGACGAGTGGTCTATCCGGAAGCTAGACGAGAATGGTGTTCTGGGCGTGACCAATGCACTCTGGAAATACCCACCCTTGCCGCAGGTGTGGCATAGCGATCGGCCCGCTTGGCGCCCAGCCATACCCACGCGACCTTCATCGCGATGCAGGTCAACGGTTGGAATTCCGATTAGGACCGTGAAAGACCCTGGCATCCCGATCCCGGTGTTAGTCGTGGCAACCCGGATTGCCGGGCCCCTCAGTCAATCCCGCTCAATGCCACTCTCCGTCGTATTCTTCTCCATGGCGTGGCTGTCCTTTGTCTTGCTCCCGACGTTCTGGGCAATCCCCGTCGGAAATCCTGAGCCAGTCGGCTGCCGCAGCTGCTGTGGAAAATGATCAACGCTGTTGGCAGCGTAGCGGGTATTGCAGCTCTTTACGCTTTCGGCTAGCTACACACTCGAACGGGATCTTTTTCCCACGGCCTGGCCCGATGATGGTCTCGGCGCTGTGACGGAGAGCTGACGATCCGGTGTATTCCCAGGAGCGCGCGGGCGCTTGTCCCGTGAGCCAGGCCGGTTTGTAAGTTGCGGCGTGTCATGCGAATGCTGGGTTATAGTGTTCGTCCCGAGCGTTGCCAACCATGAATACGGCGAATCAAGAGGAAAAAACGTCATCAATCGCGAAGCGATTTAAAGTCGCTGTTGTGCAAGCAGCTCCAGTCGTGTTCGACCGTGAGCGGACGCTAGAGAAAGTGCACCTTCTCTCGGGTGAGGCAGCCCGCAAAGGCGCGCGCCTAGTCCTCTTTCCCGAAGCGTTCGTTTCTGCCTATCCGCGAGGGCTCGATTTCGGGGCCGTGATCGGCTCGCGCTCCGAGGAGGGCCGTGAAGATTTTCGTCGGTACTGGGAGAGCAGTGTGGATGTTCCCGGTCCTGCGGTTGACGCGCTCAGCCGAACGGCGCGAAGCCACAGCGTCTACCTTGTGGTGGGCGTCGTCGAGCGGGACCGTGGCACCCTCTATTGTTCCGTATTGTTCTTCGCACCCGACGGCAACTACCTGGGCAAGCATCGCAAGACCATGCCAACTGCTTCCGAGCGGCTGGTATGGGGTTTTGGTGATGGCTCCACGATGCCAGTGTTCGACACGCCGTTCGGAAAGATCGGCGCAGTGATCTGCTGGGAGAACTATTTGCCTTTGATGCGGGCAGCGATGTACGCGAAGGGCATCGAGATTTACTGCGCGCCAACAGCGGATGTCCGTGATTCCTGGATCGCTTCCGTGCGCCACATCGCGGTCGAGGGCCGCTGCTTCGTGCTCTCGTCGAACCAGTTCAACCTCCGGCGCGACTTCCCAACCGATTATCGTTCGGCGTTTGGCGACGATCCCGATGCAGTTCTGACTCGCGGCGGGAGCTGCATAGTCGATCCGTTCGGCAGTTTTCTAGCGGGACCGAACACGGAAGGCGAAGCGATTCTGATCGCCGAGATCGATCGTGCGCAGATCGTCCGGGGAAAATTCGATCTGGATGTTGTCGGCCATTATGCTCGGCCAGATATCTTCCAACTCCACGTGGACGAGCGGCCAAAGCGACCAGTGACCACTCACAGCCCCGAACCAAGCGGGGAGACAGGACCAACCGTCCCGACGGCCACGGACACGATCACAGCCTCACAGGCAGCGCCTTCGGAAGACAAGATGATTTGTACACGTCTCACGGAGCGCTTTGGCATCCGCCACCCGATCATCTGCGCGCCAATGGCGTTGGTTACCGGCGGTGCGCTCGCGACCGCGGTGTCCCGTGCAGGTGGACTGGGAATCGTGGCCGGAGGCTATGCAGGGACTTTGGGTGGAGAGCCTGATTTGGAAGCTGAACTTGTTCGAGCGAAACCGGGCAAATTCGGCGTCGGATTCATCACCTGGGCGCTGGCGCGTGCCCCAAAGATGCTGACGAAAGCGTTGCAACACTCGCCGTTCTGCGTATTCCTCTCATTTGGCGACCCTCGTCCGTTTGCGGCAGAGATCCGCGATCGAGGCGCCGCGCTGATCTGCCAAGTGCAGTTCTTGTCGCAGATCGATATGGCTCTGGAGGCTGACGCCGCGGCGGTCGTAGTACAAGGCACGGAAGCCGGAGGGCATGGAGGAAACCGTTCAACGTTTCCTTTTGTGCCGGAAGCTGCCGATTACTTGAGGCGGTGCTCCCCCAGAACTTTACTGCTTGCCGCCGGAGGCATAGTGGACGGCAGAGGATTGGCAGCCGCCTTGATGCTTGGGGCTGACGGGGTGGTAGTCGGGACGCGTCTTTGGGCGTCTGCCGAGGCGCTCACCCCAAAGGCTCACACAGACAAGGCTATCGGCAAGACTGGCGATTCGACCATTCGGACCAAAGTGCTTGATGCGCTACGCGGGGTTCCTTGGCCGAAGGAATTCTCATACCGCTTTTTGAAGAACAAACTGACCGACGAATGGGCTGACCGGGAGGCCGAAGCATTTCGCGCATACGGCACGTTGTCTGCGAACTACGTCCAGGCGCGTGCGCAGAACGACCTCGATACGCTCGCAGTTACCTGCGGAGAAGCTGTGGGTCTGCTAAGAAACCGCCCGACCGCTGAATCAATCGTGCATTCGATGGCTGCGCAAGCCGCAGATCTCCTTCGTTATGGTGGCAAGCTCAAGTTCACGCCGCCATCTTGAGAGTTGTGCATCTCACCTGTTTTAGTGATTTGGCTGCTCTCGGGAGAGGATTATTTGGTGGCCGGGAGTGCATTGGGCGCCGGGATATTGAGACTGGAATTATTGGAAGTACTGTCCGGGCGTAGTTCCCAGCACACTCTTAAACATCAAGATAAACGCACTCGCTGAACTGTATCCGGCTTCCAAAGCCACACTGTTGATTTTCGTTCCCTGAGCCAACAGCCGCATGCTATGGATCAATCGCAGCTGCTGCCTCCACCTTCCGAGGGTCACCCCCGTATCCTGCCGGAAGAGCCGCTCCATCGTTCTCTTACTAGCCCCAGCGCGCGTACAGATTTCCTCCGTAGGAACGGGACTTCCGGGATCGGAGTACAAAAGATCCGCGACGCATTTCGCCCTGGGATCTACCGGGCGAGGCAGTTGAAGAGGAAGTGTTTGTGAGGAGCGTAGAAGGTCCAGAATCACTTCAATGAGGTGGCGTCGCGCTTCGATCCGCTTATTCAGCGCTTCGAACTGGCAAGCGTAAAGGATCAGCTCTTTCAAGAGCGGGGAAATGTTCACGACCGTACATTCTCTTGGCAGACCGCGCACAAGTTTCGGCCGAAGATATAAGGTGCGCAATGAGACCTCCCCCGCCATCCGAACAGCGTGCGGAATCCCTGAAGGTATCCAAAGAGCGCGAGACGCGGGAAGTACCCACATCCCTTGCGAGGTTTCAACGGTCATAACACCTTGACAGGCATAAACAATTTGATCGCGATCGTGATAGTGCTCACCGAATACAAAACCGTCCGGATAGTCATGGCAAAACGTGGTGATGAGTGCACCTGGAGCGCCGACGGAATCTAATCGCGTCAGCTGTCGCTTTTTCGACATAGTTTGTCATTGTATCGAAGTAACACACACTTAACAATCCCCTGCAAATGCTTCGTCGAGGGGGTAGCTCAACTGCGCGGGTTTTCAGAAGACACTAGCGCGATCCGAAAGCCAGCAAGGATAGCGCCCCAGGTGCAGGGAGACCGCTGCCCAACAGCGGGATGGAGATTTAACGTTAGCGAGGCGATAGCGAATCGCCCGTGCAGGTTCAATCCGAAGCAAGCGGGTGTGAAATGCGAAAAACTCTCGAAACCCGGACGTCCCGTTTTCTCTCAAAACAAGTAAGGGTTTTAGAGCCAGCCCGCCGGTTTCGCTCAGACGCCAGGGAAGATCCTGTATCCGTGGCGAGATCAAAGCCGACTTAGCTGCACAAAAAACGATATTGAAGACGAGAAAGTTGCATTGGACAGGGGGCGGAGGGAGCGGCTAGGTTGGCGCTACGAGCCCGCGCAACGGTCTAAAAGCAAAAGGGGGAAACTCATGAGAATTGGTAGAGGTACTCTATGCTCTGTCGGTGTTCTGGTGGTGGTTGCGTTTCTTCTGCCGTTGTCGGCAGAAGCCCAGACGGCAGGAGAAATCACGGGACAGGTTTTTGACAACTCAAAAGCGTCGATCTCAGATGCGACCGTGACCGCAAAGAACGTGGGCACAGCTGAGACTCGGTCGGTTCGGGCGGACAGCCAAGGTCACTACAGAATTACGGAACTCCGCATAGGGACCTACGATATTTCTGCGGAACGTCAAGGGTTTCGGCGTGAAGTCAAGACAGGGGTGCTCCTGAATGTTGCCGCCACCGTCGAGCTGAATTTTACGCTCCAGGTGGGAGCCCTCAATGAAGAAGTGGTCGTTACTTCGGATGCGCCCGTCATCGAAAAAAGTGATGCGTCGACGGGAACGACGATGAACACAAATCAGATCGACGAACTGCCTATCAACGGCCGCGACTATGCACGATTTGCGCTGCTGACGCCGGGTGCCGTGCTGCGCAGCAACTTCATCGCAGACCTTAGTTTCAACGGCCTTCACACCGTCCACAACCAGTTCTCCATCGATGGAATCGATGCTTCGCGCGTTGATCAGCCTTACATGGCCAACGGATTCGAAAGAGGTGCGCGGCTATTGACGGGGAGCTTGGATACCATCTCTGAATTCAAGGTGCAGACCAGCGACTACGGCGCCGAATACGGCCGCGCTGGCGGATCCTACGTGAACATTGTGACTAAATCCGGCACGAATGAAATCCACGGAAGCGTCTTCGAATACTTCCGCAACGATATCCTCGATGCGGAAAACTTCTTCGCCGTCAAAACTTCTCCCAAACCAGAATTTCGATATAACAATTTTGGCGGAAACATCGGCGGGCCCATCCGGAAGAACAGTACGTTTTTGTTTTTGAACTATGAGGGCTCGCGCCAGCGCATCGGAATCACCGGCTCCGGAACCGTACCCAGCGCTACTTTGCGCAGCGAGGTTCTCGCCACGTCCCCGCAGTTGAGTAACATCCTAGGTATGTTCCCGATTGGTACTACATCAACAGCCGATCCGCTGGTTGACAATTTCACGACAACCTCGGTGTCGGCGATTCGGGAAGACACCGGATCTGTGCGCTTGGACCACAAGTTCAGGACTTCGGACTCGGCGTTCGTGCGCGTCAACATCAACGATTCGTACACGCATGGTCCGTTGTTTGGCGTTTTCCCCGCCTCGCTCGGCCTCCTGGATCATCAAAACGTGCCCCTGCGCACGACGAATATCGCCGTTCACGAGACTCATATTTTTAGCCCCACCTTCATCAATGATTTTCTGGCGGGCCTGCAACGTTGGGCAAGCAATATCGATTCGCGCGAGCCCTTTCCAAACACGACGGTTGTCGGTCTGTCTGTTAATCCCGGAACACAATCGTATTTCCTGGAGAACAACAACAGCCTTCAAGTCGGCGACAACATGAGCCTGGTGAAAGGACGCCACGCCTTGAAGTGGGGCACGTCCATCTACCGGATTCAAGTCAATGCGAACAACACTGACTTTCCGAGCATGACATTTAATTCGATCCCGGATTTCATCAACGACAAACTCGCAGTGGTAAACATTTCCGCAGCCACGCCCGGGAATGGGACGCGAGCGACGCAGATAGGCTTGTTTGTCCAAGACAGCTTCCAAGTTCTTCCGAAACTGACCCTCGATTATGGCCTGCGGTACGACATTGAGACCGTTCCACACGATTCGAACTACGCCACCCGGCCGTTCAATACCGATTGCATGTGTCTGGCGCCGGCGGGAACCCCCTACTTCAACACCAACAAGAAGGACTTCGGCCCGCGAGTGGGGATAGCGTGGTCGCCGTTTTCAAAAGTTGTCGTGCGCAGTGGATACGGCATTTACTTCCAGGACTATCCCGTGGGATTTGGCTCCTACTTTGTCCCCTCGAATACGGTGACTGGAAACGTGACTCTGCTCCAGCAGCAGATCCCGAATCTGACGTATCCATACGATTCTTTCCTTTCCCAAACGGCGGTATTTCCGCCAAACCTCGGCGGATTTCCGAGCCACAAGCCTGACATTTACGTAAACCAGTACAACTTGAGCGTGGCGACGCAGATCGGCTCCAACATGGCCGTTCAGATCGCCTATCTCGGCAATCACGGCGTGAATCTATGGCGCGAATACGGCATCAATTACTTCGATCCCACGTTGAACGCACGGCCTTTGCCACAATTCGGAAACGTTACGCTGCAGAGCAATTCAGGGTTCAGTTCCTACAACGGTCTCCAGGTTTCGATCAAACGGCGCATGGAGAAAGGTTTCACCTTTGACCTAGAGTACAGCCTGGGACATGGCATTGACGACGTGGATGACCAGGGACTGTTTGCTTCCGATCCGCAAGATACCAACAACTTTAAGGCGGAGCGAGGCAACGGCAGTGGAGACATCCGGCATAACGTCTCCTTCAACACCATGTATGAGTTGCCCTTCGGTCGCGGACACCACTTCCTGGACAACGCAAACTCAACCGTCGATCGCATCGTCGGAGGATGGAGCATCGCTGCTTTGGGCATTTTGCGCACGGGGGTTGCATCTACTGTCCACATCGGTACGAACACATTCGGGAATGGGGATTTTACCAATCAGCGTCCCAATCGAGTGCCTGGTGTATCGCAGTACGGAACAGGATCGGGCCCCAATAATTTCCTGAACGGCGCTGCGTATTCCATGCCCGCAGCGGGAACCTTTGGGAATCTGGGCCGCAACACGTTCTATGGACCGTCTTACAAGCAGATCGATTTCTCCATTCTTAAGAAGACGCGCCTCACGGAAAGCAAGAACCTGGAATTCCGTGCGGAGATGTTCAACTTGTTTAATCATCCAAACTTCGACGAACCGAACGGCTTTTGGGGTATAGACGGGAGTGGCAAGGTCTTCTCGTCTTTTGGTCAGATATTCAACACCCTGGGCCGAACGCTCGGGGTCGGTACTTCTCGGCAGATTCAGCTAGCCCTCCGGTTCAACTACTAACCGACGACTCTCGAAGACCCAGAGGATAGATCGTGAGATGCTTCTCCGGGCCTCAGGGGTTTCTCGTTTGGATCGATGGTGTCGAAGATTGCGCGGGCTCATCCACCAAAGGTGGTCACAGGGTTTCGAACGCGTGTGCCATCGTTGCTGGGGACCACCTGTTGAACTGAACGGAGACGTCATCCAGTGAAAACATCACACTACGATCTGCGTTTGGCCTCTCAGATCATTTCAGCCCTGTTATTCATCGCAATCCCGGGCAAAGTGGGAGCTCCATCTGAACAGGAGAAGCAAGAAGGACAGCCAGCGAAGCAGAACGGGCTCAGTCTACAGACGGCCCGCAAGATTGAATTCTCCACCGACGAAGGCACCTGGATCTCGCTAGACGTGTCCAGTGATGGACGGAATCTGGTGTTCGATCTGGTAGGGCACCTCTATTCTCTGAGCATGGACGGCGGAAACGCAGTTCCCATTACTTCCGGATTGTCGTTCGAAAGCCAGCCGCGCTTCTCTCCCGACGGCAAACAGATTGTTTATGTAAGTGACAGGTCCGGTGCGGACAACGTGTGGATTTCGAACGCCGACGGCTCCGCCGCCAAGCGGCTGACCAACGACGTGGACACGATGTTTACCTCGCCGGTATGGACTCCCGACGGTCGATACATCTTGGTTGCCCGCCTGAAGCCCAAAGGTTACGGCAGCGCGCTCGAATTATGGATGTATGACGTCAAAGGTGGATCCGGTATCCCGGTCGTGCAGACCAAGGGAACCGAGAATGCACCCGGGCAAATTGCGATGGGCGCCGTTTCGTCTCCGGACGGTCGCTACCTCTACTACGAAACCCGGCTGGCCGGCTTTTCCGAGAATCCCAAATGGCAGATTGCCCGGCGCGACATGCAAACCGGAGAATCCCAAACGATCACGAATTACGAGAGTGGAGCGTTTCGGCCGGCGCTTTCTCCGGACGGAACGAAATTGGTTTATGCAACGCACTACGACTCCAGCACTGCGCTGCGCCTTCGTGATTTGGCGACTGGCGAAGAACGTTGGCTCAAGTATCCGATTCAACGGGACAGTCAGGACGCGTGGGTCTCAACCCGCGACCTGCTACCGGGTTTCGCCTTTACTCCGGATGGCAAGAGCCTCGTGGTCTGTTTCGGCGGCAAGATTCACAACCTGAATCTCACAACGGGAGAAGACCGTGTCATTCCGTTCCAAGCAACCGTGACGCGCGAGCTTGGGCCAAAGCTGAGCTTTCCGAGTCGAGTCGAAGATGGCTCGGTGGAAGCGCGGCTCATTCAAGGTGCCGTTGAATCGCCCGATGGATCAATGGTTGTCTTCTCTTCACTGGGGCATCTCTACGCCGTGGCGCGGAAGCCGGGTGCCAAGCCCAAGCGCATTACTTCGAGCAGCGATCGTGAGTTCGAGCCTGCCTGGTCTGCCGATGGCAAGTGGCTGGCGTACGTGACATGGTCGGCAGACGGAGGGGCGGTCTGGAAAATCGCGCCGGATGGAAGCGCGGAACCCATGAAACTAACCACGGTCCTCGCTTTTTATTCTCAGCCAGTATGGTCGTCTGACGAAAGACATGTCTTTGTTCTGCGGGCACCGCGAAGCACAACCCTCGAACAGGGCGACCAATGGCTGCGCCCGGTGGATGGGCTTGATCTTGTTTCGATTCCCGTGGACGGCGGTCCCGCCACGTTCCTTACATCGGCGGCGCACTATAGCTATCCGCACTTTGCTGGAACCGATGGGCGGCTCTTTGTAACGGAGTTACAGAAGCCAACTCTGCAAAGCGTGAATTACTCAATCGTATCCATGCGCCCGGATGGCTCGGATCGCCGGACGCTGCTGCAACTCAACGGCAAGAATATTTGGGGATCCGATTTTGCGCCGCCTGCCAAGATCGAAGTTAGCCCCGATGGGCGCCGGGCACTGGCTCTGTTTCGAAGCCAGGTCTATCTGTTCGACCTTCCGATGGTCGGAGGCCCAGCCCCGATGCTGGACCTCAGCGCACCTGCGGTTTCGGCGAAGCGATTGACGGATGTCGGCGCGGATTTTGCGGGCTGGGCCGATGCGGGGAAGATTATTTCTTGGTCGCTGGGCTCAACCTACTTTCGGCTGCCTCTTGTAGAAGCTGACGTTGATCTGGCCGGGAACTTCGGACCGGGGAACCCGGAAGCAGCCGGCGCCGCGGAAAATTCGGCAGGAACGGCTGGAAAACTTCGGCCGGAGATTCTGCGCATTAGCGTCCAGGTGCCGCGTCATACGCCGGAAGGCACCGTCGTGCTAAAGGACGCCAAAGTCATCACCATGCACGGCGACGAAGTTTTCAGCTCCGCTGACATCGTGATCCGCAACGAACGCATTCAGTCGGTTGGACCGAGTGGATCTGTCCCTTTGCCTCCAGGATCCAAGATTCTTGACTTGCGCGGAAACATCATTGTTCCTGGCTTCATCGATACTCACGCCCATTGGTTCAACATCCGCCGGGGAGTTCTTGACCTCCAAAACTGGAACTTCCTTGCGACGCTGGCGTATGGAATCACGGCCGGTCGCGATCCACAAACCTACACGAGCGACATCTTTGCATATCAGGATCTGGTCGATGCGGGAGAAATCCTTGGGCCTCGGGCTTATTCGACGGGGCCCGGTATTTTCTCGACAAATGATTTTCAGTCTGAGAAAGAAGCGGAGAAGGTCATTAGCCGTTACAAAGACTTCTATCGCACGAATCTGGTGAAGTCCTACCTCGTCGGCGACCGAAGCCAGCGCCAGTTTGTCGTGGAAGCATGCGAGAAGTTGCATGTGATGCCTACAACCGAGGGAGGCGCCGACATGCCTCTCGATTTGACTCATGTGATTGACGGATTCAGTGGCAACGAACACCAGTTTCCCGTTGCCCCACTCTTCAAGGACGTCGTCACCTTGGTTGCGCGCTCCGGAATCTACTACACCCCCACATTTATCATTGGTGGTTATGACGGTCCGGGATCGGAAACCCATTACTTTCAGACGGACGAAATTCACGGCGATCCTAAATTGCAGCGATTCATTCCTCATGGAATTCTCGATGAAAAAACTTCCGGGCTGAGATGGCATCGAAAGGACGAATACACCTATCCAGTCGACGCGGCGTCCGCGTGGATGATTTCCAAGGCCGGCGGCAAAGTATGCGTAGGGGGCCATGGAGAGCTCCAGGGTTTGAGTTTCCACTGGCAGTTGTGGTCGCTGCAATCTGGCGGAATGAGCGACCTAGATGCTCTCCGAGCTGCGACTCTCAATGGCGCCGAAGCCATTGGACTGGCCCAGGACCTGGGAAGTATCGAGCCGGGAAAACTCGCTGATCTCGTGATTCTCAGCAAGGATCCGTTACTGGACATTCACAATACCACCAGCATCCGATATGTGATGAAGAATGGCGAGTTGTTCGATGGTGGAACTTTGAACCAGGTTTGGCCTGCGGAGAAGATTGCTGGGCCTTTCTGGTGGTGGCGGGACCGCCCCTAACTTCGAAAATGGACCCCCAGAGTTCAGGCTTCTGGATATGGTCCGCGGACGCACTAGGAAACGCACGGCTTCGGCTGATGATCGAAATTCTTTGTGCCGATCCAGGTCGCGGCGGAAAAGGAATCAGCACAATGCAAGCACTATCCATCGTCGTTGCTGCGGTGTTGACTACCGTTGCCCTCTTTCCAGTTGCGGCCTCCGGACAAGGCCAGGCTGATCTAGTACTGGTCCGCGGAAAGATTTGGACGGAAAATCCGCGGCAACCCGAAGTGGAGGCAGTTGCCATCCAGGGGAATCGGATCGTCGAGGTTGGTGACAGTGACTCCGTGCTCAAGTTGGCTGGCCCAAAGACTAGAGTCGTCGATCTCAAAGGGCGCCGCGTCGTGCCTGGTTTCAACGACGCGCATGTTCACTTCTACATGGGCGGGGACGGAATCACGAGCGTGCAGTTGCACGAAGCTTCGAGCGCCGAGGAATTCAGAAAGAGAATCGCCGACTTCGCAGGCCACCGGCCCAAAGGCGAATGGATCCTAAACGGCAATTGGGACCATGAGCGATGGACTCCCGCTCACCTGCCCACGCATGAGTTGATTGATGAGGTGACCAACGACCATCCGGTCTTCGTGAACAGATCTGACGGGCACATGTGTCTCGCCAACGCACTGGCGATGAAGCTTGCCGGTGTCGACCGGAATACCAAGGACGTGCCCGGCGGAGTCATCGTGCGAGATGCCGATGGTAATCCGACCGGAATTTTCAAAGATGCTGCCAAGGGTTTGATCGAGCGTGTTCTACCGCATCCGAGCATGGAGCACATCCTCTCCGCACTCCAGGCTGCGCAGGAATACGCCACTGAGAATGGCGTAACAAGTGTGCAAGACATGGGTGTCTTTACAGCCCAGGGCGTCAACACCATGGTCGATGTTATCCGCGGTTATCAAATCCTCGAAAAGAGAGGAGATCTGCGGGTACGGGTCTCCACCCATCTGCCTTTGGCCGACTGGAAACGCCTGGCCTCGGCTGGCATTATGGCGGACTTCGGGAATGACAAACTGCAGCTGGGTGCCCTCAAGAGCTTTGCGGACGGTTCGTTGGGCTCAACGACGGCGTGGTTCTTCGAGCCTTACTCCGATGCCCCCGAAACGAGCGGTATCCCCAGCCAGGAGCTTCTGCACCCCGAGGAAATGTATCGAGAGATGCGCGATGCCGACAGAGCCGGCCTGCAACTCGCGGTTCACGCGATCGGAGACCGGGCGATCCGGACGATTCTCGATATGTTCGAGAAGCTGGGGCGGGAAAACGGGACCTCCGAACGCCGCTTGCGCATCGAGCACGCACAACATTTGTCTCCGGCGGACATTCCGCGCTTCGCCAAACTCCACGTGGTCGCTTCCATGCAGCCTTACCACGCGATTGACGATGGGCGTTGGGCTGACAAGCGCATCGGACGCGAGAGGGTCAAGACTACGTACGCATTTCGATCCTTGCTGGACGCCGACGCGGTGCTGGCCTTCGGATCGGATTGGTTTGTCGCACCGATGAATCCACTGGCGGGAATATTCGCAGCAGTTACTCGCCGCACTCTGGATGGCAAGAACCCCGATGGCTGGGTGCCACAACAAAAAATCTCCGTTAGAGAAGCCGTTCATGCTTATACCGTCGGCGCGGCGTTCGCCTCCCTGGAAGACGGCATTAAAGGCTCAATCGAGCCGGGAAAACTTGCTGACCTTGCCGTTTTGTCGGATGACATTTTTTACATGAATCCCGTCGAGATTGAGAACGCAAAAGTGAATATCACTATTTTCGACGGAAAAGTGATCTTCGAACGCAAGTAGTCGGTGGCCGAGATTTGGCCCGGTCAATTTAGGTCGAGCAGTTTGAACTCACGGGAGGATTGATGAAGCGCATGGTGTTGTTTGTTGCACTATTCCTTCTTGCGGGCGCTGTGATCCTGCCCGGCCAGGATCGCAAATCGTTCGATCCCATTGATCTGGTCAACATAAAGCCGGTTCATGATCCGCAGATTTCACCCGATGGAAATGTAGTCGCCTATGTTGTGGAGACACCGATGCCTGTGGGCGAGCGTCGAAACTCTCAGATTTGGCTGGTCCCTTCCGACGGGAGCAGTCCTGCGCGTCCTTTCGTAACCGGCGGAGTATCGAATTCCTCCCCGCGGTGGTCTCCGGACGGCTCTTCGCTGGCCTTTCTCTCCGATCGTGAAAACTCGTCCGCCAGGAATCGCACGTTTCCGTTTTCCATCGTCGAGGCGGAAGTTCGGAAAGACCTTGCTCCCCCTGACATCAAGCCAGGCACTCCCGAAGAGAAACCCGCCAAGCCCGTAAGTCAGATTTGGTCGATCTCCTTGCGCGGCGGAGAGGCCAGCCCACTCACTGCGATCCCAGGCGGCGTGAAGAAATTCAAGTGGTCGGCTGACGGCAAACGGTTGGCATTTGTTCGAACCGACCAGGACACCCAGCAAGAGGTAGAGCGCAAACAACGTAAGGACGATCATATTGAAGTAGACGCGAACTACAAGTTTGATCGTCTCTGGGTGTACGACCTGGCCGCTCACGAAGCCCGCTTGGTCACAAAGGAAAACATGAACGTCGACGATTTCGATTGGGCTCCCGATGGCGCGCGATTTCTCGCCCGCATCTCGCCCACGCCGCGCATTGATGACTATTGGCGCATTTCCAAAATCTCCGTTCTCAATGCGTCTGACGGCGCTATTGTCAAGACTCTTCTCGAACATGCCGCTTACAACCGTGTTAGCTGGTCTCCGGACGGTCGCACGGTCTTGTTCGGTAAGCCCGGTCCCAGAGACATCACCGGAGTCCCTGTTCTTTACGACCTCGAAAGTGCTAAGGAAACCGTCCTAGGCGGTTCTTATCCTGCGACGCTCGAAACTATCGAGTGGGATCCGGACAGTAAGAGTTTGACCGCCTGTGGTGTCGAGGGCGCCACTCCGGTTTTCTTCAAAGTGGATGCAAGTTCGGGCGCGCTCACTAGAATTGGCAAGCAAGCAACAACTGAGGCATTCACCCTAAGTAAGGATGGCCAGAAACTGGCATTTCTTGCTCAGACGATGGAGCATCCTGACGAGCTGTACGTGTCCGCGGCCGGCCAGGATCGGATGCTGACCGATACTAATCCACAGGCCAAGAATTGGAAGCTCGGCAGCTCGGAGGAACTAAGCTGGAAGAGTACGATAGACGGAAAATCAATTCACGGTGTGCTTGTTTTCCCCGCTGGTTATGAAAAGGGGAAGCGCTACAAAACAATTGTACATCTTCACGGTGGGCCCGAGGAGGCTTGGA
>Ga0210410_10001605_pt1 | contig 21034 bp, 14 predicted proteins | sample IncBWC4MmetaG_FD_161058 | JGI IMG/M metagenome (GOLD analysis project Ga0210410, IMG submission 161058) | Forest soil microbial communities from Barre Woods Harvard Forest LTER site, Petersham, Massachusetts, United States - Inc-BW-C-4-M | ecosystem: Environmental > Terrestrial > Soil >... | reverse complement strand
GGGGAGCGACCAACTCTCGTACAGCGCGGCCAGAATCAGGAAAACGAACAGGAATGACATTCCGAAAACCATCGCTTGTCCGCCTTCCGCCTTTTTCTCCTGATACGACATGTCGCTCCACGCGTAGCCGAAACCCGAAGGCAGAGCTTCTTTTGCAACCTGCTCCATCGCGGCCATGGCCTGTCCGGAACTGTACCCGGGTGCTGGTGCTCCGTTGATCTGGATGCTTCGGAACAGATTGAATCGGTTGGTGTACTCCGGACCCGACACCCGCTTGATGGTGACCAGGGAGGCCAAAGGAGTCATGCCGCCCTTTGAATTTCGAACGTAGAAACTGTTGACTTTGTCGATGCTGGTGCGATATTCCGGCTCTGCCTGCAGATAGACTTTCCACTGGCGCCCGAAGCGATTGAACTGGTTGACATAGGCGCCGCCCAGGAAGGCCTGCAACGTCTGGTAGACCTCCCCGAATTGTAGTCCTTGCTTCAGAACGCGATCCTGGTCAACATCCACAAAAAGTTGCGGCACGGTAGGGCGGAACGTGCTAACAAGAGAGGCAATCTCGGGACGCTTCCGTGCAGCTTGTGTCAGCTTGTCAAGAGTGTCTGAAAGTTGTTGAATGCTCCCGCCGCTCCGGTCCTGCAACATGAACGTGAATCCACCGGCCGTGCCAAGACCCGGAATAGCGGGAGGGCCGAATGCGAAAGCGATGGCTTCCGGGATTTCCGTCCGCAATTTCTGGTTCAGGCTTCGCATCAGCCCATTGGCGGAAAGTTCAAGCGTTTTGCGGTCCTCCCACGGCTCAAGCTGAAGAAAGTAGAAACCGCTGTAGCTTGCGGAAGTGTTGGACAAAAGACTGAAGCCTGAAATTCCACTGAAACTCTTAACCCCGTGCATGTGAGCCAGCATGTCATCAATCTTGCGCATGACTGCGTCGGTGCGCTGGAGAGAAGCGGCATCAGGCAGTTGGATCTGGAGAAACGCATAACCTTGATCCTCTTCCGGGATAAAGCTCGTGGGGAGACTCTTGCCCATGCCCACGGCAACCACGGAGATGCCGGCGAGCAACAGCAACGCAAGCACCCACCGGCGAATGAGGACATGGCTCCAGCTGACGTATCCCCCGGTCATCTTTTCAAACCCACGATTAAACAAATCGAAGAATTTGCCGAGCGGGCCCCTGGCTTTCTTGCGGGGGCGAAGCAAAAGCGCCGAGAGCGCAGGCGAGAGCGTCAAGGCGTTAAACGCAGAAATGAGCACGGAGATGGCGATGGTAATTGCGAATTGCTGGTTCAACAGCCCCTTAATGCCGCCCAATGCCGCCATGGGCACGAATACCGCAGAAAGTACCAATGCGATTCCGACCACCGGTCCGGACACTTCCTCCATCGCCTTATGTGTCGCTTCCTTGGGCGACAGTCCATGTTCGATGTGGTGCTCAACCGCCTCGACAACAACAATCGCGTCATCCACAACGAGTCCGATCGCGAGAATGAGTCCGAAGAGAGACAGCGTGTTAATGGAAAAACCCAGCATCGGAAAGATCGCAAAGGTGCCGATCAGGGAGACGGGGACTGCAAGTAAGGGAATCAGAGTCGCTCGCCAATTCTGCAGGAACAGGAACACAACAATAATGACCAGGACAAGTGCTTCCATGAGCGTTGTGAGGATTTCCTTCATCCCTTCCGTAATGGGAAGCGTGGTGTCCATGGCCACGACGTACTCCAGATCGCTGGGAAACCGAGACTTCAAATCCTCCATCTGTTCCTTTACTTGTTTAGCCACTGCCAACGCGTTGGAGCCCGGGGCTTGGTAGACGGCGATAATGACCGACGGTTTCCCGTTGTACCGTCCAATTTGCTGATAGATAAGTGATCCTAGTTCGATTCGAGAGACATCCTTCAACCTTACCGTCGAGCCATCGGGATTTTGACGAACGATGATCTTCCCGAAATCCTCCGGATTTACGAGCCGGCCGGGCGCGCGAACAGCGTATGTGAACTGCTGGCCTTTGGGAGCGGGTTCTGCCCCAACCTGGCCGGCTGGATTCACGGCACTCTGTTGCTGAACGGCGTTCGTCAAATCGGTAACCGTCAATCCGAGTTTCGTCAGTTGATCCGGCTTCACCCAGATGCGCATCGCGTAATCAGCCGCACCAAAATTCGTAACTTGCCCGACTCCCGGAACGCGGAGTAGCGCGTCGTTAATATTGATCGTTGCGTAGTTCCCCAGGAATTGGCCGTTGTAAGTGCCATTTGGCGAATAGACGGAAAGCACCAGGAGAGGAAGACCCATCAGCTTCTTCACGGTCACGCCATACTGATTGACCGAGGTCGGGAGATTTGGACTGGCTTGAGAGACGCGGTTTTGCGTATTTACCTGATCAATGTCCACGTTCGTTCCCACGTCATACGTCACCTTGAGTGTCATGGTGCCGTCATTCGCATTCGTGGACATCATGTAGAGCATGTTGTCCACACCGTTCATCTGCTGTTCGAGTGGTGTGGCAACGGACTGTTCAATCGTCACCGCGTCCGCGCCGGTATATGTCGCGGACACGTTTATCTGCGGAGGGACGATATCGGGAAGTTGGGCGACCGGCAGCTTGGCCATCGCGACGAGGCCAGCGATTACTGTAACAATCGAAATAACAATCGCGACTATGGGCCGACCGATGAAGAATTTCGCCATGGCTACTTTCCACCAGACGGTGCGTTTGCCTGAGTGTCTTTGTAATGTGTCGGCGCAACGACCATGCCGCTCTTAAGCCGCTGTAAGCCATCCACGACGACGTTTTCACCGGCCTGAAGACCGGATTCGACGATCCACATGTCTCCGAACTGAGGCCCAAGCGTAACGGTTTTGATGGTGACCTTATTGTCGGAAGCAACTACTCCGACCTGGTACACTCCCTGCAATTCGGAAACTGATTGTTGGGGGATCAGAAGAGCGCTTTTGCGCAACTCAGTGGCTGCGCGAATTCTCGCGTACTGCCCAGGCCGAAGCACGTTGCCTGGATTCGGGAACTCTCCTCGTACTTGAATCGTTCCCGTTCGCGAATCTACTTCGCGATTCACAAAGAGCGGGTGCCCGACTTGAGGAAAAATCGTGCCGTCTCCCAGAATTAACTCCAGGTTTCTGCGTCCGGCCCGGCTCGATTTTTCACGGCTCAGCCGGAGGTAATCCTGCTCCGAGATATTAACGTCAACGTAGATGGGATTGACGCTCGAAACTGTGGTCATGACGGTTGTTGGCGTCATTAGATCGCCGATGCCAACCTTGGCGACGCCGGCAACTCCGGAAATAGGTGATGTCACTGTGGTCCAACCAAGATTCAATCTGGCATTGTCCAGAACGGCTTGGTCGGCAGCCACGGCAGCTGTAGCGGCTCTTTCCATACTCTGCGCCTTGTCGAGTTCGGCTTGACTGACAGCCCTCTGCGCTACCAAAGGTGTGTACCGGCGCACATCAATCTGTGCCTGTGCTAACGCCGCGCGGGCACGCTCCAGATTTCCTGTCGCCTGCTCCGCTGCAGCTTCGGCTTGGCGCTTATCGAGTTGAAACATCGGCTGACCCTTCTCCACGTAGGAACCTTCTGTGTACAGACGGGCGAGCAAGAATCCCTCGACCTTAGGCCGGATATCCGCGTCCACATTACCGGCCATCGTTCCCACCCATTCCTGGTGAATAGGCACATCCTGCTGAACGACGGAAGTAATGGTGACTCCTGGAGGTGGAGGGGGTGGTTGTTCTTTACTGGAAGAACAGCCGGCACAGATGACTAGCGCGCTCGCGAAAAAGGCCAGGAAAGAGGCTTGCCTAACCGCGAAGCGGAGGTTTGCGAACAAAAATGGCGCCCTGCGATTCCCCGCTGATATGTGTTGTGGCCGCAGAGCGACGCGGAATTCAGGATCTTTTATCATTCGTTTCGCCTCCAGATCGCGGCCGTCGGCGTGCGCCAGTGATGCTTCAACTGCGTTAGTTCAGGCCATGCCGCTGGTTTTGCCGTCGTCAGCTTGATGCGCCACGTATGTCCAAGTGTCGGTCACAGGTTCGTCACTGGAGGGACTCTGCTTTGGCAAATCCAATCAGTGTGCCGAGACATTCTTCTGTGATTGGGGAAATCATCTTGGACAAACTCGCTGGATCTCGACGGCCCGGGCTCCGAGAACTTACATTTGGCGCCAGTTGCGAGCCCTCGTCAGGCAGTTACAGGCGTCCAAACAGCGATGATGCTAGGACCTGACACTGGAATGTAGAACTGTCAAAATTAGCAGGGACGCGGCACGCAAATTTTGTCGCTGAGCGCTTGTTTGGCGAACACGGAACAGGCACTGGCGGGCTCTTGCCGCGGTTTGCGCTTACGACGTTTCGAAATGGCTTACGAAAAGAGCAGCACAAGACTTGAGATCACGTTCCAATCTTCTCGCCGATGACTTCGCCTGACACGACGATCTCTACGCGGCGGTTTTTCTGTCTTCCCGCAGCGGTATCGTTGTCGGCTACTGGGGAAGTCTTGCCAAACCCTTGGGAGGATATGTGGGCATCCGGCAGTCCTTGCTCGATGAGGTAGCTGCGCACCGTGTCCGCACGCTCCTCCGAGAGTTTCTGGTTCGCTTCATCGCCTCCGACGCTATCCGTATGACCCTCAACGGCGAGCGTTAGGCCTGGGTGTGCAAGGATAATCCCCGACAGTTTTGCCAGCTTTTCGCGAGCTTCGGATCGCAAATCATACTTGCCAAAATCAAATAGCACGTCACCCATGTTGACCACCAGCCCGCGTGGGGTATCTCGAGTTTCCAGAATCCGATTAAATTGATCGAGGAGTTGAGCTCGCAATTCAGCCGCAGCCCTACGGGAGCGTTCTGCTTCTGCCCGCGCAGCCTCTTCCTTTGCTTTCAAGGCGTCGGCCTCCGCGTTCGCCTTAACCGCAGCCGCTTCAGCTTCCGCCTTCATCTGGGCTTCCTTTGCGGCAGTCAGTTCGGCCTGTCGTTTGGCATCTTCGGCCGCTTTCGCTTCAGCTTCCGCCTTGGCTTTGGCTGCGGCGGCTTCACGCTCCGCTGCTATGTGGGCTTCGTTCTGCCGTTGGGCTGCGAGCGCGCGCGCATCCTCGGCAAATTGGATGGCCTGGCCGGCTTTAGACACAATGTCCTTTTTGTCTTCCTTGTTGGAGAGAGCGTTTTCTGCCATTTGTAGACTGCTAGTAGCCTTGGAAAAAATCTCCGGCGCATCCTTATCCGCTCCGCGCGACCTGGCAATATCGACAGCGTTGCGCGCTTCGTACATTTGCAAAGGGACACGTTCCAGATCCGGGGTCATGGCCAACGGATTTCCGAGCTTTTCGTACTGCGCACGCTTCATCAATTTGAAGTCAGTAACAGGGAAGATCTGGCCCTTTGTGTTTTTTCGCGTGTCGTTTTCCAGGATAACCATCTCGCTAGGGAAACGTACGGCGAAATATGGTTCAGCCGTCACAATGAGAGAGAAGGTTTGGGCTGGCGTGGTGGCCTTCAGCTTGCCCTCCCCGTTCTTGTTGATGATGATCTCACCGGTGTTTCCGGAGCGGCCATCCGGTGTGACCACCCAAAGGACATAGGTCAGAAATTCCGCGCCCAGGGTCGAGGGCTGCGTCATGCCGATAAGACTCAGCTCGATACTTGTGGCACCCGGCTTGGCTTGGACCTTTGCTTCTCCGCTGCCCGCCGACATCAACTCTGTGCCTTTCAGATCGACCTTGGTGCTGCCGCCGCCGACCTTGTAACCAATTGCCTTGACGGACTTGGTGGTCAGATTGGAATCCGGCACGCTTTGCTGCGTCTGGGCTGTGGCCATACTGGTGGTAAAGGATATTGCCATCGAACAGAGGAAAGCCTTATTGATGCTATACATAGTTTCTCCACACAGGCCCGCGATGAACCCACACGCTGAGTATCGTGAGGACCTGAAATGGGAGTTACCACTGTCAGGTTTGACAGCCGGACGGCTAGCCAAGAGTCGATGAGCCACAGAGTCGCGCTCGCAATTTATGAACCTTCATTAGAATGCCTCCCCAACGCCCATTGCCCAGGTATGACTGTTTTTGCCGATAGCTGCGTCAGCGCGAAGGTTTACGTGATATTTCTTATTGAGCAGAAATCTCACGCCTCCTCCGCCGCCAGGCAGAAAATTCTTGCTATCGAACAATTGATCGCCGCCGGGGATAACTTCTCCGATCCCTCCGAACGCGACGACACCGAATCGCTTTGGCAACTCCAGTCGATACTCCAATTGTGTGGAAACCATGTACCGGTCGATATACTGGCCTGCCGTGTATCCGCGCAACTGATTATTTGTCCCGTAGATGCAGTTCCCGTAGAACGGTGGTTGACCGCCGGTGGCGCAGACACCGAGATTAAAGGCCAGCACCTGTTTCCTCCCTAGGCTTTCGAACTTGCTGAAGCTGAATCTGTAGGATTGAAAGGAATACTTGCTACCCAGGCCTTTCGCGAAGAAGTCTGCTGTGAAGTTTAGAAGCATTCCGCTTCTGGGATAAAAACGATTCGGACGAGTGTCCCGCTGCAAGTGCGCGCCAAGTGATCTTAGGTTGGTCTGGAGTCCGACGTCAGGAGGGGAAGGAATGGTATCGCCCCCCGGCCGGATGGTGATGGTTGAACTCCCTGAAATAAAGCGGGGACCCAGGAAGAATCTCCACCCAACATGTCGCAAGAACTCACCAAAGAAGAGTTGGCCCGTCTGCTTCAAGGGTAACTTCAGATCAGCGTCACCCGCGGCAGTGCCGATCCCGTACAAGTTATAGTTCAGATTGCCGCGAGCATACACCGCAGTTGCGTTGTAACAATCCTCCCTAAAGTAGAAATTGCCTGCCAAAACAAATGCCCTGCTGCCGTTGTCCGTTACTAAGCCCGCCCCGCCGATCACGGAAGGAGGCGAAGTCTTATCCCGTGTGCTTAGGGGGAAAATGTATCCGACAATCGGCACGATTCCCGTGCCCAAGGCCGGACTCGAAATAGGTAAAGGAGCAATAACGAATTCTCCGCGATCCGCGCGCTTTTTCTGGGATGGAGATTCTTGATTCTGCTGGGCCTCTTGAAGGCCTTCGGTGTTCGGCGCACCGCGACTTGCCCCCACTCCGTCAAATTCGAATCGTTCGACTGGCGGCTCCTGCGAATTCAGGTATAGGCACGAACCCGGCCCGTATAATTGGCAGGCTGAGAGGAATGCCACAAGCCGCCAATGTGGCCGAGACTTCGCGGAGCTTTTCACGAAAAACTCCGAACCCGCAGAAACGCCGTTGCTTCTCTGCTTTTCGATTTGGACGATAAGGAGAGTGCGATTCCCTGAGCACTGGCAAAACTAACAGAAAGGCGTTCGCGATAGCCGCTGTTAACGTGACGTCAGTTTGAGGAGGGATCCGGCCGAGAGGAGAGAAATTTACGGTTGTGTGCCCATCGCTGGGGGAGTTCTCGGCCGGATTCCCCGTGTCGGATTGAGCTCATAGTATGATTCGCGCGGCGTCCTTTGAACTGTCAAAAGTGCCAGTGCAATGAAAAGTCCAGGCGCGCGCGTAAGTTTGGCTTTCTTTTCCCTTCGCAATGACCAACCTGTCGGGAGCGCTTAGAAACATAGAATGAGGCCAGTAGTTACGTCGCCCTGATGCACGAAGCGCTCGTTTGGGACCGCCCGGCAATCGCCCCGCCAGTTACACCAGCCCCCGCCACTAGTTGAATACAGAGGGGGTGACTTTCCTTCGCGGATCTCCGATGGGCTCGTACTTTTGACAGTTTCATGCAAAATCTGCAATCGCAAAACTATATGTCAGCTGAGGGGAGACTCATGTGAGGAGGTAATGCTTTGAGCCTCCAGCTCGTAGTCATCGCGTTTGTTGCCTTCGGGGCCGCCGCTGCGTCAGCGCAGGTGACCACCTCGGAGACCTCCTACCAGCATGGGATGCAGGCCTATGAACAAGGACAGTACGAGGAGGCGGAGACCTTTTTTAGAGACGCTCTTGACCAGGCCAAAGAATTTGGAGAGCTTGATCCGCGTTTTGAAACTGCGCTGAAAAGCCTGGCTGCGGTGCTCGAATCGGAACGCAGGTATACAGAGGCTGGGTCATTCTATGAGCAAGCACTGGCACTGGAGGAACAGACCCCTGGACCGGAACACCCGGAGCTGGCTAGGCTCCTCAACAATTTGGGTACGATTCGGGAAAGGGAAGGCAATTACTCGCAGGCCGAACCACTCTATAAGCGGGCCCTGACAATCTGGGAAAAGGCCCCAGAAGCAAATCACCGAGACTGGGCCATCACGCTGTGCAACTTGGCACACATGTACAGGGCGGAAGGCCGATTTCCAGAAGCTGAATCCCTGTTGCAGCGCGCCCTGTTGGTTCAGGAACGCGTATACGGACCGGAACACTTGAAAGTTGGATTGACGCTCAGCGAGTTCGCGTTGGTTTGCCAATCGGAAGGCAAGCAGAAGGAAGCGCTAGCATTCTTCAAGCGCGCCGAAGCTATCTTGGAAAAGGTAGTTGGAACGGAGCATCCGGATGTTGCTACATTGCTTAGCAATGTGGCTATCTTTTACCAGAATCAAGGCCGATACGCTGTGGCTGAGCCGCTGCTCCGGCGGTCCTTATCTATTCAGGAAAGGGCGCATGGCTCGGAAGACCCGCAGGTGGCCACAGTCCTCAATGAGTTAGCCGCGTCACGGTACTTCGAGCGGGAATACGCGGAGGCCGAGAGCCTATACAAGCGTGCACTGGCGATCTGGGAAAAGCAGCTTGGATCGGAAACGCTAGCCTTCGCAATAGGCTTGCAGAACTTGGGCTTGGTCTACGTTGGAGAACGCCGGTATGAGGACGCGAGGGCAATTTTCGAGCGGGCGAGCACGATCATAGAACGATTGCTCGGGCCGGAGCACCTAGAATTGGGGAAGAACCTTACGAGATTAGCTTTCGCGGAAATAGCGCTCGGCCATGAAGCCAATGCAGAGCCGGCTTGTCAGCGGGCGCTCTTGATCTTGGAAAAGACCTCTCCCCCGGATTATCCAAATTTGATCGATGCCCTGAACACCTATGCTCTGCTACTTTTGAAGACGAAGCGGAAGGCTGAAGCGGAACTCGTTCAGACGCGGGTAATGGTGTACCGTGCCAGGTGGGAGAAGCGGAGCAAGAAAAGTACGAAGGAGCCTTCTTCTTCTTTAACGAAACAGTAACTGCGGAATTTCGCCAAGACGCACAGTGCGCACATTCAAGTTCAAACTAACTTGCAGGACTCTGAACGAGCGGAACCGTAATCAGGTTGTGGTGCCGGTTTCACACGCGAAGACGTTGAGAATCAGTGCCGCGGCGGTCACCGCCTTACCAAAATTTTTGACGTGATAGCAAACTGAATCAACTCTGCGGTCGTCCCGATGCTCAACGCTTCCATGACGCGGTATTTGTGAAAAGCCACAGTCCGTGGGGTTACGTTCAAAAGATTGGCTACTTCTTTCATGGATCTGCCTTCGGCCAACAGTTGGACGACCTCCCGCTGCCGTGGCGTAAGGGTCTTTGCTTGGCCCTTGACAAGGGGATTCTTGATAAAGGATCTCTGCATCGCCCGCGCAATCTGAGGTGTAACGTATGATTTTCCTTTGAGAGCCAGCTGGATCGCGCGGATCAGTTCGTCAGCGGCAGAAGTCTTCAAAAGATATCCACTTGCTCCGGAGCGCATTGCTTCCACAGCCAGATCAGGATCCTCGTTCATAGTCAGGAAGATAAGCTTCGTGGTGGGCATCTGTTGCTTCAATCGCACCCCAGCCTCGAGACCGTTCATCAGGGGCATACCGATGTCTGCCACGATCACGTCGGGCTTGAGCTCCAAAGCCATCTCCAGTAGGGCACGTCCGTCCGACACGGTACCGACTATTTCGTGCTGAGGTTCCAAAAGCTTGCGGAATCCTTCCATCAGGATCGTGTGATCATCAGCCAGCATGAGCCGGGGAAGTGTCATGGATACGCCCCATGTGATGCTAGTTGGAACAGCCCACTACGGCATACTGTTACTTTTTACAGTGGTTGTCGGAACATTGCCGAAGCGCTCCTTAAGAATGCGACGAAGAAGAACCTGGTCGCCCGGAGCAGCAAAGTACGTACAGCCTGTTTGGAATGAGCCGTTATTTTTGCCTCGTGTTTCGATGAGTCTGCGATGGTGTTGCCATCTCGCGTTCCGGCGTCGATGTGTACGCATGGGAAGAAGGACCAGTACTGTCGCCTGCGAATGTTGCTCTCACAGAGGGCTCGAGGCTTCGAACGTGTAAGTCCCGCTGTGGGAAAGGTATTTCGATCCCGGCCTTTTGCAACGCTTTAACAACCGCGATCGCAACTTCGCTTTGCAGTTGAAACCACGCGTCCTGATGGGCAGACCAAAAGCGAAGCTCAAAATTCAGGGCGCTCTCGCCAAATCCCAGAAAGAAAGCCGTGGGTGGCCGCTCGCGCAATACCGCAGGATTCGATTCCGCCACCTCGACAAGCAGTTTTAGAACGCGTTCCGGTTCTGTGCCATACGCTACGGGGACCTGCACATCCACACGCCGCCACTGCGAAGATAGAGTCCAGTTGATCATTTGGTTCGAAATCAGATTGCTGTTGGGCACAATTACCTCTGCGCCCTGGAAGGTCAGGATGGTGCTTGATCGAGCGCCTATGCGTCGCACCGTCCCAACCAATCCACCAATTTCGAGGGTGTCGCCAAGATGGATGGGTCTCTCGAAAAGAAGAATCAACCCTGAAACAAAATTGTTCACGACATTCTGAAGACCGAACCCGAGGCCGACTCCGATGGCGCCGGTAAGCACCGTGAATTTATTGAGTTCAACTCCCGCGTCGGCCAGTGTCGCAGCCGCGACCAAAAGCAATAACACATAATACGTCACCGTTGAGATGGCATGTGCCACGCCTCGTTGAAGAGGCAATCTCGGAAGTAGAAACCTTCTCAATATGGAAGTCAGCGCCCTTGCGACGCCATAGCCAGCGAGCATGATCAACAAGACACTCAGAGAACCCCCGAGGGTGAACTGAAGGTGTCCATAGCCGAACGAGTACCCTAGTACCTCAGAAATTGCGCTTATGATCGCCTCGTGGATGCTCAGCAGCTGTGACATGCCGTTGAGCCACACAAGGATTGCGGCGCAAGCCAGAACGCGTCCAGCCCAGCGTTCAAAGATGAAGATCTGTGCTTGAATCAGGGATCGGGCCCAATCAGTTTGCAGCAGTATTATCAGAATCAGATTCAAGACACGGACGGCGCTGAAAAGTGCCGCCCCGGCGAAGAAACCGAGCAGAACGCCCATGCCCAGAACCTGTGAAAGCGAGAGGAAGCCTAGGGTGTTACTGACGAGCGAAGCGGCGAGCAGCACTATTCCGGCTCGCACGCCGAATACCAAGAGTCGGGAACTCCGATCCTCCATTCCCAGTTGGCGCAAGCGCGCGGGACGACTCAGCCAGGCGAGTAGAATCAGGGCCAGCATCATGTTGAATAGGAAGACTTCTCTTTTCAGGACAGGAGAAAGCGGTATGAGTATCCGCGCGCCCTCCAGTAGAAAAACAGGGACAATGGCATACAACAAAGAACGAGGTCCCGGCGCGATCAATGGGGGAAGCAAACGCAGGGTTGGGACCAGCCATAGCAGGGCAAAGAAGATGGCCACGCCAGACGTGGCGGATTGGAATCGGCCAATAGTTCCGACTAAGGTGATGACCAGAGCCACCGAATAGGGGCGTGAACAAATCTGCCGAGTTTGTAAAGGAAGTCCGGCTCCACTCCTGGTGTTGACAAAGGCTTTGAGCCTGAAAGCGGCGAAAAGGGACAGCGCATAGAGAGCCAGTGCGAAAAGCGCCCGCAACTTATTAACGCCTAATACATTACCCGAGTCCTTGAGCTCTCGATCAACAGTCCGTTGGACCGAAAGAGTCATCGGTCGTTCGAGATTGCGCAATTCGCGAGATTCCCAGAGTGGATGACCATCTCGCTCGAAGAGATGGCCACGCAACTGCCTCCGGACTTGGCTGAGCTTGGTCAAAACCTCGGTAATCTGTTGGTCCTGTTCTGAAATTTGGCTCTGCAGCGTTAGGACTAGATTTAGCTGCTCTTGAACCTTGGTTCGCGTGGTCTTTATCGCACTCAATTCCTGCTGGACCCGATCTACCACACCCTGGATACCACGCATTTGGTTTATCTGATCGAGTGTAGCTTGCCAGACTGACTGCTGGACCTTGAGGAATTGTATCTGCTCCTCAAGAGAGGTGGCGCTTGAGGTCAAGAATTCGCGCTCGGAGGTGAACTGTCGATTTAGAGAGAGCCAGTATTGATCTTCGTCCCGCAATTCGAGCGAAGTCGGAATGCCATTAACCAGCGCGTCCACGAAAAGCGCCCGTTCTCGAATGTCTCCAGCTCGCGCTAGGGTGGTGCCTTCGGATGGTAGAGCTTCCTGTATGGAACTCAGCTGTTGGTAAATCTCCATCAAGTGGTTGTGCAATTCTTTTGCTTGGTCAGCAATCTGCGGCAATGGAATGGCCTGTTCAGTAGCCGGAGGGAGTGGAGGGACCTGGGACCCAGGGGAAATTTGGGAGTACGGCGTCGGCGTGGTCGGCGGCTTCTGAGCTTCAACCGCACCAGGCGCCGCTGCGGAAAGAATGAACAGTACTACCCCTAGCAAGAACGGGCAGTGGACCCCAGTGTTGGAAAGGTTCAGCAAAACGACGTTCATGGCCGGCCGAAAAAACGACTCTCGATAAGCCAAGCTCACTTTCCTTCTTCCGTAATCAAGATCTATGGGCCAGTAGCCAGTTAAAACGGTATTTCTGGAAATGACTTATCGGCACTGTCAGAAGTAGCAGGTGAAAATAGGAAGAGCGCAGGCAATTGCTCCCGCTTCATCGCGAGAATCGGTGCGTGGCTAGGACTGTAATTTTTGACAGTTAAAGGCCCGGAAGGATTGTGCGAGTTTGTGTGCCACTAACATCTGCGGGGCCACATATCCTGAAGGCTGTGGCATGGTTCACATCTCTGGGTCTTTCTAAAAGATGATTCTTAGCGGCTCCCGGGAGTAGCTTCAAAGAGAAAGGCTGAAACCATTATGAAATTCGTGAATCGACTATTGCTGGCAATATTGTTTGTTCAGTGCGTGCTCGTTCCACATCCTGCCGGCGCGCAAACCGAGACGCAAAAGCCTGAAAACAAAGCTGCGGCATCGGCCGAGGCCGATACACAGAAGAAAAATGTCGACGCGTATATCGATCTGCTGCGAAAGGATGTGCGGCAGCAGAAGGCCGAGATCATGGGAGCGGTAATGGTATTGAGCGCCGATGATGCGGCGAAATTCTGGCCGATCTACAGAGAGTATGACGCCGAGCTGACCAAACTGAATGATCAGCGAGTCGCGAATATCAAGGAGTATGCCCGGGTTTACAATCAGATGACCGATGAAAAGGCGAACGACTTGATTCAAAGGTCCTTGGCTTACCAGAAGCAACGTACGGAGCTTCTCGCGAAAACCTATGAACGGGTTAAGGCGACTGTTGGGGCAATTACGGCAGCACGTTTCGTCCAGATTGAGAATCAACTGCTGCTGATTATCGATTTACAAATCACTTCCTCGTTGCCCGTTGTCGGCCAAGGCCAGTGAATTCAAGGAAAAGGAGATATTCGAATGCGTAACTCGTTCATGGCGACGGCGGCTCTGCTGGTTGGGACAATGCTCGGTTATCCCGGGGGGGTGGACAGTGCCGCCGCTCAAGCAAAGAAAAAAGTCACCGTTCCCGCAGGAACGCGAATCCTAATCCGAACCATCGATCCGATAGACTCTAGCACGCAAAAGACCGGTTACCGTTTCTCGGCGAGTCTCGAAACTAACTTGCAGGTAGAGGACACGGTCGTGGCCCCGAGGGGTACCATCGTTTACGGGCGTTTGGCACAGGCATCGTCGGCGGGAAGGATGTCTGGAAGCTCTCAGCTCACACTCGAGCTGACGGATATCGTCATCAATGGCACGTCCTATCCTGTGTTGACTAGCACGTACGAAATCAAGGGGAAAGGTGAGGGCAAAAAGACAGCCGGGAAAATACTCGGCGGCGCAGGGCTTGGCGCGCTAATCGGAGGGATTGCGGGCGGAGGGACCGGAGCTGCGATTGGTGTCTTGGCTGGTGCTGCGGGTGGAACCGCACTTGCCGCGTCCAAGAAGGGCGAGCAGCTGCAGATCCCGAGCGAATCGTTGCTCGAGTTCAGAATTGAGCAGCCCGTATCCCTTCCCGTCAGGGGATAGTCAAAAGCAAGTTATTCCGGCAACCGACACAGGGCCAACTGCGGACCCAAACGCCGGCTTCGACTTGCGGGCATTTAGAATAGGAGGCGGACCATCGGATTCGGCACGCTGGCTCAAGTAGTGGGAGCGGCCTTACTCTTTTTCAACAATTCCAATTCTTTCGTTGGTATCTGAATCTCGGCCAAGCCACAGTCCAGGCAGACGGAAAGGTCTTGGCAAATATAGACAGGGGGGCTCTTTATCCCCTCAATGGTTGGATAACTGGCAGTGAGTTCACCCTTAAGCTTTACCAGACTGTTCGATCCGCATTTTTTACACGGCATGCAGTCTCCAGAGTGTGGTGTCCATTACGAGAGATTCTAGCACATCGCTTCTGGGTGAGCATTTTAGAATTTTTTCGGGCTGCTGACAAAGTTTACAGTATGCAAGCACCTAATCTGCGATTTAGGTTAAAGCGTGCGCTTGGCCTCGGCCCACGTACGAACGTTCGGCCCGAACAGGATTGAACGAGAATTTTATGTTCCCGTTCTAAGCATCCAGCAGGCGGGTTCATTGAAAAAGGTCCGAATTTTACTCGCTGATGATCACCCACACTTTCCGGAGTTCGTCGAGAGTCTTCTGGAGACATCGTTCGAAATTGTTGGAAAGGTGGGTGACGGGCAAGCTCTGCTTGAAGCGGCGGTGAACCTGAAGCCCGACGTAATCGTCACAGATATATCGATGCCTTGTCTCAATGGTATCGAAGCTGCCGAACAATTGCGGCGAACAGGAAGCACTGCCCGAATCATTTTTCTGACCGTTCACTCGGACCCCGATTTTGTCCGAATTTGCCTCGCGACCGGCGCCTTTGGCTACATCACAAAGCCACGAGTCGCTCTCGACTTGATCCCCGCCATACGCGAGGCTCTAGCTGGGCACTTGTTCATATCGCCGTACGAGACCCGAGAGAACCACATCTAACATCATCTGTTGGCCGACTTTGTCCCAGTTTTGGGTTCAAAGGCGTCGCTAACTTCGAGGTCCCTGTCCTCCTTCAACGTTGACAGGGTGAACGGTCGCGGGCTGTACTTTTAAATCATGGCTGCCGCTGAAACATACGGTTCCGACTTACAGGTCGGCCTAGCTCAGACTCGCTTGACGACCACGGCGGTCAGATCATCTTGTTGATGGGTTCCTTCAGAAAACTCAATTACTGCTTGATACAGCGCGGAGATGAGCTCACGCGGAGGCTTCTCCCTCGCCAGCCGAATAATCTCTCGGATCCTTCTTACGCCGAACTGATCGCCCTTTGGGTTCGCCCATTCGAAGAAGCCATCTGTGGCCAGAACAAGTATATCTCCCGGATGGAACTCCAGGATTTCGGGCGGGCCAGATACCAATTTAGGCAGAATGCCGAGGGGCAGGCCCTGAGCTCCCTTCTCGTCAATCCTGTCGTGGCGCAATATGTAAGCCCACATTGGGCCGTGTCCGGCTGAAAGTAGCTCCAGGTGTGGACTTCCGGGAGAACAAACGGCCGCAACAAACGTCACAAATCGCCCTTCACCGATGTCCCCCGCAATGGCAGCGTTGAGTTCATACATGGCGGCTTGCAAGCCATTTCCTGCCTTGAAGCTGGCCCTGGCATAAGCTCGACAAACGGCCGCAAGCAGAGCAGGACCGATCCCGTGACCGGTCACATCGGCCAGAGCCACCACGACCTTCCCATCCGGCAGGACTTGCCAGTCGTAGTAGTCTCCGCCAGTCTGGTCGGCAGGCTGGTTCCAGGCGGCAATCTCGAAACCTTCGACTTGCGGCATGGAACTCGGTAGCAAGGACTGCTGGATCGACCTCGCCAGGGCGAGGTCGTGTTCCAGCCGATCGACTTGGAGTCGCGTCTCTGCTTCTCGGAGCGCGGCGTCAACCTGTTTTCGGATTTCTCCGGCAACGACGCCGGTAACGAACCCGCCTATGACGAATTCCAGTGCAAAGTCAATTACAGCTTTCTCAGGGGAAAGCAGGGAAGTGCCGGGAGCAAACGACGGTCTCCAACCTAGATAAATGGCGGCCGTCAAGTAGCTAACTGCTGCAACAAGGCCGGACAGCCGGCAGAGCGCCGGATTGAGGCGAAGCGTGGAGAGAGAGATGAACAGAAAAAAGGTCAGCACGGAAGGATTCGCCAGCACTCGATAGGCCGGTGCAATGGAGGAACTCGAAGTGAGCACAATTCCAAGCGCCGGAAGGACATTCTCTGCGACGATGTTGCCGATCCAAACTACGTTTGGGATTTCCCGGTTTTGCCTATGCGCGCGATTCACTGCGAGCAACATCAGAAATTCGTACGCCGCGAAAGGCGCCAACACTCCAAGCGTTGCCAGCCATAATTGGACGTTTTCGTCTCCACTGTGAATTAGGACGCGCGCCGAGCGCAATAGAAAGGCGATGCCGATGGCTCCAAGCACAATCAATAGGCGCAGCCGTTCACTTCTGAGGTGCGCCTGCTGGAACGCCACGGACTCGATCTCTCTGCCACTCATAACAGTCTCTTTCGGGCGAGACGATAACCAATTTGTGTTGCACGGTGGACATCCGTTGTTTGGGTGAAGCAACGGGTGCCCTTGGGGGAAGGCGCGCGAGACCGTCCGAGTCGAGTGCGATCCTGTCGGTATCGGGTTTGGCTGGGTCAAAGCTAGAGACCAGGTCGAACATGTTTGGTGCACACTGTGGAGGTGACTTATGGTACTGACGAATTGCCAAACTTGACGCAAGGGTGCTCTAGTCATCCTCGGTAGGGCCGGAAAGGGCGGGGCGGGGGCCCTTTCCTGGTCCGTCGCCGTTGTGCTGGCTCTTCACTCTGCCGCGAATTAGAGCGGTTCCGAAGACGCGTTCTTCGGTTCGTTCGAATCAGCCGACTATTTTTCGGATCACCATGGACGCCAAAGAGAGCCCGCAGAACAACATTCCAAGCAGTCCGAGGAGTGGCAACTCGCTGGCTGTCTTAGGGAGTTTCGTGGGTGCTGGTTCGGCGGCCGCTATTTGGACGGGGGCCTCTGCCGGCGCCATAACAATAAGGACAGGGACATCCTGCTTTGGAGCAGGAGGTGGTGGCGGCATCGTTCCGGTTCTCTTTACTTCCTGAGTGACCACCGTTTCCGGAACCTCGGTAATCCTTTGGGCCGAGACCGTCATGCCCTTCTTCAACCCGAACGCATCGGTCTCTTGCCCATCGATCGTGAATTTTTGACCCTTTGGGATCTTGAACGCCTGGTTTGTGCCGTCCTCCAACGTCAAAATAACAGACCTGGGCGGTGTAACCTGCCACACCTTGCCGGTCACGGTCTCGACCTTCGTGATTGTCCTCGGCGTGCTTGTCGTAACGGTTTGCCTCTCGACCTTCATTCCGGGCTTTAGCTGGTGGACATTGAGTTGCCTGCCGTCGACCGTGATGGTTGTGCTGTCTGGAACATCGAAAAAGTTTCGCAGCGAGCCGTCTTCCATTTTAACAACCAGGTCATTACCGGAGACATACACAATTTCACCGCGTTCGACCATAACCTGCTTGTTGGGAGAGCCGTGCTCTACTGTTTCGGTACTCTTCACTTGCGCTGCTGCTGGCAGAGAGAAGGCAACACAAACAGCGCCTCCCGCCAGCAGGCATTGCAAGACCGTCTTCGAGGACCTGATTGAAATCATTGTTTTTCTCCTTTTTTGTTATGTTCTTGCCCGTGGTACTTGAGACCCCTTGTCTCTAATCCTTCTGGCTAGAATCCTGAACCGCCGTAACGATGTACCGTTGCGGCGCGCTGCCCACGTAGTAGAACGGGAAGCAAGTCACCAAGGTCAAGGTTGGCGTTGACGTTCGATTCAAAACCGCCGTGTCTTCGGGTTCAACAATTTGAATTTGTTTGACCACGTACCGTTCCGTTCTCCCGCCCAAATCGAGTTCGATGGTGTCCCCGGGGACAATGTCTTTGAGACCGCGAAAAAAACCGTCCCGATGCCCTGCTATGCCGACATTACCAACTTGCCCAATCTGACCCGTTCCCCGAATTCTTCCAGCGCCTCGATTCAACGCAAGTTCATCGATATCATCGAACACCGGCACCTCAAGGCTGATCTTAGGGAACCGAAGAATCGCGAGCGGCTTGTCTTTTTCTTGCGTCAGGCTCGCTTCGTACGCCGCGATTCGATTTGTGGCCCATAGCCTAAAATCAACCTTGGATCCCAAAATTGGATCGGCGGATGGGGACATGGTTCCCGCGAGCATGCCGGCTTCCTCAGTTTGAAACCGCGCAATCGCCGCCCGCGATGCTAAGGTCCGGTGCAACCGCGCCGCTCCCCAGACGAGCAGAAGCGCAAACCCGATTGCCAAGACAATGCGTTCGACTCTGCGAATGCTCATGACGTTGTCCGAGTCGTTTTCCGCTGCATACACGCCTTTTAACCAGCAGTCACGAAATCCGCGCAGAAACAATACTCTTTGCAGGGCCGCGCGCCTGCTTTACGCCTCGGCCGATTAGCATCACTGCAGCCGTGCTCACCCACAGGGACACCGAGCGGATTGCGTCTAGCTATGCAACTTAGAATGCACAATAGGAGGGATATTGATTGCGGCAAACTGTCAATTTTGACAGTCGGCCCAGCCTCTCACCAGCCGCGGCTTCCGGCGCTTTCCTGATTTTCCTGGTGGTCATCTGTCACCTCTTCTCGATCACCAGCACCGCTGTCAATTTTGCCAGTGTCCCAAACGTGGTGTTGCGGCTATACGGGAATGACAGTGAAGCTCAGAGGTGAAAAATGAATTTCCGCACCGTGTCGAGTCGACTGAGCGCGGTGGTGTGCTCCATTGTGCTGGTACCTGCCACTGTGCCGGCAACGCGAGCGGAACCGGTTTCGCAGGAAGCGAGTGCGCCCGCCCAGGAAGCTCCGAAAATTCCAAATGATCAATTGGATGCTCTGGTGGCGCCTATCGCTCTTTATCCCGACCCGCTGCTGGCTCAAGTACTAGCAGCCTCCACATATCCATTGGAGATCATGCAACTCCAGCAGTGGCTGACGAAAAACAAAGATTTAAAGGACAAGGCGCTTACCGACGCCGTAGCCAAGCAGCCTTGGGACACGAGTGTCCAAGCCATGGCCCCACTTCCTGATCTCGTTAAGCGTCTAGCCGATGACATCCAGTGGACGACAGATCTGGGCAACGCTTTTTTGGCACAGCAATCCGACGTCATGGATGCAGTCCAACGCATGCGGGCAAAAGCAAAAGATACGGGAAATCTCAAGTCCAGTGAGCAGATGAAAGTGGAGACGAAGGTTATAGAGAACAAGTCTGTCGTCGTCATCCAGCAGTCCAGCCCAGATGTGGTCTACGTTCCAAGCTATAACCCGACGGTAGTATACGGTCCCCCTGTTTACCCGTATCCACCGATTTCCTACCCGCCGCCCGGCTACTACGCGGCGGGTATGGCGATTTCGTTTGGAGTCGGAATGGCCATGGGTGCCGCTTGGGGTGGCGGGTGGGGAAACTGTGGCTGGGGCGGCAACAACGACATCACCATCAACAACAATAATAATTACAACAGAAACACAAACGTCAGCGGTGGTAACCGCAATACCGCCGTTGGGAGCGGCAATCGCGGCGGAAATGCAGGTGGGGGCTGGCAGCATAACCCTCAACATCGCGGAGGTGCTCCTTACGCAAACCGGTCGACGGCAAGCAAATACGGTGGCACGGCACGCGGAGATTCTATGGGAAATCGCCAGGCAGATGCGCGCCAACGGCAGCAGCAAGGCGCGGGCAACCGCGCATCGGGCGGTGCAGGTGACAGGGGGGCAAACCGCGCGTCCGGCGGTGCAGGCGACAGGGGGGCGGACCGGGCGGGAGCTTCGGATCGCGGTGGTAACCGGTCAAGTGCGGGCACCAGGGATTCAAACAGAGGCGGGGGTGGCGATCGCGTAGGAGATCGGAGTGTATCGCAAGGTTCGAAGGGCGGCGGCGCCTTTGGCGGTTCTTCGGGCGGCGCCAGCGGAGCGCGCGCCAGTAGTTCGCGGGGTTCCTCGAGCATGGGAGGTTCCCGTGGCGGTGGTGGCGGCGGGAGACGGAGGTAATCGATCCATGGTGCAGGAAAATCACATGAATCCAAACGCAGCGACTATCGGATGGAGAACGCTCCTCGCCTCTCTGCTGGTCGCATTGCTCGGCGCTGTGGCAGCCTTCGGACAAGTATCGTCCGCGCCTCAGCAAGCAGCGCAGAAAACGTTCGCAACACCGGCACAAGCTGCCGACGCTTTAATTCAAGCGGCCGAAAGCTACGATTTGTCCTCCCTAAAAGAGATTCTTGGCCCGGAATCCGAGAAGTTTTTATCGTCAGAAGATCCGATTCAGGATAAGAACAACGCCGCCGAGTTTGCCGCAAAGGCACGGCAGAAGAACGAGGTCACCGTAGACACCAAGAATCCCAAACGCGCCGTACTCCTCGTTGGTGAAGATGGCTGGCCTCTTCCCATTCCGCTCGTTCTGAGGGGAGGGAAATGGCTATTCGACACTAAAGCCGGGCAACAAGAAATTTTGTTGCGCCGCATTGGTGCCAATGAGCTGGACGCCATCCAAATTTGTCGCGGTTATGTGGACGCCCAACATGAATACGCGATGGAAAAGCATGACAATGCCAAGGTGAATCAGTACGCCCAACGTGTGATCAGTACGCCCGGAAAGCACGATGGGCTTGTCTGGCGGAACGCCGATGGAAGCTTGGGG
>Ga0210410_10001604_pt1 | contig 21046 bp, 19 predicted proteins | sample IncBWC4MmetaG_FD_161058 | JGI IMG/M metagenome (GOLD analysis project Ga0210410, IMG submission 161058) | Forest soil microbial communities from Barre Woods Harvard Forest LTER site, Petersham, Massachusetts, United States - Inc-BW-C-4-M | ecosystem: Environmental > Terrestrial > Soil >... | reverse complement strand
CTACGTGCCCGGCCGTCCGAAAGGACCGTGGTGGAAGTGGAAGCGCGATCCTTTCGTCGTCGATGCGGTGCTCATGTACGCTCAGCGCGGCCACGGCAAGCGTTCGTCGTTTTATTCGGACTACACGTTCGGTGTCTGGACGCGCGGCGAAGAAGGCGACGAACTCGTGCCGGTGGGCAAAGCTTATTTCGGCTTCACCGACGAAGAATTGCTGCAGATCGATCGCTTCGTGCGCCGCAATACGATCGACAGGTTCGGCCCGGTGCGCGAGGTTGTGCATCAGCCGAATGAGGGGCTGGTGCTCGAGGTCGCGTTCGAAGGCTTGCAGCGTTCGACCCGTCACAAATCCGGGCTGGCCATGCGCTTCCCCCGCATCAACCGTTTGCGCTGGGATAAGCCGCCCGGTGAAGCGGACCGGCTTGAGCGCTTGGAGGCGATCCTTGCGCAAATCGATGCGGGGCGCGGGTGAGCCGCTGGTCATTCCGGGGCGGGGTGAAGCGCGGAGCCCGGAATCCGTAGCCCCCGCCCGTTCAAGTCTGTTTGTTCTCTGGTTACGGATCCCGCACAGCCGCTGTCGCGGCTTCCGGAATGACAGCCTGATCCGCCGCCTTCGTCACTTCGCTGAGCGGCCAGCGCGCACGCGGCGCGACGTCGAGCGTGTCGGTCAGGCCGAGCGCGAGCCGTTCAGCGCCCGCCCATGCGATCATCGCGCCATTGTCGGTGCACAAGGCGGGCGGTGGCGCGACCAGCGATATGCCGATCTCGAAGGCCACCCGATGCAGCACCTTGCGGATCGCCTGGTTGGCCGCGACGCCGCCGGCGCAGACAAGTGCCGTCGGCGTGCCGATCTGCTCGCGGAATATCCGCAATCCGTTGCGCAGTCGGTCCATCACCACTTCACCGACCGCCTGCTGAAACGACGAGCACAGATCGGCAACATCGTCGTCGCTGAGCGGCGCGATCTTTTCTGCTTCGAGGCGCAACGCTGTCTTGAGCCCGGACAGCGAGAAATTGGCGTCGTGACGGCCAGCCATCGGACGCGGCAATGAAAACCGCTCCGGATCCCCGCGCGCCGCCTCTTTCTCGACCAGCGGCCCGCCCGGATAGCCGAGACCGAGAAGCTTGGCGGTCTTGTCGAAGGCTTCGCCGATGGCGTCGTCGACCGTGCCGCCGATGCGCAGATAATCGCCGACGCCACGCACGCCGAGTATTTGGGTGTGACCGCCCGACGCGAGAAACAAGCAATAAGGAAAGGCCGTCCCGTCGGTCAGCCGCGCCGTGAGCGCATGCGCTTCCAGATGATTGACGGCGATCAGCGGCTTGTTGTGCACAAACGCGATTGACTTGGCCATGGTCAGTCCGACGATCACGCCGCCGATCAGGCCCGGTCCGGCAGCCGCCGCAATTCCGTCGAGCGCGCCGAACGGCAGTTGCGCCTCGTTCATCGCCTTGGCGATGATCGAATCGAGCACCTCGACATGGGCTCGGGCGGCGATTTCCGGCACCACGCCGCCGAACGCCGCATGCTCGTTGATTTGCGAGAGAACGACGTTCGACAGGATGCGGCCCTGTCCTTCCGCATTCCTTTCCACCACGGCGGCGGCGGTTTCGTCGCAAGTCGTTTCGATGCCGAGAACGATCATCGGTGTATATATGGTTCCGGTTATTTCAGGGCCGAGCGTTAGCACGAGCCCGAAATCCATGACTGCGATTGTTGGTGCATGCTTTGTCCGGACTGTGGTTATGGGTTCCGGATAACCGCTTCACCCAATTTCAGAAATGGCGGACGTGGGCGTAGCACTTGAAGGCCATATGACACAATCGGCAAGCGCCGTTCCCTTCTTGCGTATCGGCTCGCGCGGTTCACCGCTGGCGCTCGTGCAGGCGCGTGAAGTGCAGGGCCGGCTGGCCGCGGCCGCGGGTGTCGCCGCCGCAACGATCGAGATCAAGGTCATCCGCACTACGGGTGACGTCGTGCAGGACCGGCCGCTTGCCGATGCCGGCGGCAAGGGGCTCTTCACCAAAGAAATCGAGGAAGCCCTGTCAGCCGGTAGCATCGATCTTGCGGTGCATTCCTCGAAGGACCTTCCGACCATATTGCCGCCGGGCCTCGTGCTTGCCGGCTTCCCGGCGCGCGAGGACGTGCGCGACGCGTTTATCAGCCGCACGGCAGCGAGCGTGCGTGATCTGCAGCCGGGCGCGGTGGTCGGCACCGCCTCGCCGCGCCGGCAGGCTTTGGTCAAAAGACTGCGGCCGGATCTCACGGTCGTCATGCTGCGCGGCAATGTGGAAACACGATTGCGCAAGCTCGATGCGGGTGAAGTGGACGCAACGCTGCTTGCGGTCGCGGGCCTAAAGCGGCTCGGGCTCTTGTCGACGGCGACGGCGATACTTGATCCCGATGAGTTCGTCCCGGCGGTGGGGCAGGGGGCTATCGGCATTGAAACGCGCGCGGACGATGCCAGAACCCGCGCACTGGTCGAGGCGATCGATGATGCCGATACCAGGGTGGCGCTTGCGGCCGAACGCGCCTTCCTTGCGGTGCTCGACGGCTCTTGCCGAACGCCGATCGGCGGACACGCCAAATTCGAAGGAGGAACGCTCCGCTTCCGGGGCATCATCATCAAGCCGGACGGGAGCGAAGCATTCGAGGCTTTGCGCGAAGGCCCGCGCGAGGCTGCGGCCGAGCTTGGCGCCGACGCCGGCGGTGAATTGCGCGCGCGCGCCGGCGCCGACTTCTTTGTTCGAGCGTAGGCCATGCGGCTTCTGGTCACACGGCCGGAGCCGGACGCGGAGCGGACCGCGGCGGCGTTGCGCGCGCGCGGTCATATCGTTCTGATCGCGCCGTTGCTGCGCATCGAACCGGTGGAGCACGCCGAAATCGGTCCTGGACCATTCATGGCTCTTCTGGTCACTAGCGCGAATGCCGCGCCGGCGATCGCTCGTCATGAGCGCTTCGCGCAGTTGCGTGCGCTGCCGGTATTCGCGGTTGGCGACCGTAGCGCAGAGGCGATGCGCGCCGTGGGCTTTGCCGATGTGATATCGGCGCAGGGCGACGTGGCCGATCTGGCGGCGCTTGTTGCTTCGCGGCTCAAAGCGGGCGCCTCGCTTCTTTATCTCTCGGGCGCCGACCGTTCCGGGGACCTCGCCGGCGTTCTCTCCGGTCGCGGCTTTGCGGTGAGCAGGGCTGTGCTGTATCGCGCCGTCCCGGCGGGCGCGCTCCTTCCAGCGGCGGTCGCGGCCATGGCGGAGGGGATCGAGGGCGTGCTCCATTTTTCCCGCCGCAGTTCGGAAATATACGTCAATGCCGCCCGCGCCAGCGGCCTGCAGGACCATGCCGTCAAAGGGCTGATCCATTTCTGCATGTCCACACAGGTCGCCGAGCCCCTGATCCAGGCTGGAGCCGCCGACAGCCGCGTGGCGCCGGAGCCGGCCGAGGCGGCCTTGTTGGCGCTGATCCCGGAGGCTTAAGGTCTGATTTTCTATCCGCGCGAGCGTCTCCCCGGTCGTGTTGCCGCCATCGCGTCGCCGTACTATGCCGAGACGGTGGTACAGCCGGTACGATTCCGGGCAGGCTCGGAGAAGGTATGAGCGAGGCTGACAGCACGTCCCGCCGCCGGCCGCCAACCATCGATTTGACGGCGAAGGAAGTCCAAACCGCAGGCCCGAACTCGCAACCGGAGGCGGATGCCGAGCAGGCGGCGAGCGCGTCGGACAGTGCGTCCGCGCATGCCGGTACCTCATCCAGCCGGACGGCGCCGTACGCCATTGGCGTCGTGATCGGAGCCGTCGGCGTCGCGGCCATCGCTGCCGCATTCTGGTACGCGGGGCTCACGCCGTTTCACGATGCTGCCCAGCCGCAGACTACGGTCGCGGCGCCTGATGCGGCTGCTCCACCAAGTACGTCGCCCATGCCCGTCGCGCAAAGCACGCAAGCAAGCGTTACCGAAGGGATCTCAGGCCGACTCGATCGGATCGAGCAGGCGCTACAAGGTCCGCCGCGGACCGACGCGGCTCTTGCCAGCCGCGTTGCCGCTGCCGAAGCGCAAGCCAAGGCGCTCGGCGATTCGCTCGCCGCCTTGACGCGCCGCGTTGACGAGTTGGCGGCAGCCGCGCAGTCCGGTCTGGCGGAGGCCAAGGCCGCCGCGGCTGCGGCCGATGCGGCTAAGGACGCTGCGAAGGACGCTGCCAAAAACGCCGCCCAGTCCAGCACGCAGACCGGTGTGCAGCGAAGCGACATCGAGGCGCTCGAAGGCCGCGTCGCCGCGCTTCAAAACGCCATGAAATCGCTGGACGCCAATCTGGCGCAGCGCGCCTCCTCGTCCAATGCGGATGACCGGGTCATGCGGCTCGCTATCGCTGCCGAGGCGCTGCGCGCCGCGGTCGAGCGCGGTGCGCCGTTTCAGGCGGAGCTTGCGGCGGCCAAGGCGCTGGGCGCCGATCCGAAGGCGATAGCGCAGCTCGAGCCGGTTGCCGAGCAAGGATTGACCAGCACCGCGGAGCTCGGTCGCGAGCTCACCGCGCTCACGCCGGCACTCTCTCGGATGATGGAGCCTGAGCCGAGCAACAACTCGATCCTGGCGAAGCTCGAAAGCCGGGCGCAAAAACTCGTTCGCATCACGCCGGTCGGCACATCGGCGGCGCCGGTGGGAGACGACCCGGCAGCCCTGATCGCGCGGCTTAACGCCGACGCGGCGCGCGGCGACATCGACGCGGCGCTTGCCGAGATTGCCAAGTTGCCCGATGAAGCCCGCGCGTTGACTGACGCGTGGGCCAAGAAGGCCGGCGCACGCCGAGCGGCGCTCGCGGAAAGCCGGCATGTCGCCGCCGAGGCGCTCGCTGCGTTGGCCAAGCCGGAATCGCGATGATCCGCGTCGTCATTTTCCTCATCCTCGTTGGCCTGCTGGCGCTCGGCGCGGCGTGGCTCGCCGATCGTCCGGGGGACGTGGTCGTCACCTGGCAGGGCATGCACATCGAAACCTCGGTGATGGTGCTTGCCGCCGGTTTGCTCGTCGCCGTAGCGGCGCTGATGCTTTTGTGGACTTTGCTCAGCGCTCTGCTGCGGTCGCCCTTCATCTTGCGCCGGCACTTGCATCGCCGCCGGGGCGAGCGCGCTTATGAGGCGATCTCGCGCGGTTTGGTCGCGATCGGCGCCGGCGACCTGGTCGCAGCGCGCAAGCACGCGGCGGAAGCCAAGCGCATCGCGCCATCCGAGCCGCTTGCGCTTCTTTTGGACGCCCAGCATGCGCAGCTCTCAGGCGATCGCGAGTCGGCCGACAGCGCCTTCCGCGCGATGGCCGGCCGCACCGATACCAAGGCGCTCGGGCTGCATGGCCTTTTCGTCGAAGCGCATCGCCGTGGTGATCGCGCCAGCGCGCATGCCTTTGCCGAGGAAGCGGCGCGAGAAAATCCTTCGCTTGATTGGGCCGGGAGGGCCGTGCTCGAATTTCGCTGCCTGACCGGCGACTGGGCCGGCGCGCTCGCGCTGCTGGACGCGAATAAGCATGCGCTCGACAAAGACAGCTATCGCCGGCAGCGCGCCGTGATGCTCACCGCCCGCGCGATCGCCAGCGAGGAATCCGATCGCGACCAGGCCAAGGCGTTGGCGATCGAAGCGGCAAAGCTCGAGCCGGCCTTCGTGCCGGCGGCCGCGCTTGCCGGTCGCATGCTGGCCGAGGGCGGCGAATTGCGCAAAGCCTCTCGCATTCTCCACAAGGCATGGGAAGCGCATCCGCATCCCGATCTGGCGCAAGTGTTCTCCGATCTGCGCTTTGGCGACGCCGCGCGCGATCGCCTCAAGCGCATCGAGGTGCTGGCGAAACAGGTGCCCGGTCATATCGAGGGCGCCCTCGCATTGGCGCGTGTAGCGATCGATGCGCGCGAATTCGCCAAAGCGCGCGACGCGCTCGCGTCCTTTCTCGCTGCACCGACCAGGCGCGTGGCGCTGTTGATGGCAGAACTGGAACGGGCCGAGCAGAACGACGAGGGTCGCGCCCGCGAATGGATCGCGCGTGCGCTGCATGCCGCGCCCGATCCGTCCTGGACCGCCGAGGGGCACGTCTCCGATCGCTGGCTGCCGGTGTCGCCAAGCGGCAAGCTCGATGCCTTCGAGTGGCGCGTTCCGGTTACCGGAATTACCCAGGCGGCGCCGCCGATCGAACCGGCGACTACGCGGATCGCTACGGTCAGGGCTGCGCCTCCGGTTGCGGCGAACAACGACATCGTCGAGAAGCCGCCAGCCGCCCTAGAGGCGCCGTCCATGCAGGACAAGGCACCGGAAGTTGGAGACGGCGGGACGTCTGCTGCGGCGGGGCCGGCGCCGGCGTCCGAGCCGCCCGTGGCTCGCGTCCCACCGGCGCCGCCCAAGCGGGATGCGGTGATTCCCCTGGTGCACGCCCCGGACGATCCTGGGCCTGATGCCGATGCCGCCGACGAAGCCACGCCGCGCGTCGAACCGCATAATGGCGGCTGGCGGCGGATTTTCGAGTAAACGGGGTTCCGCAATTCGGCTCCCCGCAGCAACCTTGCGAATTCACGCCGAGGCGTGCATTATACCGCATGAACTATAATGCATAAGGACAAGCGCGCGGTGGCCGAACCGAAGCCAAAGAAACAGCTTCCGCCCGAGGCTGTAGCCTCGCCTGCTGGCCAAGCGCCGCAAATCGCCGCCTTCCTCGCCGCGGTCGGGCGCGAAGTGCGGAAGAACCGGGCCAAGCGCGGCATGACGCGCCGGCAATTGGCGGAGGCGTCCGCGACGTCGGAGCGGTACCTGGCGCAGATCGAGAGCGGCGCCGGCAATCCATCGGTCAGCGTGCTGCGCGCTATTGCGCAAGCGCTCGATCTTCCCGCTGCCGCGCTGCTGCCGGAGCATGGTGCGCGCACCGCCGAACTCGGCGCCCTCCTCGACTTGCTCGCCCAGATGCCGGAGAAGGAGCTGCCGGCGCTGACGAAGGAGATCGAAGCGCGCGTCGCGCTGCGCAGCGGCGCCGACCGGGCGCGCCGCATCGCGCTAGTCGGGCTGCGCGGCGCCGGCAAGTCGACGTTGGGCCGCATGCTGGCGCAGCATCTCGGCTGGCCGTTCATCGAGCTCGACCGCCGCGTCGAAGAGGACTACGGCGCCAGCATTCCCGATCTGATCGAAATGGCCGGCACGGCGACCTTCCGCCGCCAGGAAAGAAGCGCGCTCGAGCGCGTGCTTGCTGAGCATGAAGCCGCGGTCATCACCACAGCCGGCGGCATTGTCGCCAATCCCGAAACCTACGCGCTGCTGCTTCGCCACGCCCACACCATCTGGATCAAGGCGCGGCCGCAGGAGCATATGAGCCGGGTCATGGCGCAAGGCGATTTTCGCCCCATGGCGCAAAATCGTCAGGCCATGGCCGACCTGGTGGCCATCCTGGAAGCACGCCGCGCCGATTACGCGCGCGCCGAAGCTGAAGTCGACACGTCCGGCGACGCGGTCGAGCAAAGCTTTGCCAAGCTGCTGCGCATTGTCGCGCGCTTGCGCGGGGAACTTACCGCGTGACGCTTTCCGACGAAGGCTTCCTCGAGCTTGCGCCGCTGCGGCTGGAATACCGCATGATCGGGCCCCGCCCGTCCGAGGCGCCGACCATCGTGATGCTGCACGAAGGGCTCGGGTGCGTTGGGCTTTGGGGCACTTTTCCCGAACAGCTTGCGGCTGCCACCGGCGCCGGCGTGTTTGTCTATTCCCGCACCAATTACGGCAAATCGAGCCCCGGCAAACTGCCGCGCTCGGTGAACTTCATGCACGAAGAGGCGATCGACGTGCTGCCGCGCGTGCTAGCGGCGATCGGCTTTAAGCGCGGCATCCTCTTTGGCCACAGCGACGGCGCTTCGATCGCGACCATTTATGCCGGCAGCGTGCAGGATCATCGGGTGCGCGGCCTCGTGCTCATGGCGCCGCATTTCTTCACCGAGGACATGGGTCTTGCCCAGATCCGCCGCGCCAATGAGGACTACCTATCCGGCAATCTGCGGGAGAGGCTCAAACGCTGGCACGACGATGTCGATAGCGCCTTCCACTCCTGGAACGGACCTTGGCTCGATCCGGAATTTCGCGCCTGGGATATCACCGAGGCGCTCGGCTATATCCGCGTGCCCATCCTCATCGTGCAGGGTGCTGACGATCAATACGGCACCATCAAGCAGGTCGAAGCGGCGCAGCAGGAATGCTACTGCCCGGTGGAAACGGCAATTCTGCCGGGTGTGCGCCATTCGCCCCACCGCGATGCCCCCGCTCCGACGCTCGACACGGTGGCGGCCTTCATCAACCGCCTCTTACGCGACCATCACGAAGCCAAGCGGGGCGTCGATTCCGGGGTTGCAGCCTAGTGCATTATAGTGCATACATGGCTTCGCGCAGTATGTGAATTATAATACATATCAGGAAACGCTGTGATGGCTGACGCCCATGCCCCCGAGCGTCCGCTGGCGAACGGCCAGACCCGGATTGACTTCCAGACCGAACCGTCGCGTTACCGGCATTGGAAGCTGAAGATCGATGGCGACATCGCCACGCTTCTCCTGGATGTCGACGAGAAGGGCGCCCTGTTCGAGGGCTACGAGCTGAAGCTCAATTCCTACGATCTTGGCGTCGATATCGAGCTTGCCGACGCGATTGAGCGGCTGCGCTTCGAACATCCGGACGTGCGCGCAGTCGTGCTTCGCTCCGGCAAGCCGCGGGTGTTCTGCGCCGGCGCCAATATCCGCATGCTGGCGGGTGCGAGCCACGCCCACAAAGTCAATTTCTGCAAATTCACCAACGAGACGCGCAACGGCATCGAGGACCTCAGCGAGAATTCCGGGCTGCAGACCATTTGCGCGATCAACGGCACGGCGGCGGGCGGCGGTTACGAGCTCGCGCTTGCGGCCGATCACATCATGCTGGTTGACGATGGCTCGTCGGCGGTGTCGCTGCCGGAACTGCCGCTGCTTGCGGTGCTGCCGGGCACCGGCGGGCTCACGCGCGTCTCCGACAAGCGCAAGGTCAGGCGCGACCATGCGGATTTCTTCTGCACCACCGAAGAAGGCGTGAAGGGAAAACGCGCGGTCGACTGGCGGCTGGTCGATGAAGTCGTGCCCGGCTCGAAATTTGAAGAAACGATTGTCGCGCGCGCGCAGGAAATTGCCGCGAAATCCCGCCGCGATGGAGGTGCACAAGGCATCGCGCTGACGCCGCTCACCCGGACATTCTCGGAGAATGGGGTCGAATACGAATCGCTGTCGGTCGAGTTCGACCGTAGCGGCCGGATTGCCACCATCATTTTGCGCGGGCCGCCTGCGATGCCGCCCATTTCGGCCGACGCCATGACCGCTCTCGGCGCCGAGTTCTGGCCACTCAAGCTCGCGCGCGAACTTGACGACGCCATTCTGAATATCCGGCTGAATGAGTTCGATGTCGCCGCGATCGTTTTCAAGTCGTTCGGCGATCCCGGCAGGGTCATGGCGTATGAGCACTTTCTCGACGACAACAAGGATCATTGGCTCACCCGCGAGATCCGCCATTTCTGGAAGCGCGTGCTCAAGCGGGTCGATCTTACGTCACGCTCGCTGGTGACGCTGATCGAGCCGGGCTCGTGTTTCGCCGGCACTTTGGCCGAACTCGCCTTCGCCAGCGACCGCTCCTACATGTTCCTCGGCACCCGCGAGGGCGACAACAAGCCGCCGGCCGCGATCGCGCTCGCGGATGCGAATTTCGGCCCCTATCCGATGTCGAATGGGCTGACGCGGCTCGGCAGCCGGTTCTTCGCCGACACCGCCGATCTGGAACAAGCAAAATCCGAACGGCACAAAATGCTCGACGCCGAGCGCGCACAAAAGCTCGGGCTCGTCACCTTCGCACTCGACGACATCGATTGGGACGACGAAGTGCGCGTCTTTCTGGAAGAACGTGCAAGCTTCTCGCCCGACGGTCTGACCGGCCTTGAAGCCAATCTGCGCTTTGCCGGACCGGAGACCATGGAATCAAAAATCTTTGCCCGGCTGACCGCATGGCAGAACTGGATCTTCCAGCGCCCCAACGCGGTCGGCGAAGAAGGGGCACTCAAGCGCTACGGCACCGGCCAGCAGCCGGTCTTTGACACGCGCCGGGTGTAGCGATCAGGAGCCAGTCATGAACATCGAAGCCGTCGACTACACGACCAAGATCCCGAACAACGTCAATCTCGCCGAAGACCGCGCCGTGCTGCGCGCGCTGGAGAGCTGGCATCCGGGCTATATCGACTGGTGGATGGACATGGGGCCGCAAGGCTTCCAGCAGTCGCTGGTCTATCTGCGCACCGCCGTATCGGTCGATCCGAAAGGCTGGGCCAAATTCGATTACGTGAAGATGCCCGAATACCGCTGGGGCATCCTGCTCGCGCCGAAGGAAGAGGAGCGCAGGATTCCGTTCGGCCACCATTATGGCGAGCCGGCTTGGCAGGACGTGCCGGGCGAATATCGCGCCATGCTGCGCCGTCTGGTCGTCATCCAGGGCGATACCGAGCCGGCGTCGGTGGAGCAGCAGCGCCATCTCGGCAAGACCGCGCCCTCGCTCTACGACATGCGCAACGTGTTTCAGGTCAATGTCGAGGAAGGCCGTCACCTCTGGGCGATGGTCTATATCCTGCAGAAATATTTCGGCCGCGACGGCCGCGAGGAAGCCGCCGAGCTGTTGCAGCGCCGCTCCGGCAGCGCCGACAAGCCGCGCATGCTCGGCGCCTTCAACGAGGCGACGCCGGACTGGCTGTCGTTCTACATGTTCACCTTCTTCACCGACCGCGACGGTAAGATGCAGCTCGAGAGCCTCGCGCAATCAGGTTTCGATCCGCTGTCGCGCACCTGCCGTTTCATGCTGACGGAAGAAGCGCACCACATGTTCGTCGGCGAGACCGGCGTCGGCCGCACCATCCAGCGCACCTGCGAGGCGATGAAGGCGGCCGGCATCGACGATCCGAACGAAATCGAGAAGGTGCGCAAGCTCGGCGTGATCGATCTTCCGACCATCCAGAAGAAGCTCAATCTGCACTACTCGCTGTCGCTCGACCTGTTCGGTTCGGAAGTCTCGACCAACGCCGCCAACGCCTTCAACGCCAGCCTCAAGGGCCGCTTCCAGGAGACCAAGATCGAGGACGATCACCGGCTGGAGAATTCGACCTATCCGGTGCTGAAACTTGTCGATGGCGCGATCAAGCGTGTAGACGAGCCGGCGCTGACCGCGGTCAACATGCGGCTGCGCGACGATTACACGGCCGACTGCCAGCGCGGGCTCGACCGCTGGAACAAGGTGATCGACCGGACCGGCGTTGCCTTTAAGCTCGAACTGCCGCATGTCGGCTTCCATCGCGACATCGGCGAGTTCAAGGACGTGAAGGTGACGCCGGCCGGCGCGATCATCGACGAGTCGGCATGGCAGCGCAGCATCGATAGCTGGCTGCCATCGAAAGACGACGGCGACTTTATCGTCAGTCTGATGCAGTCGGTGTCGGAGCCTGGCCAATTCGCGAGCTGGATCGCGCCGCCGCGCATCGGCATCGACAACAAGCCCGGCGATTTCGAATACGTGAAGATCGCAGCGTAAGCGGCTTCACCTTCTGAGCCAACTCGTCATGGCCGGGCTTGTCCCGGCCATCCACGTCGTAGGCCTGCTCGTCTTATGAGTCGGGGGCGTGCGCTACGGGTGCAATGGTCCGTGCTGCAGCCGCTTGAGATCGAACCGATCGATTTCACGCAGCAGTTCGACAAAAGCCTCGGCGCCATGGGTGAGAGCCGTTTCGCCCTTGGCGGCGCTTGCCAGCGTCGCATCACCGACCGCCCCGGTCGGGTGAAGATCCTGGGTCATCCAGGCGAAGCCTGCCGGCCGATAGGCGCCGAGCCAAATGAATTCCTTCGCCATTGCGATCGTCGTCGGCGTGGCATTGGGCGCTTTTTCCACGCGGACCGCTTCCGGCTTGCCTGCGAGCATCAGCGAGGTCTCGATGTCGCCGCCGTGAATGCCATGGCGTTTTTCCTCGGTCGAAAAAATGTCATCCGGATAACCGAAGCGATGCCAGCCCAGTGTGACCGCCAGAATCCCCAAGCGCGCGCGCAGATCGCGCGCCACGAGTTCCATGACGGCGACATTGCCGCCGTGGCTGGTGACGAGCACGAGCTTGCGGATGCCGGCGCGCGCGACGCTTTCGCCGACCTCGGTCCAGGCGGCAATCGCCGTCGCTGCCGAGAGCGTCAGCGTACCCGGAAACGCGACATGCTCGACCGAGACGCCGATGCGTTGCAGCGGCAGAAAGGTTACCGGAAGTTCGTCGGGAAGGTGGTGGCGAACCCGCGCCAGATAGGCTTCGGCGATGAATGTGTCGACGCCGAGCGGAAGATGCGGCCCATGCTGTTCCACCGCCGCAAGCGGCAGCACCGCAATCCAGCGGGCCGCGTCGGCGCCTGCGCCGGCAACGTCCTGCCAGGTCATGTCCATCCAGTCGCGTCTCGGTAGCTTCATCGAATGATTACTCGTCAAGCTTCTCTGTCATGAATTTTGCAATGCTGGAGCATAATCAATTCTTGCAGGTTCTTTCAGGATTGCGCCTTATTGCCTCCGTCGCCGCTCAAGGAGCCTCTCTATGCCGTCCTTCACAATCGCCCGCCGCATGTTCGCAGCCCTGGTCCTGGTTGCCGCCGCGTCGGCCGGCTCGGCGCCCGCTCTGGCATTGGACAAAGTGACCTTCGGCACCAATTGGGTGGCTGAAGCCGAACACGGTGGCTTTTACCAGGCGGTGGCCGACGGCACCTATAAGAAATACGGTCTCGATGTCACCATTCTGCCGGGCGGCCCCAATGCGAACAATCGCATGCTATTGCTCGTCGACAAGCTCGATTTCTATCTGAGCGCCAACACGCTTCAAGGCTTCGATGCCATCGAGAACAATATACCGACCGTCGAAGTCGCCGCGATGTTTCAGAAAGATCCGCAGGTCCTGATCGCACATCCGGACCAGGGTATCGACAAATTCGAAGACCTGAAAAAATTGACGCTGTTTATCTCCAAGGAGGGGCTCGCAACCTATTACCAGTGGCTCAAGGCCGACTACGGCTTTCGCGACGATCAGGTCAAGCCCTACACTTTCAATCCGCAGCCGTTTCTTGCCGACAAGAGATCGGCGATGCAAGGCTATGTGACATCCGAGCCGTTTGCCATTGAACAGCAGGGCAAGTTCAAGCCGAAGATTTTCCTGCTGGCCGATCAGGGATTCTCGGCTTATTCGACGCTGGTCGAGACGCGCCGCGACCTGGTCGACAAAAAGCCGGATCTGGTGCAGCGCTTTGTCGATGCTTCGATCATCGGCTGGTACAACTACATCTACGGCGACAATCGCGCGGCCAACGCGCTGATCAAGAGCCAGAATCCCGAAATGACCGACGCGCTCCTGGCTTATTCCGTCGCCAAGATGAAAGAATACGGCATTGTCGATTCCGGTGATGCGAAGACGCTCGGGATCGGCGCCATGACGGAGGCGCGCATGAAGGATTTTTTCGACAAGATGGTGCGCGCCGGCGTCGCCAAGGCCAATCTCGATTACCGCAAGGCTTACACGCTGCAGTTCGTGAATAAGAAAGTCGGACTGGATCTCAAGCGTTGATTCCATCTGAGGTGCCCGCGAGGCGGGTGTCGCGATGTCGCTCTCGGCCACAACCGATTCCGCCGCCCCACTCGTCGCATTGCGCGGTGTCGGCAAGATCTTCGCGAGCGGCACGCGTGCGCTGGCCGGTCTCGATCTCGACATTCGCCCTGGCGAATTCGTCTCGCTGCTCGGTCCGTCGGGCTGCGGCAAGTCGACGGCCTTGCGCATCACGGCGGGCTTGAGCGAGCCGACTGAAGGCGCGGTCGAGTGGCCCTCCGCGGCGGGTCATGGCGGCAAGGGCCGGCTCAGCTTTGTGTTTCAGGAGCCCACCCTGATGCCCTGGGCGTCCGTATTCAACAATGTGAAGCTGCCGCTCGATCTGCAACGCGCGCCGGGGGCGGACGTGGCGGACCGCGTGCGCGCGGTGCTCGACCATGTCGGCCTGGCGGAATTTCGCCACGCCTATCCGCGCGAATTGTCCGGCGGCATGCGCATGCGTGTCTCGATCGCGCGTGCGCTGGTGACCGAGCCGGAGCTTCTCCTGATGGACGAGCCGTTCGCCGCGCTCGACGAGATCACCCGCTTCAAGCTCAACGACGATCTCCTGCAGATGTGGCAATCGTTGCGCACGACCATTGTGTTCGTCACCCATTCGGTTTTTGAATCGGTTTATTTGTCGAGCCGGATCGTGGTGATGGCCGCGCGCCCGGGGAGAGCATTCACCGAGCTCACCTTCGATCCGCCGTCCAGGCGCGATCAAGCGTTCCGCACGTCCGCAGCCTACGCGGAGAGCTGCCGCCGCACATCGGAAGCGCTGGCGCAAGCCATGGCCGCGGGAGGTGAGCAATGACGGACCTCCAATCCGCTCAGTCCCGCGGAAGCGGGAATCCAGCACGCGCAGAGCGAGGACGAGCGGATGTCTCCACCGGAGGACATCCATCTTCCCGCGAACGCCGTGACCGCACGTTGCGCATCGCGCTGCCGATCGTCGTGTTGGCGCTCGGCCTTTTGATCTGGGAAGCGGTCGTGCGCATCGAAAATGTGCCGGCGTATGTGCTGCCGGCGCCCGGACTGATTTTAAAGACGCTGGTCACCGACTGGGCGCTGCTTGGGCGATCGCTTTTGGTTACGCTCGCCACGACGCTAGAAGGATTTTTGCTCGCGGCTGTTGGCGGCGTGGGTCTCGCGATTCTTTTCAATCAGTCGCGGCTGGTGGAATATTCGCTTTATCCTTACGCCGTCATCTTGCAGGTGACGCCGATCGTCGCCGTCGCGCCGCTTCTTTTGATCTATCTGCCCCAGCAAGCCGCCGTGCTTGTCTGCGCTTGGATCGTGGCATTCTTTCCTGTGCTGGCAAACGCGACGCTCGGCTTGAATTCGGTCGACCGCAATCTTGCCGATCTGTTTTCGCTTTACGGCGCCTCGCGCGGGCAGGTGCTGTGGCGGCTGAAGCTGCCGTCGGCACTGCCCTATATTCTCGGCGGCCTGCGCATCGCCGGCGGATTATCGCTGATCGGCGCTGTGGTCGCCGAAATCGCGGCGGGCTCGGCGGGTGCGGGCTCCGGTCTCGCCTATCGCATCGCCGAATCCGGCTACCGCCTCAATATCCCACGCATGTTCGCCGCGCTTTTGCTGCTGTCGGTCGCCGGCATCGTGATTTTCTATCTGCTGTCGCTGATCAATTATCTGGCGTTGCGCCGCTGGCACGAAAGCGCGCTGGGCGTTGATCGTTAACCGGCGGACGGAATCGTTTGGTCGCTGCCCATCGTCTGCCCACCTGCGGCTCGTGTCGGCCTGCGGCAGAGAGAAGACTTGACCCGCCCGCGGCATTCGGGATCAAAGCGCCGCCGGGCTGCCTTCAGGCGCAGCCGGAAATTTCCTAAGAACAGTCCGAATCTGAAGAGCAATCCGAAGGAGTGCCGACATGCCGCAGAACGCCTCGCGTCTTCCCGGGCGCTATTTCCTGCAGATTCCCGGGCCGACGCCCGTTCCCGATCGCGTGCTGCGCGCCATCGACATGCCGCTGATCGATCAGCGCGGTCCCGAGTTCGCCAAAATGACCAAGCGCGTGCTCGAAGGCATCAAGACCATCTTCAAGACCACCCAGCCGGTGATCATCTACACCGCGACCGGCACTGGCGCCTGGGAGGCAGCCCTCACCAACACGTTGTCGCCCGGCGATCGCGTGCTGATGGTCGAGACCGGCCAGTTCGCGACGCTCTGGAAGGTCATGGCCGAGCGGCTCGGCCTGAAGCCTGAATTCATCAAGACCGATTGGCGCGTCGGCGCCGATCCCAAGCTGATCGAAGAGCATCTGCGCAAGGACAAGGCGCACGAGATCAAGGCGGTGTGCGTGCTGCACAGCGAGACCGCCACCGGCTGCCTGTCACCGATCGGCGAGATCCGCAAGGCGATCGACGCCGCCGGTCATCCGGCACTATTTCTGGTCGATACCATCTCGTCGCTTGCCTCGGCCGACTATCGCCACGACGAATGGGGCGTTGACGTCACGATCGGCGGTGCGCAGAAGGGCCTGATGCTGCCGCCCGGCATGTCGTTCAATGCCGTGAGCGAGAAGGCGCTGTTCGTCCAAGACCGCAAAGCTGCCGCGTTCGTTCTTCCAGTGGGACGACATGCTGACGATGTACAAGCAGGGATTCTTTCCCTACACGCCGGCGACGCAAATGCTGTACGGCCTCGACGTGTCGATCCAGATGCTGCACGAGGAAGGGCTCGACAACGTCTTTGCGCGTCACGATCGGCTGGCCGAAGCGACGCGCCGGGCGGTGCGCGCCTGGGGCCTCGAAATCCTCTGCCGCGATCCGAAATACTATTCGCCGAGCGTCACCGCGGTGCTGCTGCCGGACGGCCACGATGCGGATCAGTTCCGCAGCATCGCGCTCAACACCTTCAATATCGCCTACGGTGCGAGCTTCGGTCCGTATGCGAAGAAATATTTCCGCATCGGCCATATGGGTGACGTCAACGACGCGATGATGCCTGGCGCGCTCGGCGCAACCGAGATGGCGCTCGCGCTCGCCGGCGTGCCGCATAAGAAAGGCGGCGTGCAGGCGGCGATGGACTATATCGTGTCGACGCAGTCCGCCGCGGCGCGTGTGGCGGCGGAGTGACCTCTTCGTCATTCCGGATTGCCGCCAACGGGTCCGGCCCGAAGTGGCCGGCCCGATGACAAGCTCCGCGGCAAGTCCGGAATCCATATTCGCGAGCCGTGCGGTTGTGTACGCGGCGTCGTCAGATGACGGAACTGTGGTTATGGATTCCGGGCTCGCTGCTTTCGCGCGCCGGAATGACGACTACACCAGCGGTACCGCTGCCACTTGGTTCTTGAACGCCGGCCGTGCCGCAATCGCGGCAAACCAGCGTTCGAAATTTTTGAACGCCGGCCGTTCGGGCACGAGCTGACGATAGCGATTGGCCATCACCGCCGACGGAATGTCGCCGTAAGAGAAGACATCGCCAGCGACGAAAGCGCGCTTCGCCAACTCACCGTCGAGAATGCCGACCGCCTCGGTTGTTTTTTTCTTTGAGTCTTCGATCGCGGCGTAATCGCGCTTCTCAGGCGGCGTGCGGACCATGCCCACGAAACACGGCGTGATCGCCGGTCCAAGCACCGAAAGCTGCCAATCCATCCAGGCATTGGCCTGCGCCCGCGCGTGCAGATCGGCCGGCTCGAGCATTTGCGCGCGGTGTTTGGCCGCGAGATAGCGCACGATGGCATTCGATTCCCAAAGGAGGAAGCCGTCGTCTTCTTCCAATGTCGGCACCAGCCCGTTGGGGTTCATGGCCAGATAAGCGGACTCGCGATTTTTGCCGAACGGCCCGCCGATATCGATGCGCTCGTGCGGCAGCCCGATTTCTTCGACCGCCCACATCACCTTCTGCACATTCGACGAAGTGTTCCGCCCCCAGACTTTGATCAACTGTTGCCTCCTTCTTCGCCTCATCATGCCCGGTCTTGTGCCGGGCATCCCCTTAGAGTTGGCGTCGTGCTCGCCTAAGCAGGCCGGGACAAGCCCGGCCATGACTGCCATTCGCGTGCATATCTCCACCGCTCAATCGATCCGCCGGGCCTCCTCGGGCAGCATGATCGGGATGCCGTCGCGGATCGGGTAGGCAAGCTTGGCGGCGCGCGAGATCAATTCCTGCTTCTGCGCGTCGTATTCGAGCGGCGTCTTGGTCAGCGGACAGACCAGGATTTCCAACAGCTTTGGATCGACAACGTCGCTGGGATGGTCGGACGACATGAAAGGCTCCTAACGATCTCGCATCTGACAAATTACGTCCGCGGCGGGTGGCCGTGCGCACCGGCCGGTATCATTACTGCAACGGCGTCTCGCCGGTCTTGCCTTTGGCGAGCTCGATCTCGGTCACGGCGACCAGAATCTCCGCGCGGGTTTTCAGGTCCGGCGCTTCCAGCAATGCCTGCTTCTCGGGCGCGCCATACGGCGACATCATTGCCAGCGCGTTCACCAGGGCTTCGTTGGGCGCGTTCTCGATGCCGGCCCAGTCGGCCTTGAGGTTGTTGGCTTTCAGAAAGTCGGCAAGCGTGCGCAACAGCGTCTTGCGATCGACCTCGCTTTCGCCCTTGCGCGCGATGAAGTCGTCGGTGAAGGGCCGAAACGTAACCTGGCACTGCCGATAGGGCGTGTCAGCCGGCAATTCTTCCTCGACGCGGAAACGCGCGATGCCGGTAAGCTGGATCAAGTAGCGGCCATCGCCGCTTTCGGCGAGCTGGGTGATGCGTCCGACACAGCCGACGCTGAACAAATGCGGTTTGTTCTCGTCGGGGCCGGGATGCGCGGGATCGGGCTGGATCATCCCGATCAAGCGCGTTCCGCGCAGGGCGTCGTCGATCATCGTCACATAACGCGGCTCGAAAATGTTGAGCGGCATCTGCCCGCGCGGCAACAACAGTGCGCCCGGCAGCGGGAATACCGCGAGCAAGCCGGGAAGGTCTTCGGGCCCCTTGTAGACCGCATTCATCGGCATGTCGTACTCCGCACGCGATCAACGCGCGCCGCCCGACCGACTAGAGCATGATCCGGAAAAGTGGGTACCGGTTTTCCGAAAAGATCATGCTCAAACAAAAAGCTAGAGCGGGATGCTGATCGAAACACAACTCATCCCGCTCTAGAGCATGATCCGGAAGAGCGAAAGCCGGTTTTCGGAAAAGATCATGCTCCGTTCCAAAGCCTAGGCGAACAAAATCGAGGAGAGGCGCTTGCGGCCCTCGATCGTGGCTTCGTCGGTTGGCCCCCACGCATCGAAAAACTGGACGAGCTGCTTGCGGGCGCCGTCGTCATTCCACTTGCGGTCGCGTTTGACGATGCTGATCAGGTGCTCGAGTGCCTCCAGCCGCTGGCTCTTGCTGTTGAGCGCCAGCGCAAGATCGAAACGGGCCTGATGATCGAGCGGATTGGCGGCGACTTTTTGTTCGAGATCGGCCATCGGGCCGAGCGACTTCGCTTGTTCGGCGAGATCAAGCGCGGCTTGGGCGGCGAGCACGGACGCTTCGTTGCGCTTGGAATCGGGCACCAGCGCTAGGGTCTGCTTGGCCTGGTCGATCGCGCCGGTCTCGACATAGCAGCGCGCCAAGCCGGCGAGGGCGTGGACGTTGGTATTGTCCTCCTCAAGGAGCTGCGCATAGAGCTCGGCCGCGCCGGCGGGATCGCCTTCGACCAACGCGGCGTCGGCCGCTTTGAGCAGATCTTTCGCCTCGCCCCCGATGCGATCCTTGGTCAGCCGCTCCAGGAAGGCCATGATCTGGCTTTCCGGCAGCGCGCCCATGAAGCCGTCGGCCGGCTGGCCGTTAACGAACGCGATCACGGCCGGAATCGACTGGATGCCCATCTGACCCGGGATGGCGGGATGCTCGTCGATATTCATCTTGACGAGCTTCACCTTGCCCTTAGCGGCGCGCACCGCCTTTTCCAGGACCGGCGTGAGCTGCTTACAGGGGCCGCACCAGGGGGCCCAGAAGTCGATCAGGACCGGCTGCCGTTTCGATTCCTCGATAACGTCTTTGACAAAGGTCTGCGTCGTCGTGTCCTTGATCAGACCATCGGCGGCGGCGGTTTGCGCTTGCTGCAACATCTCCTGGCTACGCCTTCCCTTTTGAGCCCAAGCGGGCCGCAATCTCCCGTGTTCGCCCGATTAAATGGGAAGAATGCAGCCGAATGCAATCGCGCCCTTCAACCGGGCTGTGCCTGATGGGCCGGCTTAGAGGCCGCCTCCTGGGCGGAAACCGGCTCAATCCGCGGCGGGTGGCCGGTCGCTTCCAGGAACTTGACCAGCCCTTCCCGCGAGATCGTCGTCGTTCCGGTGTTCGACAGCGGGTGAAAGTTCAGCACCGCGTGCGCCATCATCGCGGCATCGAGCACGACCGTTACTCGGCCGGCCTTGTCGTTGATCGCCGCGAACGGGGTGACCGAACCAGGCTCCACGCCGAGCGTTTCGCGCAGGAGATCGGCCGAGCCGAACGAGAACCGGCCGGACGCGCCAAGCACGCGGTGCAGGGATTTGAGTTCGATCGCCGCGTCCTCCGACGCGACAATGAGGAACAGCGTTCCCTTCTTGTCGCGGAGGAACAGATTCTTGCTATGCACGCCCGGCACGCGGCTCATGAGCCCGCGGGATTCTTCCACCGTGAATACCGGCGCATGCGTCACCGTCCGGTGGGCGATACCGAGGCTATCCAAATAGGCGAAAAGGTCGTCAGGCGAGGCGCAGAGCATGGGCACGCGGTATAGAACACGATCGGTCCAAACGGAAAAGCCTGGCTCGGAAAATATCGTCCCGGGCCTGGTAATGGGCAATACGGGATGCGCCGGTCTGCATTCTGGGCGCTGGCGGTTAATACCGGGCATTTCTAGGCATTTCGTGCGGTTGCCGGCGCGTGCAGCCGAGGCGGTTGCAAAAAGCCGCGCTTTGGCCTACGTCTTTCGGTGCGGTGGCCTACTGGCCTGCCGCTTACCCTCCTTACGGATGCGGGTGTAGCTCAGGGGTAGAGCACAACCTTGCCAAGGTTGGGGTCGAGGGTTCGAATCCCTTCGCCCGCTCCAAAATCACCTTATCCATAGCCGTAACAGGCTTTCAGTTGCTGGCGTTGTTTTGCGGACGTCCGGCGAAGCAAGCGGGGTGTTTCCTCGGCGCTGACTGAGCAATTTCGCCGTTTCCGTAGCGGGCCTGGTGCCTGTCCATCCCCTATCTTTACGCCTTTGCGTCTCGCGCTTGTGACTTTAGCGCCTCAAACTGCCGTTTGAATTTCAAACACGCGTATGATACATACGGTGTAGGCTTAACCGATTCGGGAGAGCGTCCCGTGCTGAAGGTCGTATCGAGGTTTGTGCTGGAAGTTCTCCCCTACGCGCTATCGGCGCTGATCGTGGCGATTATCGTGCCAGGGTTTCTGAGTG
>Ga0210410_10001603_pt1 | contig 21050 bp, 18 predicted proteins | sample IncBWC4MmetaG_FD_161058 | JGI IMG/M metagenome (GOLD analysis project Ga0210410, IMG submission 161058) | Forest soil microbial communities from Barre Woods Harvard Forest LTER site, Petersham, Massachusetts, United States - Inc-BW-C-4-M | ecosystem: Environmental > Terrestrial > Soil >... | reverse complement strand
CTTCCGGGCCGGCGAAGCCCCTGGAAGCACCTAACCTTGCCCCTGATCCGCTTGCGCCCGATGCAATAGTCGAAGACGAAGCGCTGGTACCAAGCTCTGTTGGAGATTGAGCCAAGAGTTGCGGCATCGTAGTGCGGCGATCCCCCCGGATGAATTAAACTAGCGGCGATGCGCATTACCAGCCGCACGAAGGCCATTGCGTTCTTCATCACGCTGGGCGCTTGCCTAGTTGCGCTCGCCATTTTCCTGAACATTACGTGGATCGTTTTCCACTGGCGGCAGGTCGTGCCGTTGGTTCTGGGCATTATCTTCTTTGGTGTGATCATCGCCGGCTTGGTTGTAAACACAATATTCATCGTGCGCGAGATCCGGCGAAATGAACGGCAAGATAGCTTCCTCAATGCCGTGACTCACGAACTGAAGACGCCCATTACGTCGATACGGTTATATCTCGAGACGCTTCAGAGCCGTCCACTTGACGAAGCGAAGCGGCGCGACTTCTATCGCATCATGCTGGAAGACTCGGACCGTCTTCTCGGCACGGTCGAGCAGGTGCTCAAAGCCGGAGAGGCGCGTCACGGCAGCCGGCGGCGGAATTGGCAGGAGGTGGACTTCGCTGAACTCGCGAGGAACACCTTGGAACTCGCCCGTCTGCGTCACAACCTTAAGCCAGAAGCGCTTCGTTTCGGCGCCGAGCCTCCGGAGGATCTGGTGGTTATGGGTAATCCCGAGGAGCTGCGCACCGCGGTTTTCAACCTCCTAGACAACGCCATTAAATATTCCGGAGAGAACAAGAACATAGTCGTCGATGTGCGCACGCCGAACATCGACAGCATTTTTTTCAGCGTGCGCGATCAAGGAATCGGAATTCCTCGCGTGGAACTGAAGCGCATCTTCAATCGCTTTTATCGCATCCAGAGCTCCGCGACGGGCAAGGTGAAAGGCACAGGGCTTGGGCTCTTCATCGTGCGCTCGGTAGTGCGCCGTTACGGCGGCGATGCGTATGCGGAAAGCCAAGGGGAAGGATTAGGCAGCACTTTTACCATCCGCCTGCCGCGGGTATAGCGCGCATGAGCCGCGTCTTGGTGGTCGAAGACGAAGCACACCTTGCGCAAGGGCTCCGGTTTAACCTGGAAGCGGAAGGCCATTCCGTACACGTCACAGACAAGGGCGAGGAAGCTCTAACCCTGCTCCTAAAGAAAAAGGAAGCCTTCGACGCCTTAATACTCGACGTCATGCTCCCCGGGAAAGATGGTTTTGCGGTCGCCCGTGAATTGCGGGAGGCGCAAAACTATATACCGTTGCTGATGTTGACCGCACGCACTCGGCCGGAAGATGTCCTTCAAGGGTTCGAGTCCGGCGCTGATGACTATCTGCCAAAGCCATTTGACCTGGCCATCTTGTTGGCACGTGTAGAAAGTCTGCTGCGGCGCAAAAACTGGCTGCGCGCCTCAAGTGCCAAACAAGCGGAGCCTGTCTCGGCGCCAACGGAGCCTCCCGACGTCTTCCAATTTGACGACCGAACCGTTGATTTCGCGAACCTGCAACTCCGCGGCGCAGGCCAGGTGTTTCAACTGACGTTGATGGAAGCGGAGCTGCTGCGCTACTTGATACGCAACAGTGGCAAGCCGGTTTCCCGCAAGGCCATCCTGCAAAATGTCTGGAATCTCCACGAAGACACGGACACCCGCGCCATCGACAATTTCATCGTCCGGCTCAGGCGGTACATTGAGCGAGAACCTTCCAAGCCGCGCCATCTAATAACGGTGCGGGGCCTGGGATACCAATTCGTGCCGAATCCCAAGCCCCCGAAGTGACTGCAATCTAATCAGACCTTTGTGAAGCTCGCGCTAGTGCTTGCCACTAAACAGCGCTCTCAAATCGAAGCCCACTGTTACCGTGGCGGCGTCCTGGCTGAACTTCAGACTGTGAACGTAGGCGGGTTCGATGTACACGAACCGGGTCGGATTAAAACGGATAAACGCAGAATATCCGCGATCGTGAGTAAAATCAGCAACCGAGCCGGAAGTGCCGTTTGGAAGCAGGAAAAAGTTGCTGATGCCATTTGCGGCGTATACCTTCTGTGAACCCGAAGGCTGCAGTGTGTAATAGGAGCCGCCCACAACCACTCGGTTCGCGACCCGCAGAGTCATTCCACCTTCCCCATTGGCCAAAAAGCCGAGTGAACGAAATGAGTCAAAGATCATGAATGGCTGCGAGATCAGACGCGTGTCCAGAAGCCCGTTCGAAATCCCGACGTTGACATATGGAGTGAACCGTCCGATGGAACGATCGAAGTGGTTAAACCAGTTGACGCCGAGGCGCCCAGTGCTGAACGCACCGGTTTCGGCCACCGGGACCGAGAGGGTGACCACTGTGGCGTAATTCAAAACGCGGTTCTCAAAAGTGAGCCGCACGTCTGCGTAAGGATCTCCAACGCGATTATCCCAGTAATGCTTCTCACCGGGAACGAGATGGGGTGTCGCACGGAAGAAATAGTAAGGGACACCTAGGTCGATGCCCACATGGCGGTTGAAATCGTAACCGACGCTGGTGTCGAGAATCGTGAACTGACCTTGGTCGCTGGTGCTGCCGCGGAATTCTTCAAAAAAGGTAAAACCATGATCCTCACCGGCCGGGGTAGCTTGGGCTCTAAGGACTGTCGCTAATGCCAGACACATTCCGAGAACCGCCGTAGCCCTGAACAGCCATGAACGCGTTGTGCTGCATTCTGTAAGTCGCACGATGTTCTCCTCCGAATTGGAACAAATAAGCGGGCCTGGGGGGTGACTCACTATATTGGGCGGGAGGAAATTAGGAGGCCGGTGGATCCGGCCTCCTCTCTTCGCTTCGCCTCACGTGATATCAATGAGGTGTCGCGGTATGCATCTGCTCCTTCTCTTCCACCTTGGTCTTGGGTTTTGTCGCAGGCTGGCGATTGTTCATGCGGTGGTTTCGCTCCTGTAACCTCGCTTCCTTCTGCATGAACGCCGACGGGTGTTCTCGAATTTCCTCTCCAACTTGGGGGTTTTTCGAGAGGAAACTTTCCAGCGGTTTATGGTGCTTCAGGTAGTCGTGGTCGTTAACAAGCGACGGGTTCTTCTGAAGGTCCTTGTCAATATTCTTGTGCTTGTCGAGGAAGCGATCCATGTCCTGCAGCTCCTTCTTATTCAGGTCTGCGTCCACATCGCGATCGCGGTCGCTAACTCTACCGCGATCCACGTCGCGGTCCGCCGCACGGTCTCGATCACGATCGGGAACGTTCCGATCCCGATCCATATTCCGGGCTTCATACTGATTCTCCCTGCGCATAAACGAGGACGGATTTTCCCGTACCTCCTCGCGCACAGCGGGATGCTCGCTCAGGAACTCATCGAGATCCTTATGGCGCTTCAAATAGCCACGGTCGTTGACGAGCTCAGGCTTTTTCTCGAGTGATTTAGCGATGTCCTGATGCCGATCCAGGAATTGGTCCAACGAAGCTACCTCCTGATTGTTGACATCTGGATTTGAGCGATCTGGATTTGAGCGACGGTCGAAGTCGCGGCTGAGGTTTGCGTCGCGGTCGCCGTTGACGTCCCGATCGCGATCGCGATTGAAGTCCTGATCGCGTCGAACATTGTTGGCATCGCGATCATCACGGTCCGGCCGACTTGCCTCCCGCGCATCGTAGCGAGTCTCCCGCTGCATCAAGTATTTGGGAGTTTCGGCGCTTTCTTCCTTGATCTCCGGATGCTGATTCAGGAACTTCTGCAGCTCCGGATGCTCCTTTAGATATTCCGCGTTGCGAATCAGCCAGGGATTTCGTTGTAACGTCTTGTCGATATCCGAGTGGCTGTCCAGAAACTGGTCCATCGTAGCCACTTGCTGTCGGGTCAGATCGGGATTGGGGTTCTGGCCCCGACCCCGCTCTTGCTGGTCGAAGCGAGTTTCCCGGCGCATCAAGTAATCGGGTGTTTCCGCGCTTTCTGCCCTGATTTGTGGATGCTGATTCAAGAACGTCTGCAGTTCTGGATGTTCCTTCAAGTATTCCGCGTTACGAATCAGCCAGGGATTGCGCTGTAACGTCTTGTCGATATCCGGATGGCTGTCCAGAAACTGGTCCATCGTAGCCACTTGTTGTCGGGTCAGATCGGGATTGGGGTTCTGTCCCCGACCTCGCTCTTGCTGGTCAAAGCGATTCTCCCGTTGCATGAAGTAGCGCGGATTTTCCGCAATCTCTTCCTTCACGTTCGGGTGTTGGTTCAGAAATGCCTGCAATTGCGGATGCGCCTCCAGATACTCCACGTTGTTCACCAGGGATGGATTGCGCCGCAAATCCCGATCCACGTCCGGGTTCTTGTCCAAAAACTGATCCATGGTCCCGACTTGCTGGCGGGTCAGATCAGGATTCGGGTTCGCCCGCCGAGCAGCTTCGTTCGAGTCAAACCGTTTCGCTCGCTCCATGAAAAACGACGGATTTTGCCTGATTTGCGTCTCGACTTGTGGGTGCTGCTCCAAGAAGGCTTGAAGTTGCGGATGAGCTTCCAAGTATTCGGCGTTTGTTAACAGCGACGGATTTGCTCGAAGCTGCGCGTCCACATCAGCATGCGTGTCGAGAAAGGAATCGAATACACGCACGTCTGATTGGCTGCTGACCTGTCCCTCTTGCGCATTCAACTTCTCCGTTATTCCGCCTAAAGCGAACAACGTGCCGCATAACACGATGGCACGGCACTTGTTTGTAGCGAAGAATTGCATTGTGTACTGACCTCCTCGAAGTTTTTAGGCCGGGATGGACACTAGGCCGGCTAACTGGGTTAGCTGGCAAAGGCTGGAATTTGTATTCAAGCTTTGCGTCACGTTACGCACGCTGAATGATTGCCACTCGCGATCCCTTCTCGTGCGCGCTTCAGTCCTAGGTTTTTCGAATCGGTCCTCCATTCACTATTCAGAGTTGTGCGGGCACTTGCCAGATAAGCAGCAAACGCTTTGCCACGAAAATTAAATAACCAGTTTTGAGGAACTTAGAGTCACGTAGGGTGCCAGACGCGGAGTACTGGACTATAAAAAATTTGCTGCCCCTAGAAAACTATCCCATGCAGAATCTTCAGGAGAGAAATACAGAAATCACCCGATGGGTCAGCGATTGGAGAATTGATCATTCGTAAAACGAGGTGACGGAGGGTCTGTGCCCGATCTGCGACAATGTTCAGCGAAGGAAGCTTTAATTCGGCGTTACAGACGCATTCGTTTCCTCATAACCAGGAAACGAATGCGTCTTTTTCGTTCATCTATTGAGTTTTAGCTGTGGTTAGAATTCGGAGGAAAATGCTGGAACATTTTCTGGACGTTCTTGTCTAGAGTCTTGATGTTCTTTTCGGGCTTGCTCGCCAGCGTATCGCTCGAGGCGCTGCGCCAAATGAGGTTTTTGGTCTGGCCATCAATCACGTCGATGATAAGGGTTCCGACTTTATAGGTGTCAACGCTTGTCGTTGACATTCCTATCCCTCCGCCGAATCGCCGCCCTCCGCCAAACCCGTTGTAAAACGTGTTCAGCTCTTCCTGGTTGTGGATTGCGTTACGGGCCATCACGACTACGTCTCCTCCGGAGGGAACTTGCGTCCAACCTTTGGCGGCGAGCTGGCCGTCTACCGCTTGTTTCACCCGCTCATCCCAAAGACTATCCGGTGTTTTGACGTTCCCCCATGAATAAGTCTTGATGCGGGCAAAGTCTACCTTGTGGTCGTAATCCGTAGTGATGTTTGCCCATGCGGCAGTAGCAGACGTGACTACGAGCGCTGCCGCCAAAAATAGTAACCGGCTCTGAACCTTCATAAAATCCTCCTCTTACCTTCGCTCCTTCGTTCCTTCATTCATCGGCCCCTTCACCCAGCCCGAACGACTGGGTGAAAGAAATGCACACCATGCTGGGAATGCACAAATGCTCTTAGTCACCAGATTCAGCAGGGTTGGCGAAAATAGTCTTCTGCGTGTCTTGAGCTAGTTGCTTCTCTTCTTGCTTGGAATAAACGAACTCATTGCCGGTTGTCTCTCCTGGATAAAACCACTTCAGAAGAGCTTCCGGTCTACCGTCTCCCTGTTCTGCAAAAATAACGACAGATTCCCCGGTTGCCTCGCGACGCAGTGTGGGATTAGCTCTGAGGGTGGCATACAAGACAGTTCTGTCTGAACTGAAGACCTGCACCGTGTGGCGGTCATTCGTGTCCGCCAACTTGAATAAATACGTCCCGGCGGGCAGCACCTTGCCTGGGATTTGGATGGGTTCACTGAACGTAAGTTTGGTGGTTAGGTCCCACTCGTCAGCATGGGCAGCGACTTCGAAAAACAGAACAGACGCGATGATCAAACCAATGAGAAAGTAGCCTTTGTTAGTTTTCATTTTTGTTTCGTCTCCTTCTTACTCCCGCGCATGTAAGGGCACAGGGGTTGCCAAAGGCCGTAAGGGTACGCGCTTCGTGTAAACCACTTGTTCTTGGGAAGTTAACGACGGCACGGGGCACTGGGGGATTCGCGTGTCAAATGTCGAGTTGTCGGAAGTCCAGCTTTTTGTACCCCGACACGGCTACGTGCATCGTTCCGAAAGACACCGGATTTGCTTCTAGCGCAAAAGCCGTCATCGGTCGAGCGTAGCGCTAGACGTACCTATTACGCCCGGATTCGAATCTAACTATAGGTAAGTCACACTCAAGAATGAATGTGATAGAGCCGCCGGACAACCTGCTGACTGAGAGCGAAGCGCGAGAATACCGCACCTTGTTGGAGGTTTCGCGTGCTATCGGATCTCACACAACCCTCGCCGATTTTTTTCATGCCCTCGTCGAGGGTCTCCATCCGCTCGTTGACTTTGATTTTCTCGGAGTCTCGCTCTTCGATCCAGATCGCAATGTAATGCGAGTCCATGCGCTTGACAGTGCGACTGACTCCCCGATCAAGGCGGGCATGGAGTTCTCGATGGAGGAGTCCATAGCGGCGGTCGTCCTGCGAACGCAGCAGCCACTGATCATTTCCGACACGGAGGCTGAAACTCGCTTCAACACCGTTATCAAATTGATTCGAGAACATGGAGTCAGGTCGAGTTGTGTGGTGCCGCTGACTACCGCGTGGCGTCCCGTCGGGGCTTTGCATTTCGGCGCCAACCGACCGGGCGCCTACACGGAAGAGGATCTCGACATCTTGCAGCTCCTCGCCAAGCAAGTGGCGGTGGCGGTCGAGAATGCCTTGAATTATGAATCCATTCTCGCGCTTCACGGAGCACTCTCGCATGAACGTGACCGGCTTAAGCTACTACTCGATTTGAATAACGCGGTCGTTTCGAATCTGGATGTGACTCAATTGTTTAGCGCGATACCCACGAGCGTCCGTCGTGCCATGCAATGTGACGCCGTATGCTTGTCATTGCCCGAAAAGGAAAAGCAGGAGCTACGGATTTACGGGCTGGACTTCCCCGAGGGACGCGGCTTCATGGTTAACGAAATGGTGCTGCCGATCGCAGATACAAGCCCTGGCCGTGCCTTTGAAAGTGGGAAGCCTTTCTATTGGGGCAGTCCGCCATCGGATCTCGCCCCGGTCGCATCACAAACGAACGCCGATGAAGCATTCCAGTCCGGCTGCTTTCTTCCGATCATTCGGGGAGACCGCAAACTAGGCGTGTTGCATCTTCTCGATCGTCGCGAGAATGCCTTCAGTGTTCAGGACGTGGACTTCCTGGTGCAAGTGGCAAGTCAAGTCGCAATCGCTCTCGAAAATGCTCTTGAATATCGCAATGTGAACGAATCGCGGCAGCAGCTTGCCGAGGAACGTCTCTATCTTCTCGATGAAATCGGCTCTGAGCACCGGTTTCACGAGGTGGTGGGCTCCAGCACTGCCCTCAAACGAGTATTGAAGCAGGTTGAAACCGTGGCACCCACTGGTTCAACGGTATTAATCTACGGCGAAACTGGCACCGGAAAAGAAATGATCGCTCGCGCCGTTCATAAACTGAGCCCGAGGCGAGACCACACGTTTGTGAAGCTCAACTGCGCTTCGATTCCTCTAGGGCTGCTGGAGAGCGAGCTTTTCGGACATGAAAAGGGAGCGTTTACCGGCGCGATAGAGCGCAGAATCGGCCGGTTCGAGCTTGCAAACAATGGAACGCTCTTCCTCGATGAAATCGGTGATATTCCTCTGGAGCTTCAGGCCAAGCTGTTGCGCGTTTTGCAAGAACAAGAATTCGAAAGGCTGGGTAGCACGCGTTCCATTAAAGTGGACGTACGAATAGTCGCGGCGACCAACCGGAATCTGAGCAAGATGGTCGAAGAGAAGCAGTTTCGCGCTGATCTTTTCTATCGCCTGAATGTCTTTCCACTCACACTGCCTGCGCTTCGTGAACGCAGAGCGGACATTCCGGATTTGGTGCGCTACTTCGCCGAGAAATACGCGAAGCAAATGAACAAGCCCATCGATACCATCCCATCTGACGCCATGCATGCCCTCACAAGATATGACTGGCCGGGTAACATTCGCGAACTGCAGAATTTCATCGAACGTGCCGTAATTCTCTCTAAAGGAACCGTACTTCAGCCACCGATCGCCGAACTGAAAGTTCCGCCTGGACCACCCGCTTCCATAGCAAGGACAAACAGTTCACTGGACGATGCGCAGCGCGAGCATATTGTGCAAATCCTGCGCGAAACGCGCTGGGTGCTCGGAGGATCAAACGGCGCTGCCGCGCGGATGGGAATACCACGGACCACTCTAATATACAAAATGCGCAGGCTTGGAATCCGTCCTCAGCAGAGCTGACGGAAGGTCCGACGCTGGTCAGTATATCGACGGGTTGCACTTCGACATTCCCGCATGTGCTCCGTCTGTAATTTCCAACATTTCTTCTTGCTTCAACCATTTGCGTGAGGCGACTCGTCGCCTGAGTCTGGCACGCGAAGTGCTCCATCTCCCAAGTGAATCAGAAACACCCGCGCATAGCGTTTGTTCGCCGCGAGTTAGATAGGCAACACGCCAATTGGGTGGTGAGGGAGAGAAGTGCTCAGGATCACTATCACCGATTTTCCCGAAGAGCAGAGATGGTCTCTCGAGGGCCGCTTGGTCGGTCCGTGGGCTGCCGAGCTCAGATCAACATGGAGACAAGCCCGTCGCCAAGGTGACGCGCGTAGGTGCGTCGTCGAGTTGAACAACGTGACCTTGATCGACGGAGCCGGCGAAACCGCTTTGGCGGAAATCATAAGTCAGGGCGGCGAACTTATCAGTGTCGGCGTGTACACAAAGCAAAGATTGGGGAACCTCCTGAATAAGTCAAAGCGAAATCTTGTGACGAAGTGAAAGGAATTCTCGGCGAGACTAAGTTCCCAGAACGCCGCAGCTAGCGACCGGCTGTTCTGTGTCAGTTACAGTGTTCTGAGCTTTGGCAAACAGTGTCGCCACTAGCCCGCAGGCCGCTGCAAAGGACAACCACAATCCGGGAATCGCGCGATTACCAGAGATATGAATCAAGTAGGTGCTTAGGGCCGGAGTGAATCCCCCGAAAATCGCTGTCGCCAAGCTGTAGGCCAGAGCAAACCCTGAGGTTCTCACCTCAATGGGCATGATTTCGGTCAGGAAAACGACCATGGCTCCGTTATAGCTGCCATAAATAAAGGACAGCCAAAGTTCCACGCCCAATAGTCTCGCAAAGGAAGGCTCCTTCACCAGCCAGAGCATCGCCGGGTATGCAGTGACCAGCATGAGAATTGTGCAGGCCAGTAAAAGAGGGCGGCGCCCAACCCTGTCGGACAGCGCGCCCATGATCGGTAGCCAAAACAGATTGGACGCCCCCACACAAAGAGTCACAATGAGGCTATCGGAGCTCGCCAGATGCAGCACGGAATTGCCGAAAGTCGGCGTATAAGCCGTGATCATATAGAACGAGACCGTGGTCATCGTTACCATGAATGTGCCCACCAAAACGATCACCCAATTGTTTTTGAGCGAACGCAGGATTTCCGAGATGCCGGGTCTATGCTTGCGGGCCAAAAACTCGTCCGTCTCTACCAGGGATCTTCTTAGCCTGAATAGAAATGGAATGATTAGGCAACCGAGCAGCAATGGAACCCGCCAACCCCATTCCTGCATCTTCTCCGGCGCTAAAATGGAATTCAGGATCACTCCGACAGATGCGGCGAACATCACGGCAACTTGCTGGCTGCCTGATTGCCAGCTTACATAGAAGCCCTTATGGCCGGGTGTAGCGATCTCCGAGAGGTAAACCGAGACGCCGCCCAACTCCATTCCTGCGGAAAATCCTTGGAGGAGTCGACCAATCAACACCAGCAGCGGTGCCATTAGACCAATGGTGGCGTAGCCGGGCATAAAAGCGATGGAGAAGATGCCCACGGACATCATACCTAGCGTAAGAAGTAAGCCGGCTCGACGACCGTGCCGGTCGGTATAGGCGCCCAGCACAAGAGCGCCAAGAGGACGCATTAGGAAGCCTGCGCCAAAAGTCATCAAAGAAAGCATTAGTGAGACGAAGGGGTTGCCGCTCGGGAAGAATGCTCTGCCGATTGCCGACGCATAGTAACCAAAGACCATGAAGTCGTACATTTCCAGAAAATTTCCACTGGAGACGCGGACCACGGACCAGATCTTGGCTTTACGTTCTTGGGAAGCGATCATGGGGTTTGTGCGATCTGACGGCTTCTCTCCGTCGCAAACCGTAACACGGTGTTCCTAGACGGCATGGTCAGGCAGCACCGAGGCAGGAGGCAACCGAGCGAGGATGGACCTTTGCGGCGCATCCTCGCAAGTTGGAATTTTCGGGATTACCAAACCAGCTTTAGCCCTAGCTGAATTTGTCTCGAAGTTGTGGATGTTTGATTCAAGGCTGTTGGAAGCGAGCTCCCGTCAAAATCAAACACCGAATTGTTCTGGCCGAAGGTATTTAGGAATCCAGGCGAGAGGAAATTCGTGTGATTGAGGATGTTGAAGAACTCCGCTCGGAATTGAACGTTAAAGGTCTCGGAAATTCGCGGCACCGCGGTGTTTTTGAATATGGAAAAGTCCACGGTTGTAAGGCCTGGTCCATAAAATCTATTGCGGCCCGAGTTGCCAAGGACATTAGAACAGAACTGCTGTCCAGAAGGAGGAGCCACTGGGGAGTTCGTATAGGACAGAGGTGCGCAACCAAGAGGGTTTGCCGCCGTGGCAGGTGCAAGAGAAAGAGGCGCTGTTGGGGGCGTGAAACACGCGGTGTTTAGATAGTTGACGCCTCCGTGAATCGGATTGCAACCCGGTATGAGGCTCGCATAGTCCATCGAGAAATCGCCGTTGAATCCTGTGCCCAGAGGATCGTTGCCGTCGCCGACTGTAACGGTGAAAGGCGCTCCCGTCGAGGCGGTGACGATTGTGCCGAGTTCCCAACCTCCGCCAACAAAACCTGCGATTCCTGACTTCGGGCCAGGAATATCCCAAATGACGGATCCTGTAAGGGTCTGGCGTATATCGAAATCACATGCGCCCACTCTGGCTCCTTGGACGAGCAGAAGTGGCACGGCAATCGAATTGAGGTAGGTGTCGCCGGTTACCGGAGCCGAACTGGTGTCGCGGCACTTTCCGAACGTGTAAGAGGCTTGACCTTGAACACCATGGGTGGAGGCTTTCTTCAGTTGCGATTGGAAGGCGTTGTAAGACGCGGCGCCATCAAAGATTACCGGTCGAATCCCCGCGCCGCCACCCCAGTTGGAGTCAATGCGTGTTCCCGTTTTATTACTAGAGCAGTTTCCCTGCGAAGGATCACATGGAAATACAAAACCCACGCCAGAGACAAAGCTGGGTTGAACAAGGTTGATGTCATCGGAGGCCACCGAGAGGTGGACGGAGCGGGAACCTACATAGCCGACTAGTCCCGTCCAGCCGCTAGCGATTTCATGCTGGATGTTCAAATTCCAGTTGAGTACGTCCGCGCGGTGCGGGTTTGGATCAATCATGCGATTGCGGATTTTCTGACGGTTGAAATTAAGGTTGGTGTCCGGTGTGCCCGTGCCGAGAGTGGCAGCGGGGTCGGCTCCGATGATCTGGAAGGGCGCAGTGGCGGCGGTATTCAGGCCGAATTCGTAAGGCAGGGGCAGTACGTCGAAGATGCCGAACCCAGCGCGGACCGCGGTCTTACCATCTTTCCGCGGATCCCAAGAGAGGCCAATGCGCGGTTCGAAGTTTTTGGTCGTGGGATTGTTTGAGATTGGGCTGCTGGTGCCGACCGGACCGCATGCCGTTGTGCCAGGCGTGCAATTGGCAAGAGTCTGGATTTGCTGAAAACCCGCTGTCGCGACCGTGTATCCATTGACTGTGTACCCGGGAATAGTATGAGAATCGGCGGGACGGGTAGTCATCTCATATCGCAGGCCGATGTTAAGAGTAATATTTGACCGGAAGCGCCAGTCATCCTGGACGTATCCGGCGAAAAGGCTCTGGCGCAACCCAACTTCAAATGAGCCACCCGGTGCGAGGGCGTTCAGTTGGTGAGGGGCGTTCGTGAGAAAGGCTGCGAGAGAATAGCCGTTCATCCGACCGTTGGGACTCAATTGCTCGAGGATGTTGTATTGCATTCGCTCGAAGGCGAAGCCGAATTTGATGGAGTGAGTGCCGCGGGTTAGAAAAGCGTCGTCGTACAGTTGAACGGAGTTCCAGGCGTGCTTGAACTTGTTGAAGCCGCCCAGGCCAAATGCCGGGGTGAGGCCCGAGACGGGAATCTGAGGAGGGGCGGAAGCGCCCGGAGCGATGGCCAGGGATGCGTTCGTGGCCACCGCGTCTCCAGAGACTGGAGTATTTATATTTCCGATGACGCGGCTGTAGCCGGCACGAATCGTGTCCGCCAACGCGGGGCTGAAGATGTGAGTATCCTCGGCACTAACCATCTGGCGGCGCGAGAAGACTTCATGAACGGTGTTGCCCAGGGGGTCTGATTGACTTTGCGGGCCGGAGTCAAAGAAGTAACTGCCGGAGAGATTGTCTTTGCCGCTCAATTTGTGATCGAGTCGGATGATAACATAGTTTTCGCTCGCGCGATTTGGCGTGGTGGAGTTCAAACTGACGACGTCGGTGAAGGTCGCGCTCTGACAGCTCGCGGGACAAGGCCACAGAGCGAGATAGGGCGCGACTTTGGGGTCGACGGTAATGGGAGTGAGAGAGGCGCAGGGGTTGGCGCCGGAAGCTGTGCACAACAATCCACTCCGCGCTTCTTGCGAAGGGACGTGAATGGTTCCGGAGGAGGAAGAGCTCTGGCGGATGCCCTCATAATTGGCGAACACGAAGGTCTTGTCCTTGATGATGGCGGTCCCGCCGGAAGCTCCGAATTGAATGCGGCGGAAGGGGGAAATCGTTGGACCATCGAAGAAGTTGCGCGCGTCGAAGATGCTGTCGCGATCGAAGAAATAGGCTGTGCCATGAAGCTGATCAGTGCCGGATTTGGTGATGGCGTTGATCACGGCGCCGGAGGTTCTGCCGTACTCCGCGGTGTAGTTGCTGGTAAGAACCGAAAACTCCTGAATGGCGTCCACGCCAAGGTTCACGCCTGTTGCTCCACCTGGCGCCGAATTAGAGTAGTCATTAATGCTGATGGCGTTCACGCGATAACTGTTTTCATTGGCACGGTGGCCACCGTTGCTGAGCTGATTTCCGAATCCCCGATTCCCCTTATTTGCACTAAAGGACGTCGTAGCCTGGTTTGGGATGCTGACCACTCCAGGCTCAAGCGTAGCTAGGGAGGTCCAGTCACGCCCATTTAGCGGTAACTGCCGGACAGTCTTAGAGTCGACGGTGTCGCTGATCGTGGAGGAACTGGTTTGTACATCGGGGAGCGCAGCATTGACTTCAATGCTTTGCGTGAGTTGGCCTACCTTTAAACTCAGATTCAGGGACTGTTGAGCCCCGACATTAAGTGTGATTTGTTTTTCCACGAGGGTTTGGAACCCTTTGGCAGACACCCTTACTTCGTAGCTACCTGGAATAAGGTTCGGCGTGGAGTAGAAGCCGTCAGCGTTGGTGGTGACATCGCGAGCGGTACCCGTGCCTACATTTTTGATGGAAACATTGGCTCCAGGAACCGGACCGCCGTTTTCGTCAGTGACAAGTCCCGCGAGCGTGGCGCCCGAAACCTGCCCTCGGGTAGGACCGGCAAAAAAGAGCGTCGACGCTAGAACAAGCGACACAGCTACCCATTTTCTAAAAGAAGATCTATAGCAGCTATTAATAATCATCATTCCCCCTAGGCGCACCCCCACGGTTTCGGTTTGGTCAGATGATTGAGCGCTCGCGCGCTAAGCGCTCCAGATACAAACCGCCGCGTCGTAGTCGCGCGAATGTGCCTGCAAAGAGAGCAGGACGCAATACTCGATGCGTCCAATCGAAAACCTTTCTACATCCTCGACTTTGTCCTTGAAAACGCAATAGTTAGCTCTTGGGATCAAGAGCAGCCTTTGACCCCACAAAGATCGGAGCTATACTCCACCATTCCGGATCCCATATGGAACGAGATCATCGCTCCCCCAGGTTGGCGCGCTTCGGCGTTTTTGAAGCTGCCCTAGAGGCAGGGGAACTACGCAAGCATGGCTTGCGACTGAAACTCTCCGAACAGCCGTTTCAAATTCTTGCGATGTTACTGGCGAGGCCAGGCGAGATTGTGTCCCGCGAGGAACTGCGGGAGCTACTTTGGCCAAGAGACACATTCGTGGATTTCGATCACGGCTTGAACAATGCGGTTATGAAGTTACGCGATGTCCTGGGAGATTCTTCAGAGCATCCTCGCTATATCGAGACGTTACCACGACGAGGCTATCGCTTCATTGCGCCGCTCGAAATGAAGAGCGCGCCCTCGAACGCACCAACTCCAGCGCAAGCAGTCGCCGAGAACCACATACCAACGGAAGGCGTTGGCACGGAGCCTGTCCCGGACAATTTGAGACTTCTGCGAAAAGTCATAGAAGGCCAGCGCAAGAGCCACTTTGCCCTTCCGCGAATCGCCGTATTGGTGGCGGCGGTGCTGGCCGGAAGCGCACTGATTTCCGGAATCACCGTGCATTATGTACATGGAGTGAACGCGAGCAAGGGAAAAGCGAATCAAAGCAGTTCGCTGGTGGTATTACCGCTCGAAAATCTTTCCGGCGATAAAGAACAGGACTATTTTGCTGACGGCATGACGGATGATTTAATCGCGAGCCTGGCTAAAATCCGCTCACTGCGAGTGGTTTCTAGATCCACAGCAATGGCCTACAAGGGTACCCACAAGCCGCTTTCTCAAATTGCGAATGAGCTGAACGTCGATGCGGTTATGGAAGGAACCGTGATGCGCGTGGGCAACCGCGTGCGGATTACTGCGGAGCTCGTGCAGGTTTCCACCGATCGTCATCTTTGGGCTGACACGTACGAGAGCCAGATTGGCGATGTTCTCACCCTCCAGAATCGGGTTTCCTCAGCGATCGTGGACGAGATTCGAATTAATCTCACCCCGGAAGACAAAGAGCGCTTGGCCAAAAATCCCTCGGTCAGCCCCGAGGCCTATGAGGAATATCTGAAGGGGCGCTATTACTGGAACAAGCGTTCCGGCGAAGGCTTCGTAAAAGCAATAAAATATTTCGAAAATGCGACGCGCAGCAATCCTCAATATGCTCTGGCCTACGCGGGCCTCGCCGATTGCTACGGAATAATCGGCGCTACTATCTACGGAAGGCTTCCTGCCGCCGAGGCGGCGCCCAAGGCCAAAGCCGCCGCCATTCGGGCACTGCAGATTGATCCTTCCCTCGCCGAGGCTCAAACATCTCTAGCTACGGCAAAATTTAATTACGACTGGGATTGGGCGGGTGCGGCGGAAGGTTTCAGGATGGCCATTCAACTCGATCCAACCTACGCCACAGCCTACCAGCGATACTCACTGTACTCCATTGCCATGGGGCGCTTTGGCGAGAGTCTCGAGCAAATAAAGAAAGCGCGTGATCTTGAACCACTCTCTATCAGCATCAACGCGAGTTTTGGATGGCGACTCTATTTGGCACGCGAATATGACCGTTCTATCGCCCAACTTCGCGACACTTTAGAAATGGATCCGTCCTACGAGTGGGCACATCTCATTCTCGGCCAGGCTTACGAACAAAAAGGGCAATACGATTTGGCACTCGACGAATTACGCCGGGCTGTCGAGATATCTCACTCCAGTCCCTTGATGGTTTCCGCACTCGCGCATGCCTATGCTCTTTCCGGAAATCGTACGGAATCCCTCAAGCTCTTGGCAGAGCTCGATGCACTTTCTAAGAAGCAATATGTTTCACCGTTTTACGTCGCCATTGTCTATTTGGGGTTGGGCAGGAATGAGGTGGCGATGAACTGGCTCCAGAAGGCTTACGCTGACAGATCGAATGGCCTGGTGTTCCTCAAGGTTGAACCGGAGCTCGATCCCCTGCGGTCGGACCCGGCCTTCATCTCCCTGCTTCGCAAACTCAATTTCCCGAATTAGTCGCTCCAAAGGCATGCAAGCATCAGCCATTGGCGCGCAAGTTTAGCGTGCCTCAGACGGCGTTTACTCAACAGCTTGTGAGCAGCCTGATACGTGAGTGATGCTCGTTCTCCTTAGGGAGGGAGTGATGCCCTGAAAGGAGTGTTCGGTTACAGGAGAATGTGTTCGCTTTGTGAGAATTGGAGGCGCGGGTGGGATTCGAACCCACGAATGGAGGTTTTGCAGACCTCTCCCTTGGGCCACTTGGGTACCGCGCCAAGCTTTTTAGTATAACGAAAACGAGAAAGAGTGTCAGGGCGCGAGAAACGCCTGAGGAAAAAATTCTAAGCCTTTGCGGATTCTTCCATTCCCTGCAGCTCTTTGCCAGGCTTGAAGCGCACCGCCTTGCCGGGAGGAATGTTCACCTCTTCACCGGTGCGCGGGTTGCGACCGATGCCTGTCTTGCGCGGCTTTACGCTGAAGACACCGAAGCGCCGAAGCTCGATGCGCTGGCCGCGGCCAAGCGCGTTTTTCAATGATTCGAAAACGGTTTCAACCGCCTGCTCCGCCTTCGTCCGGCTGATGTTTGTCGTTGTCACGACGGCATTTACGATGTCGAGCTTGATCACGTGCGCCTCCAGGGACTCGGCAGATGCTAGAGGCTGCGCCGTGGGTTGTCAAGACGTGGTGGCTAATCTACACTGACTTCCTTTTGCATTCGCTTATTCCGAAACCGTTCGCAAGCACACACCGAGGAGGCGTGGATGTCCGTTAAGCCAGACCGTTGGATCCGGCGCATGGCGCTGGAGCACAAAATGATCGAGCCTTTCACCGATCGCCAAATGCGTGAAGGGGTTATCAGCTATGGTGTCTCCTCCTATGGGTACGATATCCGCGTCGCCGACGAATTTCGCATTTTCACCAACGTGAATTCCACCATAGTTGATCCGAAACATTTCGATCCACGCTCGCTGGTCGACTACAAAGGCGATTCCTGCCTGATCCCGCCGAATTCCTTCGCGCTCGCCCGCTCTGTCGAATATTTTCGGATTCCGCGCAACGTGCTCACGATTTGCCTTGGCAAATCCACCTACGCGCGTTGCGGAATCATTGTGAACGTCACGCCATTCGAGCCCGAATGGGAAGGCTTCGTCACTCTGGAGATCAGCAACACGACGCCGCTCCCCGCGAAAATCTACGCCAACGAAGGGTTATGTCAGGTGATCTTCTTCCTTTCCGACGAAGACTGTGAAATCAGCTACAAAGATAAAAAGGGGAAATACCAGTCGCAGGGCGGCATCGTGTTGCCGCGCTTATAGCGGCAAGATCGAGCCGAAGATCACCTAAGAGCTTGCTCGCGATCTTGGTAGCGAGACTTTTGTAGCCAGACTGTTTGCCTTGGGATGTTTCAGACCAGTGCCGCGGTTACCAGGGGATATCCACGCTCGCGCCAAGCATCCAATCCGCCCTGCAGTGGCCGAATGCGCTGTACGCCTCTGTTCCTCAGGAGCAGCGCCACACGGGCGCTGGTAGCTTCGTTTGGTCAAGTACAGTAAAGGACGACGTCACGGTCGCGAGGCAGGCGGTCGTCCTTCTCTTCCAAATCTTCCGCATCCATTCGGAAAGCGCCGGGAATCGTATGCGGATCCGCCTCGAAGTCCACGGAGTGCCGAAGGTCGACGATTACGAGTTCTTCTCCAGCATCAATTTTCTGCTTCAATTCGTCTACGGTAATGCGGGCGATACGCAGCTCTCGAAGAAATCTCTGGCGCGCAACAAACTTGTACGCAATGTACGCCGCCAACGCGCCGATAACCAGAATGCCGAGTCCGCTGCCAAGATGAAAAGCGTGTTCGGCAATTCTTTCAATCTCGCCGCTGAAAATAAATCCCAGCCCCACATAGAAACTGGACCAAAGAAGCGCGCCAAACGTATCGAAGAGCAAAAATCGCGATGGTCGCATGTGAAAAATGCCCGCCAATGGCGGCGCGACCGTGCCCAGTCCCGGCACAAATTTCGCCAACACCAGAGACCTCGCACCCTGTTTTGCGAAGAGACCTTCCGTCCGCCGCACGCAGGAATCCGGTTCGAGCGAAATTTTGCAGAGTAGCTGGAGAACCTTGATGCCGCGCACACGTCCGAGCGCGTACCAGCTGGAATCGGCCAGGAGGCAACCGAACACACTCAGGAAAATCGAGCCGGCAAAGTTAAATCGCCCGCTCCCAGCCAAGGCGCCCGCGGCGAGCAGAATGGGCAGCGAAGGCACGGGCATGCCAATCTGTTCGGCGAATACCCACACCAGCAGCACTACATAACCGTGGTGCAGGAGAAATTCAAGAACGCTGTGCATGATTGAGCCGGATCCCGATGCTCTTACGTCGTGATGAAGGGAGCAGTATGCCCCCAACCGCCTGTCATAACAAACTCGCCCAGTGGCTTGCGCGTTCGCGGCGCAAGTTCCCGCTCGCGTAGCTTCTCCGGAAGCGACTCCGGATCGCCAGGATACCCAACGGCCATCGCCGCTACCGGTTCCCAGTCCGCCGGAATCGCAAATGTCTGCCGGGCTTTTTCTGAATCAAAGCCGGCCATCTGGTGCACCAGCAAACCGCGCGAGTTGGCCTCTAAAGTAAGCTGTGCCGTCGCGCTGCCCACATCGTGCAGAGCCACGCGATTCGGTTTACCATCGCGCTGGGTCTTCACATGCGCCACGGACAACGCAAGCACCGGCGCATGCTTGGCCCAATTGGCATTGAATTCCACCAGCACGCTCGCCATCTTCGCGAAGTTCTCCGCATCATCCTTTGTAGCCACCAGGTAAGCCCATGGCTGCTCGTTGTTGCTGGACGGTGCCCACCGCGCCGCCTCGAACAACGCCCGCAAAATCTCGTCCGTTACTGGTTTTTCCGCAAACGCGCGCGGACTCCAGCGATTCTTGATTAATTCATGGACAGGTACATCCGTCGCGGCTGTTTTCTGCATATTCTCGACCCCTGTCAGTTTGGACAGATTGCTCAGCGGGAGACGTGCGTTAGATGAGCGAAGTGTGTAGAGCGGTGCATCCTCCACACCGCCCTAATCGTAACCTGCATGCGGCACGGATCAATTCCCTGTCTTGGCGGCAGGCTTTTGCACCATCTCCACATCAATCGTGATCGCCACGTCGTCACCGACCACCAACCCTCCGCCATCCATCTTGGCGTTCCATTTCACGCCGAAATCCTGTCGGTTGATCTTCGTAGTAGCGTTCGCCGCAGCCCTTTGGTTTCCCCACGGGTCCTTCACCGCGGCCGTCGGCCCCTCAACATCGAGCACCACCTGCTTGGTCACTCCGTGGATCGTCAGGTCTCCGGTCACCTTCAATTTTCCCGGCTCCGCCTGCTCCACCTTCGTGGACTTAAAAGTTATCGTGGGATATTTTTCTACGTCGAAAAAGTGATCGCTGCGCAGATCCTTGTCACGGTTCGGCACCCGCGTATCCACCGAATCGGCGTCAATCGTCACTTCCACCGAGGATTTGCTGATGTCTCTATCGTCGAGCTGAACGGACCCGTTTACTTTAGTGAATGCGCCTCGCACCGTCGAAATCGCCAAATGTCGCACGGCAAACTGCGCCGCCGAATGGTTCGGATCGATCTGCCACGTGGAAGTCGCTGCCGTCGTAGGTAACGATAGTGTAACCGCAAGCGCCGCGACGAAAATTGCCCGAGTTAGCAAATGGTCCATTTTTTCTCCTTGTAACCGCAAGTATCGTAAGTGACGCAATGCTTGCCCGTGCTGAAAGTTCTTCACGCCTCATCTTGCGCGCATATTTCATCAAGCAGATCCGCAAGAGTTTTCGCGCGCGCGCTACCCATATGCGCGAACTGCCGCTTGTGAAGCTCGCGAACCGGCGGATCGAGGCGCTTCAACAATTCCAGTCCTTCGCTCGTGATTCTCGTTTTCACCACGCGCCGATCGTCGCTCTGACGCTGCCGCGTAATCAGGCTGCGCTTTTCCATGCGATCCAGCAGACGTGTCATGTCCGGATCGTGCGAAATCATCCTGTCGCTGATGCTGCTGCAGGGCAACCCATCCGGCTCCGCCCCGCGCAGAATACGCAGCACGTTGTACTGCGCGCCGGTGAGGCCGTTCGATTTCAATAGCTGTTCGGCTTGCACCGCGAGCTTGTCCGCCGCTTTCTGGAGGGCTACGAACGCGCGATCCTCGCTGGGCAACGGGACGCGCCGCGTATGTGTTCGAGCCATTAAATGAGGGTATTTGTTGTAACAAATATTGTCAAGAGGAAGGAACCACCCTGGGAGACAGTTCAGGACTTCCGTAGCGGTCGCAAGTGTACCTCGCTCATAAAGCTCCCTGACCTCTGCGTCACCATCGCCTCCACTGCGTGCGCGACGTCTTCCGACTGCAGCGCCCTTCCCGGATCCTTTACCCCGCGGCCCGAGAATTCCGTCGCCACGCTGCCCGGGCAAATCACGCTGACTCGGATTCCAAAGTCCCGCAAATCCTCAGCCATACAGCCCGAAAGTCCCTGCACTCCCCATTTCGACGCGCAATATAATCCTCCGCCCGCGAACGTGTTCCTCCCCGCAAGCGA
>Ga0210410_10001602_pt1 | contig 21056 bp, 25 predicted proteins | sample IncBWC4MmetaG_FD_161058 | JGI IMG/M metagenome (GOLD analysis project Ga0210410, IMG submission 161058) | Forest soil microbial communities from Barre Woods Harvard Forest LTER site, Petersham, Massachusetts, United States - Inc-BW-C-4-M | ecosystem: Environmental > Terrestrial > Soil >... | reverse complement strand
ACCAGTTGCTCGTGGACCAGTTGTTGATATGCCTTCAAGACCGTGAGCGGATTGACCCGATGCTCGGCCGCAACATTGCGGACGGACGGGAGCGGGTCGCCTTCGTTGAGTACGCCGTCGAGTATCATGTGGACGACCCTATCGCGCAGCTGTCGATAAATCGGCTGTCCGTCATTCCATTCACGATTCATCCTGCGCTCCAAACAACCTTTGCGAGAGGATTTCGAGATCTCGTGTTGATCGATCCAGTTTCATTTAGTGATATAGTTAACTATATCACTAGTGCTCTGGCAAGCCCTTTTTAAGGAATTTTTCTCCAGACGAACGGCCCCGAGTCGCCTTTACATCAATTCGGCGCGCTCATTCTAACTCCGCCTGCACGCGTTCCTTCATGTCGGTGTATGCAGTCTCGATTAGCTTCGTTAGAGCCGTAGCATTGAAGTCACGGCCGGGTCGGAGCTTCACATGACGCATAAACTTGCCTGTGCCTTCCAATAGACCGTCCGGATCGGCAATTTCGGCACCGCGAAAGAACCCAACGTTTACGTGAGCTTTGAAGGCGTTGACGTACCCGAATGCTGCGTCAGCTATGCACGCCGTCGGATGGCCATCATGCAACAGTTCTCGCACATCATCTCCACACTTACGCATAACCCCAAACCAATGCTGCGCGATTACACCCAAGTCCCCCGTATGCGCCGTCATCCAGGTCTCAATGGCTGGATCACGCCTAACCGAACCGGAGAACCGCAGGAGCTGATTCATGACCGTTACACAACAAGCAGAGTGTGGAGAGGATTCTGGGTCTTGGGCCTAACGAGAATAAGATGAGCGACGGCCAACAAGAGCGAGCGTCGCTCGAAGTGGAAGTGATTTAATCATCTGAAATGTGAACGCGCGTCGGGTGCCGGTTCGCTCCAGCGCTTGGTTAGACCTCGCGCGTTCCGACAACTATTCAAGGTACTACTTCGGCGACATCGTGCGGTCGGGCATTAACGGCGCGGTTCCAAAATTGACACTGAAGCGTTTGCACCACACCGAAACGGCACGGTATTTCGACAAGTCCACGTCGGGGCTGAGAGTGTAGTTTTGATCGCCGATGTTGCCCTTGATCGACCCCAGGTCGATGAAGCCGGCGCGCTCGACGCTTGCGCTGTCTTTTGCATCGTCGGCAGCCACGAGGTAAATGTGAACGTCAGGGCCGTTCGAGGTCCTGAAGTTCGTGAAACGGAGAATGCGACTGCCGTCCCCGATCTGGTAAACGGTTGCGGTGCCCGTGGTCGGGTGCGCCACACCATAAAATGTCCCGGAGGCAAGCGTCTGTTCGGCCGAGGTTCCTTTCGCGGTCGGGAATTCCTCATGGACGCGACGATTGACGACAAGACGCTCCGGCCGAAATGCGTACCAAGCCAAGAACAATGCGATGACGACTACGAGAATTGCAACTGCCTTCCAATTTTTCATTTTTATCTTTCCTGCGACCTAAGATAATGCTGCATGTAAGTAATGATGTGAAAGCTTACATGGATAATGAGTCTAACGAGAAAGAGATAAGCCACGGCAGGGTGCGGTGGCAAACATGCTGAAGTTGCATCGCAATGGGGCGGTTGACTTCACCGACTGCTTAGGGCGAATCGATAACGCGCCTCGATTCCGCGTCAAACTGCGACAAATTGTCTGCTGTATGGACCGCGACGATGATCTCTCGCGTAAAACCGCCATCGTGAACGTGGCAATGATGCTTCTGCGGGTGGGCAGCTAGATCTGCGGCGGCATCGGCGAGATCCTTCGCCTCAGACGGCGTGAGTAGCAGCGTGATGCTTTCGAGGGACTTCTTTGAATCAGCGTCGTAAATTCTCATGTGAAGATTCCCCCTAACGAGAAAGAGATAAACCACGCGAGGGTGTGGTGGCAAACTCGCCGAGGTTTTCTTGCAAGGGGCGCGTTGGCTTCATCGTTTGGTTAGACGAATGGCTAGCCACGCCGCTGATCGAAAACTCTGCCAACTTTGAGACCGAGCCATACACAAAAAGCTCCGACGACAGCTGCGGCAATCGTTTCTGTGGCGCTGAATCCGCTTGCACCTGAGGTGTTGAAGATGGACGGAGCGATGAGTTCGTATGCAGTGATGCCGATCGCGAGAAATACGACCGCGAAAGTGACCCCGAACTTGCCAACGCTTCGCTTTTGCTGGGGAGGTATGTCCATCGTGACGCGACTTCGTCTAACGAGAATTAGGCCGAATTAATCTGCATTTAAAGGCAGATTTTTCAGGTCTAATCCTCGCGAACGTACCGGTCGCCGTCACGGCAAATCGTAGGTCGTAATCTCGAGTTGGTGGCCGTCGGGGTCGGAGAAATAAATCGAGTGCGAAATTTCGTGGTCCTGAAATTCGAATCGAATGCCGCGCCGTTTTAATTCTTCTTGAGCAGCCAGAAAATTTTCCCGATTCGCGCGGAACGCTAAGTGAAGCATCCGGACGCCGGCGCGCTCGGATTTCGACGGGGTGTTTGATTGCGCAGGGAACAACGCGATCGCGGTTGTGCCTTTGCCGATAAAAACCGGAACGCCGCTCCACATTTCTTGGTAGCGGCGCTCGAAACCAAGAACGTTGATGTACCATTGGGCGGCCCGTTCGACATCGCGCACGCTCATCGCGACGTGATCGATGCCTTCGAGTTCCATAAGAAAGACAGAATGCACAAAATTTACAGAATTGAAATCGGCGAAAGAGGGCAAATTGCCAGTAAGGCCAATCATTTTGTGAATTCTGTTGATTGTATCTCGGCCGCGCCCGCGGCGCTCGACCGCTACCTCGCGGCTTCACCGGCCACGTCGCGTCTCCCGAACGGTCCATTCCATCTGAAAGATCGGAATTGTTTCCCAGCGTCCACCCTGATAATTCATTCGCGTGAGTTCCCCCACTCGCCGCGCGTTTCTCAAAACAATCGGGCAAGCGGGTTTGTTTTGCGCGGCGCCGCCAATCGCGCGCTCCGCGGCGGCGCCGAACGACCCGCCTTCGCCCGGCTACGGCGCGGCAAGCGACACGGTTCAGATCTCAATCCTCCACACGACCGATCTGCACGGACACATTCTGCCCACCACTGATTACGAGGGAAACACCGATCTCGGCGGGCTTGCGCGTTGCGTCACTCAAATCCGGCGCTGGCGCCGTCAAAATCGAAATTCGATCCTGATCGACGTCGGCGACGTTTATCAAGGCACCGATGTCAGCTTGCGCACCAACGGCGCGCTCATGATCGATCTCTTCAATCATTTGAATTACGACGCATGGATCGTCGGGAACCACGAGTTCGACTGGGGTGTGGAACCGTTCATGAATGCGGTCGCAAAATCGGCCATGCCGGTTTTGGCTGCGAACATGTCGGTGGAAGGAAAGCCGAGCGGCGAAAATTTGACGAAGCCATTCGCCAAAATTCAGCCGTTCATTTTGCAAGAGATCGATGGAATCAAGATCGCGATCATCGGAGTAACGACGCCAGGAATGCCGTTTTGGTTTCGCCCGGAATTCATTCGCGGTTTCGATTTTGAATATTCGGTGGAACCAGTCCGCCGCGCGATCACGAAGGCTAAGAGCGATGGGGCGGATGCGATCGTCCTGGCGGGCCATATGGGCCTCAAGCCGCGCACCGGCGGCGACGATTTCGCCAATAATGTGGTCGCATTAACTTCAGAGTTTCCCGAGATCCCCGCCTTCATTGCCGGTCACACCCACCAAACGATTCCGAGTCGTCTGACAAGCGGCGTGCTTCTAACCCAGGCCGATCATTTCGGAATTCACATGGGCCGACTGGATCTGACGTTCGATCGAGCGTCAAAAAAATTGCTCCATCGCGCCGCACGATGCGAATTGATGAACAATCGCGTTGGTCTCGATCGTGTCGTCCTTTCACGCGCCAAGCCGCATCTCGATGAATCGGCCAGTTTCCTTGCTCAACCGGTCGGTACTTTAGCGGAAACACTTCAGGTGCGCGGTCGCCCGGGTGAACCGAGCGAGGTCGAAGCGCTGATCGGCGAGGCGATCCTGGAAGCGCTGCGGGAGCGCGGCACGACTGTGGACGGAGCAATGCACGGCGTCTTCGATGAGAGGAACAACTTTGTCGCCGGTCCCAAAACCATCAGCGACATTTGGGGTCTCATTCCTTTTGAAAATTATCTGGTCACGGCGCAGCTCGCATTCGAGGAGATCAAAACCGTAATGGAAGACGTTTATGCGAGCAGGGAGCCACGCAACCTGCTGGGGTTTGAAATTGAAGCTGAAGGAGTTGGTTACGAGCGGCGAATCACGACAATGCGACTTGCCGATGGGCGAACACTCGAGCGCGACAAACGTTACTCGATCGCCTTCAACACCTTTGACTCGCGCAGCGGCGGCCACCGCTTCATAAAATTACGCGCTTTGCTCGAAACGCCCGCGACGCGTTGCACGTTTCATCCGGTCCAAACACGCGATGCGCTGATCGACTATTTTCGGCGCCATCAGGTCGTGGACAAGATCGTCCCTCAAAATCGGCGGCGGCTTAAATTTACGCGAGATTGCGGTTGAAAATGCCCGCCGTTTCGGTTGCGTATCTGTCCCATGCGTGTTTTCGCAATTTCCGCGGTTATTCTATTGTCGATTGTCGATCTTGGGTGGTCGCAGGTTGACGTTCCATCGTCACAGACTGCGAACTTGCCGATGTATCGGCCAGTCCTGCTCGGCACCGGGCCTGATGCGTTGATCAACCGGATCGACACCGCGGGGTTGATTCAACAAGGGCAAAAGGACGCAGCTATCATGTTCTCCTGTTTGGTGAAGAAAGACGGCTCGGTCCTTTTGGTCTCGACTTATCGGGGCACGCCCGATTCGAAATTGCTGGAGCAAGAGGTTCTGAAGAAATTGTCGGCCGCCGCGAATCCGAAATTTATCCCGGCGATCTACAATCACATGCCAGTGGGCGCGATTTATTATGGAACGGTAATTTTCGCGATCGTGAACGACAAGCCGCGGCTGCGTATTTTTTCCAATCAGGAGCGTGAGGAGCTAAAAAAAGAAAGCGATTTCATCGGCCCTCAGCCATTCTGGGGGGGAGAGTCGAAATTCAACGGTTTTCGTTATCCCACTCAAGAAGATGCGCCGGTGCAGGTGGACGGGTCGGCCGAGCTGCAATTAACGGTTGATGCCACCGGCAATTTGCAAGATCTCCACCTCCTGAGCCAGCAGCCGCCGTTTCTCGGATTTGGCGATGCCGCCTTCGAGGATATGAGTAAAGCGAAATTTATTCCTGCATTTCGGAACGGCAAACCGGTGGCGTGCACCGTGAAGATCCCGGTTTATTACAAGGCACAAGGGTTTTAGGATCTTTTTGCTTTCAATCTCGAGCTGACGGCCGACGGAGGTGGAAGGTGAAAATCCGAATCATTCGGGCAACTTTTTTCCGACGCGATCCGATCGGATGCGCCCGCGAACTTGTGGGAGCGGAGCTGATCTGGGGAAAATGCGCCGGAACAATTGTCGAAACCGAGGCATATTTGGCGGAGAACGACGAAGCCTGCCACACATTTTCGCGTCCGACCGCGCGCGCGTTCATCGAACGAAACAGAGCCGGCGCCGCCTATATCTATTTTAGTTACGGCGCGCACTGGATGTTGAACGTGCTTGTGAAAGGCGCGGTCGACGGTTTCGTCTTGATTCGCGCGGCGGAACCGCTTCGCGGACTCGAGCTGATGAAAAGGCGGCGTAAAATTGAGGACGAACGCCGACTGTGCTCCGGGCCGGGGAAACTTACCCAGGCATTTGATATCACTAATCGACATCATGAAATGAATCTCTGCATCGAACCGCGCCATTGCTTTGCGCGCGGAGCCGGAGATGTCGATGTCGTCGCCGACGAACGAATCGGAATCACTCGTTCGGCGCACCATCCGTGGCGATTCACGATGCGCGCGAGCAAATTCGTCAGTGTCCCGGTTCGCTCGTTGACTCGGTCGGCGATTGATCGAAATTCTTCGCCTCGATGAATTCGAACAAGAAACGCGTTTTGCTTGGCATGAGCGGTGGAGTGGACTCCAGCGTTGCCGGCTACTTGCTGCGCGAGCAAGGCTACGACGTCATCGGCGTGACGATGAAAGTGTGGCCGCAGGATTGTATTTCGCGCGCGGAGGACAAGTGCTGCGGCCCACAAGCCGTCGCGGACGCGCGCGCAGTCGCCCATTCGTTAGGCATTCCACATTACGTTGTCGACGAAGCAGACCAGTTCGAGCGCACGGTGATCGATTATTTTACGAGCGAGTATCAAGCCGGCCGGACACCGAATCCTTGTGTGATGTGCAATGAGAAACTTAAGTTCGGCAATCTTTGGGGCAAAGCCGAAGCGCTCGGCTGCGATTACATCGGGACCGGACATTACGCGATCATCGAACATCACGGCGACCGGGCGGTGCTGCGCAAAGGCGTCGATCCGCGCAAAGACCAATCCTATTTTCTCTTCAGCCTGCGTCAGCCGCAGCTCCGTCGCGCGCTCACACCGCTCGGGACGATGCGAAAACCTGAGATCCGGAAAATCGCGCATTCGTTAGGCCTGAAGGTCGCCGACAAGATCGACAGCCAGGAAATTTGTTTCGTTCCGGGAAATGATTACAAAGCGTTTTTGCGATCGCATCTTGGTGAAAACGAATTTCATCGCGGCGAGATTTACGATGTCGCGGGAAACTTTGTTGGCGAACACGACGGGATCGAACTCTTCACCATCGGTCAGCGCAAAGGACTTCCAGGCGGATCAGCGCGGCCGCGTTACGTTGTCGACTTGGATCCGGAGACAAACCGCGTAATCGTTGGCGACGCCGAGGATTTGGTTTGCGACGAATTTGAAATCGATCGGACGAATTGGATCACATCTGAGCTTCCCGATGAAGGTATCGACTTGTCACACCGTCGCTCAGCGAAGGCGGAGGTTACGGTCAAGATTCGTTACAGCCATCCTGGAACACCAGCGACTCTTACTTTACTTGAAAATCATTGCGCTCGGATTCGCTTGCATGAACCGCAGCGCGCGGTCACACCTGGACAGGCGGCGGTAATTTATGACAGCGATGTGGTTATCGGCGGCGGTTGGATCTGTCGCACCGAGCCGGTGAGGCAGAGTGAATCGCTCGTTCCTGCCTGACAAATGGCGGAAAGAATTCTTCTCGCACTGAGCACGTTCCCAGATCGCGAGACTGCGCAGCGAATTTCAAATCAGCTTATCACCGAAAAATTCGCAGCCTGCGCAAATATACTTCCCGCGATCGAATCGATTTACCGCTGGAAAGATAAGATCGAGACCGGGAACGAAACGCTCGTCTTTTTTAAGTTAAGCGAAGATCGACAGTCGGCGTTTCAGGATAAACTGCGCTCGCTCCATCCCTACGAAATTCCTGAGATCATCTTCTTCCCGATATCGAGCGGCTTGCCGGAATACTTGGGCTGGGTAGCCGAGAGTTGCACTCGCTAGACTTGACTGTTTTAAGCAGTCAAGTTTTGACAGCGCGCCGTCTGCTTCCGAGTGCGTAAATGCCCACACCGATTGCGTTCGCGATCGCGGTTACGGCAATAATTTTCACGGCGAAACTCAGCGGACTTGGAACGTCAATGATCGGATAGACTGTAAAAAAGATAGCGGACAATGAAACCGCCGCGCCGCAGATCGCGGCGAGACGCAACCAAATTGGCGCACCGGACCGAATTGCGCCGGCGCCAAAGATCGGAATTGCGAACATCATGAAGTAAACGATCCCATAGAAAACATTGGCGGCATTGTCGACCAATTGAAACGCTTCCTGGATTCCGGCGCCGACCTGACTGGCGATGGCGATCACGAGCACGGTCGCTCCGACAAAGATGATCGAATTGATCGGCGTTTTGTAGCGCGGATGTAAACGCGAGAACCACCCAGGCAAGAGTTGGTCCCAGCCCGCGACCATTGGCAGCCGCGAGCTACCGGTCACGTGAACGCTGGTCGAAGAAATTGTGCGTGTGGTCATCAACAAAATGCCGATCGAAGCGACCGCGCCGGCTATTGGAAAGGAATGCAAACCGAGTCGCAACGTTTGCGGCACTGGCCCGATGAGATCGATTGGATTGTTGCCGATGAACGCCAGGACCGAACTTGTGCCGAGAATGAACATAAGCGCAATGATCGGGGAAGCGATCAAGACCGACCGGCCGATGTCGCGCGCAGGAGAACGCGTCTCGCCCGCAAGAATGGCGACGTACTCAAATCCGCTCAGCGCGCCGACAGACAGTTTGCTAAAAATGTTGAAGCAATAGAAGATCGACATCGTTGGCAGCGCGAACTGGAGCGGGTGATAGCTTTTCAATTCGCCGCGGGCGAGACCGAGCAAGGGCAAGCAAATCAGCGCGCCATAAACCAGGAGCATTGCGAACGCGCCAATATTGTGGAGCCATTTGCCTAACGACAGACCACGGACACAAGTCCAGCCAAGACCGGCGACGAGCGCCGAGCTGATCAATGAAACGCACCACTTGCTGTTCGGCATCCACGCGGCGCTCGGACCGATCGCGTAAGAAATGTTCGTCGTGGTAAACATTCCGCCTAACGCGATGACAGTGATTGAGAGCAGCCAGAGATTCCACGCGACGATAAACCCGGCGAACTCGTTGAAGCCGAGCTTCGTCCATTGATAAATCCCGCCTTCGAGCGGCATCCGGCGATTCAAATAAATAACGACCGCGGCCTGCGGAATATAGAAGAGCAAAATAGCGAGCAACCAGAAGAAGAGATGCGCTTGTCCGAGTTTCGCGGCGGCGCCGACCCAGGTTGAACCGACGACGAAAAGAATTTGGGTGAGAACTAGATCGAAGAGCCCGAGCGGCTTCTTGAGCGATTCGCTGCGCGTTTCGACGTTCTGCTCGGCGCGCTCGAGATCCGTGGTCACAACGGTCGGTTAAAATCTATCCTAGTGTTGCTCTGGTTCCGGTTTTTTCGGCGGTGGCGGGACGTTGCGAAACTCGCGGTGCCGAATCCTGCCGCCGGCGTAAGCGATGTAGCCGCCAAATCCCAAAGTCACAGCGCTCAACAAAATCACCGATAGGACCAATGGCGTGGCGGAACGCGGCCATTTGCGAGGCACGACCAGCGCGACCGCGCTCAACAACGCCAAACCGTAGAAAAACCAAATGCAATCTTCGCCTCGGTCACGATGTTCATCCAGCCATGCTTGCCCGGGTTCGTCGGCCATCGACAAAACACGGTCGTATGCTTGTTCGCCAAACTCATAAACCGGCCAGGCCGAGGCTGCGCTGACAAGAACGACGATGAGCGTTGCGATCTGCGCGCGCCGACTTCGCAAAAAAAACGCGACGATTAATCCGAGCAATCCCATTGCCAGGCCGTAGACCGGCAGCGGATTGATCAAGACGTGGATGTATTCGGGCTGGCGGAAATCGCGCAGAATCGCGTCAATCATGACGTGAACAGATTCTTAAACGCGAAGTCGCGTTTCAACCTTTTGGCGAGGAACTTTCGCCCGTTTGCGACATTTGTTTGTCTTCCCAATACGGAACGTATTTTTTCCAATCCGCGGTGGTGAAATGCCACCACTCGACACGCAGGCCGTAAAAATTGTTGTGCGACATCGCCAGCTGCAAAAGAGTCAGATGCTGTTTCACCAGTGGATCGCGGCCGGTGTAACCCATCATCGCCTGTGGCGTAAACTCGTCGAATTTCGTCGGCATGCTCGCGTCCTGGCTCCAGTCGTCCACCAAGGTGGCGTCCACTGACACACCGTAGGAATGCATCGAGCCAAAACCTTTTTCCGGATTCGCGACGTATTGGTCCTTCGACGCGTATTTCCAGAGCAGCTTCTGCGCTTCCATCGGCCGGTACGCGTCCCAAATTTTCAACCGGTAACGAAATTGCTTGAGATAACTTTGGGCGCCGGCGAGCTGTTGCGCGACACTTGGTAAAATCAAGGCGCGGGTACCCGACGGATACAACGCGTGTCCGGTCACATTGTGCTCAGTCGCGTAGCGCAGGTCGATTACGATGGTCGGATCGACCTTTGCGATGTCGACCAGTTCCAAAGTGGCCGCTTGCGATCCCGGCAAGATCGAGATCGCGACAGCGAAGGTGATTGTCAAACTCAGCCAGCGAGACATTGGGCGGCCATTATAAGCGCAAACTGCCCTGGGCTGCAATCAACCCGAACCCTTTCGGAGTTAATCGCCAGCGACCGAGCTGGCGATATCGGTCTTGGCGATCCGCTGCAGGAGAAGGCGCGCCGTTTCATCCGGCACGTTGAAATGCAGCTCGAGGTTGGTCCCTTGTCGCGTAATTTCCGGTGGCTGAGCGTAGAGAACGAGATTGGAGTCCTGCAAATGCAGCCATCGCTGCGGTTCATTGCTCAAATTGCGCGCGAGTTCCGACGCCGATTCGGGAGATCTTATCTTTAGAAACAAACGCGCTTTGACCGGATTTTGCAGCGTCAACGCGAGGCCGAGGAGCTGCGAGTTTTCCAGCAGCTCGGGTGCGAAAATCGGGTGAAACATGCGCGGCAAGTCGGACGGGCTGCGCGAGATCAGGCGTAGCGCGCTCTCGCGGTCCAACGCTTGGAACCGGTCAAACAATTGTCCGGTAATTTTCAGGTCGAGATCGATTCCGAGCCGAACCCGGACCAGTTCGTCCACTTCGCTCGAGCTCCCGACGGCAAGTGTTGACGGTCCGACGCGCGCGAGCGCGAGATCAGGTTTTTCCCAGACGGGCAATCCACTAACGGTGCGTTTGTGAAACTCTTTGTCGGTTTGAACCGAGCGAATGATTTGCGAAACATCGCTCCGGTTTTCAATCAAGATAAATTCGCGAACCGTCCCGGAGTCAGAGCTCGTTGTTGCGCGCGTAATCCGAAGCGTGTCTCGCGACAGATTGAGCGCCGGCACGCGCGTGGCCGGGCCGATCAATCCATTCCACACATTCTGCCAGACATCGGCCTGCTCTTTGTGCCAACGTTTTGGTAAATCGTCGCGCTCAAATTGTTCGGTATTGATCGATAGAATTGCCTCGGTTTGTTGCGGCAGCCACTCGCGTTTGCGCGGCGATTTCGCGACCAGCGGCAAAATAATCGCCAGGAGCGCAATCACGGAAACAACGCTGAAATAGAATTGCCGCAGCTCCTGCTTGTCGATGCCCTGGGAGAGCAACGCGAGCTCGTCGTTGTGTTGCTGATGTCGATCCACCGCCACGCGGCGTTTCCGCACATCCTCGAGCAAATGCGGCGCATTTGGCGGAGCGATGCCTTGCGAAGCGAGATGGCGCCCAATGTTAAGATACGCCGGATTTTTTCGCTCCTCGACGACTTGATGGTGCTGTTTGGCTTCGACAACTGCGTCCTGCTGCGAACGAATGCTGTCCGCGAAACCTTTGTCGCGCGCTTCATAGTCGCCGCGCACTTTCGCAATGTTCCTTTCGATCGCGGAAAGTTCTTCGTCAGCGGCGGCCAGTTTTTCCTTCGCGATCCGGGAAGCGTCGGTGCTGCCGAGTCGGGCGCGGACCAGTTCCGCGCGCTCTTCCGGGAGGCGCGTGCGACGCGCGCTGATGCCGGCAGTTTTCGTTTCCAGATCCGCCGGCGGCGGCGTCAGCGCCTGTAGTTCGGACAATTTCTTTAACAACTCCTGGTCGGCAGCGTCGTTCTCGTGAATCCGGCGCTCGACCGCATTTACTTCCCGCTCGCACAACTCTGCCGCGCGCTTGGCATCGTTGCGACGCTCCAAGATTGGTTTTTTCTCAGCTTCCAACTTCGCCATCGCTTCGCTTTGCTCTTTCGCGTTCGCTTGCCGCTGCGCCTCGATCTTTTTGATTCCTTCCTCGATTTGCGCGATCCGCAGCGCCACTTCTTTTTGTTCCTGCTCGAGTTTCTTCAAGGCCACGATCTCGTTCCGCAGTTCCGGAAAATTCGACGCCTGCGAAGTTCCTTCCCGTCCAAGAGCGATTTCGCTTTTTTGCAGCAATCGTTTCTCGTGCCGCAATATCATGCGCGTGCGTTGCCGGCGGATTTTCAATCCGATCTCGCGCAGCCCTGTCCGAATAAAACTCATGCGGGAATCTACGGCGAAGATGTCGCGACCGCGATTCGGTTACTCAATTTTCCCTTCGCCATCGAATAGGTGACGTTAATCGTCTCCTTTCTGGTCGGAAAGCGGCCGGTCTTTTGATCCATCACGTGATCGACAACTGCGGAGATTTTTAAAAGCGATTTCGCCGCGGACAGGCCGGTTACTTCCGAAACTTCCATCGGCAGGCGCCAAATATAGGTCTGGGCGTCGTTGCCGGGGCCGTTGTCTGTGATTACTAAAAACAGAACGACAGGATTGCGGGCAACGTCGACGCTCGTGTCCGCTTCCAAAACTCGCAGTTCCAGATTGTTGGTCTTGTCCTGGGTCGAATGATATCCAGTAATGTCCTCGATCTGCGGCTTATCTTCGGTCTTCAATGCGGTGACGGTTTTTTGCGCGAGTGCGGCATCGATTTGGAGGACCAGAATCGAACTGAGCAAAAGCATTCGTTTGAGCATGAGATTTATTCGTCCGACTCGGCCAGTTTTGCCAACACGCTGAAATCTTCCAACGTCGTGGTGTCACCGGTAACCTTTGCGCCGCTTGCGATTTCCTTTAGCAGTCGGCGCATAATTTTTCCGCTGCGCGTTTTTGGGAGGGCTTCGGCGAAGCGCACTTCGTCCGGCTTCGCGATCGCGCCAATGTGTGTGCCAACGTGGTTTCGCAATTCGGTCTTCAAATCGTTCGAAGCGTCGACTCCGGTTTTCACCGTCACGAACGCGACCACGCTTTGTCCCTTCAATTCGTCCGGCCTCCCGACCACAGCGGCTTCCGCAACTTTAACGTGACTTACCAGCGCGCTTTCGATCTCCGACGTGCCAAGCCGGTGTCCGGCAACATTGAGCACGTCGTCGATACGCCCAACGATCCAATAATAGCCGTCTTCATCGCGCCGGGCGCCGTCGCCGGTGAAATACTTGCCTTTGTATTCGCTCCAATACTGTTTTTGATAACGTTCCTTGTCCCCGTAAATCGTCCGCAACATCGATGGCCATGGACGGCGAATAATTAATTTTCCACCGACATTCGCGGCGACTTCTTTTCCGTTCTGATCGACAACCGCCGGGTCCACTCCGAAAAACGGAAGCGTGGCGCTGCCCGGTTTTGTCGGAATCGCTCCCGGCAACGGTGTGATCATGATAGCGCCCGTTTCTGTTTGCCACCAGGTGTCGACAACCGGGCAACGTCCGCCACCGATCATCTTCTGATACCACATCCATGCTTCGGGATTAATCGGTTCGCCGACCGTGCCGAGCAGACGCAACGACGACAGGTCGTGTTTCTTCACCCACTGGTCGCCCCAGCGAATAAAAGCGCGAATCGCGGTCGGCGCGGTGTAGAGAATGTTGACGCGGTTCTGCTCGATGATTCGCCAGAATCGGTCTGGTTCCGGCCAATTCGGCGCGCCTTCATACATGAATGTGGTCGCGCCGTTCGCGAGCGGACCATAAACAACGTAGCTGTGCCCAGTCACCCAACCAACGTCCGCGGTGCACCAAAAAATATCTTCGTCGCGAATGTCGAACACGTATTTCGTGGTCGAATAGATTCCGACCAAATAACCGCCGGTCGTGTGCAGAATGCCTTTCGGTTTCCCAGTCGAACCGCTGGTGTAAAGAATGTAAAGCGGATGTTCGCTGTCGAGCGCCGCCGGCGGGCAATCGTCGTCCACGTACTCGAGTTCACGATGCCACCACACGTCGCGACCTTCTTCCATGTGGACTTCATTGTGTGCGCGTTGAAAGACAATCACGCGTTTTACCGAAGTCCCGCCACGAAGCGCGTCATCCACATTTTTCTTGAGCGGAACAATTCCACCGCGCCGATAGCTGCCATCTGTAGTGATGAGCGCGATCGCGCCGCTGTCATGAATCCGGTCACGGATTGAATCCGCGCTAAATCCGCCGAAGACGACCGAGTGAACCGCACCGATACGGGCGCACGCGAGCATCGCGATGGCGACCTCAGGGGTCGTCGGCATATAAATGATCACCCGATCGCCTTTTCCGATCTTGTTTCGCTTCAAAACATTCGCGAAGCGGCAAACCTCGCGATGCAATTGCTGATAAGTGAGAGTGCGTTTCTCGCCCGGCTCCCCTTCCCACAAAATTGCCGCCTTGTTCCGGCGGTGGCTGGAGAGATGCCGATCCAGACAGTTCTCGGAAAGATTGAGTTTTCCGCCGATAAACCATTTCGCAAACGGCGCTTTCCATTGCAAAACTTTCCGCCATGGCTTCTGCCAGGAAAGCTCCTTCGCCTCGCGCGACCAGAATTTGTCCGGTTGCTTGATCGACTCGCGATACATCCGCTGATATTGCGCGAGGTCCTTGATTTTCGCCTTTTGCCCGAACTCCTTCGACGGCTTGAAGACGCGCTTCTCCTTCAAATGCGACTCGATGTTGTCGTGCATGGGCAATTCCTAATAGGCCGAAGCCAATTGTAGGGCAAGCCGCACCTAAACGTTGTTGTATTCGCTCGCTCGCAACGGAAGAATAAACCTATGAGCGATCATATTTACAAAAAGATTGAGCTAGTCGGTTCCTCACCGAACGGAATTGAAGACGCCGTCAAGAACGCTCTTGCTCGGGCAAAGAAAACTGTCCGCAACATGCGCTGGTTCGAAATTTCCGAGACCCGCGGTTATCTCGAACAGGGAAACATCGCGCACTGGCAGGTAACGCTGAAAGTCGGCTTCACCCTGGAAGGGTAGAGCGATTGACTCGAGCAGCCCGCGGAGCGGTTTAGTCGATCTATTCTTCTTCCTGCGCCGCCTCGTATAATTTTGTCGCGCCGTAAATCAGGATTGCTGGTTTCAGTGCGAACAACACCAGGCGCAGGATACCTCGCACAATTCTTCCGACGCCCAACCGGTTTAAAACAAATCCTGCCAGGATCGCGTAAGCAAGCGACTGCGCCGGATTCTGGCGGACGTACGCTTCCGTCTGGCTAACTATCTCGTCGAAGTGCTCCCGCGTATATCGCAGGCCGCGCTCCGCTATATCATCATGTCCTCGTGGTTCCATTTTGATTAACGATTGTCCGCGGAGTCCACTTGGTCAACGCAAAGTCAGCCAAATCGTGCTCGCCGCAGTTCCGGCCGGAAAATCAACTGGCGACGGCTGTCGATGTAGCCCGCCGGATTTGCGCGATAATTTCAGGCAGTAACGCGCCATTCGTTCCAGCGCTTGCTCGTTCAGTGTTTCGCAATTCGTCGAAAGCAAAATGCGTCCATCGCGCTCGATCAGCTCCAACGCCGCAACAACGATCTCCTCGAAATCTTTTTCCACATGAAATGCGTCGCCGCCTTTTGTCCGCGAAAACGTCGGCGGATCCAGAATGATGATGTCGAATTTTTGTCCGCGTCGCGCCAGACGTCCTAAAACAGGGCGGACATCGTCGGCAATAAATTGGTGTCCCTCAGTCAAAAGCGAATTGAGGACAAAATTCTGCCGCCCCCGCTCCAACGATTTCTTGGAAAGATCGACATTCACCGTCTGCGCGCCAACCGATGCTGCCGCCACCGAGAACGAGCAGGTGTAGGCAAAGCAATTCAAAACTCGCTTCGGCTTGGACTGCCTGACGAATCGGCGATTTTCTCGTTGATCGACAAATAATCCAACCGAATACCCTGCCCCGAAATCGATTCCGAACTTGAGGTGCTGTTCGGTCGCGACCGTTTGCAGATTTTCACCTTCGTTGCCAATGACGAGCTTTGGCGTCTCGCGCTCTTCATTTTTCCTCGGCAAAAATCGGTCGAAAACTCGACTGATCGGAAACTCAGTCGATTTACTCCACGCATTGAGTTCGTGAACGAGACGATCCTGTGCTGCCGTCGTTCTAAACGAAACAAGCACGTCCCGGCCGAAACGCTCCGCCCAGCCGTTATCGACCGTGCAAAGCCGATGCGTGTCGGTCCCTTCCGCTTCGAATGCGTCCAGCAACCGGCGATCGATCCATTCGTTCTTGTTCATCCTTTTGTTTTGTCGAATAGGTAGGGGCGGTTCACCGAACCGCCCGCGGGCGATTGGGGTCAATCGCCCCTACCTTACATTCGCAATGAGGCAACAAGTAACCGTCCGCGTCCCAGCCAGTACTTCCAATCTCGGCCCGGGCTTCGATTGCCTGGGCGTCGCGCTTCGCATTTACAATTTTATGACCGTCTCGCGCGCGACAAAACATGAATCGCTCGCGCCGATTGCAGCCAAGGCCGCCGATCTTTTCTTCAAGCGAACCAAGCAACGACGCTTCACGTTTTCTTGTTCGGCGCTGGAAAAAATCCCGCGCTCGCGCGGTCTCGGCAGCAGCGCCACCATCCGCCTCGGTGTTTTGCACGGTTTGAACGAACTCACTGGCAGACCGCTCGACCGATTGTCGATCTTTCGCTTGTGCGCTGAATTGGAAGGACATCCGGACAATGCCGCGCCGTCGTCGTTTGGCGGCTTCACGGTTGCGGGCGGTGAAAATGTTCAGCGCTTTCAAGTGTCACCGCGATTAAAGTTCGTTCTCTTGGTCCCTGATTTTGAAATTCGAACGGCGGCCGCCCGAAAAATTCTGCCGGCGGAAATTCCGCACCCGGATGCTGTCGCAAGCGTTGGCAACGCCTGCGCGATCACCGCCGCGTTCGCTTCACGTGGTTACAAAAAATTGCGCGGCGCTTTCACCGACCACTTCCACCAGCCGTTTCGTGCAAGACTAATCCCATCTCTGCCACGCGTCGTTGCCGCGGCCGAAAAAGCCGGCGCGCTCGGAGCGTTCTTGAGCGGCTCTGGATCAACCATCTGCGCGATAACTTTGCGCAGTTCACAACGCGTTGCCGCAGCAATGAAACGCGCGGCGAGATCGACATCCGCGCGGACAATCATCACGACTGCCGATAATCGCGGCATTCAAGTTCGTCATTCGTCATTCGTCATTCGTCATTAACCGCATGGGACGCGCGCTTGAAAATCTGGAGCAGTTCGGAATCGATGTCGTCCTCGGCCGGCGTCGCGGATTTCGCGCGACCGTTCTGCGCGGAATTCTTTACGCGCTCTCGTTTGGCTACGAACGAATCGTCCAGCTCCGGCTTTATTTGTATCGGAAAAGAATTTTCCGTGAGCGCACGCTCGGCTGCCTTGTCATCAGCATTGGCAATCTCACGGTCGGCGGAACGGGTAAGACGCCGGTCGTGGAAAAATTCGCGCGCGCTCTTCAAGCTGGCGGCCGGCGCGTCGCGATCCTAAGTCGCGGTTACAAAAGCGTGCCGAAACCGACAAAACGAAATTGGTTCGACCGGTTGCTGACCAAAGATGTCGATCCTCCGCGCGTTGTTTCTGACGGAAAATTTGTACTGCTCGATTCCCTGACCGCGGGCGACGAGCCCTACATGCTCGCGCACAATTTGAAAGACGTGATCGTTCTCGTCGACAAAGACCGGGTGAAAAGCGGGAAATTCGCGATCGACAAATGGAAAGTAGACACGCTTCTGCTCGACGATGGGATGCAATTCCTGCATCTAAAACATCGACTCGACATCGTGCTGGTGGATCGACAAGCGCCGTTCGGCAATGAATTCCTGCTGCCGCGCGGCACCTTGCGCGAGTCGCCGCGGAATCTCCGGCGCGCGAGTTACATTTTCATCACCAAGAGCACGGGCGAATTAAATGAAAAGCTGATCGCGCGAATTCGCCGCTACAACCGTACCGCCGAGATCATCGAATGCGCGCACCGGCCGCTGTATCTGCAAAATATTTACACCGGCGAGCGACTAATGCTCGATCGCTTGCGCGGCGCCTTCATCGGTTCGATGTGCGGGATCGCCGCGCCCGAAAGCTTTGAGGGCGCTCTCAAAAATCTCGGCGCGAATGTCGATCTTTCACTGCACTACATCGATCACCATTACTACACCGAAGCCGAACTGCGCAGATTCATAAATCGCTGCGTCCGGCGCGATCTGGCCATGATCGTTACCACCGAAAAGGACGCTGTCCGAATGCCGCGATTACCGGATGCAGACGTGAAGGTACCGATTTATTTCATGCGGGTAGAGATCGACATCCTGAGCGGTCACGAAAGCTGGGAGCAATGCGTCGCTCGTATCTGCAAACCGCAGCCCATGCTCTCGCCCGAAAGATTTTTTGCTTAGAGTTAAGGTAGGGGCGGTTCACCGAACCGCCCGCGGGCGATTGAGTCAATCGCCCCTACCTGTATCGTTGTGACATCGCATGCCTGAAAAAGCCGAGCTCGTCATCGAAGGCAAAACGCTCTCCGTCTCCAACCTGGACAAGGTGCTTTACCCGAAAGTCGGGTTCACCAAAGGCCAGGTGATCGATTACTACATCCGGATCGCGCCGGTGCTCTTGCCGCATCTGAAAGATCGCCCGCTGACGATGAAGCGTTATCCGAACGGTGTAGATAAGGAATTCTTTTACGAAAAAAATTGTCCAACGCATCGGCCGAAATGGGTGAAAACGGCGAAGGTTTGGAGCGAGGGGAACAATCGGACGATGGATTATTGCCTCGCGCAAGATCTGCCGACTTTGGTTTGGGCGGCGAACCTGGCCGATCTCGAACTGCACAGCTCGCTTGCGAAAAAGAACAACGTCGCGCGTCCAACGATGATGGTGTTCGATCTCGATCCGGGCGCGCCGGCCGACATCGTCCAATGTTGTCAGGTAGGCCTTTGGCTGCGCGATTTGTTAGGCGGGATGAAATTGAAATCGTTCGCCAAGACCAGCGGCTCGAAAGGATTGCAGGTTTACGTGCCGCTTAATACGCCCGTCACGTTCGATGAAACCAAAGACTTATCGCGCGCCCTGGCCCAACTGCTGGAACAGGCGCACGGCAATCTTGTGACCTCAAACATGTCGAAGTCCGTGCGCAAAGGAAAAGTGTTCGTCGATTGGAGCCAGAACGACGAACACAAAACGACGATTTGTGTTTACAGTTTGCGCGCCAAAGAAGAGCCGACCGTTTCAACGCCGGCGACCTGGGACGAAGTCGCCAACTGCTTGAAAAAGAAAAAATCCGATCTTCTTAAATTCCGTTCCGACAAAACTCTGGAGCGCGTTAAAAAAAATGGCGACCTCTTCGCACCGGTCGAAAAACTCAAACAAAAACTGCCCAAGAAATGGAAACTCTAGTGGCAAAGCGTTCTAATTTTTTGGTTGCCGCGCTTCTATCGTTAGTTAGCGCGCCGGGACTAGATGCCGAAGATTTACCACTCAAGAGCGTTAAACCGTTCACTTATGTTGTCGATTACGAGCCGTTCTGGTCGCCCGATGGACATCAAATCGTTCTAATTTCCAGCCGTCATGGCGGGATGAAGGTGCACGTGATGGACGCAGGCAGCATCAATCACGGAAGCGACATGCGCCAACTTACGACTGGTGACGCCGAGGACGATACACCGGCGTGGTCGCCGGATGGAAAGAGAATTGCGTTTGTGTCGATTCGCAACGGCATTTCCCAAATTTTTGTGATGAACGCCGATGGGACTGACGTACGGCAGCTCACTCAGGGTAAAGCCGAAAACATTCATCCGACCTGGTCGCCGGACAGCGACCGGATTCTTTTTAACACGACACACTTTGTTGGAGCGACGGCGGCGGACGGGACAAATGTCCCCAGCGATAACAAAGTGATCGGCGAACAAATCGACAAGAAAATGGACCTCGCAACGATTCGGCCTAACGGCTCCGATTTACAGCGCATCACCACCGGGGGTGGCTTCACTTACGCATCTTACTCCCCGGATGGTATGTCGATCTTGCACCGCCACATCAACGGAGCGGCATCGCAAATTTTTGTCATGAACGCGGACGCATCGAACGATCACAACATTTCCGGCGAAGGAAACATCGACGGTTGGCCGGCGTGGTCCCCCGATGGCAAGCGGGTTATTTTTTCGCGACGCGTTAAAGACGCGTTCCAGCTTTTTGTGATGAACCGCGACGGCACCGGCGTCCGCCAGCTGACCGACGCTCCCGGTGAATTTGTAAACCCGAGATGGTCGCCAGACGGAACGAAAATTCTTTGCAGTCGACGACTCGGCGATATGACCCTGGTTATATTTCCGGCACCGAAATGAAAGTTCGCTCCGACAAAGTCCTCGCTCGCGTTGAAAAACTGGGCGACCTCTTCGCCCCGGTCGAGAAACTGAAACAAAAACTGCCCAAGAAATGGAGAATGTGAATCGCTCGCTCATTATTTGCATGCTCGCTCTCAATCAGTCCGCTTTCGCAGCGGACGTTCAATTCGATGATCTGTGCGCGAAGTTCAAGCACTACGATGGCCAGCAAGTGACAGTGAAGGGTATTCTAGAAGTGGCAGGAAATGACAATTATCTGTATCGTGACATTCAGGGCCGCGAGCGCCAGCGCGTTTGGATTCATGTTCTTCCGGATCTGAATCGACCCGATGCGCATGGAGGTCTTGCGCCAGACGCACCGGCAAATCTGCATTGGGTGAAGATAACCGGCGTTGCAGATACAAGCTTTCATGGACACTTCGGAAACGAGCCCTTCGGATTGAGACAGACAAACATCGAAGTGCTTCCGGGTCCGCGGCTGAAGCAATTTCTTTCCACGTTGGCATGGTTCAAAAACGAAACGCAGAAGGACGTGCAAGTACAGATTAATGCACGTGCTTGGGCGACATCCTTGCCGGTTGACCGAGGCGAAGTGGGATCTGCTGACCTTTATAAAGGCAGAAATACCCTAAGTGTGACAACACGAGACGGAAGAGTCTTAGCCGAGTTGAAGTTCGATAATGTTCAATCTTCTCGTTATTACGACCGCCAAAGGCGCGCCTGTTACTTTCGAATCACAGATCGCAAAATCATACCAGCTCCTCGTTCTGACGCACAAAGCTGGAAATTCGCCCCGACCCCTGAGAGAGATTAATTCATGCGCAAAGTGAACATCAAAGACGTTGAGGAGCAGGAGCGGCAATCGCCGAAAGGAAAGTT
>Ga0210410_10001601_pt1 | contig 21063 bp, 20 predicted proteins | sample IncBWC4MmetaG_FD_161058 | JGI IMG/M metagenome (GOLD analysis project Ga0210410, IMG submission 161058) | Forest soil microbial communities from Barre Woods Harvard Forest LTER site, Petersham, Massachusetts, United States - Inc-BW-C-4-M | ecosystem: Environmental > Terrestrial > Soil >... | reverse complement strand
TGAACTGGTCCGGTCTGCCGGTTGTGCACGTGCGGCCAACAGTGTTTCTCGAAGGCTTCTTCCTGACTTTGACTCCGGATTCAGTCAGGGAATCCGATCAGATCAAGCTACCGTTCGGAGAGGGCAAGACTTCGCCGGTGGCGGCGGAAGACGTTGCACGTGCGATTGCCGCGCTGCTCACCAATCCGCAACCGCACATCGGCAAGATCTATCACCTGACCGGTCCGCAGTCCGAGAACATGCATTTCTATGCGCAGGCGTATTCGAAGGCGCTCGGCCGCACGATTACTTACCAGGACATCCCGGTCGAGCCATGGCGGGACGAACTACTCAAGCGCGGCTGGCCGGTTCACCTGGTGAACCACCTGGCGGCGTTGGGCGATCTGCATCGCGCGGGGCGCTTCGACCGGACGTCGGACGACGTGCGCACACTGACGGGACAAGAGCCCCTCAGTGTGCAAGAGTTCGTCAGGAAAAATGCGGCGACCTTCACTCCATCGGCAAAAGCAGCCTGAGTGTCTTCGGATGCTCGCATTCGTCGCTCTGCCTAGGACGGAAGATCCACCTTCTCGAGGCGAAAGTAGTATGATCCAATCCACCTGAGGGCGCGTATTAAATCGCTTCACCAGCGACGTATAGTCAACGAATAGGTCATTCTTTCTAAAGGAATACCGCGTTCTGCGACACCGCAAACACACGCCAAAGACACTTCAATCACACTGCAATGTTCTCCCAGAGAGTACCTGTCTTTTGCACTGCCTGCCCGTGAGTCAGGACAGAACTGAGCGTCAGTGACACAGGGGACCCGTTCCTCCGCACTGGTAGCGACAATGTTAGCTGAAGAAAATCCTTGAGTAGACCAAAGTGAACCGCGCGCCTGCACCCCGACAGCTTGTCAGCAACGAACCACAGGAGATCGTAGTTCGGCATCAGGTACAGAAAATGCGTGATTGACGTTTCCTGTTCAATCCGCTGGCGGACACTCAAGTATTGGCGCGCCGCCTTGGGTGTGCGCTCATACTCCAGCGCGAACCTGCAATCTTGTTCGGCAAGACGGACCACCACAACCGCGTCGTAATACTTCCAATAACCGGCGGTGGTCAGGTCATTTCGTGACCGGATCTCCGTCTCGGGCATCCAGTAAAGCAGCGTGCCGGTGCGTTTCAGTGCCAAATGGATCTCGTTCAATTCCAGGGAGTGGTGAAGACCGCTTGGTACGTTGCCGAGCTTGAGATGCCCGACTGAACCAGCGTGGTATTCCCCTTTCCCGGCGAGTTCCGACGCTCCCGTCTCCGATACTGAGTACACAATTTCGCGGTTGATGAACGGCAGTTCGTGCCGGGTGAGCAGGCCATGCTCGACTAGCCGGAGAACGCGATTGCTGAAAGCGTTGCGCGATGATGCGCAATAGTCCAGTCTCATGAACTCGAACAGCTGGCTGTGCGTGATGAAACCCGAATGCAGCACTTGGCGCAGAAGCGGGTAATCTCGTGTAGCACTGAGCGCGATTGACCCCTTCCAATAACGCACGGCGTGACCCCGTTATTCACCGCAGCAGAGGACAAGCCGCCCCATCCACGGCCGCTGTCCCGAAGGTTCGAGCACAAACCGGCCCAGCTCGCCCTTTATCCAGCTGTGCGCCGGCATCAGCAACATGGCTTCCTGCTGTTGGGCACATTCGCTGAAGGAAAGAAGCCATGTGTCGGCGGATCGCCAGTCCGCGGTTCCCACGGCCAGTGTTCCGGTCAGCTCCGGCCGCACAACCACGAAGAACCGATCCGGACGCTCGCCGACCGTCATCATCCGCTTGAACAGCAGTTTGTTGTAACCCATCCAAACGGACGGTTCCGCACATTCGAACACACGGTTGATCATCCTCGAAGGATAGTTTGGATTGAAACCGCCAACCGAATCGAATCGTGCGTACCCGCAAATCCGAGGCCTCTGTCGTACCTGTCCTTCTACGACAACACCAGTGGTGTTGTAATAGGCGGCCCGGGCGAAGCGGTGCGGATCATCCGCGTTCTTCCCGAAGCGGTGACGCCAAACCCGGCCAAAACCTGTGACCGCTACCAGCATGTTTCTATGCGCCCTTCAGTCTTCGGTTGTTGTGCCGCTCTGCGTACAACTGCTCTTGGAGGTTGTTGATATGGGTGACCAACTTGGGATCTGTCGCGCGGAGTTCGGCTGGTTGGGCAGTGGCACCGGTAGCGCCAGACTTGGTCGCCAAAGCCTCCAGGCGAACGGACATGTCAGTTAATATCTCTGACTTCTTCTGCAGCTCTTCCCGTGCAACATCTCGCTCTCTTGTCGCCGTATCCCGCTCGCCCGCGACTCGCAGCAACTCGCCTCTTAACTGTTCGATCTCTGTGTCCGCCCCTGACTGGGTCTCACCATGTTCCGCTGCCTCGATCGCACGATTGCAGCGCTCTATGTGACTGTTGTATCTCTCGATTGCTTCCTTGGCGACCTCTCGCGAGTAAGCGTCTTGGTTGTAGATGTCTGCCATCATCTCGGCTGTGATCCACATTTCTCGCCGGTGGTCGATCAACATCTTTGCGCACACCATTGTCATCAGCAGCAACGCAATCGTCGCACTCAAGCTGTACCAGAAGTACGGATTGTTGAGCTGGCCGTCGCGGAATGACTGGCGCCGATGCTCGAACCACCTTCCGTAGTCAACGTCGTTGGGGTTGAATTGCTTCAACATGAACTCGTACCAAGTCCCTCGCCGCTGGTATAAGGGGTGTTCTGACTTGGGTGCGGCCTGTACCTGTGTTTTTGGACGCGACGGTGCTTGTGATTGCGCCGTCTGTTGCGGCATCGCCATGCTGACAACCGTCAGCCAAACCAACAAAGCGCATACCGCTGCCAGCCTGCCGTTCACGACCAACCTCCAGAGCCGCGGCGACCGGAACGCCCGACAGCGGCGAATTCAGGCATCTTGAATCTCAAGTTTGCCCCACGCGATTCGTCGCGCGACTGTCGCAGTGCGGGATAGATCCCCGGCTCAAATCTGGGGATCGTGACATCCTCTGGCGCCCGCACGTGCAGCAAGCTGTGCAGGGTCCCCTGTGTATGGTCGGTCATGAGTATTTCCATTTGTGCCGTGGGCAGATTCTTGATGTGCTCATCCACGGCACGCGTCTCCTTGTCCTCACTTTCGACTGCGCGGTCGGTGTTCTCGTATTTCTCGTAGCCGAACAGTCTCGACCGTTGCACCGACACGCTACGGCGTGTGACTTTGTGCTCCGCCGAGGCGCGCAGGAAATAGCGCGCGGTCTCTTCATCCCGGGTTCGCAAAGTCATGGCGGTGTTGGGTGCAGAGGTGACATCTTCCTTGAAACCTCTTTCCACTTGCATGAGCTGGGGCAAGCTTTGCATGGAAAACAGGAAAGCGGTGTTCGTTCCACGCGCGGTCTGCAGGATCTGCGCGAAATTGCGATACCCAAACGGCGCAAACTCATCTAGCACGACGCTGAACATTGGGCGGTTCGCACGGTGCCTCTGTTCCTCGCTTTCATAGCGCTTCCCGACAATCAGCTGCAGATTTTGCAGAAGCATCTTTCCCAGCGCTCGCATGGGCTCGGGGTTCTTGTTGATGTTTAGAGTGACAAAGAGGATGAGTTCCTGGTCGATCACGTCGTCGAGCGACAGCAACTGTTCGTAGGGACCAGTCAGAATGCTTAACTGGTCATCCAGGAAGGTCATGCACTCATTGACGAGTCCCTGGATCTTCGGCACACGCTCCCGATCTGCCAGTGACGTGCACAGACTCCTGACGGACATCTCGAAATTGAGGCGGCGCTGCGTAGGAAGCGACGAGTCCAATTCAATGCGCTTGCGTGCCTTCTCGATCTGCTCCTTCATGACACGCTCGTCCAGCGCCATTACCAACACATCGTAGAAGTTGAACTTCAAACCGGTGTAGAAGAGCACACGCACGATGTCGGTCAGGTAGTTCAATTGGTGCTTGGCGAAAAACTCCTTACGCAAGTTGAATGATCCAAAGATCATGCTGACAATCGGCATGTACTCATCATCGGCGCACTGAAACGGGTTGTAGCGAACGGAGATGTCTGCTCGCGCCGGGTTGAGCACCCTCAGTTTGTGGAGTCGCCCAGCCCGATGCACGTGTGGCAGCAAATCATGGAAAAACTCGAGGTCCCCTTTGCCATCGAAGATGACCATCGGTAGTCGATGCGGCTGGTCTGGGGGACCGACAACCCGCGCGAGATCCTGCGAAATGATATTTCGCAACAATGTCGTTTTACCGGTGCCGGTCATGCCCAGCACGATCCCTTGCATGACGCGCACGCGGTCGGGCCAGTACCAGGGTTGACCGTGAATGTCATAACCGAGAACCACCGCATTCTGTTCCCAGGCCGCTTTAGTGATTCGTTCGTCCCGCTTCCGGGGCACAACCAAGGGAGGATGGGGCCATTCTCGCTCCCGTCGCGCGCGCCGCGTGACCAACAGAATGGTCGTTCCCACAACGGCAAGGGCAGCAATAATAAAGTAGGTGGCCAGCTCTGCTAGTTGGCGGTCGGTGAGGTGGTACCGCTCGCGCGCGACGTACCAGGAAAACCAGCATCCTGCCATGAGAACCAGGGCTACTACGATCTCCATGCTCTCCAGCACCGGCGGATGATGGTGACGATCAGAATAGGACTCGCGCATCATGACGTCGCCACGATGCCTTCGAGGCAGAAGACAAGTCCGTGGGTCGCAACGAGGGCCATTACCCAGCGCCACAAGGCCAGGAGAGCTCGGAAGAGAAGAGTGAGAGTTTCAAGTCTACGCAGCATGCCTTTCACCTGATGCTTCAGTTCCAAACGTTGAAGTAGACAAAACCTCCGAGTGCCGCCACCGAGATAATGCAGAGAAGTACGAACCACCTTTGTGGCCTCCTGACCAACCCGGGTTCGAAAGGATTCGCTGGCTCCAGCAACCGATCCGCCACAGCCTTGCCTAGCCCGAGGTCAGATCGGCTCCGCAGATTGTGGCGCAACGTCGTCAACACCTCCTTGGCTGTTACCGGGGTTGCCATCAGCGCACCAAAACGGCTGTGACCGGCCCCCTGTCGTCGTTGGAAAACTGAAAACGCAATACTGTCGGTTCCGTGGTCGACGGTAGTCTCACAGAAATCACGCCGACAGCTTCATGGCCGGGCTCAATGTGCGAAGACTGCACGCTGCTTTCGAGCACAGGAACTGGGATCTCTCCCTGGTTCGTCAGGTGCGCTATTTCTTGATACCCCAACTGTGAGTTGGCAAGGCTGTACAAGGATCGCGGGTAACGCGCTCCGGTCAACGCATACACCTGCGGCGTGTGGGCGTAATACGCATGATCGCCCTGGTTCCGTATCGCGTACCGGACCAAAACGCGGCCGTCCCCCTCATAAAGGTCGCTAATGACAACTTCGACCCGTTTCTTGCTGGGCTTGGCTGACTCCATTCTGACGGGCTTTCCAGCCAACAGCACTTCCGTTGGTGAGGGTTGCGGCGGCGAAATGCTTGTAGGTTTTGGCCGGGTGACCTGGACGGGCGTCTGATCAACCGCAAAGTCCATTGTGATCACGGCGCCGGCGGGCTCCAGTTCATAGTTGAGCCGCTGGGATGCCGTCCAGATAAACAAGTTCGTGGAGGCGTCGGGCTCCGTTGGCTCGACAAACACTCTGTTTTCGCGCCACTCGACTTTGAAAGCTTGGCTGCCCGTCGCTACTTGAATCACAGGTTCGCGGAGCTCGATCACAGTCAGATGATTGAGGGCGGTTTTGAGGTGGAGGATTTGGTTGTGGTCGCTCGTCGCAGTCTCGATCTTTTGTGCCAGAGCCGGCATCGTTGCCGTGATCAAGACCGCAATAATAAGAATGGTCCAGAGCCGCTTCATAATGTTGTTCCTCCGAACGACGTCTCGTTTGCCCTTCTCGTGCCCAATCACAATTGGGTTGGGGCCCAGGAGGTTCGAGGTGAGCCTCCCGGGCTGTTGTTTTAGTTAGGCGCTCCCGGCAGCCCGACTTTTTCCTTCGGGACTTCCGGGCGCCGCTGGGTTCCGGGAAATGCGACTATCCCGTTCCGTGCCTCGCTCCTTCCGAACTGGATGGGGAACGGATGAACTCGCTCGATCACGTTAGGCGAGCCCTGCGCGTCCCGATCGCGAAATACCTCACCCTTCTTGGTCACTTGGGCCAGGAAGATCAGGCGTTCGTGTATTTGACCTTCACCGTTGGTGAAGTGGCTGACTAGGAAGATTCTTCCTTCCCGATCGATTTCCACTTCGCCGTCGCAGAGACTCGGTATCTCCACGCTGACGGGACGACCCCCAGTTCGTTCGGCTATTTGGTCTACGACTTCCTGCGGGAACGCGTAGAAAACGATGGACCCTGTTCCGGGCACAAAGTCAATTTCTTGGCTTGGCCGCCTGTCTCGACAGACAATCGCGTGCAAGGCAGACAGATAGGCCAATCGCGTTCCATTCTTGCTCTGAGCCCAGATCCGTACTTGGTCAATCAAGGCTCTAAGCTCTTCGCGCGAGCGCTGTTCATATACCGAGAACGCTGCGGAAGCCTGGTTGCGCCGGAACATCACTTCCTTCCGAGCCTCGGCGTCATTCTTCTTCGCGTCGACCTCGGCATTCGCTTTCTCCAACTGCTCCCAGAGTTCCCGCCGCCGGCTCAAGGCTTGAGTCACGACGTTCGCGTAATACTTGTTGACTACGGAGCACTCCGCAAAGATTTCTGGGGTGAAGGTTGCACCTCCAATTAGTCCCCGGAAGTCGCTGAGAGGCGCTACCGCAGTGTCTGAGAAATACCGGCCAAGCTCTTTGCGCAGAAAGTTGTACAACTTTCCGATCTTGTCGCGTTCTGTGACGGGCAGATGCTCATCCATGTCCGCGATTTGCTGTTTCTGTTTGAGCTTGAGCCAGGGTGCTTTGCCGACTTCATTTCGGATGTTGCGAATGATTTCCTGGTCGGGCTGGGTGCCATGCTTCAGTTGGTCGAGCGCGTTCTGAAGCTGGTCCACCAGTTGCCGGGCCAGGTCGTCCCTTCCGTTGGCCAGGCACGAAGTCTTCAGATCGGTAATGGATCCGATCTGGTTCCCGCGCGCCTGCATCGCAACTTGTGGGAGGTTCCACCAGGGACTCGGCGGTTTCGGAGCTTTGTTCTTCTGCGCCGCGTGTTGTTCCTGGTATTTGAACCGGTCTTGGACGAATCGCGGAAACTTGTCTCCCTCGACCACACATACTTGGTCGAAGTCGAAGTCGCCGCCGTTTCGTGCAGCTGCTTCTGAATGCAACGTCAAAGTGCCTTTCAGTTGCAGTTGCTGATCCATCACTGCGGCGACCTGTTCGTCTGACATATGGCAGCCGCGCTTCTGTAGGTCCCTGGCTAGCAGACCCGCGATTTCGTCAACCGAGAGATTCTCGAAGGGCAGCAGATCTTCCTTCATGCGGATTGGGTAGCGAACTACCAGACCGTGGCGGGATGGAACAGAAGCAATAGCCCGGTCTTTCGGAATCCAGTCCGACCCCCAGAACACCTGCCGGTCGTGCAGCACGAGGTAGCCATCGTCGGCCAGCGCGAAGCCAGGAAGACGAAAACCACCGCTGGTGCAAAGCCGGTATGCCCATCGAGCCAGCACCTTCTGCAGGTGATGGTTGACGAACGGATGCTTGAGCATGTAGCCGGTTCCGTCGGCGACGAGCGCACCGTCAGCGACGGTATATTCGCTGCTGGTGTACTCGGGATCTGGTTCTTCGCCAACATCGAGCACACTCTGAGTTTCCTCCGTGCCGAGCAGCTCGAACAGATCCGTGAAGTTGTTTTCCTCCCATGCTTTCCGCAGCTTCTCGATCTGCCTGAGAGCGTACGGTTTGATCTCAAGCTCAATTGAGTCTTCTGGTGCGTGCTCCACCAGTGTGTAACTCGATTGGAATTCGAGATCGCGGGAAACATCACGAATGCCGACCAACACGTGGCCCCGGAAAGCGTGAGCCAGACGATCTCCCAACATCGATCTGATCGTCCGTATTACCCCTCCCTGGTACTTGGGCTTGACGGAAGATTTCGGCAGGATGATGTCGGCCTCGAGTTTCTCAGCCAACTCATCTGCCATGACTTTGAAGGAGCCTTTCGCCTGCGTTTTGTCGAACGACAAGCGGAACTGGTAAAAGCGATGACCCCGCAGAACCTTGCGTGCGATCTTCGATTGCGCTTGCTCTGCGAGCGCCGCTTCGTCTTCTTGGGCTAGCGGGAGATCCTTGTTTTCATTTTGACTTTGTTGTTTCCATTTCATGAGAAGCTTCTGGGTCTCGTGAGCTAAAAGGTCGTCCCGGTGCTTTGCCTGGAGTCTCTTGAACAAGGACTGCGAGACCCATCCCCGGCAGTCGTTGGTGCCAAGTTGATGGTCCTCCACGACCAGCAATCGGCAGTCCGGCACCTCGATCATTACTCTGGACGAGGACACCAGAATCCCGAAGTAGGTCATGGCCGCCTGCGGCGAGAAACGAAACCTCTCCGCCAGTCGCTTCTCGTACTTGGTTTCGACGGCGTAGAACTTTCCTTTTTTCGCACTGCCGCTGGCTCCGACCAGGCTGTAACGAATCCCATCGAACTCGACTTTGGTCAATGCTTGTTCCACAATCGCTTGCTCGCAAGCGTCCAAGGGCTCCGTTGGCACGTCAATCGTAGCCACGCGGATTCCTGGATAGAACCCCTGCAGCAGTGTGTTCGTGAGCTGTTCTTCGCGGCCGAGTTTCATGGTTTTCTTTGACAAGTGACCATCGCGATCAATTTCGAGCGCGAAAACTGGTGTTGGGCCGTAATCCATAACGTTTGGCATGTGTGATCTCCTTGATCTGTCGGGCAACGGCAGAGAAGGAGGCTGCTCGTGCCAGTCTCTTCGCTGCCCATTGCCGAAAACGAAAAAAGATTTCGGCCAAGCAGCGAAAGCGCCAGGCCTGCACGAGTTGTTTTTTGGTTAAGCCATATTCCTCGTCACGGGTTGTGAGGTCCTCATTGCTTTTGGTCCCCAGTCATTTCTGAAAGCTCGCTTCAGCTCGGCACAAAAGCCCCGAAGCCTCTGCAATTTGAACCAGCACCACTCTCCCCATGCCCATAGCCCGCAGAGCAGACCGGCCATCAGGAGAGCAACTACCGCTCCTAGCAAAACGTCCACGCTATTGAGAGGAGCGTATTGGAGGGACGTACGAGCCTTATCGAAGAGTTGGTACCCAACAATCAGCCCGACGACCCTGATCACGGCAAAGAGCCACGGTGTGAAGTGTGTCAAGAACCGTTGCTTCACCATTTCTCTGCCTCCTTTTCTGTCTGGAACCAGAACAGATAGGAGGACGCTTGCGCGGCTCTCTTCGCTGTCCTGGTCGAAAACGTTAAGGTTCCCGGCCAAGTTCGCGAAAGAACCGGACCAGCACTCATCCACAATCAGCTTGTGGATCGCTCACTACAGACCAACGTCTGTGATGAAAGCTGCGTGCCATAAAACTCGAACTGCCCAGGTTTCTCACGCCGTTCCTTTCCTCGTGATCGCCTCTCGCTTCAGTTCCGGATTTTTTCCACCAAAATCCGGTACCGGACGCCACTCTTGAACGCTGTAATACGTCACACCCAACTTGAGCGCCTCGACCTTGGCCTCGCCCTCGTTCGGCAACTCCCGGCCCAATTCTGGAGAGCTTCCGTTCGCGCCTGGCTTGGACAAAAAGAAACGGGCTCCTAGCACGCTTTCCTCTTCCGCGGCGGGGCGGACCCGTCGAGTCCCCCTGCCCGTCGAGCGGCTTGTCAGCTGGCTTGCTCTCTCATCGGCCGGAGCCGCAATCATGGTCGACATCGTGATCATCTCCCTCCATCGCAGCTCCAGGCTCATGGGCTGCCATCGGTTATTACGCCAGATTGCCCCTGGCTGGCCGCACACTCGCTCGATCCAATGTCGAGCAAGAACACACGACGTTTACTTGTCCAGCTCACTCTGTTGCAGCAGGCCATTGTCCCGTTCACCTACCATTTGTTGCTCGGAATATTCAGCTACCAGCAGGCCGCTCGGATTGAATTCTGTGCGGCGTTCCTCCACCAAGCGCATGTTGTACCGGCCGACGATACGGTCCGTCACCTCTGTCCCATTCTTGATTTTGTGGACTTCCTTCACGCCGAACACAACGTAGGTCCACGGCGCGTCTTTGGCGCGTTCGATGGATCGAATTCGGAAGTCGGAAATGATTTGATCCTCTTTGATTTTTCCAAGCGTGTCGTCGTCTCGCAGCTTGTCCATGGTTAGCCGGCGCAGGTTGCTGGTCATCATGTTGAGGGATTCGGCAAGATTTCGCGTAACGAAGTCGGGTGTGTACGACAAATAATGCACAAGGAATCGGCGCACTGCGGCTTTTCCTTCAAGATCCGTGGGCGCTGCTGAATTCGATGCGGAATCGCCGATGGCCCCTTCTGCCGAGAGCATCATGGCAAGCTTCGACGTTGGATCTGCACCGCTTCTCGCACCCACGACCGTAGCCTCTCCATTCTTGTCGACTCGGATGACAGTAGGAGGCTGGATACGAACGTAGATCGCAAATCCAAGTGACCCGCACGCGATTGCGCCAAACAGAATCGCAAGAAACATGGCGCGGTTGGCATAAGCACGAAGCATGCCGTCATGTTCGTAGTACTTCGTGTATGACGAGATCTCAGGAACGTTTCTCAATTCTGTTTTTGTTTTCATTGGAACCTACGCCATCTCTACGTCCTGTACCATCCGCCTCTCGCTGTTGCCTCACGCAACCATCAGCCAGCAAAGACGGCCCCGGCTCCCCGCACTTGACCCGCGGAGCCCGCGCTACCAGGTGTCACGCTTGAGCTTGGGGGCGTCGGTGGTTTTGATTCAGCTAGTAAACCGCCACCCGCGCCGCCTCCTCTTGAAGCGGCGGACCCACCTTGCCCACCGCCGGCACTTGGGACGGAGTCAGACATGGCATTGGGAGCACCACCGGCTGCGTGTGATGTACTGCCGGAATTGAGGAACGTTTTAGCTGCCGCATGTGCATAAAGCCCGGCACCGGAGATGATTGCGGACACTGTGCTTCCAACCTCCCCGCGCACCAGTCGACTCGCGATGAACGGTATTAGTGCAATTGCGATCGAAAACAAAACGCTCACTGCTCCTAGAAGCACCATTTGACTAGAGCCAACGAACGCGTTAAGTACGCCATTCCCTCCCAGCACGGCGTTGACGCTGTTCAGCTGGAGCGCAGTCATGAGCACCTGCAGAATCGCGTAAAGCAGACCCCAACTTTGGAAGATCATCAAATTGACGAAGTAAGTCCGAGACAGCTGCCCCATTGCCTTACTCGGCCATAAAGCCAGCACAAACGGTCCTACGAGGTAGAGGATTGATCCGTACATGGCATAGGCGAGCGTGAACAAGGTGTAGCTGACTGGCAGAATAACCAGCCCTGCCAGGATCAAGAGCACGTCCAGAAGTCCGGAGATGGCCCCTGTCACGAGTGTCCAGAAGCTCGACAGACCTTGCTGCCCGACGTAGGCACTCACGGAATTCAGCCAATTCTGGACTACGTCTCCAATGCCATTGGTGTTATAGATGAAGTCCGCAACGCCGTTAAACATTCCGTTCACGGAGCGAAATGCCTGCTGGTAGTTGAGAAAGACCAGGCCGAGCACCAGGTATTTGACCCCTGCTACTCCGAGAGCCCGTACATCGCCGCCATTGCTATACGCTTCATAGACTGCATATAGCAAACTGAGGATCAGGATGACGCCTGCGAGCCGCAACACGGGCCCGGTGACATTCTGGTCGATGCCATTGAGCGCCGTCTGGAGCACCTGCTCGAAGTAGAAACTTGGCATAAAATCTCTCCCACATCCTCAGTTGTGTTGCAGCAGGTTCATGAGTTGCTGCCGAAGGTTGGTTGTATTCGTCGCCCCCATTTTTATGTCGGCGCTTGAATTCGCGAGATCGATCGCCCGCAACCGCATCAGGTCGGCCGTTGCCGCTTGTGTGTAGGCATTGGCCCGTACTAGCCACGCATCCGCTTGTGCCTCAATAATCGGCGCACTGCCTGGGGCCGCGGTCTGGATGCTTTGGTTAATTTGACCGGCTGCCTGAAGCTCTAGATCTGACAACGCATCGATCTGAATCGCCCTTTTCATCGCATCTTGGGCCGCTGCGTCTGTCATATCAACGAGGTCCCTGACTTGTGGTGACGCATCCGTCGTCGGGGGGACTGGCCCATATAACGCGGTGTAACTTGCCGACGTTTGCCCGATCATGCTCGGGTTCCCGGAAAGAAGATTTATCTCAAGTTGTTGAGGATTTGGTTGCGTTGCGCTGTTCACCGGGATGTGCGTCAGAGCCTGAATTCGCGTGAAAATGCCTTGTTGGGCTCCTACCAAACCCTGCGCTTGGGTAATTGCGCTAGTCGGCCAGACCACCGTTTGCTCGAAGCGCAGCATGCCCTGATCCACGCCGAGAATCGCGCTCAGGGAATGAGCAATGCTTTGCAGTGAATTGGCAATGCTCGATAGACCCGCTACGAGAATCGCACAACAGGGACCGTCGGCTTGCCCACTGGCTGGCCATGGGGCAGTTAGAACCAGAACGCTGATGAGCAGGGTGAAACGGAGCCTGCGGCTCCACATCCAAGACTTAATTTGCTTGAGAGCTTCCGCAACGTTGGTCATAAGACTGTCCTTTCTGGCAATCAGTTGTGTTTCGTGAGGTTCATGATGGTGCCGCGCAGTTGTGTAGTGAACATCGCCCCCCGCTTCCGTAGTCCGTTCTGGTGCGCGATGCGCGCGGCTTCTTGCCGCAGTTCCGCCGCCAACATCTTTTGCGTCAGCGCCTGGCTTCGAATACTTGACGTCGTCGCTGTCGCCGTTAGGAACGGTGTAGATCCTGCAGCTGCCTGACTGGCCGCACTCTCAATCGAGTTCGCCGCTTGCAGTTCCAGATCGGTCGCGCTATCCGACGCTTTAAGCGTCTTCAAACTGTCCAGCGTCAGAGCATCGTCAAAATCGGCCATGTCTCGATCGGCTTGACTGGCGTCGGTTGGCGTTGGAATCGTTCGATAGGTGCTGTTGAAAGACTGCGTCAAACCGCCAAAATTGTTCACCTGGTGATCTCGTAACAAGGTTTCCATCGACTGCGGCGCCGGCAATGTGGCGCTCCGCAAGTTGCTGCCGAGAATCCGCGACATCAGGTTGCCGTATTGACCCATCATTTGGAGGACCTGTGCGTTGGCTTGGCTGATTGACTGCACCGGCCAAACAGTAGTTTGGTAGAAAGTGCTATTCGCACTGCGAGTGCCGTGGATACTGTTCACTACGGGTAGAATTAGCGTGTTGAGGACCTTCAACACTGCTTGAATCGCTTGGACGATCCCGCCCTGCGCCTGTGCTTGCGGCGGAGTCACCACCAACGCAACAACAATGACCCCGGCCAACGTGACGGCTAACACCCGGCGGCGACCGTGCACGGTCAGCATCAACCACGCGAATACTGAAAAGAAAACCGTGTATAGGAAATAGTGCATTTCGGTGCCTCCTGATCTCCAACTCAAGCTGGGTTAACTCTTCTGTTGCACGCTCGTCATTCCTTCAGGTCCATCACGCTTGCTTCGGCTACTTGCCTTTCCCTCGGTTCGCCATCTGTCGCCGCTACTGCGCCCGACAATTCCTCTGGCAGGGGGGTCACGTCCGCAAGTCCTTGTGGAAACTTCTTGGCGAGATCTTGATAGCATTCGAGCAATGTGCGTCCGCCGGATTTGTTTAGAAACCAGGCACGATAGCTTCTTTCGCGTGGGAACGTTGTGCAGATCCAATAGGAGAGCGGCGTCGGCACGATGCGTATCGTCTGCGTGGTCTCCGCCTTTTCCCCGATGACTAGCAGCACGTCGGCACTCCGGCCTTTGCGGGGCGCTCCGAACTCCTTGACCTGGCCCACTGCCACTGGATTCAGGGAGAGGTGATTCACGAGCGCGCTAACGTCGCCTGGCTGTTGACCGACGATTTTCGTGCTTGTGTTCTTGAGAATGCCCGGTCCGTGCGAGCGAGGCTGGGACTCGGTCCCAACAAAATCTTCAACGGTCTGGCTGATGCCCCATACACTTGAGTATCTTTTGCGAGAAGTCCGGAACAGTTGTGCGACTTCAGGAGCCAAGGTCGGCGAGTCAAGCAGAGACCACATTTCATCGAGCACAGTGACGCTCGGTTGTCCAGTTTTTCCGCTTGCTCGTGCCGCCATCGCGTTGGCGATCAGCATGCTCATCGCCGCTTCGAGCCTCGGATCAGTACTGAGACCTTCGACGTTGAAGAAGAGCCAATCGCTATCCAGCCGCATCGTGGTGGGTCTGTCGAAGAGGTTCGCGTAGATGCCACTCTCTCCGGTCCACGAACGCAACTTGATCGCCGCCAAACGCGCTTCGTCCATGATGCGCTGCATCTTCTCGCCGTCTCGCCAATTGGCCAGTTCCTCGCGCAGGTCATTGAAAGTTGGGACCGGGCTCGAATAACGAATTGCGCACCGCTTGTACACTCTGGGAATCGCATCGGTTAGGACATTGTCCAGCAGCGCTGTGTCCGCTCCCGGGCTCTCACCGATCATGTGCCGTGTGAGGTTCTTCAAAAAGGCGGTCTTTTCGTTGCTTGGTACGGTTTCTCCTATGGGCAGATCCCAGGGGTTCAGCGTCTCCTTGCCATCGAGGTCGACGTTGATGACGCGTCCCCCTATCAACTCGACTAACGGCTTGTACGAATCTCCCCTCTCCAGAATCGATATCAGTGGCTTGGCGCGAGCCATCATCAGGAGGAATCCCTGAGTCATGAAAGTCTTTCCGCCCCCGCTTTTGGCCATGATGAGCAGGTTGCCGTCGCCCAAACCCGAATCGAAGGGTGAAAACGGTATGAGCTGACGGTAAGGCGTTTCGAACAACATCAACGTAGAGTTTGGCGTACCGCTCCATGGTGTTTCGACTGGCAGAAGATCCGCCGCGTGCAAGGTAAGCACCTCTGCCTCACGCTTGTTCGCTTCACCCTGTCCTGGCAGACTGGAAAAGAAGAACCGCTTTTGGGCGAGCGTCTCCGGAATGCCGCGAGCGCCGTTCATCCGAGTGATGGCGTGCAGGACCCTCTGCCGACGATCAGCTAGAATGCGTTCCGCCTGTTCCGCCTCCATCCGGTTGTGCGCCGGGCGCGAAGTCCGCAATGCGATGGACAGGCTCATCTGGCAGGATTTCAGAGAGCTTGAAATCAGGTCTTGCAGAACTTTGATCAATTGATGCTCTGCGACCTGAGCATCGACATTGAGCCGGAACCCTCCGTGAATGTCTTTCTGCGCGGCTGACATTTTTCGCAGCCGACTCTTGTATTGCTTGACCGACTTTGCTTGGTCCGGAAGGACGACCTCCGCGTTGATCACAATGGGAAAGTCCATGACGACGAGTTCCCGCAGTACGCCCGGAAAGGTGGCATCCGGCATGTCCTTCAAACTTATGAAGGAATACAGTAAGCCGCCGATCTTTATGTGCTCATCGCGTTCGTCTTCGATGTTTGCGTTCGCAATTTGGCTCCGGGCACTCTGGTAAACCATCGACGTTTCTGGACGCCGATAAGGAGCTCGATCGTTTCCGAGAGGATGGAGCGCTCTCTTGATTTCAAGGAAAAGATCGTCACCCGACATTCGTGAGAATTTCATGCCGGTAGATTGAAGCGTCGCTTCCACGCCTGACATCATGCTGTGAAACTCGGCGACCAAATCGTCGTGCTCGCGACGGCTGCGCTCGATGCACTTAGTCGCGGACATGCTGGAACTGCTACCGCGCATCTTCTTCTTCCACTCAAGCTCGGGAGACTGGTGATGGATCCTTGGGTCCCAAATGAAGTACAAGTGCAGGAAATGGCGCAGGTAGAAACCCGCAGCATCCTTTTTTAGCCAAAGATCCAATTGTTCCCGGTCCAGGGCTTGCAAAACGGGGTTTGGGTTTCGCTGCTCGCGGTTGTACCTTGCAATCAGATCCCAGGCGCCTTCCGAGATTTCAAAACGGGCCTGCATCCGCATCGAACGTTCTGGCAGAGACCGGACCAAGGCTTCGAGCGATACCTTTGTGCGGTTGCGTTCCGCGTCGCTCGCGTAGTACGAGTTGATCCCGCTTACACTGTACCCAGCCACAAAGGAACCGTTCAGTTGGATGAGCAGGTCGTCGGTGATGTCCCGCACCTTCAACTGCTCACACAACGGCGGTTGCCCCAATTGCCTGTTGTGCTCTTGAACCGTTAGCGGCATCTTCGTTGCCTCAGTCCTTGATGTATTCCCGCGTCAGCTCGCGGTCGCGTTCCAGCCCCGAGTAAATGTGCGGCTTGGCGTGGAACATCACCCAATCCAAAAGGTATCCACGCTGTTTTCCATACTTGAACAGCATCAGGGCCGGCACGCTTATGATCGGAACGACGTACTGCAGCACCATATTCATTGGCAGTCCAAACATCTCCCGATTCAAGAATCTGCCGAAAATGTTCATCACGACTGCCACAGCGAGGATCACAAACAAGTCCTCTGCCTCCAGCCCCGCAAACGTCACCCGCGTCCGAAGATTTCGATAGACTGGCGTTACGTCTAGAGCCATTGGTTCCTTCTCCCGCTACCTCACTCCGGCTGTACCGTGGATCACGAAAAACTCGGCTAGGCGAAGAAACCCTGACACCATAAGGCAGAGTCCCGCCGCGAGGAAGTGGCGCATCCAACTGCTTGTCGGATGGATGTACGAGAACATGCCAATTCGGAGGGCCCCTAAACCTACCTGGGCCGCTGCGTACACGGGGAGGATTACATTCCCGACCCAGTTGATGAGCGTGATCAAGGCAACCCAGTACACGTCGGCGTTATTCCACGCCCTCTGTGATGCAAACGTTTCGAGCGCCCGCGTCAGCCCTGACACCATCAAACACGCCAAGGCTCCATACATGCTGTGTGAAAACTCCTGTCCTTTCGAGAACTGAACGATTGCCACGATGATGAAAACCGCCGCGATCGTTGGCATGATCACGTTTCCGAGCCAGTTCGCGAGATGCAACATACCGTTGTCGAACGACATTTGAGAGAAGTTCATCGCGTTTCCTAAGACATCATTGACAGGACAAGCTTCCAGATTCCCGATACACACAGCAGCGCGAGTGCTACCGCAATCAAGCGCATGAATGGTTTTCGCGTGGCGAAATTCAGAATGGCTCCGACTAGCGCCAACACCGCTGCAATGGGCATGATCGTGCCAGCCAAGTGATTCCAAAGACTGTCAAGCACGTCTGCTGTGGCGTACTGCGTTTGCGTGTTGTAGTTTTGGATTAAGTTGAAAGTCGCTTGGGTACCGAGCAAAAATATGGCGGCAATAATTGACGGGAGCGGATGCTCGCCGGATGCGGTGTCCAGAATCGCTCGCAATACAAAGAATGCGGCAAGCGTTGGCACGATTCGCCCTACGACAAAGTTGGTCACGAAAGACGCCACGTCCGAGCGAATGCTGGCTAACCAGGGTGTGCTGATCCCGCCTCCCGGTAGTGAGACATTAATTCCGAAAGAAGAGAACCAGGTCAGGAGTGGCTGCAACGTAAGAAACACAACCGCCCAGAACATCCATTTTGTGAATCGGCCCCCGACTGCAAACGTAGTCCCGCCCTCCTGTCGCAGGTTGACGCCCGCCAGCACCAGCGACACCAAGGCCGCGGACGGGGCCAGTAAGAGCAACAGCGAAATCACGTCGTTCAGCAGTTGCGGGGTTGGCATATGATCCGGTCGCTGATCGCAAGTCCTAGTGTTGAAGTTGGCAGGCAGCGTTGCTGACTTTGGAATGTTTGGCAGGCTGCCTGCACCGTTATGCTATTCATCGTCGGGAGTATCTAAGCGACCCCCGATGTCCCATTCGTAATCCAGAACTCGATAAGACGTGTGACACCTGAGACTGCCAGCAGAGCTGCGGCCGCGAACAACCATCGGCCAAACCCTCGTCCCGTAAGCCAGGACACCACAGCTCCCAGAACCGCCCCGCCGGCGCCGACTGGTGCGATCACATTTCCTACCCAGTTAATGAAGTTCAGAAACGCACCTTCTGGTTGCGCGCCCGTCTGTCCTTGCACTGCTACGTTTGAGGCCGGAGCAGAACCGAGATTCTGCGCCCACACAAACTGCCCCATTGCAATGACCGCAAGGGCGAGCACCGCAAAGAGTGTCCTTCCTCTTGTATTGGCCTGGAATTTCATCGACCGTGTCCTCCTTTCTGCTCGTCGCTCCTCCCCCAGTCCGCTCAAATCTGTCGGAGGAGGAATCGACATGCGCGGAAAGTAGAGCTAAAGAAATCTTCTGTCAAACGGGAGCGAACGGAATTCAGAGAGAGACAACGAAGTGTCAAAAGGGCGCGAGCAAAAGGGGGAGGGAACGGGGTGTCTAAATCAAATGCTCAGGAAGAAATTCATGTAATGGCGTTTCAATGCTAACGCCCGGGGCATAGGCCGCTCATGCCGCGTTTGCCCTATTTGATCCGGGGTAGTGCGATGTGCGCGCTTTGCGCTCGGGGATTGCGGTTTGTCGCTTTGAAAACCAAATCCATGCCAACGAGATTGGCCACGCGGCACTTACAAAGAGTAGGACCACTGTCAGGATTTTGTCGCCCGTTGGACCAGCGCCGATCCAAATTGGTTTCCAGGTAATCGCACTCCACACCCCGACCGTTACCAACGTGGAGATCGCCATTTTGCCGACTGTGCCGAAGAATGAGGGCTCTGTCCGCGTGGGTACCTTGGAAGTGTAGTTGGCAGGCTGGGGAGTCCAGTCCGCGGAAGCATGAGGGCCTCTAACCATCCCTAGTGTCAGTCGAAACAGTCCTCTGATCGCAGACACGCAGAACCTGAACCACAGGCCAAGGGTCTTACCGATAATCCCGGTGCCTATGCAGTCCCACTTCAACCAATCCAGCCAGTCCAACCAGGGCGGCATAAACCTAGCCATCCTTATGATGGCTTTACTCTAGCCCTTTTTCTTGCCGGATGCCAGATCCGTGCGACTACTCCGGGTAAACGCTTGGGAAGCCGACCTGGGGCTGCCGGATAAATCGGCTTAGACCCTAGTGGATCGTCATTTCGTCTGGTTCGACGTGAACTGTCAATAAGGAAATCCCCTCTTGACGCAGGACTTCTCGTTTTCGTGCGATGAAGCTTTCGTCGTATGGGGTATCGAGACTCGCCTGCAAACCCTTCAGACACTCTTCGAGTTTCGCAAGTTCCTGGTCGAGATCCGCCTGCCGATGGCAACCCCGTTCCCCATTTACGTAGCAGTTGCCATCGTCGTCCAGATTCAGATAGCTACGGCTGATTCCGTGTTTGTAGAGGTTGATGCCGTTCACCCGTCCCATAAACATGAAGCCTGCACACCTAGCCTTGCCTAGCACTTTCTCCAACGGTTTCCAGTTGGCTTCCACACGTCCTCCATCGGCATGTTCACTGTTGCATCGGTGTTTGCTGAGCACCCGGCTGGAGATACATTTCGTTGAGCTCGTTCTTCAGTTGCATCAGTTCTCGCAGTTCTTCGAGTGTAGGAACTTTGCCGTTAGCGAAGCTGGCATTGTTAATATCCGCCGGCCGCACTCCAGGCTTCCCGGTTTGCTGCTCTGAGCCGCTCTTTTCCAGCACGATGTAAAAGCGAGTATTCCCAGGTACGGTAACCACAATATTTTGGTTGGCCGCGAGCATGTTGATTTCATCCTGCCCAGCCATACCGACATTGTCCGCGATGCGCTCTCGTAGGAGTGCGTTCTCTGAAATTGCACCATTGAATCCTGTCGTCCCTTGGCCGCCGACTACGTACGCAGCGACTGTTCCGAGGCCGGTCATTGTGCGCACCAAGAAATTGGTGCCTCGCTTTCGTCCAGAGACATCGCCTTTTAACGGTCCGAACTTCAGGTCCATGGCCGTTGCATCAATCTTCTCGACCGCTCCGTCGGGCATTTCGACCCTATCGAACTGAAAGCCGACAAAGCCGGAGGGATTCACATGGGAGAGTTTTCCTAACACCCTAGCCCCCGCCGGCAACACCACCTCTCCATTGTGCTCATAGTTGTATTCAACGACAGCGATCACGGGTGCGGGCGCCGCCGAACTCACTGGGACCTCCAGGCGCGCTACCAATCGCGTACCGACTGGAAGAAGTTCCGCGAGTGTATTGTCTTCACTCGGTGGACTCTGAAGGACCGGCGTCGCACTTTGCGTAGAACGTACGAATACAATCGAGGGTTTCTTTAGGTCGGCATTTGACTCACCGACTGGAAGTGGGGGTGGGTTGGGCGTTGCTGGTCGCTCCGCGACCGCCGGATCGGAGAAATCCACATTCTTGAGCGCATACTCTCCCGAGTTTTTCACTCTGCCTGGCGCGGGTTTTTCGGCTGTTGCCGAGAATCGAGATGAGGTCCCGCCGACCTCCTCCGGCGTCACGGGTGAACCTGGGCCAACGTCCCCTGAGCGCACATCTGCATTGAGTATTGGCGTCACGGCCTTAGCCGCGCCGTTCTGTTCCTGTCCGGAAGTAAGCTTACGCCCGAGACTAGGTGCACCACGCGCGGATTCACCGGGCAGTGGAGAACGGCTTTTCGGGCTCGAAAATACGCCGAAGAAGATTAAGAGCAACGCAACGCCCGCACCGGCCACGACGAACAGTGACTTGCTCTTATCCAGGCCCAGTTCACGACGACTGGAGACGGGTTTCTGATTGCGTCGTGCCCTGTCTAGGAGTGCGCGGAGGCTCTGGAATGAACCAAGCGGTTCAGGTTCATCCTGTACCTGCTCCGAAATCGTTGTTTGCGCCTGGTCTTCACCAACACTCGAGGTTGTTTCGTGAGCATCGCTAGTTCTCGGTTCTTGCCGTTCCATGATCTCTCTCCTGCCGAAGCGCGCTAATTCCAAAACCGATTGGGGCCAAGGCCGGGCGATCGACCGCACCCGACTCGGCCATCTGCAAAAACAACGTCTCGTTTGACTGTTTGTATGGTGGACGCTCGAAAACC
>Ga0210410_10001599_pt1 | contig 21077 bp, 15 predicted proteins | sample IncBWC4MmetaG_FD_161058 | JGI IMG/M metagenome (GOLD analysis project Ga0210410, IMG submission 161058) | Forest soil microbial communities from Barre Woods Harvard Forest LTER site, Petersham, Massachusetts, United States - Inc-BW-C-4-M | ecosystem: Environmental > Terrestrial > Soil >... | reverse complement strand
TACCACGTCTGCGCCAACTGCGGTGAGCGCGACGGTGCTATTCTTCGCTGCCGGGACGATTGCCAGCGTCTTGGTGGGCATGTACGCGATAGATTTGACCGACCATAGATTGGTGGCGAACACAACGCTAGGTTCAGCCGCAAACACGACGGTCCTGAACTTCTCTAGCACTGGCACCGCGCCGAACAATATCGTACCCGGCATGTCGGTCAAATGCACGAACAATCCCGCCGTGGTGTTCCCCGGCTCGTCAGTCGCCAGCGTTACGGCGACCACGGTCACCATCAACTATAATCTCGTGGGAGCGGTCAACGCAGGAGATACATTCCAGTTTGACAACGCCAATCAAATCTTAACCAGCACGACGGTTACCGCTGTCAACAATGGTGCGGGCCAAGTCACGCTCAGCAACGGCGTGGTGGCGGCTGGCGTGCAGACTGGCGATACGATCCAGTTTCTTACAAGTCTGCCCGAGACGCGGGCTTATGTCTACACGTACATCAGCGACTTCTCGGAGGAAAGCCAACCTTCGCCTGCGACGGTCGCGTCTGGTGACGGCACTGGGACATGGATCGTGGTTATCCCGGCTCCCCCGGCTGGTTACAACACCAACGCTCCATTCAATCCGGGTCATTATCGATTGTATCGCACGGTCACGGACTCGTCAGGGAACGCGACCTATTACCAAGTCACTGAGGTTCCGATTAACCCAGTGGGTACAGTGACGATCCACGATAGCGCCACTGACGCCGTGGTGACCGCCAACCTTGTGTTGAACACGATAGGGTATGCCCCGCCTCCTGCGGGGCTTCAAGGCGTAGTAATGATGGCGAACGGCATTGCTGCCGGGTTCACCAACTCGCGTGAAGTATGGTTTAGCGCCGCCTACTTGCCGCATGCTTGGCCCCCGCAATACGCACTGACGGTGGACTATCCTATCGTCGGGCTGACCGCCAACGGGTCCTCGCTTAACATCGTCACCGAGGGTAGTCCCTTTATTGCAACCGGCGTCACGCCTGACACGATGACGATAGGCAAGATAACCGCCAATGAGCCATGCATTTCACGCGGGTCTGTTGTATCTTCTGGCGAGGGGGCGTATTATGCGTCCCCTAACGGCATCCAGTTGCTCAATTCAGGCGGCACCACGAACGTTACCGAGCAAATTTACGAGAAAGAGTTCCACTATTCTCTCTTGCCGCCTCAATGGTCGTCCGCTCGCTATGGCTCGTCCTATGCGACGTTCATCAAGGGTTCGCCTATTCCGAGCGCGGACCCTCAGTTGGACGCGGCTGGGTACACCGGGTTTGTAATGGATAGCGGCGACACGAACACGCCTTTTACCTACCTGCGCGGCATCGCCAATGTCGTTAATAGTTACAGCGATGAACTGTCCGGGCAGATATTTGTACTGGACGTGGGCGGCGCGATCATGCAGTGGAACCCGCCCATTGGCAACCCCGGCGCGACCACGCTTAGAAACTGGCAGTGGAAAACCAAGAAGTTTCGGTTCACCGCGCCGCAGCAGTTTAAGGCGTTCATGATCCTGTTTGAAGTCCCGCCAGAGGTTACAATTACCCTCGGGGTAAGAAACACCGATCAGGCGCAGACGTTTAACCCGCTCACCCAGTATCTCATTATCCGGGTGTACGCGGATAGTAATGAGATTGTGGTGCGGGAGATACAGAAGTCGGGGGAAGTCTTGCTGATCCCCGGCGACTTCAAGGCTGAACTATGGGAGTTCCAATTCGAGGGTCAGATCGGCATGCGGTTCTTCAAGTGCGCATCTAGCGTTAAAGAATTAAAGGCGGCGTAACGTGGCTGGTAAGAGTATATACCCATCGATCCCATCCCCCGGTAACGACGCTGCGTCTCAGCGGGCGACGCTTGATGCTATGCGCCAGACGTTGACCATGATCACGATGAATGCGCAAGCGCCTAGCCCCAACTTCGCGCCATCGTCGGCGTCTCAGGTGTTCGTCACCAAAGAGGACCTTAAGGCATCGGGCGTCGTCGGGGCGCAGGGTCCCTCGGGTCCGCAAGGTCCGCCGGGACCGGGTATCGCAGAAGCGCCGAGCGATACTAACACCTATGGGCGGCATGCGATTAGCTGGCAACCTGTGTGTGAGGAAGCACCAATGGACGGCGGTAAGTATGTTCGTCAGAACGGCGCGTGGGTGCCTGCATGATCCGTATCAACGACGTTCACGCGATACAGTTGATAGCCAACGCCTGCCATGTCCAGTTCGTGCCGCGCATCCATCACTGCATCGCGACCTATGACGAGAGCGACAAGCTGGTGGGCGGCAATCTTTACACTGATTACTGGGGCAACGGCGGCTCATGCCAGCTTCACACGGCGTGCTTCAACAAGCGCGCTGTCTCAAAAGCGATGATGTATCTAGCGTTCGATTACCCCTTTAGGCAACTCAAGGTGAAGAAGATATTTGGGCTGGTGCCAGAGCGTAACCATCTGGCGCGCAACTTCAACCTCAAGCTGGGGTTCAAGATCGAATATCTGGCCGAAGGCGTGTTCAACCATGCGGATGACGTGAACGGCATGTACCTCATGAGCATGACCAAAGATGAGTGCCGGTGGCTCGACATGAAAATGCCCTTTATCGAATACGCGCCTGAAAATCGAACAAGTATTGTACGCCCGCTTGACACTATGCCCGCGTACAATAACTTACCCGCGGAGTAACTTTGATGGGCGGCGACAAAGGCTCTGCCGACAACTCAGGTATGATGGAGGCAATGGCGTCCGCGCAGGCGGCGCAGGAGTCGTACGCGCTTGGCGAGCAACAGTTGCAGTGGACGCAACAGGTTTGGAACCAAGAGCAGCCGCTCATGGATGCGTCCGAGCAGGCGCAGATGGCGGTGGACGCCGCCGAACAGCAAGCGCTGCAACAGTCGAACGAGGAAAGCGCGCAGCAATACGCGCAATACGAGAGCACTTACGCACCCCTTGAAGCGTCTTACGTCAACCAAGCCGAAAACTGGGCTTCGCCAAGCGCCGTCGCGGAAGCACGCGGACAGGCCATGTCCGACGTGGCGGAACAGGGCCAAGCCGGGTTAAACTCTGCTGCCGAGACGCTACGCTCCTACGGGATTAATCCGGGGAGTGGGCGCTATGCCGCGTTGTATACGGGCGCGCAGCCGATGTTGGGAGCCGCCGAGGCGGCTGCGGGAACCACTGCTGCACAGAACCTACGCTTGCAGCAGATGGGCTTGGAGAGCGGCGCGATAAACACCGGCAGAGGATTGGTGAACGCCACTGAGGGGCTGACTAGCGCAGGCACGGGCGCAGCCAATTCGGCGGCAGGATCGGCATCGGGCGCAGCGAACACTGCTAACCAGAACCTATCGACCGGCAGTACGGCGATGACGAACCCCGCGCAGTGGTTCAACGCTGGCGCGAACAACATGAACTCTTATGTTGGCGCAGTCAACGGCTACAACCAGAGCCAAGCACAGTTCGCGCAGGCTGGCGCGGAGGAAATGGGTGGGCTGGGTAGCGCCGCTGGCTCCGCGATGGCGTTGATGTATCTGCATAAGGACGGTGGACCCGCAATCAAGCGTTATGCTTACGGTGGGGGCGTGGACCCGACGCTTACGCCGACGCAGGGAGGGGGAGCGACGGGTATTCCATCTGCTCCGGTTATGCCCCCCGTGCCGGTTATGTCCCCCGTGCCTCAGGTCGCGTTGGGGGCGACTACCGGGGGGACGGTGCCGGTTCACGCCAGCCCGAGTATGGGCGCGGCGACCGATGACGTTCCGGCGATGCTGACCGCCAACGAGTTTGTGATCCCCAAAGACGTGGCGACGTGGGTGGGGCACAAGGCGCTGGCGAGCCAGATCGACAAGGCCCGCCAAGAGCAACAACGGTTTGCTGGCCGGGATGACATTGGCGGGGAGCCAACCCATGCGATACCTCAAAGACCCACATTCGTATCTCGCCCGGTCCACGGCCACGTAATGGGTGGGGCAATTCCTCGGTACGCCTAGCTAACCCTAAGGGTAACTTATAATGGCTATGGGTAAGCATTACGGCTCGTTCGCCAAGGGATTTATGGACAGTATTCTAGCTGTCTATAAGCTCAAGATGACGAAGGACCTGTATGACGCACGCGCCGATTACTATCGGAAGCGCGGGGACGCGGCTGAAGAAAACGCCGCCAATCGGGGGAATAAAGGCGCAGGGCTGGCGAACGCAATCGAAGGCGGCAGGGAGGCGTGGGGTCAAGGTGGCGCGGGTGGCGGCGGTGGCGGCGCTTATGAAGGCGGGCCGAAGGCCGAAGCACACGCCCAAGAAATGTCGCAATACCTACAGGACAAATGGGGCCTGAGCAAAGCAGGCGCGGCGGGCGTTGTCGGTAACGCGTGGCAAGAGAGCAAGTTTGCCGCCAACTTCAATCCGGGTGGTGACAAAGGCACTGCTGCGGGTATGTTTCAGTGGCGCGATACTGGCTCTGGTTCTGGCGCACGCCAGACCAACGCCAGAAACTATATCGCGCAGAACGGTCTTGATCCGAACGATTGGCGTTCGCATCTCGACGCCGCGATGGCTGAGACGAAGCGCGACTACCCGTCGATGTTCAATCAACTGCGGACAACCGACGATCCGCAATACGCGACACACGAGTTCTTCCACGTATTCGAGCGTGGCGATCCCAACCAAGCTAACTTCGCCAACCGTGACGGTATGGCGCAAGCGGCGTTGGGCGGCAAGCCCACGACGACGCAGACCGCTAGCGCTACAACCCCCACGAAAGGACCGAACAAAGGCAAGCCGCCAAAGGCTGACACGACTACCGTAGCTGCGCCTGCGAGCGACGACAAGAAAGCTGCACCTGCTAAGACAGCACAGGCGGGCGATGGCTCATATCAAGTGGCGGGCGATGCTGGCCCGGTATCGGCGGAAGCCGCTGCTAGGCAGAAAGCGGACCTAGAGGCGCATCGAGCGCCACCGGACACGCGCACTGCCCAAGAGATGGATCAGGATAGCCCTGCGCCCGGTCCCGGCTCCGCGCCGCCGCGCAACGAGCGCGCTCTGACCCCGCCAGAACAAGCGCCAGCACCACCTACGCCGAATGAGAAGATCGCTGCGATCCCACCGGGGCCAACCGTCCCGGCGCAGGATCAACAGGCGGTGCCACCAGAAGCAAACTACCCCACCCCGGACTCGACCTATCGACCAGAGGACAGCCCCGACCCACGCTCGTATGCGGCGCAAGGCCCAGCCCTTCCGCCAGTGCAAGGCCCGCCGCAGCGCACGGGTGCGCCGCCGAACGTCGGTCCTACGCCATCGTCGGTGGGGGAGGACAACCCCTTAACACGCAACATGCCAGTGCCGCCCGTTGGCGCGGGTGGCGAATACCGCAACATGCCCTATGTCGGTGAGACGGCATCGGGTAGCCAGCGTGATCCCAAGGGCGTGTATGGGCCTAAGCCGGTCCCTATCGCAGTTGATACGGGTGCGCGGCCCGATCTGACGGCGCGCTCGCCAGCAACAGCCGCCAATGTACCGTCAAAGGACGCACAGCCGGTAAGCGCGACGGCACCCGCGAGTAACCCAGCGGGTAATACTGGGGACGCCGCTGGTACGGTGCGGTATGAAGTGCCGAACTCAAGCGCGTCCCGAGCGCCTATTATCACGGTTGGCGATCTTAGTCATTTATGGGGGCCGAACCCTCCCCTAGCTAGAGCCGCGCCGTCAGTTACCCCGGTGGATAACCCACGCCAAGATGACGGCGGTGATTGGAGCAATGTCGCGTCTGCACCAGACATGAGTGACGTTGCGCTTGGTATGCAGATGGGTGCGGCTAAGGGCGGCGCGATCCCTGAACGTCCGAGACTAGGTTTCGCGGCAGGCGGTGCCGCGCCTGTGTCCTCGCAATACCCATCCTATACGCCAGCGACACCAAAAAACAACAATGTCATACAAGGCAACGTGCTAGCGGCGGATCAGTTTATGACTGGCCTACCCGGCATGTCGGCAGTTGATCTAACCCAAACCAACCCAATGTACTATACGTCCTATGGGCCGGGACAGGGCGGGGTCGGCGGACAGACTTTGACTTCCGACTGGTCAAAGATGACCCCGGCGCAACAGCAGCAATATGCTGCGATGACCGCTGGCACATGGCAACCGCCAGCAGATACGTCTGCGTCCGCCGCCACGCCCGCCACGACTGCGGCTGCTCCTGCTACGGTTGCGCCGACTGCGACCAATATCGTTTCGCCTGCCGCTAGCTCGACTATTACTGACCCGACCACAACTACCACAACGGGTGCACCTAAGCTAGCGAACTCAATTACGGCGAAAAGCTATGACCCGAATGTGGACCAACAGACCGGCGCAGGGTTCTCCAACACGTCGAACACAGGCGGCACCGATTACTCAGTGGGTAGCGATGACCTGTTAAAGCAGAACGCCAGCGGGCAGATATCCGGCTCGCGCAAGGGCGGACCCATCAAGCGCTATGCCAATGGCGGCGGTATTCCCTCACGTCCGATGACGCGGTTCGCTGCTGGCGGCGGCGCTGCGGCGTCATCGCTCATGAGTCCTAATTACAGCGGGCCAACAGCGGGCGGTGGATGGGCTGGCACGCCCTATGCTGACATGGCTCCCAACCAGCAAGCATGGGCTACGAGTCAGCAAAACCTTCTCGGCCAAGAGAAGGCTAACGCTAACAATCCTACTTGGTCTGGATGGGCGCAACTCAGCGGGACCCCAGCGGCGATCTGGCCCGCCGCGCCTGCGCCCGCCGCGCCTGCGCCTATTGCTGAGCCTGCGCCGACCGTGGCTAACACTGTCGCGCCTTCGGCTACTGCGACTATCACCGACCCAACCACGACGACAACCACAGGCGCACCGGGCCTGCCCAACAGCATTACCGCCAAGAGCTATGACCCCAACGTGGACGCGCAGACGGGCGCGGGGTTCGCCAACACGAGCAATGTGGGCGGCACTGATTACAGCGTGGGAACTGACGACCTCCTGCAACAGAACGCATCGGGTCAAATCTCAGGCACTAATCAGAACAACACCACGATCCTGTCGCGCAAAGGAGGCTCCATCCCGAGAGTTACCCAGCGGGTAAATCGCTACGACGATGGCGGCGGGGTAAGCCCCTCCGCTGCTGGTATGCCGCCCGGTCTTGGCGGACAGCAAGCCATCCCGCCGATCTATTACAACCCGGCGACCTACGCGGGGGCGGGTGCGCCAGTCGGCAAAGGGATAACCCAAAACTCAGCCACCACGTTCAACGCTGGGGCAATTCCTTCATTGCCGATGGCTCGTGGCGGCGTGGTGGCGTTCGATGATGGCGGTGGGGTGGGCGACGATACGCTGAACGCTATGACTACGATGGATATTGCGGACGCTCGCGACGAGGCGAGTTCTCCAACGCCCGCCGCTGCGCCTGCCCCTACTACAACTTATAATTCAGTAGGAGAGCCGACAAGCGACGTTGATCCCAACGAGTTTCTACAGCCTCCGGCTGCGTCGGGCGGCGGGGGCGGTGGCGCTGCGAAGGTTAACCCACCCCCACCCGATCCAACTGCGGCGGAAATCCATGACGGCAACGGCAACCCGTCGAAGGGACTGATTGCGGCGATTGGCGACGGGCTGCATTGGCTTGGCGATCATCTCGGCTTGGTGGGCGGCGCGCAAGCGGCCCCGCTGGCCTCAAATGCACAGACGCAGACGAACCGGCAGAACCATGTCAACTATGGTCCTAACAGCGCCACCTATATGACGCCTAAGGACGCCGAAGAACTGAATGATCAGGCGGACCCGAACCACGAGTTGTCCAGCGCGTACCGCAACATCGCGGGCTTGGAGGCAGGCTATAAGTTCGCTCTCTCCCAAGGCGACAGCCAGACGGCAGGACGGTTGGCGGCGAGCATCCTGCACTACTCGGTGATAACCTCACAGAATCTATCCGCCAAGGCGCAAGACGCTTTGTATAAGGGCGACTTGCAGAAGTCAGTCGATTACGTCAACCAAGCATCTGACGCTGTGCCGGATGGACGCCTAGTCCATATGACGCTTAACCCGGATGGTAAGACGGTCACTGTCACCGGCAGCAACCTAAGCGGCGAAGCGTTGTGGCAGAAGCAGGGTTCAGCGGCGGCGGTGCTTGAGCGCGCCACGTCGATGGGACGCGACGGCAGGCTACAATGGAATGCGCTGGAAAGCCAAGCCGCCAAATACGACAGCACATTCGCGCAGATGCAGAAAGCGCGCCAAGGCAACGAGATTGGGCGGGCCAAAGAGGACGCTGCGAACGCGAGCGCGGGTCGCGTGGCGGCGACGGGAGCGGGTAACCCACTACAGCCAGTTACCCGCGTGGGTAATGCGCCGCCTGCTTTGCCGGGTCCCGGCAGCGCTCCTGCGGCGGCACCCGCTGCGACCCCCGCTCCCGCTCCTACACCCGTAAGCGCATCAGGGCCAGCATCAGGGGCGGCACCGTCGCCTGATAGCCGTGGCGGGGCGGCACCCGCTACTCCCCCTGCTGGGGCGGACAGCAACGCGCCTTATCAGCCCTCCGACCTTGGGGGAGCGCCGACGCAGGCCGGTCCCGCTATTCCGCCACGCGCTACGCCAGACGCGAACGCTCCTGCGCCAGCCGCGCAAGACGTGAGTTTCGAGCAAGTCGCTTCACGGCTTAACAATCAAGAGGCGCAAGCGAACGCCAGCGATGCGGCGCGGATACGAGGGGGTTACTTTACCCCGCAGGGTAACATCCTCTATGGCGGGCAGGAATACGCCCGCCCGCCTGAACCTGATATGACTGGGCTGAACAAGCCCGAGCAGCAGCAGGCGATGGAGCAATACGTGAGGGGGCCGCTCGCGCAGTACAACGCTATGCTTAAGGCGAACCAAGACGCGATGAACAAGGATATCGCAGACAACCGGGATATCCGCAACAAACAGTATCAGACCCTACGTGACCAAGCGCGTGATGCTGCGGCTGAACGCGGGCGGCGTGAGACGTTTCAGCAGCAAGATGACCGAACGTCCCAGCGCGCCGTGGATCAGAGCAAGCGTGACGCGATACTCAACTCACAGAAGGACGCGCTTGACAAGAGTAACGCTGTGTTCAAATCGAATCTCGCCGGGAGTGCGCCCCGTAGCGACCAAGAGATGAACAGCTTGGCGGGTGAGGGTAAGACCTATGATCCTGCCGTGATGGTGGCGCAGGCATTCAATCCCGATCTACCCGAGGATACGAACCGCGTCACGGCGATGAACGACCTCAAGCAGAAGGGGTTCGACGCCAACACCCAAGCTACGCTGGCGACGGCATGGCACAACGCGGTGCGCAATTCGCATGGTGTGGACCCGGAGCAAGTCGGACCCGCCATCCAGAGCTTCGTTACAGGCGGGCCATTCACTGCAACGGCAGAGGCAGTTGATGCAAACGGTCGCCCAACAGCGCAGCATGGCGAAGTGCGCTACGCAGTGACGGTGGAGGACAATACCGGCAATCATATCTCGATGTTGGTGCCGCAGAACGATCTTTCTAACCTACGCAATCTGCGTTACCAATACTCACGTCAACAGGGAGCGAACCTCGCTGACACGATAAGCCGCAAGGGCGTGCTAGGTTCGATGGGTTACGGCGAGCCAGGTCTACCACCCACGTCGATACCCGCTTGGCAGGGCCGCACGCCTGCTGAGCAGACCCAAGCACCGCCGTTCTAGTTACCCGCAGAGTAAGATGGCTGATCCCCTCCTACCAGCACACTTCTCGTCATTCGACGACTCGCCCTTACCGGCGAGCTTTTCGAGCTTTGACGAGGACACGGCGCGTGGGCTTGACGACACCAAGACAGGAACCGGGATATCTGGCCTCCCTGCCGCCCCGGCGACATGGAGCGACGTAGGCGAACAGCTAGCCGCCAGCACCCATGACGTAGGCGCAACTATAGGCGGGTTCGCCGCCTCTGTGTCTGGCGACCCGACGACCGAAGCGCGTTGGAACCAGACGGTTCAAGACCAGCAACGCGCCGCCGAGGAAGCACGCGCCGCCATGACGCCCACGGTTCAACCGGGGTGGGGTCATCCGTTGGTAGGGCTGGCTGAACAAGCACCCGGCGCGGTGGCGCTCGCCGCCCCTGCGGCGCTAGCTGGCCCGCTTGCCCCTGCCGTGATCGGCGCGGAAATGGGCGCGCAGACGCGTGGCGACATATACAATCGCCTCAAGGGGCAGGGCATTGAGCCGACCAGAGAGCAACTGGCGGGGGCGACGGCGCTTGGCGTGGCTGGCGGTCTGGCGATGGACCTGACCGGAGGCGTAGCAGGCAAGCTGCCGGTAAGCAAGCTCGTCGGCGCGGCTCTCGGTATCGGCATGGAGAGCGGCGTCTATGGGGCGACCAGCGGCGCACAGGAATACACGTCGCAACAAGACGAGATTGCCGCCGGTAAACGGGGCGACGTGGATGCAGGCGCAATCCTTGGGCAGACGTTACAAGGCTTGGAGGCTGGCGCGACCTTCGGCGTGGCTGGCGCAGGGCGGCATTGGGGAGGGCATGACCCGACCGTAGCCAAGACGCCCGACCGCACGCAAACGGGCGGCGAGGCGAAGATTGTTCGCATCACGCCAGCCCAACGTGCCAGCGAGAGTAAGCGCACCGATGGCAGCACGCCCAACACGACGACCGCGCCCGCCGATCTGCCAGCCGATGCAGCCGCCGCAGGCCCGCCCCCACCCGCTCCCAAAGTGGACCCGGCGCAGGCTGCGGCGCTCAATCCTGACGCTACAGGTTACTCAGTTACCCGTGGGGTAAGTGAACCACAACCTGAGGTTGTACAACCGGAGGCGGTAGAACCAGCACAACCAATACAACCTGTTACACAACCGATTGCAGAGGGGGTAGGAGAGCCGCCTGAGGGGGCTACAACTCAGCCGCCACCTACCCCCCAGCCGACCCAAGAAGTCAGTCCTGCCCCTATTCTTGCCCCGGCAAATGAGGATGCGGGGGCTATTGTCCGTGAACCTGACGCCGCTTTGCAGGAACAGCACGCCGCGATGCTCGATCCGGGCAATCCGAGGGAGGCGATGGTCTACCCCAAAGGGGTGGAACCCATTGAGATTACTAAGAAAAGCCGCTACGGTCAACAACAATTAGCAGATGGCCGCACGATCCAGTATGACCGGAGCGGCCCGAGCAAGCTGAGCGCGGCTAAAGTCAAGTTTGCCGATGAAAATAATAGATTAAACGAAATCCTACAGCTTGGTCCTGTGAGTAAGGACGAAGCGATAGCGCGAGCTTCGGCAGGAGAGCCGGGAGCCGTGGTGACGGAGCGCACGCCTGACGGAACCCCCGTCAAAAACGCAGTCGGCACCACGGCGACCGTTCCCGACCAGACGGCGGCGCTGGAAGCGGTCAAGACCCCCGGCAACACGGTCCAAGTCGAGACGCCCGAGCAGTCGCTAGGCGACCGCGTTGCTCGTACACAAGGAGAAGTTGCACAAGAGCAGGGTGTACAACCTAAGGTTGTTAACCCACTAGGTAAGGCAACAGGGCGCGTACTGGAAGCGCAGGACCCGGAGAGCATCCGGGCGCGTGACGCAGCAGCCGCGCAGGACGCGCTACAGGCGCAGACGGTGGCTGAGCGACTGCGAGAGCGGGAAGCCGCCAAGCAGGAGGCGGCGGCGCAAGAGGCGGGCGTACGAACCACACGTCAGCACACCGCCAAGACTGATCTGGCGAAGGTAACCGCCGACAACATCGCAGCGAGAAAAATCACTGACACGCATCCTGCGCCGCCGACACTGGACACCATCAAGCGCCCGACCGAGATATGGAACCGCGCCAAGGCGATGGTCGATGACGCTAAGGCGGCGAAGATCGATATCCCCAAGGCGTTCCCCGAAGGGCATCCCTATAACGAGGCGATGCTCAAGCTGCGCGAAGCGGCGGACCTGACCGCAAAGAAAACACCCAAGTGGGACGCTTATGCTAGGTTCCTAGACCGCGAGCATATGATCGATAACGGCAGGGGGCAGGAGGCTTTTAACGTGCGCCGCAACGAGGGCGCGCTGGGGCTAGGCTCGCCCGAGGGCGCGGTCGAACACGGTAAGCAGGACCAACTGGAAAGGACAGAGGAAACCGGCGAGCATGTGCTTGAAGGAGAAACTGCACATGAGGAAGGGGCGACCGAGTTACCCACAGAGTTAGCTGCGGAGGGTGGACATGAGGAAGCGCCAGCCGAGAAGCCGACCGACGCTTTCACCGCTGCGCGTGAGGAACGTGAGCGCAAGCTTGCCGCTGCGCGTGAGGAAAGCGAAGCGATGCGCAAGGAAGCCCCCGCCGCGCCCAAAGCTGCGATGGGGTTCAAAGTAGAGGCGCGTAAGAACCGCGCCATCAAACGGCAGGAGGATTTTGAAAATAACGACGCCATGTACGATGGCGAGAAGCATGTGATGACGACAGACATCGATGGTAACTTAACATCGATGACGCCGCAGGAAACAACCACTATCAGCAAAACGTTGGATGAACACTTCGATCCCAAGCAATACGCACCAGAGCTACGCGCTCCGATGGAGCATCTACGAGATGCGATTGAGCGTATCGTTGGCGACAATAAAGCGCATTACATTGGGCGCTACCAGATGGAGAATATCGCTGGGAAGGCGCATGGTTTTTATGACCCGGTGCATGATCACGTAGTTCTCAACGCCGACACCATTGGCAACAAGAAATTCAGAGATACCGCGTTACATGAAGCCTTTCATGCCGCTACGCATAACGCCATCGAGGCAGACCCGGAGTTGAAATCTCTGCTGGAGCGACTGCACAAGGAGCTTAACGACGAGCTTCTTGCCCCGGCATGGAAGGAAATGAGCCCCGATATAAAGTATGCGCTGAGTGATCCGCACGAATTACTCACTGGGTTAATGACTAACCCAAGAGTGCAGGATTTACTTAAGGGGGTCAGGATCAGTGACGCGCTTGCAAAGGACTTGGGGGTGCCGAAGTGGCGTAAGGCGACCATGTGGAATGGCTTCTTGCATCTGATCCAGCGGGCGCTGGGCATGGGGCCGCGTGACGTGTCGGCAATCGAAGCGGCGATGGCGCTGACTGAGAAGTCTATGTGGAGCCGTGATCCCGGCATGGCGATGGAGGCGGGTGCCCGCTCGATTGGGCTTAAGTTCCAGACGATGACTGAGCCGGAAGAAATGCATGAGACTGAGCAGCGCATGCCAAACCGCTTGCGTGACATGGGCGGCAGCGTGGGGCGAGCCGCTGCGGACGCGATGGACAATCTCTCTGCCGGTGCGTTGCGCAAACTCCCGCGCTGGATGAACGGCGTCGAGTTGTCGCGCTCGTTCGGCAAGATGTTCACCGACAAGGACGGCAACATCATCGAGAGCATACTCGCGTTAAACCGGCGCAAGGGTGCGGAACTGGCGAAGCGCACGACCGACGACGCGGGTATCATTTCCAAGGCGCATGTGCTGGCCGACAAGCACCCTGACTTCCAAGAAGCGGTCAGCAAGTTAGAGCATGACGCGACCAAGTTCAACGTCCGCGCCGAGGAAACACCAGCGCCGATCAAGGGCGACCCGCACGCCAAAGCGATGGAGAACTGGGGGCATAACGCCCACGCGCCGGATATCCACGAGCAGTTCAAAAAGTTACCCAAAGAGTTACAAGACTTCCACCTTGAGAAAAGGCAATTCTATGCCGACAAGGCGAAAGAGGAAGCAAACCAGCATATCGACATGGTGCTTGACAACTTCCCGCTACCGGCAGGGGAGACACGAGCGTCAACCGAGGCGATGATCAGGGACAAGAACCTGTCCGATGACGCTAAGGAACATTACGACAACCTTGGCATGCTTGAGGGTATACAGAACGACCAACGCAAGCTGAGCGGCAAGAACGTGTACTTCAACGGCGTGCGCGACGGCGACCATGTGGTGCTGGGGAAATACCACATGCCTGAGGGCGGCAGCACGGTCGATTACTCAGGGGGTAAGTTGCCTGAGAATGTACGGGAGTTCGCCACTCGTGAGGAAGCGCATGCCTATGAGACTGGCACTGATTTGTATGGGACTACGAAGGGTAAGTATTACTTCGAGGACCCTAACAAGCCGGGCCACTACGTCACTGAGATAACCGACCCGGCAACCGGCAAGATCGTCAAGGCGTCGTCAACTGAGCATGACGTGCGCCGCTATCAAACCACGTTGCAGAACGAGCACTACGAGGCGCATAACTCCTACGCCGAAGCCAAGCGGGGGCGGCAGACGCTATTCGATAACGGCTTGCATAGCGTCTCGGACGTGCTGGACAAGCGCATGGAAGGGAACTGGGGGCGGATCAACTCGGACGCTGGGCAGGCGATGGAGCGGCGGATTAAGGACCGCACCGACCTGACCGCCGACCAGAAGCGTGGCATGATCGACGCGGCGCGGGCGTACGGCTTGGTGTCGCGTAGCGGCTATCAGGGCCACATGATGGAGCGGCGCAATATTGCGGGGGCCAAGTATAATTCTGCCGATGCGCTGCGCTCCTACTCCAATACGATCAACCGGCACATAGTGAACAAGCAATATGCGGGCCGGATGGATATGCTGATGAAGCGGTTGGAGGATAAGGACGATGAGAACCGCTACACCGACAACGGCAACGTAAGTAGCGCAGTCGCCAATGAGATACGGGATCGGGCCTATCGCGGGCCGGATGAACTCTCAGCGAAAAATGCGCCGTGGGTTAACCGGCTGCAAATGACCGCCTACATGCGCTGGCTGGTGGGACCCCGGCACTTGCTGATGTTGCAGAGCCATCCCTACGCTTACTCCGCACCACAGATGGCGGGACGGCATGGGGCTGGGGTCTACCGGATGCTGCATCAAGCCGCCAAGGATATGGGCGGGGACTTCTCCGGGGCTAAGGAGGGCGTGAAGGCGGCATTCGGGCAGGCGCGCTCGATCTTCACCAAGGACCCCGAGAAGGCGGCGCAACTGGGGGCTACGCCAGACGTGACCAAAGACATGATCGGACGCCTTAAGGATGACGAAGAAATCAAGGCGATGAACGAGGGGCTTGCCTCCGGGGAGTTGCACAGCGGCTTTGGCGACGAGTTCTATGGCGCGAGCGGCTTGAAGAAAGTCGATGCGCTCGTCAAGCAGTTGTCGTCGGCGCAGGACGCGCAGAACCGATCTATCGTGTACCTGACTGCGTTCCGGGCCGAGCGGGCCAAGGGCAGTTCGTTCGACAAGTCCATCAACTATGCGAAGAAGATCGTGCAGGACACGGTAGGCGTCCACTCGTCAATGGACGTAGCGTCGGCAATGAAGAACCCGCTGGCGCGGGTGTTCATGCAGTTCAAGCAGTTCCCGATGCGGCAGATCGAACTCATGGCGCGCAACGTGTACAACGGGTTCAAGGGGGAAACCCCCGAGGTCAAGCAGGAAGCATGGAAGTCTTTCGCCCATCAGGTCGCCAGCGGGTTCACGATGGCGGGCGTGCATGGGTTACCCATTGGGTTACTCAAGCCGCTTGGCCTGCTAGGCATGGCGTTGGGGGTCGCACCCTCGCCGTCGCAGATCGATGACCGGATGCGCCGGTATGTGGCGGGGATGATCGGCCCGACTGGCGCGAACATGCTGATGGATGGCGTGCTATCCGCCGTGCCGCATGCTCCTGACGTGTCGAATATGTTCTCCTACGACATGGACACCATGTTCGGGGAGCCGCGTGGCAACGACTGGAAGTCGTATATGGCGGACCAAGTTTTCGGCGCTGCTGGCTCGACGCTTTACGACACTGGGTCAGGGCTGGTCGCCGCTGCGCATGGGGACGTAGGGACGGCATTGAACAAACTCCCCCTGCCGCGTGTCGTGCCTGACTTCGCCAAGGCGATTGGTCTGGCGCAGCACGGCAAGACAACCAGCAATGGCGGGCAGATCACCCCGGCGAGTTATGAGGATGCGGCATGGCGGATGCTTGGGTTCGGCACGTTACAGCAGCAACGTATTCAGGCTGGCGCGGAGGCGGCGCAGGCTGACTTACAAGACCAGCAACAAGCGAAGAAAGCAACGAAGGGCGAGCAGCTTAAGGCCAAGCAGAAAGCCAAGCAAACAATCATGGGCGTGCCGGTGACGCCTAAGAACAGAGCGTTGCTTAAAGAACGTGAGCAGGTATATCAATGACTAGCAAGAACCCGCCCCAACGCCGCGACTATAAGAAAGAGGACCGCTACGAGGACACGCCTGCGCAGATCGAGCATCGCGAGGAACGGAACTTGTTGCGCGCCCATACGGCAAAGAAACTGGGGCATGCCCCGGCAGGCGACGTGGCGCATATCGTCCCGTTAGCGGGCGGCGGGACTAATTCACTGGGTAACTCTCGTGTCGAGAGTATCGCAAAGAACCGAGGGTGGCGGGCTGGACAAAAGAAATACCACGTACCTATTGACAAATAGTTACCCTTGGAGTAAGGTAATGAACAACCCACTCGTCGTTATTCTCGTCGTCATCCTCGTTATCGCCTTGCTGGGGGGCGGGTTTGGCGGACGCTTCGGATGGGGGTATGGATATGGTGCCGGTCACTACGGCATCGGCGGAATTGGGGTGATCCTTGTGATCATCTTGATCCTAGCGTTGCTAGGTTACTTGTAAGCAGGAGCAAACGCAAATGGCTAGAGGTTCATGGGCATACATTACGTTTGTACAAGGAAGGCCGGGTGGCAATCGCCCGCCTCGCCCCACCGATCCCGACTATGGGGTCGATGAAGGCGTGGACCCCGGCTACGGCGTCGAGGGTGGTTGGGATGAAGGGCATCCCGATCAGGGGCTACCGGGTTTCCCCGGCGCTCCGGGTCATCCGGGGCATCTCCCGGCGCGTCCCGGTCGCCCGGTTGATCCGGGGTATGGTCGCCCCGGTGGCGGGCGTCCCCCGCGTCCCGGCAATCGCCCTCCGGGGTCTGGCGGCGGCTGGGGTGGTCACCCCGACCAAGGACTACCGGGTGAGGACGGCGCGGAGGCTGGTCAGCTTCCGGTGTGGCCGCTTGGACCGGATCAGGGCTTGCCCCCGATTGCGGGTCAGCCGCTTCCCCCGACCGATCCGCCGCCGGGAACGATCTGGCCCCCACTTCCTCCGGGCGCGGAAATCCCGGCAGGCAAGGCGTTGCTTCTCGCCGCCATTAAGGGCGTAGGCTATCGCTACATCGTGGTGGAAATCGAACCCGCTCACCCCGATCAGGGTCTACCGGGCGGCGAGGGGCCGGAAACTCAGCCCCCGGCTCAGCCCGACCAAGGCTTGCCGCAGCCGCAGCCTCCGACGACGCCACAGCCTAAGTCACGGCTGGGACGCTAATCAAACAAAGCGGGGGGCTTCGGCCCCCCGTTACCCACGGAGTAAGTCATGCCATACGACCGCAAGCATTTTTTCGACACGGTTCGCAAAGACTTGTTCAGCGGCACGCTGAGCCAAGATCAGGTGGATGGCATGAACTATCTGCTTGAGGTTTGGGAGGAACACTTTGAAGTGAACAACCCGAACGACGGCACCATGTGGCTGGCCTATGCGCTGGCGACATTCTTTCACGAGACTGACAGGCGTATGCAGCCTATTGAGGAATACGGCAAGGGGTCAGGCAAGAGCTACGGCAAGCCGACCGGGCCGCATGGTCAGTGCTATTACGGGCGCGGGCATGTACAGTTGACGTGGGAGGAAAACTATAAGAACGGCCAGAAGTTCCTCAAGGATCGCTACAACGTCAACGCCAACATTCATCCAGAAGCGCATAAGATGCTGCACTCGCAGACAAGCGCGCTGGTGAGCTATGACGGCATGGTGTACGGGTGGTTCACAGGCGTCGGCCTGCCCAAGTACCTGAGCAAGTCAAAGGGTATCGAGGACCCGAAGAACGCACGGCGCATCGTCAACGGCACCGACAAGGCAGACATGATTGCCGGGTACTATTGGAAGTTTAAGAACGCTCTTAAACAGGTGCCGGGTATCTCAGTGGCGCAGGCTCCGGTTGACGAGACGCTACCCGGCCTGCCCGAGCAGCCCGCCATGCCTGACCCACGGCATCATAGGGAGAACCCCGATGGATGAACTTCTGAAAATGTTCGGGACAATCGCCGCTGCCGCGCTCACTGCGCTATGCGCCTACGCCATCAAATGGATGCACACCAAGCTTGGCATCGAGGAAAGCGACAGCAACGAAGGCGAGATACGCCGCGCCGCCGCCACTGAGGCGGGTAAGCTGGTTACCCAAGGGGTAATTAACGACCCACAAAAAGTGCTTGAAGCCGCCGCCAAGATCATATCGGACCTGACCCCTGCGGTGAAGGCCGAAGAATACAACACATCAGATATCAAGGATATGGTTCTCGGCGCGGCAGCAACTTTCTTTCCTCCAGCCGCGTTGTTGAAGCTACTAAAATGAATGGCCGCAAACGATCTGATTATACCGCCGCCTACCCCCAAGCTACTCGACTACCCAGCCTCGATTGGCCTCGTGATTGCGGTCGTGCTGACTGCAACCACATTGATTGTAGCCAACAAGTTCGACAAGACTGGCGGCACGCTGACAGTCTCGCTGCTGGTTATCTTGTCGTTTTTGTCGCTGGTTACGTACTGCGCGTTCTTCACCATACCCACCGATGAAATCACGTCGGGCGCAATCGGTGGGTTAGTCGCTGCATTCGGTGCAGTGGTCGCCTATTGGTTAGGGCGAGGAAACGGCCCGAGGAACTAACGGAGAAGTGATATGGCTACCACCCCAAGACAACCCCCACCCCTGACAAGGGATCAGATGAACAACCCCAACGCACCGGCAGACGTGCAAGGCGGTGGACAGACAGGGCAGCGACGAGGAAGCCTGTCTCGCGGCACTGAGGAACGGCTCAAGGCAAGGGCCGAGCAGGATGACAGGGCGTTCCAACGGAGGGACGCAGCCGCCTACCGTCGCGCTACGCAAGGCGTGCCGGATGCTCAGACGCTTGACGCGGTTCTGGCGTTGGGCGGGGACGCTACCCGCGCCTCCCCTGTGCGTGAGCAAGTCCTGCCGGATGCGGACCCCGGCTTGACCACGACGACCGGCGCTTATATGTCGCCTATCGACCCTACCACGGCGGCGGTGCCAGCATCCGAGCATTCGGATATCGCCCGCCGACTGCGCGGCACTCCCACCGTTGGGAGTCGTCAAAACGGTCAGCCGGAAAGCCGATGGGCCAAGCCGGATCGCCCCGAACTGGACGATCTACCCGAACGGGACGAACTGGATGCGGAGCAGGACGAAGAAGGCACCCGCGAGCCTGCGCCCAACCACCCGGCATATTAACCTAACCGGGGTTGGTGGAAGCCAGCCCCGTTTTTACCCCGAGGGTAACTCCCATGCCGCTTGATAAATCAGGATCGAAAGCATCAGTCGGAAAAAACATCAAGGAGTTGAAGGAGAGCGGTCGCCCCCAAAAACAAGCCGTAGCGATAGCGATGGACACGCAACGTCGCGCAGGGGGCCGCGCCAAAGACGACAAGAAAGCCGCAAAATAACTGTCCCTAGCCAAAGACTTTCTCCACGGGAGATTGAGTGTCTGGCATGGGCGGCGCAGGGTAAGACCTACACCGATATCAGCAAGATGCTAGGCATATCGTTCGCCACCGTTAAGACGAACCTAGACACTGCGCGCCATAAGCTGGGGGGTGTTAACCTCACGCACGCCGTGGCGCTGGCGATCCTTTACGGCCATCTGTTTATGCTAGAGGCAACGATGTTAGCTCGCCAGAAGAACGCTACAGAGGCATGGGAGCAACGATATTTTATTGGAGAGATGGGCGTGGTACGCTAGATACGCCCATCTTGTTAGTACCCGCCTTCACGCAAACGAGATGAGGCGTTCAACTCGCTTACGCCGCGACCCAACGAACGCCAGAGCGGCGAAGCCGAGTCCGAGCATCGCCCACGTTGAAGGCTCAGGCACCGCCCCCGCCGTCACCGTGCCGTCAATCGCCAGATGGATCGGTGACGCCCCGCTTGCACCCGACACCAGCGCGAAGTAGTTACCCGCTGCGAGGGTGTTGGGACCGACGATTGCTTCCTGTCCGCCAGCGAAGTTGGACAATGGTGAGCTATCGATCAACGATCCAGCCGGAATGAACAAAGGTCCCGGGCCGGTTGTAGTGTGGTTGTTAAGGCTGAATACGCCGCCCACAATCTTCTCACTACCGATGCCGCTGTCGCTTACCGACATCGTTACCACTTCTTTGACGGGCAGAGAGAACTCAAAGAACTGCTCGAAGCTGATGCCCGAACCAGGGGTGTCTTCAGCCGGGAGCGCAAGGCTCTCGTTGAATACAGACCCGATGTTCTCAACGCTTACCTGAATTGCCGCTTGAACTGGATTCGCACCGATTGCGGCAAGAATCGTTGCGCCTAACAAAATGCGTCTCATTGACTAGCTCCTGTTTAAGTCCCCATTTTAACACAGCGGGGTCATCCTGTCAATCCCTCTTTCTTGTATAACGGAACCCCGCGTTTGCCGGGGAGGCCGCAATTGCGGGGTTCCGACCCGAACCGTGAGGCAAACGGCTCGAATTTAGCGCCGAAGTCCCTTCGGCTGTGGGGTTGGCGGTTCAGTCGGTTCGCCGGTTCCCGGCGGCAAGCCCTGATCGGGTGCCGGTGGAGAGATTTGAATCACGACGTAACGATACCCGACGCCTTGAATCCAAACCAACGCGAGTGCCTTGCCAGTTACCGTTCCTGGGGGAAGCGGCGGCCAGACTGTTCCCGGAGGCGGGTCAACCGGAGGATTCGGTTCACCGGGGATTGGGGGCGCAATCGGATGGGTCGGATCAACCGGCCAGACTGGCAATTGACCAGCTTCGCCGCCGCCCTCTTCCTCGATGCCGTAACCGGGATCAACCGGACGACCGGGGCGCGGAAGCCCCTGACCTGGGCGAACTGGCCGGCTTCCGGGAGGACGGTTGCCGGGATGCTCGCCGCCCCAGCCTCCGCCTGGACGCCAATCGCCGGAACCGGGGGGCCGATTGCCGACATGTGGCGGACGCCCGCCTGGAAGCCCCTGATCGGGATG
>Ga0210410_10001598_pt1 | contig 21082 bp, 21 predicted proteins | sample IncBWC4MmetaG_FD_161058 | JGI IMG/M metagenome (GOLD analysis project Ga0210410, IMG submission 161058) | Forest soil microbial communities from Barre Woods Harvard Forest LTER site, Petersham, Massachusetts, United States - Inc-BW-C-4-M | ecosystem: Environmental > Terrestrial > Soil >... | reverse complement strand
CAAGGAGCGGAGATGTTGATTCTGGATGAGCCCACCGCGGGGCTCGATCCCGTGATGGTGGACGAGATTTTGCGCACGCTGATTGAAGACCACGTCAGCCAGGGGCGCACGATTTTCATGTCGAGTCATCAACTGGGCGAAGTGGAGCAGATTTGCGACTGGGTGGGGATCCTGGAACAGGGACGTCTGCTACTCGAGTCGCGGTTGGAAGAAATTCGCCAGGAATTTCGGCTGGTGATTGCTTCGGCCGATCACCTGCCTGCTGGTACGTCCTCGGATGTTGTCTCCGCAACAACCGACGGGCGGTTCCGGCGCTATGTGCTGGCGCGGGACGCGGAGAGGTTCGCGGCGGAATTGCGCAGCCAGGGCGCGGAGATACTGGAGATTTCGCCACTCGGCTTGCGCGAACTGTTTATGCACCTGGTTCGCAAGGAGGATTCATGTACGCCTGGAAATGCTGGCGCGAAAGCCGAGCCCGTTTCGTCTTTCTCGTAACGATGTTTGCAGCGAGCGCCCTGCTGTTAACGCTCTTGCCGGGGCTCGAGGAACGAAACGGCTGGTCGCATTTCGACCGGAGTGTGTACACGCACGACCCGGCCACGATGGTGGCCATTGTGAGCCGGCTGGTCCTCAACGTATTGTGGGTGAGCGGTTTTCTTTCCGCGGTGTTTCTCGGCGCAACCTCTCCGGGTAGCGAGATTGAGCCCGGAACGATCGAGTACTTGTGGACTAGGCCGCGGACACGGTCATCGCTGACGTGGACTCATTGGGGAGTCTGCCTGGCGGAAATGGTCATCGTGGCCGTCGTCCCCACCTACCTCGCCGCCGTGATTCTGGGCACGCTGACCAGGAATTGGAACATGCCTTTGCTTCTGGTTGCTCCGTGGGTGATGGTCAGCGTCGGGGTGCCAATGCTGGGGCTGACGACGCTGATGACCACGTTGCGGCGCAGCGCGAGCGGTGGATTGGTCTTTACCGCTGGGCTGGTGAGCGCGTACGTGTTAGTTCGTCAAGTCGTCACGGTTCCGTTGCATCTTCCGTTGCCCACGCTCTTCTCAGGACCCATGATCTGGCTGATGACCAACGATCAGCCTGGCCCGAGCGTGTTTCCCTGGGGTTCGTTATGGCGCGCCGTTTTCCTGGCGGCAGCCTTACCGCTGGCGGCGCAATATCTTTTGAAACGCGCGGAAGTGTGAATGCGAGCCAGTTCAGCTCTTGCGTGTGATTTCTTGCAAAACTTTTTCCAGCACATCGAAGCAGCCCTTCCAGCCGCGGTCGTGTTCGTCGCGCATCTTCGCCGAACCAAACACCGCGTGGGTCAGGACTACCTCGGTGGAATTACCGCGCGCGAAAAACTCAACGGTGACTTCCGTTTCTTCGCTTCCCGGATGGGCATTGACGCCATCGGGAGTGTCTTTAGTCCAACACCACGAAAAAACCAGCTTCTCGGGCGGTTTCACTTCGCGATACACGCCCTGACCCCAATAGACTTCATTCTTGGCGGCGTCGCGGACTTCCATGCGCCACTTGCCGCCCGGGCGAATGTCCTGCTCGTGGTGGATGACCACGTGGGACGCCACGTCCGCGCACATCCACTTTTCTAGCTGTTCGCGCTGGGCCCACGCGGCGAAGACTTTTTCGCGCGTCGCGGCGAACGTGCGGCGGACTTCAAGCGTGAATTGCGGGCTTTGCCGAGGGCTTGCCATGGGTGAGTCTCCTTTTGCGAAGTGGATTCCAGGTATTTTGCCAGGGCATCGAACTGGGATTCCCAGAAGGCGCGGTATTGACCGATCCAGGCCGCGGCATCTTTCATGGGATCGGCCGCCAGGCGGCAGCGGTGAATGCGCCCGTCAATCTCGCGGCGCAGCAGTCCCGCCGATTCCAGCACGCGCAGGTGCTTGGATATCGCAGGCAGCGACATTTCAAACGGCTCGGCCAGCTGCGTCACCGTGGCTTCGCCGCTAGCCAAGCGGGCCAGGATGGCCCGCCGCGTGGGGTCGGAGAGCGCGCCAAAGGTGGCATCCAACCGCGCCGCTGAATAGTTAACCATACAGTTTAATATTAAACCGGCTCGTCCTTTTGTCAAGCGGATTCTGAGGTGCGCAGGCGACTGTTCCATTTCCCGGACAGGATCAGCCTGCCGCGGTCTGTACTCTTTGCGGCAACCCCGCCCTTCCGGAAAGCGTTGACCGGGGCGGGAGAGCCTCCGTAACATGAAGGGATGTGGCCCAAGCACCTCCAGCTCACGACGGCACTGGCTTTTTTGGCGGTAGCGGCAACCGGCGGGTGTGAAGACGCCGGCAAGAAACCGGTGCAGGCGCGCGTTCCGGCTCCGGCACCCGTGGCGGCGCAAGCGGCCCAGCGTCCGGCGCAACTGCCTCCGCTCCCGCTGGCCAACTCCGCAATCCGTCCGTCGAAGCCTGTTCCCGCGCTAGTCCCGCAGATCCCAAACGGCAGAGACTATCTCATCGCCAGAGTGGAAGAAAAATTCGCTTCCGGCGAGCAGAACTACAAAGCCGGCCATCTGGAAGCCGCGCGCCGCGATTTTGACCAGGCCGTCGACTGGATGCTGGAGAGCGGCTACGATCCCGAAGGCGATCCCAAACTGAGCGCCGTGTTCCACCGGATCGTCGATACCGTTTACACGTACGAACTGCAGGCATTCCGCGCCGGCGACGGTTTTCAGGAAGCGCCCGCGGTCCCCGCGCCGATCGACGAAGTCGCGGAGATGACCTTTCCGGTGGACCCCCGGCTGAAAGAGCGCGCCGAGGAATCCGCCCGGAATCTTTCGCACGACCTACCGCTGACGGTGAACGACGAAGTGCTTTCGTTTCTCAATTTCTTTCAGACGCCCCGGGGCCGCGCCATTGTGGAGACCGGACTGCGCCGCGCCGGCCGCTATCGCGAAATGATTTCTCGCGTGTTGCGTGAAGAGGGCGTCCCACAGGATTTGATCTATCTGGCGCAAGCCGAGAGCGCGTTTCAGCCGCTGGCTCTTTCCCGCGCGGGTGCGCGCGGCATCTGGCAATTCGTGGCCTATCGCGGCCAGGAATATGGCCTGCGGCACACCTGGTGGATTGACGAACGCCAGGATCCGGAAAAAGCCACACGCGCCGCCGCGCAGCACCTGCGCGATCTTTACGGGATGTTCGGCGACTGGTATCTGGCCATGGCCGCTTACAATTGCGGCCCCGGCAACGTGCAGAAAGCCATCGAGCGCACCGGCTACGCCGATTTTTGGGAGTTGTACAAACGCAAAGTCCTGCCGCGTGAAACGAAGAATTATGTGCCCATCATCCTGGCGCTGACGCTGATCGCTAAAGACGCGGCGCACTATGGTATCCAGCCCGTGCCGGAAGCGCCCGTGCCTTCCGACGTGGTAAAACCCGGGCGGGCTATCGATCTGCGTCTGGTGGCCGAGACCATCGACGTGGATGTGGACACGCTGCGTTCGCTGAACCCTGCTCTGCTGCGGCTGGCCACTCCCGACGATCCCTCCTTCGAATTGCATCTTCCCGTGGGCGCGGCGGAGAGATTTTCCGCGGAGATCGCCGACATTCCCGCGGACAAGTGGGTGAGTTGGCGGCGGCACCGTGTCGCCGAAGGTGAAACGCTCACCTCCATCGGCAAGAAATATCGCGTGACGCCCGCGGCCATCGCCGCGGCCAACAATCTCGAGCACGGCGCCGCGCTCGACGCGGGAGAAAAATTGATCATTCCCGCGGCGCAGCCGGCCGCGGAAGCAAAGCGCCGTTTGGTAAGTTACCGCGTGCGCAAGGGCGACACGCTCGGCGGGATTGCCGACCGCTTTAGCGTGGAGTCCGAGGATGTCCGCAAATGGAACCGCTTGAAAACGAACAAGGTCAGTCGCGGGATGGTTCTGCGCATCTACACTCTGGGAGGCGCGCCGGAGGCCGCCCCGGCACACAGCGGAACCCACGCGAAGAAAAGAACCAGCCACCCGCCGCAGCCCGTGGCGCAGAATACCGCGTCCGCTCCGGCACATAACTAACCCCAATAAAAAGAGCACTTTGCGGGTATCGCAGGAATCTTATACACACTCCTCAAGATATCTCTCGCCTTAGTCTCCCTGCGCCTGCACATTTCATCCCGGCGCCCCGGGGCCAAAACTCCGCAGAATGCTTGACAACGCTCCGCGAGTACGATAACAACGGCGCAAGCACGGAGTGGTGTTGCAACTCCGGCCGGTACAGCGGGCCACGGGCCCATAGATTCCCCCACGGGAGGATGGAATGGATTTAGAGAAAGATCATTTCGAGGAAGATAATGAGCTGTCCCGGCTGGAGGAAGAGGACGAGCTGGGTGGCGACGAGATCGTGGAGACGGAAGAGGAAGAGCTGGTGATCGCCGAGGAGGAGCCCGAAGAGACCGTTGCGGCTCCCGCGGCCAAAGCCGCTCCCAAGCCGGCCGCCAAAAAAACCGCGAAGGCCGCGGCGCCAAAAAAGGCCAAAGCCAAGGCCAAACCCAAAAAAGCGAAACCCAAAGCCAAGAAAAAAGCCGCCAAGAAACCGGCTAAGAAAAAGGCGGTCAAGAAAAAGAAGCGCTGACGTTTTCCGTCTTGCCCCCATTTGTTCGTGCCAAAGGGCCCGGAGTTCCTCCGGGCTCTTTTTCTATTCCTGCACGCCTCGACTCCACTTTGGTACTGGCTTGCGGGCCGCGGATTTCCCTTCCTGGTCCCTGCTGTTCTCGCTTCGGGAATCACCGGGGGCGGCGCCCAGCCATGGCTTGCCCCCCAGGCGAAGTACCATTAGCATAAACCCGCATGTTGCGGGCGCTCGAACAGATACGGCGGATGCGGGGTGGCGCGCAGTCGCACTTGATGCGCTGCTCGGATGGGCACTACTACGTCGTGAAGTTCCAAAATAACCCGCAACACCGCCGCATCCTGGCCAATGAACTGCTTGGAACCAAGCTGGCTGCCCGCCTCGGTCTTCCGACCACCCCCGTAGCCATTGTCGATGTTCCGGAGGATTTAATCCGTTTGACACCCGAATTGTCCATGGAGATGCCGCGCTCGCGCGTTCCCTGCCAGCCTGGCTTGCAGTTTGCATCGCGTTATCCGGGCGATCCCCGGCGTTTGACGCTGCACGATTTTCTGCCCGACGAACAGTTGCGCGGCGTGGCAAACCTGCACGACTTCGCTGGCATGCTGGTCTTCGACAAGTGGACATGCAATACCAACGGGCGGCAAACCTTGTTTTTCCGGGAAGCGCGCGAGACGCGGGAGCAGCCTCTGCTGGAGGAAGCCTCGGCGTACCGTGCCCTGATGATCGACCAGGGTTTCTGCTTCAACGCCGGGGAGTGGAACTATCCCGACGCCCCGCTGCGCGGGCTGTATGCGCGCAACCGGGTCTACGAAGCCGTCACCGGCATGGAATCCTTCGTTCCCTGGCTGGAACGCGTGGAAAAACACATCACCGAGCGCGTCCTCGATGAAATCAGCAAGGAGATTCCGCCGGCCTGGTACGCCGACGACTACGACGCTTTGCTGCGTTTGCTGGAGCAGCTCTTCCGGCGGCGTGTGCGCGTTCGCGACCTGATCGTGGATGCCAAGAAATCCAATCGTCAGCCCTTTCCAAACTGGGTCTGACGCGCGGGAGGTGAGCTGTGACCGAAGTGCTCGCAGAACCCCGGAGCATCACGGCGCCGCCGGAAGAAAAGGCCTGCGCTTACCGCATCCTGCGCTACACACCGAACCTCGTGCGCGACGAATGGGTCAATATCGGGGTTCTGGTCTTCGATCCGCAATCCGGCGAGCGCCGCTTGCGCCTCATCGAAGCCCAGGAAGAATACAACCGCGTCCGGCGGCTGCATCCCCAAGCCGACGAATTTCTGCTGCGCGCACTCCGCGATGACTTGGAAGACCGCTTTGCTTCCGCCAGCGGCGGCGCAGGTGACTGGCAGCAGCTCCTCGACAAGTGGGACGACACGCTTTCCAATGCCTTGCAGCTAGCGCCGCAAAAGGGTGTTTTCGCCGGCGACCTCGACGCCGAGCTCGAACGCCTGTATGCCGATCACGTCGCTTTACCGCAGGGACCCAGCCGCGTCGGTGCTCCAGGCAGCCGCGCCACCCTGCGCTCCTACTGCTCGCAGGTCTTCCGCCAGGCCCACCTGTGGGACCGCCTGCAAAAATCCGTTCGCGCCGAGGAATACACGTTCCCCGGCGATCCCATGCGCCTCGACTACAGCTACCGCCGCAACGGCACGCGCGGCTTCGTGCAGACTCTCTCGGTGACCCGCGCCCCCGCCGACGCCAAGCTCCTGGCCTATACAGCCGAACGCATCACCGCGAAAGCTGCGCTCGCCACGGAATTCGCCGCCGTCACGGATGTAGCGCTGAACGCCGGCAACGAACGCCACCGCTTCGTCCGCGAGACCCTGCGCGACTCCGGGATTGAGCCCATACCTCTCGAAGGCTTCGCGGTTTGGGTGGCTAAGCTCAAGCCCATGCTCCAGTAACTGCCGGGGGATAGCTGACGAAGACGCGTAAGGGAAAACAGCCGCCATGGGCGGCGCGGAAGTCAGACGCCGACGGCAAGAACCAGAAGGGTCGCGTCGTCCGTCCAATGGCTTCCGCTGAACCCGGCCACGGTGCGCAAGATCTCTTCCTGCAATTCGCCGGGGGCCAGCGCGCGGTGCTCCTCGAGGACCCGCAGCAGCCGGGCCTCGCCGAACTCTTCGTCCGCGGAGCTGCGCGCTTCGGTCACGCCATCGGTAAACAGCACCACGCGGTCGCCGTCCGCCAATTGCGCCGTGCCCAGCTCGTAGTATTGATCCTCGAAAACTCCGAGCACGCACCCACCCTCCTGCAGCCGCTCGTGGGTGCCGTCCTGATGCAGCACGAACGGCGCGTTGTGCCCGGCATTGGCGTAGCGCAAGCGGCGCGTGGCGCCATCGAGTTGCGCGTAGAAAAAAGTAATGAAGCGGTCGTTGGCGGTGTTGCGGTAGACCAGCGAATTCAGCCGCCCGCACAGCAGGTTGGGCGCGAGAGAAGACGAGGACAGGCCGCGCACCGCCGCCTGCAGGTTGGACATCAGCAAAGCCGCCGGCATGCCCTTGCCAGCCACGTCTCCGATGCACATCCCCAGCGTTTCCCCGTCCAGCGCCAAAACATCGAAATAATCCCCGCCCACCATTCCGGCGGACTGCCATGCCCCGGCAATAGCGTACCCCGCCAGTTGCGGAATCTCGCGCGGCAAAAGCTTTTCCTGAATCGCCCGGGCTTCCGCGATCTCCCGGTCCTGTTCGTGAAGATGAAGCAGGGCCTCTTTCCGCGCGCGTTTTTCTTCTGCGTCGCGGCGGCGCGATTCGCGCCGTTCACGGCCCAGGGCCACCTGCTTGCCAAGAATCTCCAGGAGCCGCGTGTTGCTCCACGGTTTTTCCACGAAATCGCCCACCCCATACTGCATGGCCCCCACCGCCAGGCCGACGGTGGCCCAGCCCGTCATCACCACGATGGCAGGAGCGTCATCCAGCTCTTTGAGGCGGCTGAGCACATCCAGCCCTTCGCTTCCCGAAGTCGTGTCGCGGGCATAATTCAGGTCCATCAGAAGCAGGTCGAAGGGGCGGCGCGCCACCGCCAGCAGCACCTCCGCAGGGGAGTTCACCGTTTCGATGCTGTAGCCGTGCCCCTTGAGGAGCAAGCGCAGGGCATCCAGAACGTCCTGCTGGTCGTCGGCAATGAGGATACTCGGTTGCACGGTCGGTGATGCCATCTTTGCCGCCATCCCCGTCGCGATCATGTTGGACAATCTATACCTTCACCGCAATCCATAGCTTGCGCTCGCGCGTCCTCTTAATTGCAGACCAACCGCCAGCCGTCTCTGACTCTAACTATCTTATTTTGTGATCGTTGCCAACGAGGTAAAGCCATTCAGCCGGGTATGTTTCGCCGATTGCGGGATACTCGTCCCGATTTCGGACGGCTACGAAGAGACGGCACTCATAACCGGAACCTTGCGTTTAGGGCGGTCTGTACCAGTCACGAGTCACCAGTCACTTTAGAGCAGCGGCTCCGACCAATTCTCCAGCGTCTCCTTGACCTTATGCAGGAACTGGTGAGCGATGGCCCCGTCCACCACGCGATGGTCGTAGGACAGAGTGACGTAGCACATCGAACGGATGGCGATCGAGTCGTTGATCACCACCGGGCGCTTCTCGATCATCCCCAGTCCGAGGATCCCCACGTTCGGCTGGCTGATCACCGGCAAACCGAACAGCCCACCGAAAACACCCGGATTGGTGATCGAGAACGTCCCCTCTTGCACTTCTTCCGGCTTCAGCTTCTTGGTGCGTGCGCGCTCCGCGAGATCGTTCATGGTGCGCTGGATGCCCAGAATGTTTTTCTCGTCCGCGTTTTTCACCACCGGCACGATCAGCCCCCAGTCCAGCGCCACGGCGATGCCGATGTTGATCTCCTTGTGCAGGATCACATTCGTTCCGTCCAGCGAGGCATTCATCGTCGGGAACGCCCGCAAGCCGGCCACCGCGGCCTTCACGAAAAATGGCATGAACGTCAGCTTCGTCCCGTTGCGCTTTTCGAACTCGTCCTTGGCCTTGGCCCGCAGCGACGCGATCTTGGTCATGTCGATCTCGTCCACCGAGTACACGTGCGGCGAGACGCGCTTGGACGCCACCATGTGCTCGCCGATGCGCTGCCGCATCAAGCTCATGGGCTGCACTTCATAATCGCCGAAGTACATTTTCTCGCGCGGCACCGCCGATTCAAACGCCACATGCGCCTGCCCGCCCGAAACCGCGGGTGCTGGTGGCGGAGGCGGCGCTGGACGCGAAACCGCCGCTGGCGCTGATGCTGGCGCTTCGTAAACATCTTCTTCTTGGTAAGCCGTCGCGGGCTGTGCGCTGCCAGTTCCGCCCCCCGCAATCACCGCTTCGATGTCCTGCTTGCTGATGCGCCCACCCGCGCCTGTCCCCGGCACGGTGGAAAGGTCGATGCCATGCTCTTTGGCCATGCGCCGCACCAGTGGCGAGCTGTGGATGCGCTCCCCCGTTCCCGCGGCGACTACGGGGCGTTGTACTGCCGGTGCCGCGGTAGGAGGAGCCGCTTGCGGCGCGGGCTTTGCTGCCGCAGGAGGTGGTGCGGCCGGCGCTTTCGCAGGCGCCGGGGCCGCAGCCTTCGCAGGAGCAGCCGGGGCGGGTGCCGAAGCGGTCGAACCCGCCGCATCGATCACGCCCACCACCGTCTGAATCGGCACGGTCTGCCCTTCGCCCACCTTGATCTCTTTCAGCACCCCCGCCGAAGGCGAAGGAATCTCCGCGTCCACCTTATCCGTGGAAATCTCGAACAGCGGCTCGTCGCGCTCCACCTTGTCGCCGGGCTTCTTCAGCCACTTGGTGATCGTGCCCTCAAAAATGCTCTCGCCCATCTGCGGCATTACGATGTCAGTAGCCATGTTCAATCTCCCGTCTTCGATGAAATCCTAATACTTTGCCAGCTCCTTCGCGGCATCAAAAACCTTCTTCGCGTTTGGCAAAAAATATTCTTCCAGCGTCGGCGCATACGGCACCGGCGTATCCAGCGCCGTCACGCGCATCAACGGCCCGTCCAAATAGCCAAACGCCTTCTCGCACAAAATCGCCGCAATTTCGCCGGCAATGCCTCCGGTCTTGGTGTCTTCATGCACTACCAGGCAGCGGTTCGTTTTCTTCACCGACTCCAGAATCGTCTCTTCATCCAGCGGCAACAGCGTGCGCAGATCGATCACCTCCGCCTCGATCCCTTCCTTCGCCAGCGCTTCCGCGGCTTCCAGCGAAGTGTGCATCATCGCCGCATACGAAAGGATCGTCAGGTGCTTCCCCTCGCGCCGCACGACAGCCTTGCCGATCGGCACGGTGTAATCCCCGGCGGGCAGCTCTCCTTTGATGCGCCGGTACAAAAACTTGTGCTCGAAAAACAGCACCGGGTTGTTGTCCCGCACCGCCGCCTTCAACAATCCCTTGGCATCATACGGCGTCGACGGATAAATCACTTTCAACCCCGGCGTATGCACGAAATACATCTCCGGGTTCGCCGAATGGAATGGCCCGCCGTGCACGCCGCCGCCCGAAGGCCCGCGCACCACAATCGGCGCCGGCGCATTCCACAGGTAATGCCCCTTGGCCACGAAATTCGTCAACTGGTTGAAGCAGCACGCGATGAAGTCAATGAACTGCATCTCCGCGATCGGCCGCAATCCCAGGTAGCTCATCCCGCAGGCCGCGCCGATGATGGCGCTCTCGCTGATGGGCGTATCGATCACCCGTTCCCACCCAAACCGCTCGAGCAAACCTTCGCTGGTCTTGAACGCTCCGCCATAAACGCCAACGTCCTCTCCCAGCAGCACTACCGCCGGGTCGCGCTCCATCTCCTCAAACATGGCCTGCTTGATCGCTTCCAGAAAAGTAACTTGCGTTCCGCCCGCCGCCCCGCCATTCGCTCCGGCCATGATTATCTCCGCGCCTTTCTCGAAGCCGCCGCAGCCGCAGCCTTCCCATTTTTCTTTTGCGCGGCCAACTTGGCCGCCGGCGCTCCCGCTTGTTTATTTCCGTTCGTCGGCTTCTTCTCACTGACAATCTGCTCAGCCGCCGGCGTCGTGTCCCCAAAATGAATCGGCGCATTCCCTCCGCCGGAACCCTTGCCCGACCCAAATCCCTCCACCGTCCACACCGCCTTCACGCTCGACTTCGGCGGCATAACCTCCGCGACCGGCCGCTCCCATTTCGCCGCAATCTTGTGGCACTCATCCCCCGTGCAATACACGCCCGTCTCCGCAAACTCGGCCGGCGGCATCGGCGAATTCTCCGCGAACTCTCGCTCCTTCTCCAGCAGCGCGCTGATCTTGTCTTCCATCTCTTTCTTGCTCTTCGCATCCATCAATTTTTCGCGCATCAGGAATTTTTCGTGCAGCGCAATCGGGTCGCGCTCCTCCCAATACGCGCGCATTTCTTTCGGGACGTACTCCGCCGGATCATGTTGCGCGTGGCCGAGCCGCCGGAAGGTTTTCGCTTCAATCAGGATCGGCCCTTCGCCCGCGCGCGCCCGGTCCACCGCCTCTTTTGTCGTGGCGTACACCGCCGCCACGTCGTTTCCATCCACGATGCAGCTCGTGATTCCATACGCTTTCGCGCGGTCCGCAAGATTCTCCAGCGGCACCTGCCGCTTCACGGGCGTCGAGTACGCCCACAAATTGTTCTCCAAAATCAAAACGAACGGCGCTTTCTGCGCCGCCGCAAAATTCAATCCTTCATGGAAAACTCCCGTGGAACTTCCGCCATCGCCAATCCACGTCATCGCCACGATTTTTTGTCCCAGATAACGCCCCGCCATCGCCACACCCGTCATCACCGGAATCAAATCCCCAAGCATCGAAATCGGCGACACGATGTGCAGGTTGTCGAGATCTCCAAAATGGCTCGTGCCGTCCTTGCCTTTCGTCGGCGAATCGTACTTGGCCATGTGCTGCATGAAAATGTCCCGCGGCGGAACACCTTTCACCAGCAGCGCGCCAATATTGCGAATCATCGGCGCCAGCCAGTCTTTTTTCTCCAGCGCGTACGCCGTGCCAACCGAAATCCCTTCCTGGCCGAGGCTCGAATACAGTCCGCCCACAATCTTGTTCTGGCGAAACAGCTTCACCATGGTATCTTCCACTGCGCGGTTCAAGCGCATGTAGTAGTGCAAATCCAAATGCTCCTGCCGCGTTAATTCCTTTTTCATTCGCCGCTCCAGATCCTACGCCGATGCCGCCACTGGCAATTCGAAGTGTTCAAGAGTTTCGAACAACTCCTTGCGCCCCGTCTGCTTCATCTCCAGCCCAAACACTTCGCCAAACTGTTTCCCCAGCACCAGTGCAACTTCACTTTTCCGCACGCTGCGCCCCAAAAGCTTTTCCAGCGAAGTAGCCTTCCGCTCCGCAATCCCGCAAGGCACGATCAAATCGAAATACCGCAAATCCGTCGCCACGTTGTACGCAAACCCGTGCGACGTCACCCACCGGCTGATATGCACCCCAATCGCCCCAAGTTTTTCTTCCGCACCCGAGTCCGCGCCGTCGCCTCGCACCCAAATCCCCGTTTTCCCCGCCACACGCTCACCGACAATCCCAAACTCCGCCGTCGTTCGAATCATCACATCTTCCAGCATGCGCACATACCAGTGCACATCCCGCCGAATCGCTCCCAGGTCCAGAATCGGATACCCCACAATCTGCCCCGGCCCGTGATACGTAATATCTCCGCCGCGGTCCGTTTCGCAAAACTCCACGCCCTTCTGCCGCAGCACATTCTCTGACGCCAGCAAATTCTCCCGCTTTCCGTTCCGCCCCAGCGTAATCACATGCGGATGCTCGCAAAGCAGCAGTACATCCGCAATCGCCCCCGCCTTGCGCGCCGCCACCACGCGCTTCTGCAATTCCCACGACTCCGCGTAGCCAATCCATCCCAAATCAACGATAAGGCAATCCTTAGCCACAGCGCGCTCTTCCTTAGGATCTTCCTTTGTAGGGGCGCAGCATGCTGCGCCCCTACGACTAAAAAACTCAAACGTTTATTTGCAACCCTCGCACGGATGCAAACCCATCCCCCATCGCTTCCCACACCGTGGGATGCGCATGCACCATCTCCATCATGTGATCCACGGTCCCCTCGAGGTGCAACACCGCCGCCGCCTCCGCCAAAATCTCGGTCGCCAGCGGCCCGATAATATGAATCCCCAAAACCTCGCCATACTTCTCGTCCGAAACCACTTTCACAAACCCGCCATGATTCCCCAGAATCGTCGCCTTGCTATTCCCCACAAACGGAAACTTCCCCACCTTCACCGCATGCCCCGCGTCCCGCGCCTGTTTTTCCGTCAACCCAATCGACCCGATCTGCGGCTCGCAATACGTCGCATTCGGAATCCGCGTCTTGTCGATCGTGTGCGTCGGCTTCCCCGCGATCGTCGTCACAGCAACAATTCCTTCCATCATCGCGGCGTGTGCCAATTGCGGCAGCCCCGCCACGATGTCCCCGATCGCGTACAATCCTTTTTCGTCCGTCTCCATCGTCGGCCCTACGTGTACGAATCCCCGCTCCAGCCGCGCCTTGGATTTTTCCAGCCCGCAATTCTCGGTCATCGGCTTGCGCCCCACCGCCAGCAGCAGCTTTTCCGCCTGCAAGCTCTGCGCTTTTCCGTCCTTGTCCTTAAACGACACCGTAACGCCCTTGGCGTCCTTCTTCACCGCGTCCACCATGCATCCGGTAAAAATCTGAATGTTTTTCTTCTTAAAAGTTTTTTCCAGCTCCGTCGAAATCTCTTCGTCTTCCACCGGCACGACCCGCGGCAGCGCTTCCAGTATCGTCACTTGCGTCCCAAACGAATTGTAAATGGAAGCAAACTCCACTCCCACCGCGCCTGCGCCCACCACAATCAGCGTCTTGGGAATTTCCGGCAGCTCGAGAATCGACCGGTTCGTCAAAATCGTCTTATGGTCCGGCTCGATCCCCGGCAGCGCCCGCGCTTCCGACCCGCTCACCATCAAAACGTTGGCCGCCTCAATCGTCGTTTTCTTTCCGTCCTTCTCCACGCTGACTTTGCCGGGCCCTTCATACCGTCCCCAGCCCTGCACCCACTCCACCTTGTTCTTCTTAAAAAGAAACTCGATCCCCTTGGCATGCTTCTTGACGATCTTGTCTTTCCGCGCCAGCACATTCGCCCAATTGATCTTGAGCCCGCTGACCTCAAATCCCAGCTCTTCCCCATTCTTAAAATTGTCGTAAACCTCCGCGTGGTGCAGCAGCACCTTGGTCGGAATGCATCCGACGTGCAGGCAAGTCCCCCCGAGATACGGGTCCTTTTCCACCACCACGGTTTTCAATCCCAGCTCCCCCGCGCGGATCGCCGAAACATACCCCCCCGGCCCGCTCCCAATAATCGCCACATCATAAGTCGCCACGCTCATCCTCCATGCTCCCGCTGCCCAAACTATTCCACCATCTCCACCGAATCCCGCAATCTTGCAGTTCCGCCAAACGGAGAAAAAGCCGTCCGCACCACACGGTACAGACGGCTGCGTCCCCGCAAACCCCAAATTTTAACAGCCGCCCGCCGCCCCCGCAACCTACACCCTTTCCTACTATTGGTTTAGCATTCCATTACGGATTGGAGTTGTGTAAGGGCCGCCGAGGGCCTGATTTCTCAGAATCGGACTTCTAGAGAGTCAGCGAGTTTCACTTGTCTGGTAATCGCTGCGTTAATCGTCCCAGTGCTTGGTATTCGAATCAGCAAACTGGATACCATGGCAAAAAGCACCGATAAATGCCGAAATGACCTACCTGGTAAGCCCGACTTCTAGGCTAGAAGCGCGTGAGGCTAAAACCTTCCATACACGCGCGTGCGTAGGAAAAACCTCATCTTCAAGCCGATCAAATATAAGCGCTCCGTTACCTAGCCATCTTAAATCGTAGGTTGTGGCTAAGTTCTTCTTGGTAATCGCAGAGGGCTTTCCCCCGGTAACAAGCGGGAAAACCCAAACGATGGTTCCTCCCCAGAACTGTAAGTCTGGACGACCGTTCATCGGGCGGGGATCAAAGGTCAGGTATGCCACCGATTTACCATCGGGCGAGGGTGTTGCGAGCCCGGCGTGTCCGTCGATAGGGATTGTTCTCTTTGCGATTCCGTCGGGTTCGCTGATTACAAGGTTCGAACCCGAAAAATAAGCTAGATGCGAACTATCAGCGAACCAAGGATTCCAAGTAGCCTTCATGTAGTCCCATTCGCTATCCGGATGGACGATAAGTGGACCTAAATCGAACCACCTTGAGAGTTGAATATCGTACACCCACAGCTGCTTTCGCCACTCGCCAAAGATGGCAAGATACCTTCCATCTGGTGAAGGGACGACAACATCTCCGAGCCAACCTGCGTGCTCCGCAATAATGTGATGGCGCGTCTCGATCACCGTCTTGGAGGCCTCGCCTACACGACTCCAAGCTATTGCTCCGAAGCCGGACAGATAGAAAACCCTCTCGGTCGCGGGAACATTTTCCGGGCGTCGGAGTTGGCCCTGCAAACTCCGCATCCCATGCAACGTAATCAGCGCGTACTTCCAATCTCGGTAACAAATCAGCGCTCGGCCGTCCGGCGTCCACCCCGCCAGAAATGTGTCCGTTAGCGGAGCCGTGGTGATTGGCTTTCCGTCGTCGGCAATTACCACTACTTCCGAGATAAGGTTCGAGCGTCCAAATCCGCCACTTCCCCCCGGTCTACCCCAACCAGTGCGGACGTAAGCGATCATTTTGCCATTGGGGCTCGGGATTGGGTTATAGGCGTTTTCTACGGACAAGAGTATTTCATTCGGAGCTTGTCCCCAGAGCCTTGCAACAGCAACGGAGAGAAGCAAAACCAACGCGAGCCAATATCTTCGGAGGTGAGAATAGGACTCATTTCTTCCGATAAGCGTCAGTTGCTTCCGAAGGCTTCGCAATGACATCTGGTTTCCTCTGCAAATCGCAGTTTTCATGAGCGCTTACGTAACGCGCTGCGCTTGCACTATGGTAACTCCTGGCGGGCGGCGCATAAACCGAACTTCTGGAAGATCGGGGTGCCGCACGCCTGCGGTTTTCAGAGTGCGGGTTTTTGGGGTTTTGACAAACGGAAGTGGCGAGTGACGAGCCAGCTAAACCGGCGAGCCCGGAGTTGGGCACGATGTATCGTGCCCCTACAGAGGCAGAGGCCGGCTGGAAGCCGGCGCTACGAAATGTGGCGCGCCTCCGGCGCTGGCGTTCCACCTATCACAGAGCCCAGCGCTTACGCGCTGGGCTAGAATCTGGCGCACTTCTGGTGCTTGAAATGACAGACTCTGTTGTGTCACGCAATTCCGTGAGGGGGCGTTAGGATTTTGTTTGCCCCTGGTGACGACCCCGGGAGGGGCAAGCCCCTCCCCTACGGCTACGACGAGGAACGCGATGTTGGTTTCCTGATGACGACGGCGGGCGGGGCGAGAATGGGGCGGAGGTCGCCGGCGGCGAGGGCGTCCAGGGCGCGGAGGCGGGCTTCGAGTTCGGAAGAGGTTATGCGGCGCAGGCGATAGAGGGTGCGGAGAAAATCTTCGGCGGCCGTTTCTCCCTTCTGGGTGTTGCACTCGACGCAGCAGGAGACGAGATTACGGTAGGAATTGCTGCCTCCGCGAACATGCGGGACGACATGGTCGAGGCAGCGCACAGCGGTGGTGAGCTGGCTCAAGCAATAGAAGCAGAGGCCCCGCTCGCGCGCGTGAATGGCCTGGCGGCGGCTTTTGCCCTGCAAGAAATCGATCTCTTCCAGGCTAACGCTGGCGCCGCGGGCCTTGCGGGCCGAACCAGTGGCCGAGATTCTGCCGGGGATCGCGGCCGGAATTTCATCTGGCAAGCGGACCTCCACGGTATGGCCGGCTCGCGTGCGCTCGATCAAGCGCAGAGCCCGCTTGTCAATCAGGCGGCGAACGGTTCTGCGCACAGGTCCCTTAGAGATATGCGAGCTGTGGGCGAGCCCGCGAAGGGAAAAGCGAAACTGGGTCTTGCCTTCGAGGCGGCTATGCCGGAGGAGATGGGCATAGACGATGCGGTCGATAAGATTGAGGCCCAGGCGGGGCACGAGATCATCTTCGAGCTGTTTCCAGACGAGGTCCGCATTGGGTTTTTTGTTTTTCATGGTTTGGGATCCAGAAAGAAAAGTTGATGGTTAAGAGTTGACAATTCACAGCAAAGGAAAAGAGTGAAGACTTAACACAGAGAGCATAGCGGCCGGAGCGCGGAGAGCACGCAGAAAAGACACCCGCCTTCCAAGCTCAAGTAAATAGGGACGCCCCGCGGGCAAGCAGAAGGCACGACGGGAAACAAAAAAAGCCGGCTGGAAGCCGGCGCTACAAAAGAAAAGCCCCGGCCAGAGACCGGGGCGCAGTTTTCTACGGAAATAAGCCTACCAGACTTATAGTCCTTTTGTCAAGACCAAAAGCAGGCTATCACCACTCCGGCTCTTACTGGTGCTGGTAAACATTCCACGCAATTCAGCGCTGCTCTCGCCCTCTCCGAAGACTAATCCCGTAGTCCCTCTCAGCCGCTATAATGCTTCCATGACCGATTCCCCGGCGCAACGGATGCAGTGCATGGAGGTCTGGGGCGGCAGCCAGACCACCTCCAGCGGAGTCGAGCTCGACGGTCTCGATGTCTGGGTTTATAGCAAGCCGTTCGGCCAGGCCAATCGCGGCGGGGATGTCTATTACGTCTCGAGTTGCGCTTCCGGCCGCATCAGCCGCCTGCTGCTCGCCGACGTCAGCGGCCACGGCAAATCCGTCGCTTCCACCGCAGCCGACCTGCGCACCCTGATGCGCCGTTTCGTCAATCACCTCGACCAGAAAATTTTCGTCCGGCTGCTCAACGAGCAGTTCACCGCGCTCTCCGTCCAGGGCAGCTTCTCCACCGCGGTCGTCAGCACCTTTTTCGCGCCCACCCGCCGGCTTTCTCTCTGCAACGCCGGCCATCCCCGTCCGCTTCTCTTTCGCGCCGCCGATGGCCGCTGGTCTTTCCTCGGCCGCCAGGACGACAATTCCGAAAAAACGGGTCCCAGCAACATTCCTCTCGGCATCTTTCAGCTCACGGACTACGAGCATCTCGACATCGAACTCGACCCCGGCGACTGCCTCCTCAACTACACCGACGCGCTGATCGAATCCCGCGACGCCGATGGCGAAATGCTCGGCGAAGAAGGCCTTCTTCGCATCGCCAATCTCCTCGGCGACGTCCCCGCGGACAAAATCATCCCCTCGCTTCTCCAAGAAATCGCCAGCCGTTTCCCGGAAAACCTCTCTGCCGACGACGTCACCCTGATGGTCGTGCGCGCGAGCGGCCGCTCCCTCCCATTCAGCTTCCGCGAAAAACTCGATGCCCTCGGCCGCTTCCTGAAAACTTTGTTGCGCTCCCTGAATCCCCGCGCGGACCGCGCTCCGTTCCCCGACTTCAACCTCGCCAATATCGGCGGCGCGATTATCCCCGCGCTAGGCCGCCGCTGGCGTGCCCCGCGCACGTCCCCAAAATAATTCCGCGAACTTTAACGATGGCATCTACGGTGCATTCCGGCAGGCCGGCGGAAACCGTTGCCTGGGCCCTTGCCTAAATATACCTTGACACGTATATACGCTGTAGAGTATACGAAGGGAATGGAATCCGTGTTCGAAATCATTGCGGAGCCGAACCGCCGCGCGATATTGAGCCTGCTGGTCTCGTCTCAACAGTCGGTGGGAGAGATCGAGAGCCGGCTTGGTATGACGCAGCCGACCGTGTCAAAGCACCTGCGCGTGCTGCGGGAGGCCGGTTTCGTGGAATCCACGGTGGATGCACAGCGCCGTCTCTACCGAGTGAAACCTGAACCACTTCAGGAGGTGGAAGCCTGGCTGGCTCCGTTCCGCCGGTTCTGGTCCGCTCACGTAGATGCTCTCGAACGCCATCTCGACCGCATGGAGCAGTCAACGCCATCGATGGCAACACCAACAAAAAGGAAGACAAGGAGAAGACGACGCGGCGCAAACCGCGAACGCGACAAAGGAGAAACAAAATGAAAATCAAAGTGACCAGCGTATACGTGGATGACCAGGAGAAGGCCCTGCGTTTCTATACGGAGGTGCTCGGGTTTGCAAAGAAGACGGACTTTTCGCAGGGGCCATATCGCTGGCTGACGGTGGCGTCGCCCGAGGAGCCGGACGGCACGGAGTTGCAGCTGGCACTGAACAACAACCCGGCAGCCAAAGCGTATCAGCAGGCGATTTTTCAACAGGGCCAGCCCGCGGCCATGTTTTTTACCGACGACATCAAGGGCGACTACGAGCGGATCAAGGGCCTCGGCGCCGAGTTCACGATGCCGCCCACTGACGTGACCGGCTCGACCATTGCGATGCTGAAGGACACCTGCGGCAACCTGATTCAGCTCACTCAGCTGAAGCGCTGGTAGCAGCGCGCGTCGAGCAGGAGAAAAAGATGACCAATCTCGAGCAATACACACCGGGCCCAGCAAGCGGCGCACAGATACGAAAGGACGGCGAGAAGTGGACGCTCATTCTTGTCAGAGAACTGCGCCACGCACCGGAAAAAGTCTGGCAGGCGCTTACTGACCCAGCGCATCTGCGTGAGTGGGCGCCTTTCGACGCCGATGGGAGCCTTGGCACGGTTGGAGCCACGGTGAAGCTCACCACGGTGGGGGCGCCCGCGCTGCATGTTTCCGAAACAACCGTGACACGAGCCGACGCTCCCAAGGTGCTTGAGTACAAGTGGGGTGGCTTCGATATGCGGTGGGAACTCGAAGCCTTGGCTGGCGGCACACGCCTGACGCTGTGGACCAACATCGGTCACCGCTTCATCGCCATGGGTGCTGCCGGGTGGCACATTTGTTTCGATGTTCTGGATCGCCTTCTCAGCGGAACTCCGATTGGACGCATGGTTGGCCCCGCGGCGATGAAATTTGGCGGTTGGCAGCGATTGAACGCCGAGTACGCCAAGCAGTTCGGTATTGAAACGCCCAACTGGCCGCCCCAAGCGGCTCAAAACTCATGAATAAATGGAGGGCAAATCATGAAAGAAGCAACCAAACGTTCGATTGTTCGATGGATTCACATCGTCTTGGCTATTCCGATACTCGGTTATATTTATAGTCCGTTTGAACAAATTCCAAACTACGCGCCCGCTACCCGGTTTGTATTCGTGCCTGTACTTGCCCTTTCGGGACTTTGGATGTGGAAAGGCCATGTCCTTCGACGACTTATTTCGAAGAGGTTACCGAATAAAACCACTGGCATGAACACGCGACAAGAATTGGAGGTATAAAGATCCAATGAATCCATCGGAACGCATTGACCAACTGATCGCAGGACTCACAGACTGGCGCGGCAAAACGCTCGCAATTATCCGCAAGAGCATCCTGGAGGCCGACCGGGAGATCATCGAGGAATGGAAGTGGATGGGAAGCCCAGTGTGGTCTCGCGACGGAATGATCGCGGTCGGCAATGCCCACAAGGATAAAGTGAAGCTCACCTTCTCCAACGGGGCCAGCCTCCTGGATCCTGACAGGCTCTTCAACGCCAGCCTCGAAGGCAACAAATGGCGGGCTATCGATCTTTTCGAGGGCGATAAAATCAATGAGCGTGCGCTAAAAAATCTCGTCCGTGCCGCCGTTGAGTACAATCAGATCAAATTGAAGAGGAAAGCGCCTGCGGGTACGAAAGTCAACGGCAAGAGCAAGCCAAAGCCCCGGCGAGCGAGCAGCAAGGGGGCCGACTAGCTTCATCGCCGGTCCCGGCCCTATCTCCTTCCTAGGGGAAGAGCTCCGGCACGCTTCCTCATACGCTAAGTAGTTCGGCGTCGAGGTCCCGAGCTGGCCGCCGAAAGGCCTGCACGCGTGATCGCGACAACTGGCTCCCCCTCTTACAAAATGTGGAGACATCCATGAAAATAGGATTCGTCGGAACAGGCGAAATTACATTGGCGATGGTCACCGGCCTTAGTTCGTCCGGTGCCGCACCGCACTCTATCCGATTATCCCCGCGTAATCAGGCAATCGCTGCCGATCTTGCCTATCGCTTTCCGGGTGTGTCCGTAGCTTCGTCCAACCAGGAGGTTCTGGACTCCTGCGAAACGGCTGTCATTGCGGTAAAGCCCCAAGTCGCTCGAAGCGTCCTTTCAGAATTGCGCTTCCGTCCTGACCATCACGTGATCAGCGTTGTATCCGCGCTAGCGTTGCGAAGCGTAGGTGATCTGGTAGCTCCCACAGCGCAAGTCACTAGAGCTGTGCCGCTGCCGTCAACCGCTAAAAGACTCGGCCCAACAGCGATCTATCCACCAGACCGGCTGGTCGAGAATCTTTTTGCATCGCTTGGAACAGTGTTTGCAGTTGAAACCGAGGACGAATTCAACGCGATGTGCGCCGCGACGGCAACCATTGCATCCTATTTCGCATTCCATGACACGGTTGCATGCTGGCTGGCGCAAAATAGCATTCCAGAATCCAAGGCCCGCGACTACGTCGCCCGAATGGTTTTCGGCCTGACAACTGGCGCGG
>Ga0210410_10001597_pt1 | contig 21093 bp, 16 predicted proteins | sample IncBWC4MmetaG_FD_161058 | JGI IMG/M metagenome (GOLD analysis project Ga0210410, IMG submission 161058) | Forest soil microbial communities from Barre Woods Harvard Forest LTER site, Petersham, Massachusetts, United States - Inc-BW-C-4-M | ecosystem: Environmental > Terrestrial > Soil >... | reverse complement strand
TGGGTACACGACGAGAATGCCCGCCAGCGCGCTTCGTCGAACCTGAGGCGCGGCCCAACGATGGGAGGAACATAGCGTGGGAGGAATGATTCCGTTTGGAGACGCTTCTCGACGACCCAGGCGTTCCCCCGTCATTACGACCGCAATCATCGCCGTGAACGCGTTTGTCTTCGTCTTGGAACTGACGGGCGGCGACCCATTTGTGCAAAGGTGGTCCGTGATCCCCGCCGATATTGTCGCGGGCCAACACTGGGTCACCATCCTGACGGCGATGTTCATGCACGGCGGCTGGCTGCACATTCTCGGGAATATGGTCTACCTGTGGGCATTTGGTCCTGAGGTCGAAGATGCAATGGGGCGGCTGCCGTACCTGGGGTTTTACCTGCTAAGCGGTCTGGCTGCTTCGATCGCGCAGATTGCCGCAGCGCCCCATTCCACCGTTCCAAACTTGGGAGCGAGTGGAGCGATTGCGGGCGTGATGGGCGCATTTCTGATTACCTACCCCCGCGATCAGATACGTGCGCTAGTCGTGTTCGGCTGGTTCATCCGCATTACTGTGATTCCCGCGGTGCTGTTAATCGGATTCTGGTTTCTCATTCAGCTCTTTAGCCAGATCGGTTCCGTGGCCAACGTGCAGTCAGGTGGCGTCGCTTACATGGCTCATGTTGGCGGTTTCATCTTTGGGGCGGCTACCGCGCGAATCTTTGAACGATTCCAGCGCATCCCGGAGTTGGGGACCTAGCCATGTCGCTCAGCACTGTTGAAACGCGCATCGCCACCGCATGCCTGACGGAGCGGGAGGGAGAGGCTCGGTTGGACAGGCTTGGCCCCAATGAGCGTGTGGCGACATTGAGCCGTTCAGTTCTCTCCACTCTCGCGCGAGCGACTACGAATATGCTGCGCATGGGCTTGGCGATGGCCGCGTGCGCTCTGCCTGGCTTTTCTCAGACTACTCCCGACCTCCAAACATTTTTCCGGCAGGACATCGGACTGAGTCCGGATCAAATCGCCGCGATCCAGAAGGGCGAGCCTGTCGCGAAGAATCTGCCATCCCGGGCGCCCGCCGAGGTCTTTTTGTTCGGCGCGGTCTACATCCACGCAGCCCCTGAGAAGTATCTCCAGTTTGCCCGCGATTTCGACCGCATGCGTAAGCTTCCCAACTATCTGGCGCTCGGCGTGTTCAGCGATCCACCGGAGCCTTCCGACTTGAAGGGCTTCTCCTTCGACAAAGATGACATCCAGGCCTTGAAAACCTGCAAGCCAGGCGACTGCTTGATTCAAATGCCCGCAAGCTCCATCGAAGGCCTCAATCGATCCATCGATTGGTCCGCCGCCGAGGCGGATGAACAAGTGAACCAGCTCTTGCGAAAGGCGGTGTTACAGCGTCTACTCGCCTATCAACGGGATGGCAATCAAGTTCTGGGCGCCTATAACGATAAGCGTGACCCGACTGACGTGCCTCAGCAATTCGCCTACATGCTCAGCTACAGCAAGGCACTGCCGGAGCGTCTGCCGGGTTTCTACCAATACCTTCTCTCCTATCCCAACGCAAAGCCTGCGAACGTGGAAGACACATTTTATTGGGCCAGGGTGAAATTCGGCTTGAAGCCAACGTTGCGTGTCGTGCAGTTGGTGACTTTGCGCGGAAATCCCGGAGACCGCGTGGCCTATGCCATTGCCGAAAAGCAGCTCTATGCGAGCCACTACTTCGAAACCGCACTCGACCTTTCTTTCTGTGTGCGCGGAAGTGACGACGCGAATCAGCCCGGCTTCTATCTGGTGATGGCCATGGGCTCCGAGCAGGCAGGCCTGACAGGGGTCAAAGGTTCTATCGTTCGAAAGGCCGCCGTCGGTCGGTCGGTTTCAAATCTCCGAGGCGCGCTCACCGCCATCAAGAGCACGTTGGAGGGCAGCCAGTAGTCTGTCGGCTGTTTGGAGGGACCTTTCCGCGCTCACAGAGCGGTTCGCTGCTCTTGATGCGATCGACCGGCGCGCCGCTCTTCAATCGATCTGCTTGAAGTTCAACATTCAGATAAAATCAGGATGCACGCAGCGCATTCCCGAAAGGCGCTTATGACGCACCCCTGGCATGATCTCAGCCCCGGTGACCACGTTCCACGTCAGTTCAATGCCGTAATCGAGATTCCCCTCGGGTCTAATATCAAATACGAACTTGACAAAGGAAGCGGGCTAATCCGAATGGACCGCGTGCTTTATTCAGCCGTATTTTATCCCGCGAACTACGGGTTCATTCCACGCACGCTGGCTGAAGATCATGATCCCCTCGATGTCCTGGTGCTCTGCCAGTATCCTGTGGTGCCACTTACAGTGATGCACGCCCGAGCCATCGGTTTAATGACGATGATCGATTCGGGAGAGCAGGATCACAAGGTCATCGCGGTCGCGACGGCTGATCCCGAATACAATTCCTATCATGAAGCCGCTGAATTGCCGCCGCACAGGCTAATCATGGTCCGCAGATTTTTTCAGGATTACAAGCAATTGGAACGCAAAGCGGTGGAAGTGGACGAAATCCTGCCCGCAGCAGCGGCGTACCCCATCATTGAGGATGCCCTCGCTCAGTACGCGTCAAGATATCGAGATCGAGACCATGTTCTCCCCAAGGCCGAGCAGTAACCAGCTCATAGTTCCTTTCCGTGAGTCGCTTGCATAGCAACCTGTCTAAGGAGATCTCGCGCCGTTACTTCTTCGAATGATTTCTCTGGGCAATACGGTTGGAACGTCGCCATGTCCGGATCGGTAAAGAGCGATAACCACACTGCTGTCAAGAAGCCAGTGTGCGTGCTGCTGCATTCCGATGTTGGAGTCGAATGTCGTTCGCCCAAGGCAGGCGCACTTCTTGCGCCGTCATAAAATCGTAATAGTAATAGCGGTGAATGGTGGCGAAATACGAACGAAAGGTGAATAAAGAGGGAGAAAGTGATTCAGTTCGAATCTCTCCGCGCGCGCCATTCTAGACTTTCCAAACACCGTTTTTCATTCAGTTGTTTGTTCGTCTGGCAGATCCACTTTCCAACTATGCACGATTTCCGGTAGAGTTGCGCCAACGCGTTCGGGAGGACTCCATGAAAATCGCACGCATTGCGTCTTTCGTTCTGGCTGTCTCGGCCATGTTGCTGCTGGCCGGCGCGGCACAGGCTGCGCTCAAAACGCAGTGGATTGATTACATGCAGGGCAGCGCGCCTCTCTCCGGGTATCTGGTGTATGACGACGTCGAGCAGGGCCGGCAGCCGGGAGTGTTGATGATTCATGACCGGTCCGGATTTTCGGAGGGCACGCTAACGGATGCGGCCATGATCGCCAAGCTGGGCTATGTGGTGTTTGCCGAGGACATGTTCGGCAAAGGCGTGGTGCCTAAGACCGTGCCTGAGATGATGGACACGATTGCGATTTACGACAACAATCGCTCCTTGATGCGCGAGCGAGCACTCGCCGGATTTGAGGTGCTGAAGGCGCAGCCGATGGTCGATCCGGCCAGGCTGGCCGCTGTCGGATACTGCTTTGGCGGCACCGTGGGAGTCGAACTGGTCGAAACGGGGTCGCCGCTGCTGGGTTTCATTTCGGTACACGGCGCGTTCCGCAATTTTGCGCCGGAGGCGGCCAAGAACATCAAGGGCCGCGTCTTGATTCTACACGGCGCCGAAGACCCGGTGGCGCCGCTCGAGGAGGTCAACGCGCTCGTCTCGCAACTCCGCGGCGCGAAGATCAATTTTGAGGTCAACATTTACAGCGGCGCGGCGCACGCGTTCACGAAGCCGCAGAATCCGTCCGAAGCGCGCGCCGACGAGGAATACAAAGTAGCCATGGCGCGATTTCTAAAGGACGTTTTGGTTCACTGAGAGTGTGAGTGGCGGAGGCTTGACACTGGAACCCTGCGCCACCTGAACTACTTCACGTTCGTGGGTTCCAGGCCGCTATTTCGGATGGCGGCATAAGCAGCCGGCGACGCGAGCCACTGGATGAGCGCTTTCGCTGCCACCGGGTGCGTTGCGGTTGCAGGAATCCCGGCCGAGAAGACCGTAACTTTTTGGGCGCCGGGCGGCAGCTCTCCCACGATGTCAATCCCCTTCACGGGGCGCAATTCGCTGATCTGCTGGAAGCCGATTTCAAATTCACCGCTGGCGAGAACTCCGCCGACCGGGTCGGCTTCAATTTTTTTGCTTTTCCCCTTGATCTGGTCGGCGATCCCCAATTTCGGGAATAATTCCGTCGAGAGATAGACGCCGCTCGCGCTGTCCGAGTAGGCAATCGATTTTGCGGCGAGGAGCGTGCGCTTCAGCGCGTCGATGGTACTGATGTCGGGGTGCGGCGCTCCGGCTTTCACGGCCATGCCGATTTTGGATTGGACCAGATCGACGCGGCTGCCCGCGCGTACCTTTCCCTGCTTGATCAATTGTTCGAGCGCCGGGGCGGCCAAAATCACGACGTCGATTGATTCACCGCGATCGAGGCGCACCGGAATGGCGTTGTGCGTCGTTCCCATCGAAGGGCCAAACTCGGTGATCAGCTTGTTGTGCGTCGAGCTCTCGTATTCGGGCACGAGTTCGAGATACGCGGCGGTGAAACCTCCGGAAGTTACGACGTGGATTTCGTCCGCTCGTGTAGCGGCAGCGGCAAATAGCAACGCGCACACCGTGGCGACCGCGGAAGCCGCGGCAAATTTTCTTCGGAAGATTGATTTCATAGGGGTCCTTTTTCACTCCAGGCGGCGCGCGCCGCACGGATTGGTTGATCATAAATTAAGTTCGACTCCATGTGAAACGAGAACGCCCGGCTCGGTGCGGCGTTCGAGAGGACACTTCAGCGGCTGAAGCCGGTTTCTCAAGTCACCGGTAACGGCCGAGTTGAAGCTCGGCCCTCCTGAAACCCGTCCCTCCTGAAACTCGGCCTTCATCAAAGTTGCTACCGAGACGGAGCCGTCCAAGTTAAGACTCCGGCAACCAAGCCCAGCCATTGCGTTCCAGGGCCGCCGGATGTATGGTTGCGGCCAGCCCGGAAGTCAAATCAGAATATCCCGCAAGACGGTTCAGTCAACGGAGGAAATCCCATGAAATACGCACTGTGGATCACCGCGCTCCTGCTGGTGTTTGCTCAGCAGCAGCCGGCACTGGCTCAGGGGAGCGGTGACAATCTCGTGAAGCAAGCTGTCGCCGCGGAAGGCGGCGCCGACGCCCTGCGCTCGGTGAAAGGCCTGTCCATCAAGGGCGACGCCAAATTTTGGGAACCTGGACAATCGTTCGCGCCGGACGGCGAGCCCCGCTTCCTCGGGGACGCAACGTTCACGACGACCTGGGATCTCGCTAAGGGCAGCGCGAAAACGTCCTGGGTCCGCGATCAGAAGTATCCCGACCCGATCATCTTGAAATATACGGAAACGCTGACGCCCACGATCGGCTACGTCACGGATGACAAGGGCAGCCAGCCGATGTCCGGCATCCGCGAAGCCGCGCAGCTCCGCGAGCTCGAGCGCGCTTCGCCGTGGCTGTTGGTCAAGGCGATGAGCGATCCCAAGAGCGTCGACTCGATGGGCGCTCAAAAACTCGGCGCGGAATCGCTGCCCGCGGTTTCGTTTGCCGACGGAGGGACGAATTTCATCATTCTCTTCGACCGCAAGACGCACCTGCCCGCCGCCATCCGCACGCGGGATGACGACAACATTCACGGCGACTCGAACTACGATCTCGTGCTTGGCGGATGGAAAGCCGTGAACGGTGCGCAGATTGCCGGATCGCTCTCGTACAAAATCGGCGACGTGGAAGTGGCGAAACTCAACTACACAGATGTAAGCGCCAATCCGGACGTCATGGCCGACGCGTTTGCCGTGCCCGACTCCGTACGAGCGGCGGCCAAGCCGGTGGCGACGAGCAACGTACCCTATCAATGGGTGATGCGGCGATTGTTCCTGACGCGGTTCAATGACAGCGACAACATTATTTACCCCAACGGCGGCGGCCTGAAGCTCGTCGAACTCGCGCCCAACGTGCAACACGTCGAGGGCGGAACGGCAAACAACCTGATCGTCGCGATGAAGGACTACCTCGTGATCTTCGATGCCCCGTACGGCGAGCTGCAGTCGCGCTGGGTCATCGACGCGGCGAAGGCGAAATATCCCGGCAAGCCAATCAAGTATCTCGTCCTCACCCATCAGCACATGGACCACACCGGCGGCATGCGAACCTACGTGGCCGAAGGCGCGAACGTGATTGTGCCGGCTCCCGACAAAGCCTACTTTGAAAAGGACATCAAGGCGCCACACACGATCGTTCCCGACGACCTGCAAAAGAAGCCGCGAACGCCGGAAATTACCGAAGTGAAGGACGAGATGACAATCAAGGACGACGCGACGCAGGTCCATCTCTACTTCATTCAAAATCCGCACGTCGTGGGCATGCTGATCGCCAACGTCGTTGCGGGCAATGCGAACATCGTGTACGTCACCGATCTCATCTCTCCGCGCGGACCGATCGAGCGCTCGGAAGCGACAGCCTCCGTAGGGACGGTCCTACGAAAGTACAACATCACTGGCGCACTGATTGCCGGCGGGCATGGCACGACAGTCAAGGAAGCGGACCTCACCGCCCAACTCGCGGCGAACTGAATCGGGTAGCCGAGTCGAGTAACCCAGTTTTGTCATTCCGAGCGAAGCGAGGAATCCCTCTTCGATCTAGGTCCAAAGACAGAGAGATTCCTTAGGCAAACTGCGCCCTCGGAATGACAAAATTGAGGTTTCTGTAAGGGTGGTCTGCTACTTACTTCTTTTCGGGCGCGGCATAGTCGCGCCCGGGAAGCTTGTCGGCGTGATTGAGCCGCTCGTCGTACTCCTTGATTGCGGAGAGGGTGCAGGGGTGCGCGTCGAGCACCCAGTCCTTCTTGAGCTTGTAGAATGCCGTGATCTTCCAGGGCTCCGAATACGTCTTCGGATCGTCGAAGGTGAAGACGATCTTTAAAGTGTCCGCATCAACTCTCTGCCAGCGTTCCGTCTGATGCATGGATTCGGTGAGCGGGAAGCCCTGCCAGCTGAGAAACTGCTTGCCGTTATACGCTGCGGACTCGACGACGAACACGTCCCCCTCCCAACGGCCAATCGAGTAGCCCATGTAATCGGGTTCGGTGTCGTCGGAAATTTTTCTTCCGTCCGTCCAGATTTCGCGCCAATTGTCGTAATACTCCCAGTGTTGCAGCCACCGGTCCTTGGCTGGAATGACTTCGAAGGGGCGGGGTGTAAAATAGTTGCGCGCAGTACCGAACGGATCACAATCGAGGACGGCTCCCGCGGCAATGAACTTTGCGTTGGAGTCGTACTTCGCTTTCCCCCAGGGCGTGAATGGAGGCAGCACTTTCGGATTCGGTCTCAAATCCCAGGGATCGACTTCTTCCTTGGGTCGCATGTACGGAGCGGGGTCCCAAACTCCGGAAAAAGAGGACATATCCATCGAGGTCATTGGCGAAGCTGCGACCGTTGACACCGGAACCTCGCGGTTCGCCTTTGGCGAAGCCGACTGAGCATTCGATATTTGCGGAATTGCGAGAGTTGCGGCTAACGCAGCCATCGGCACTATCAACCCATATCGCATGGCCAAACTCCTTTGGTCGTCCAAAAATTTCGCCGGCGACTCAATTTCTAGGGTCCATTTCGAAGCGCAGCGCCAGGCAAACCTCATTGCGGCGGTTGTTCGCCCAGGACCCCGCCCGTCAATTCTTTGCCGTTTGGAAGCACGAGTTTGCGTGCCATCCCAACAGGGTTCCCCTTCTTGCTCGGGATGACGGTGATTGTGACTTCATCTCCCGCGTGCAAGGTTTCGCGGGTCCATCCAGCTCTCTTCATAACGGCGGGCGCATACGTTTCAATGGACCAGGCTACGACATTGCCTTTGTCGTCCTTCACGTCTACAAATATTTGGCAGTGGGGATTATTCCAGTCAAATTCCTTCACGGTCCCCTTCAGCGCCACCGGGTGTTGTGCGTCGTAGTCCGATCCGCCGTGGTGCGCGAACGCCGGTAATCCCGCCAGCCAAAGTCCCGCAACCGACAGAACCAAACCGAATCCCGTCTTGCTTTTCATGTGACACCCCTTGCCACCGTCATCGTACCTATGATTCCAAGTGAAGAGAGAAAGAGGCCGGAGCTGCGGCAGCCTCCCGGCCAAGATTACTGGCGGAAAATCACATCAACCCATCTGAGAATTAGGTACGCTACGAGAAGCCGAGTGTCAAGAAAAAATGCCTCATGGCGCCGGATCGGTTGGGTCCGTGCGCTTACCAGGGCCACAAATCTCGGGGTGGCCAGCGAAGTTCGTGGAAATCACAAAGGGAAGAGCCTGGGCGAAGGATTGCCTTCCAAGTCGGGTAGTTATATGTTGCGGTCCGGACGGTGAGCCGCCGCGAACTCTTCCCGAGCAATCGCAACTGGTGACTCGCGCGACGACAACAATGAATTTGTATCCTTCAGAATTAGGAGAGGCACGCAATGAGAAAAGCAATCCTGGCATCGATACTCGGGATTTCACTGGCGGGAACGATCGGCGCGCAGGCGATCACCGGTGAGAAAGCCGAACAGGTAAGGAACGAAATCATGAAAATTGAGGATGAAAAGGTTGCGGGACTGCTGCGCGGCGGCTCCGAACCGATTGACTGGATCCGCCAGTACGACGCCGAAGACATTGCGCAAACCAACATCGATGGAAGCAGCCCCGGAAAAGTCCAGATCGAAGCCGGACTGCAGCCCGGAGTGTTCAAGATGCACTCGATGAAGCAGGACGGGCACAAGTTCCGCGTCTATGACAACGGCAATGTGGCGGTCGTTACGTATCACGCCCTCGGCGTCCTGGAGCGGTACGGGAAGGTCACGCCCCGCGAAAGTGATTTTTCGGACGTTTGGGTGAAGCAGAACGGGGCTTGGCTGCGCGTGTTGCACGCCGAGCGCGAAATCGTGAAAAAGACCGCGGCACAGTGACGTTCGATTGCCCGTAACTTATATGTCGGCCAGCATGGGAGAACAGGGATGAATTCGAAATTGAGGATCGCCAAGCATTTGCTCGTCGCGCACGGGTGCGCCGCAATTCTTCTGTTGAGCGTCCATCTGGGCGCGGCGGGCGGCGCCGCGGCGCAAGACGAGACCACCGCGCGCATCGCGCACGCGGACAAGGAGCCGCAAAACTGGCTCACATTTTACGGGAATTATCGCGGCTGGAGTTACAGCCCGCTGAACCAGATCACGCGCGAAAACGTGAAGAACCTCGTGCCGGTATGGGCCTTTCCAGCGGGATTTCCGACTGGTACGGCGGGACTGAGGCCGGGCCTCGAAGCCGCGCCGCTCGTCGTGGACGGAGTTCTCTATCTCGAAGGGATGCAGAACAATGTCTACGCAGTAGAGGCCGACACGGGCAGGCAGCTCTGGACGTACGAGTATAAATGGCCGGAAGTGAAGACGTTCAGCATTCGAGGCGCGCGCGGCCTGGCCTTCGGCGACGGCCGCATCTATATGGGGACTCAGGACAATCACGTCGTCGCGCTAGACGCGAAAACCGGCGCGGAAGTTTGGAACATTCACGTCGAGGAAAATTCCGAGTGCCAATGCCGCATCACGGCCGCGCCGCTGTATGTGAAAGGCAAGGTGATTACCGGCAACGCCGGTTCCGGCTACCAGGCTCTGCGCGGCCACGTGAACGCGTATGACGCGAAGACCGGGGCGCTGGTGTGGCACTTCGAGGTGATCCCTGCGCCCGGAGAATCCGGCGCGGAAACCTGGGCCGGCGCCGAAGACAATTACTGGAAGACGGGCGGCGGCGGCGCGTGGTTCACCGGCACGTACGATCCGGACACGAACTCGCTCTTCTGGGGCACGGGCGATCCGACGCCGATCAACGGCACATTGCGCCCGGGCCCGAATCTTTACACCGCGTCGCTTCTCGCGCTCGATGCGGATACCGGAAAAATGAAATGGTATTTTCAAGAGACGCCGCACGACCTGTACGACTATGACTCGGCGGCCGAGCCGATCCTCGTCGATATGGACGTGGCGGGACAAAAGCGGCAGCTGATTGTCCACCCGACGAAGAACGGCTACACGTACGAATACGACCGCGAAACGGGAAAATTCCTTCACGCGTTCGCTTACAGCTCGCCGAATTGGAACAAGGGCATCGACGATCGCGGCAATCCAATCGATCCGATCGTCCCGAAAGAGCAGAAGGAGATGCTCGTCTGCCCGAGCATTCACACCGGCGGCCGCGGCATTCAGCACTCCGCCTATAGCCCGCGCACGGGCTGGTGGTACACGTCCGATTTTGAATTGTGCACGCATTTCGTCGATGGCGGCGACAAGGGCGATCAGCTGAATCCAAGCGTGCCGCCCAACATCAGCGCCTACGATCCCGCGACCGGGAAGAAGGAATGGACCTTCAACACGACGTACTACAACATGTCGTCGCTGCTCGCCACGGCCGGTGACTTGATTTTTGGCGGCGATTTGCAGGGTGATGTCTTTGCGCTGGACGCTCGCACCGGCAAGAAGCTGTGGTCGTTCAATACGGGCGGCCGCATCGCATCGGCGGCCGTGAGCTTCGCCGTGAACGGTCGGCAGTATGTCGCGATTGGTTCGGGCGGCGGTTCGGAGACCGAGGGCCGGCTCGCAAAGATTTATCCCGAAGCCGCCGCGCACATCGCGCAGCCCGCGTCCACGCTTTTCGTTTTCGCGCTGCCGGGGAAGTAGCGCCGACTTCCAGAGGACGCGAAAAAAAGTCCCTTTTGTCATTCCGAGCGGAGCGAGGAATCTCTCTTTTCTTGCGTCCAAACCGAAGAGAGATTCCTCGCTTCGCTCGGAATGACAGGTTTGGGATTATTTTCGCGAACCGCTGGGTTGGCGTTCGCGCAATCACCCGGAGTTGATCCGCCGCCTAGCTTCCGTCGCGAATAATTCTGCAGGATTCGATGTCGAAGCTGACGTCGCCGATGGTGAGCCGCGTTTGGTCGCGGAACCCGGCGACGAAGCGGAGGAAGCGCCAGACGTCGGCGAAATTGGTGGCGAGGCCGATCGAGGCGCGGATGGCGCCGGCGCTTTTGTGGCCGCGTTCCTGCATCATGCGGACGAAGCTGAGAAGATTGATTTCCTCGCCCAGGGTGAGGCCGGCGCGCATATCTTCTTCGGTCAGGCCTTCCGCCATCTCTCCCGCGCCGGGATTGCAGAAGCACCCCGTGCGCAGCGAAATTCCTTCCTCGCCGGCGAGTTCCTCGACGCGGCGGTAATCGAGCAAATGCCCCTGCGGATCGTAGAGATTGAGCGTCACGGTGCCGCCGCGCGCTTCCGTGCCGGCCGGTCCGTAGATGCGCACCATGGCGCGGCCGTTGCCGTGCCGCAGCGCCAGGAGCTCTTCCAGAAGCCATCCCGTGAGGCAGCGAACCCGCTCCGCGATCGTCTCGATCCCGATGGACTCGATATGGCGCAGGCCGATTTCAACGGCGGGGATGGAGAGATAGTTGAGCGTGCCGTCCTCGAACGCAGCTTCGTTGGGCGAAAGCACGTGCGCCTGTCCCTGGACAGAGGCGAAATTCACGGTTCCGCCGGCAAACCAAGGACGCTTCAGATTCGGAAGAGCTGTCCGGCGAATGAGCAGTGCGCCGACGCCCGTCGGATGGCCGAACATCTTGTAGAACGAAAGCGTCACGAAATCCGGCCGCACCGCGGAAAGATCGAGGCGATTGGTGGGCACGTAAGCGGCCGCGTCAAGTAGGACGCTCCACCCCTTGCTCTGCGCGGACGCAACGATTTCGAGCGGGTGCTTCACGCCGGAAAAATTGGACTGCGCCGGAAAGGCAAATAGATTGGGGTGAGCGGGGTCGGCTTCGTCCAGCATTCTTTCGAGACGCGCGGCGTCCAGGCGCAAATCAGGAATCAGGAGCGGCGCGTAGTTGACGGACGCGTCTTTGGCGAGGGCGAATTCGCGAATGCCGTTCACGGAATTGTGGTTGTCAAAGGTGAGCAGGAAGCGGCTTCCCGGCGCGAACGGAAACGATTCGCCGACCAGCTTGAGCGCCGCCGAGGCATTCTGCGTGAAGACGAGGATGTAGTCTTCGGGGCGCGCGTTGAAGTAGCGCAGGACCGCGCGCCGCGTGCGCTCAACGTGCTCGGTCATGGCCGTGGAGGCAGGGTTCGCCGAGTGCGGATTGCCCAGGACGCCCGAGCGCATCAACTCAAAGTGTTTTTGTATTTGCGATTCCGCGTAGAGCGAGCCGCCGGTGTAGTCGAGGTAGACCTGCCCGCGTTCGTCCAGCCGGCGGTATTCCGTGGCGCGCAGTTCATCGAGAAGGGCCGTTTTCCTGTAGCCGGGGAAGCGCGCGAGGAAATCCGTCTGCGCGTCCTCGATTTGCTGTTTTACCTGCGCGACGCTTTCCGCCATGGCCACTATTTTATGCTTTCCGTGACGCCTTGCGAAGGCGATGCGCCGATTTCGTTCTAAAAATAATGCCATCTGCGTAAAGCGGGTGTAGTCTCTGGGCGTGTGAAATGCGCTTTGAACGGCTCAGCCACTCATTGCCCCGCGTGCTTCTGATGCGTTGGGTGTGTGGTGGTTGCGGCAGCCTACAAAGGCGCACAGCGAAGAGTCGCTGTGCCACTCGACCTTGCGAAATCCTGCGGGCGTTAGCACGGAGGACGATATGAGAATTGAATCCGTTCCCTGGACCCGGCTCGCTGCGTTTCTCCCTGTTGTTATGCTGTCGTTTGCACCGCATGGATGGGCACGCCCTCAATCCGATCGTTCCATGGGCGCCTCATCGCCGGCCGCGAATCAGACCGTACCTCAGGAGGCAAAACTGCCGCCGCTCGAAATCGCGCGGGAAGGATACCTGTTCGCCGGCGGAAAATATTCGACGGTGAAGGACGCGAAAGCAATGGACGGGCAAATCTACGCGGAATTCCAAATCCCCGCGCACCAGAGTCATCCTTATCCGATCGTCTTCGTTCACGGCGGCGGCCAGACAGGAACGAATTTCACGGGAACGCCCGACGGCCGCGAAGGCTGGGCGCAGTTTTTCCTGCGCGAAGGCTACGCGGTTTACGTCGTGGATCAGGCCGGGCGCGGCCGCAGCGCCTATTCGAGCAGCGCGTACGGCCCGCAAACCACAGTGAACATCGACTTCGTGCAAAAGCGATTTACGGCCATCGAGAATTACAACATGTGGCCGCAGGCGCATCTGCACACGCAGTGGCCGGGGGCGGGCACGCCGGGCGATCCCATCTTCGATCAATTTTTCGCGTCGCAGGTGCCGTCAATGGTCAGCTATCCGCTTCAACAGGAGCTCAGCAGCGAAGCCCTGGTAGCCCTCGTCGATAAAATCGGCCCGGCAATCATCCTCACGCATTCGCAATCCGGAGCGACCGGCTGGCCGGTGGCCGACGCGCGCCCGGATCGAGTGAAGGCGGTAATCGCGGTCGAGCCCAGCGGTCCGCCATTCTACAACGTCGACAACGTGCCCGCGCCCGAGTGGTTCCGCGATTCGGACGAACAGCGGCCCTGGGGAATCGCGGCAGGTCCGCTCACATATTCTCCGGCTGCTGCAAGCCCTGCCGATATCGCCATGGCGCATCAGGATCAGCCGGACGATCCGAATGTGAGCCGCTGCTGGCTCCAAAAGGCGCCCGCGCGCCAGTTACCGAATTTACAAAAGGTGCCGATCCTGGTGGTGACTTCGGAATCGTCCTATCACCGCGGATACGACCACTGCACGGTCAAGTACCTGGAACAGGCGGGAGTCCACGTAACGTGGATCAAGCTGGAGGACATCGGTATCCACGGCAACGGCCATATGATGATGCTGGAGAAAAACAACCAGCAGATCGCGGCGGTGATGTCGGCCTGGCTGGAGAAAGCGACTTCAGCGCCGGCAAAATCGAAGAACGAAAAAGCCGATTGAGGTTCTTCTCGTCCCGATGCTCTTCACTTTCGGGGCTAGCAGCTTCGGCTTGCTTCAGCCGTTCCGTGAGGGAAAGCTGTTTTCGATTGTTATGTTTTCGGCATACCTGTACCTCGCCAAGTGAAACCCTCTTTTCTCCCTGCGGTAGAATCAAGAATCTGTCGGAATATGAAACCATTCTCCCGCGCCGCCTGGTTTGTCGCATCCGCCTGGACTCTACTTCTGGGAGGATACGTGGCCGTTTGCTTGTGGGTTCCCGCCGGCGCGGCGCGGACCTCCGCGGCGGACGTTCTGCTCTGTTTGATGCCCCTGCTCGTCAACGGATCTCTTCTGATCAATGCGGTCACACCCGACTGGCGCAAGAGAGCCTTTTGGATGCTGCTCGCTCTCGGCAGTTCGTTGTGGCTCGCAGGCCAGGCGATTTGGACTTATATAGTGGTCTACCAGCACCGGCATACTCCCTATCTCTTCAACGGATCTCATTTCAACATCGACGTCATCTTTTACCTGCACGCCATACCTATGATCGCGGCGCTCGGCCTGCGGCCCGATAAGCAGCGGCATGACAACGGGAATTCGTATCGCTACGTCGATTTTGGACTGATCCTATGCTGGTGGCTTTACCTCTACGTCTTTGCCGTTATTCCCTGGCAATACGTTGCGGCGGACAGCCAGCGCTATGTTCGGACCTTCAGCGCGATTGCGCTGCTTCAAAATCTTGTCTTCGTCGGCGGGGCCGCCGCGCTTTGTGTCCAAGCCAGGGGATACTGGCGCAAGGTCTACGCGCATCTTGCGGGGGCGAGAGCGATCTACGTGATTCGGCTGTTGGCCATTCAGATGGTGGCGGGACGCGGTACGTACACGAGGGGCAGCTTGTACGACCTGCCGCTGCTGATTTCGTTCCTCTGGCTGTGCGTGGCGGGCATCTTTGCATACCAGAATCGCGGAGCGGAGGATGCCTTCGCCCGAGCCTCTGCGGACGAGCCATCCGCCGAAAGCAATCCCGTCGACGATTCGCGCTGGGCCTCGCGCCTGGCGCGGTCGGCGCTGCTTTCGCTGCCGCTGATCGGCGTCTGGTGCATGAAATTCAGCCAGGCACCCCCGGCCGTCCATCAGTTTCGCATTTTGGTGACCCTCGGGGCCGTACTTCCGCTCGGTTTCCTGGCTTTCCTGCGCCACGAACTGGTGGACCGCGAGCGCCTGCGGCTGCTCCGTGCTTCGCAAGATTCTCTCGATAACCTGAAGCGCCTTCAAACACAATTCGTGCAGTCCGAGAAACTAGCCTCGATCGGACAGCTCGTCGGAGGCGCCGCGCACGAAATCAACAATCCGCTCACGGCCATACTGGGATATTCCGAGCTGCTGGCGGACGATCCGGCGATGGGCGAAAGAACGAGGGCCCTTGCCGAGAAGATTCGCGAGCAGGCGCGGCGCACGCGCACGCTGGTCAATAATTTGCTCAGCTTCGCCCGCCAGGTGCCCAGCGAGCAGCGCTCGACGCTCGACATCAACACGGTGGTGAATACTGCGGCGCAGTTTCGCCGCTTCGACCTGCGTGGGAAGAATATCCGCATCGAGGTGCAGGCCGCCTCCGGGATCCCCGAGGTTCGCGCGGATATGAATCAGATGCTGCAGGTGTTCACCAACATCATCAACAACGCCGTGTACGCGATGGAGGAGGCCGGCGGCGGCGCGCTGACCGTCCGGACCCTTTTTGAAAAGGGCAACGTAGTCATTCTCTTCTCCGACACCGGCCCAGGCATGCGCGATCCCAATCTCGTCTTCGATCCGTTCTATACGACGAAGCCCGTCGGCAAAGGGACGGGGTTGGGCTTGAGCATTTGTTACGGGCTGGTTCGCGATCAAGGTGGGCAAATTTCCTGTTACAACCAACCGGAGGGCGGGGCGACGTTCCGCATCGACCTTCCCGCCGCACCTGCCGCATTCCCGTTCTCTCCCCGCAGCGTCACGCCGCAATCCCGCAGAGATCCCGCAAAGCTCGCCTGACCCGCTTATCGTTCTGACCCGGGCCGCATCCGATCGGCGAACTTTCGGCTATAATCCCGATCCATGCCGCGATCTTCTTCCGCCCCGCAGCCGGCGCCCGCGTTCGAGCCGCCGCGCACGATCGCGATTGAAGGCCCGATTCGCGTCGGCAAATCGACGCTTGCGCGGATTCTGGCCGATCGGCTGCATGCCAGACGCGCGTTCGATCCGGAAGACAATCCGTTCCTGGCCGATTTCTATCGGGAGAAGCCGGGCGCCGCTTTTCGCGCGCAATTCTATTTTTTGATTGAGCGTCACCGGCGCCTTTTGGAGGCGCGGCAGGGCGACGCCTCGCCCGTGGTCGCGGATTTTCTCTTCGAGAAGGACAAGATCTTCGCCTACATCAACCTCGACAACGAGGAACTGAAACTCTACGATCGCTACTTTGAAATTTTCGCCGAAGGCTTGAAACCGCCGGACCTCGTGATCTATCTCCAGGCCACTCCCGAGGTCCTGCGCGAGCGCATCGCCAGGAAAAAATCTCCCGCCGAGTCGCAAATTTCCCGTGCGTACCTCGAGGAAGTGGTCCGCGCTTACGAGCATTTCTTTTTCCGCTATTCTTCGTCCGACCTGCTGGTCATCAATACGTCTGAAATCGATTTCGTGGAGCGCAACGCCGATCTGCAGCAGCTCTTGCGCCGTTTGCAGGAGCCGGTGAAGGGCACGCAATACTTTCTTCCGTTGGGTGCGGAGGAATAGCCCGCACTCACGATTCCCGCCGGGTCGTCTTTTTGCGGGCTTTCAAGGTCACGTTGGAGGGTTTGGCGGAAACCTGGTTGCGCCCTTAACCTGCTCTAGCGCAAGGTTATCCCTCAGTATCTGGCACAGTATTTTACAAAAATAAAGCTTGACTGGGGGCCTATCTAGAGGAAGAATCCCACCCATCAAGAGTGGTGGGGGCCTTTCCTGCGGGTGAGTCATGGGTGCAATGACCATCCGGGGTTTGGGGGATGGTAAACGTGGCCTTGGGTATTCATCAATCGAGAATACAATTTGGCGCAACGCGCGATGAATTGGGGTTCGTGCGCTTTACCTTCTGTCGGAGAAGTCCACTCTCGTTTTGATTAACCGTTAGGCAGTGCTGAAACCGGAACCTTGCATGCAATGGGGCGGGGTCGGAATTCATGGAGCCGCAAACCGGAAGAGCCAGGGGTTCCTGGCTGTTCCTTCGTTTGCGCTTTCGGGAACTTGCTTTGGGTGGGGGTAGGGGTAGAAGCCAAGTCAGAGGCAACTCTTTGGACAACGTTTGGACAGGAGGTCCGGAATGAATTCAGTGTCAGGAGTGGTGAAGCGCTGTTGGGGCGCGCGGGCGAGGAATGCCGCGCAGTTACTGGGTGGAGTCTTCGCTGTTCTTTTACTTTGCCTGCCTGCGTTCTCGCAAGGCAGCTCGGGGCGGATTTTGGGAACGGTCACTGATCAGAGCGGCGGCGTGGTATCCGGCGCTGCCATATCCGTCATCGACACGGAGCGGGGTATTACTCGTACCCTGACCACCGATGACGCGGGCGCGTATAACGCTCCCAACCTGACCCCCGGCAACTACACGGTTCGCGCCGAGGCCAAAGGGTTCAAGAGGATTGAACGCCAGGGCGTCGTGATCGAGGTCGGCCACGAAGTTCGCGTGGACCTCACCGTTCAGCCCGGCGAGCAGAACCAAACCGTAACCGTAACCGAGGCCGTTCCGCTGGTCGAGACGACCAACGCCACCATGGGCGGCACGCTCGAGAACGCGGACATCATTGACCTGCCCTTGAACGGCCGCGACTACCAGAACCTTTTGGGCTTGCGCCCCGGTGTGATGCTTCAGCCCGGCGGCGGACCCTGGACGCAGAGCACCAACGGCGTGCGCCCTGACGAATCCGTTTGGCTCATCGAAGGCATCATTAACTCCAACTTCTTCGACGGTCGCCCTGTCATCAACATGCCGAGCCCGTTTACGGACGGCGCGACGATTATGCCGGTGGACGCCATTCAGGAATTCAACCTCCAGGAGAATCCGAAAGCCGAATACGGCTGGAAGGCCGGCGCGATCGTCAACGTCGGAATCAAGTCCGGAACCAATACGCTTCACGGCGATGCTTACGCGTTCGGCCGGTATCAGAACTGGGACGCCCGAAACTACTTCAACGTCGCCAATCCCATATCTGGCTGTGCGATCATTGTTAGCGGGTCGTGCAAACAGACGGATGCCCAACTGAAGCAGTTCGGCGGTGTGGTGGGCGGACCCATCAAGAAGGACAAGCTGTTCTTCTTCGCGGGATATGAGGGCTTGCGTTCCCTTATCGGATTCGTTGGTAATATCCAAACGCCGGCCCTTCCCACTCTGGGCGGCGATCCGACGCACAGCATGGTTGACGCGATTACGGCGTTACAGGCTGCAGGGATTCCGATAAGCACGACGAGTGCGACCCTGGCCGGATGCACGACAACAGGGACAATAACCTGCACGGGTGTAGATAAGGGCAGTCAGTTGTTCCCGAATAACGGGGCATCGACTGGCTTCCTCAGTACTTTCCCAACGCTGAATACCAGCGACAACGGCGTTGGAAAGCTCGACTACCACCCGAATGACAAGAACTCCTTCAACGGAATGTTTTTCTATGGCCACTACAATTCAACGGGAGAAGATCACTCCTTCGTCTCGCAAAATGCGACGGACAACGCACCGATTCGCACCACGTCGATTACAGCAAGCTGGGTCTACACCCCCAGCTCGAATGTGGTCAATGAAGCGCGCTTCGGGTATGACCGCACGACATTTGACTTCGTCAACATCGACGTGAATAGCCCCGCCAGCACGTATGGCGTCAATACGGGCGTAACGAATCCGCTGGCGGGCGGACTACCGAGCATCGTCATCACCGGTTTTGGGAACGGCGGCACGCCGGTTGTAGGAACCGCGTTTAACCGGCCGCAGTACTTTACCCCGAACCCATACTGGGATGTCCAGGATTCGGTTTCCCTCCTTAGGGGCAAGCACTCCATCAAGATCGGCGGAGAATTCGCGCACGTCGAAGCCGATGCGGCGGTGTTTAACAATGGCCGCGGTCGATTCAACTTCTTCGGAGGGCAGCTGCTTGGGGGTAATTCCACCCCGCTCGAGGACTTCTTCGCCGGAGCCCTTTCGGGCGCGACGCTGCTTTCCGGTCAGCCGCTTTCAAAGTTGACCGCCTTCAACTACGCTGGGTACGTCCAGGATGACTGGCGCGTGAGCCCGAAACTGATCGTCAACCTGGGTGTGCGCTACATGATGTTTACGCCCTTTAAGGACGCATTTAGCAATATCGGCAATTTCGATCCGTCGTCGCCGACAGGGATGGTCCAGCAGGGGCAGCCCGGATTCGGTTCGATCTGGAAGCCCGATCCATTTGATTTTGAGCCACGCTTCGGTATGGCTTGGGACATGATGGGAAATGGGACAACCGTCGTGAGGCTCGGCGTCGGTCTGATTCACGAGACTTGGACGCTGGAAACTTTCGAAGGACAATTCAATATGCAGGGTGACGGTTCAACGGCAATCAACGCCATCCCGACGGGAGCGACGATTCAGTGCGGGATTACTGGCTTGCTTCCGATCACTTGCCCAGGATCGGGAGGGGGAACGAACAACCTTGGCTCTGCCGGTTTTACTCCTAACCAACTATGCTGGGGGGGGATCACGAGCGGACCGGTGTTCTCGCCCACATTGTCAGCATGCAGCGGTGGCCAGGCGACCGTATTGCCGGGATCCACGGGCGGCCCGCAGTGCGGAGATGGCGTAGCCGGAAAGCCCGCACCGTGCGATCTCATGTCTGTGAACCAGAACCTTAAGCTGCCCTTTGTCATTAACTATAACTTGGGAGTGACTCACGCCTTCGGCTCTAACCTTTCCCTCGAGGTCGAGTACGTCGGCAATCACGGCTACAGGCTCCTGAGCTTTACGGACATCAACCAGTCCCCTCTGGGCTCAGCCTACTGCCTGAATTCCCGCACGACTGCGCAGAGCGCTGATGCGTGCAAGGGTGTTCCGCTTACGGGCCTTGCCGTGGGCCATGGCAGTGGTCAAGCTGTCCAGGAAGCCCGGCCGTACTTCAACAAGTTCCCGTATTTGGGATACATCTACCAGATAGGGAACAGCGCGTATTCCAATTACAACAGCCTGCAAGTCAGCGTCACCAAGCGCATGTCACATGGTCTGCTGTTTAACGTGGGATACACCTACGGCCATGGGCTCGATAATGGCTCGTTGAACCGGTTTGGGTTGAATCCAGAGGATAGTAACAACCTCGCACAAGACTACGCCGCCAGCGATTTCGACGTTCGCCATCGCTTGACTGCCACCGCAACGTACAACATTCCTGGTGTCAAGGGCTTCGGTCAGTTGCTGGAAGGATGGCAGATCAATACGATCGTGACCTTTGCCACGGCGCAGCCCTGGCAAACCTACGATCCGGCCGACAACATCAGCGGGACTGGCGAGAACGCGGACCGCTGGAGCCTCTTCGGCAATCCCGCCGATTTCTCATCCGGGAAGAATAGCTTTCCCGATTGCATCGGCGGCGCATGCACAATTACGAACCCGTACGGTACAGCGCAGCATCTCTCGTCGGCGCAGACGACAGCGGCAATTAGCGGTTGCGCGGCTGTCGCTCCCGATCCAAATACGTTGGCGACCTACGGGTGCTACGTGTCACCGAATGGCAAATCGTACATCGTGCCTGCAGCACTCGGCACTTTCGGCAACATGGGCCGGAACATCCTTCGTGACCAGGGCTTTAAAGACTGGGACTTCTCCATCTTCAAGAACTTCACGTTCAAGGAACGCTATGGCATTCAGGCACGATGGGAGGTCTTCAATGTCCTCAACCATCCCATCGCCGCGAATCCCTCGGGCGCTTCGAGCTCTGTGAACACCGGAAACGCTCCCGGTCCGAACACGGCGTTCGGCGCTTCCTTCCTGACGCCGGATTTCGCGGCCGGCAACCCGTTGATCGGCTCGGGCAGTCAGCGCGTGATGCAGGTCGGATTGAAGCTCTCGTTCTAACTATCTAACCGGCCGGTGCGAGGGGCATCGTTCCTTGCACCGGCTGCTTTTCAGAAAACGGGCGCGGCCTCGGAGAGAGGCAGCGCCCGTTTT
>Ga0210410_10001596_pt1 | contig 21102 bp, 11 predicted proteins | sample IncBWC4MmetaG_FD_161058 | JGI IMG/M metagenome (GOLD analysis project Ga0210410, IMG submission 161058) | Forest soil microbial communities from Barre Woods Harvard Forest LTER site, Petersham, Massachusetts, United States - Inc-BW-C-4-M | ecosystem: Environmental > Terrestrial > Soil >... | reverse complement strand
GTGTTCATGACCTAGCGTAGCGCTTGCAATCCACGCGGCAAAAAAAAGAGGCGTCACAACGAGAGCGAGTATCGATCCTTGCCGCGCATACCATTTGAAATAATATCCGGACGTGCCGGATATGCCGGTCAGGTGTTTCATGTTCAGGGCAACGAAAATGAGGGCAAGTAGAACCAGGAGAAAAGCTGCGACGGGCCCAAAGAATCTAGCGTGAGGGAGGCAGCCCAACAGGAGCGTTCTGCGAGTGATCCATACGGCAATGTGAGGAAGCAGAAGTACGGAGGAAAGAAAGAATACGAGGATCAATTGGTTCAGGAAAAGGTTACGCACATAAATAGCAACCGCCGTCCACGTGTCGCCGCTAAGGAATCCGAGTCGAGGAGTAAGATAATTGCTATACTCGCGAAGAAACCGGATTGGACGCGGTTCGCCATGGTCAGGCTTCGCTGACCGATCGGGTCGGAGAAATTCTTGGACGCGTCTGACAGGCGACACAGCGGCCTTGCCTTGTAGAGGATTCTCGCACTGTCCGCGTGAATCCTGTCCTGCGCGGAGAATCCAGGCACTCAGCCAGCTTCCGATATATCCGCCGCCAGATACCGTGGAAAGATAATCGAACATCGGAAGAAGCCGCAGATTCGCAAGCCCCTGAAGAACTCCAAGGTTGAACGTGGCGCTTCGTATACCTCCGCCCGAAAAAGATAGGCCAACAAGCGACTTGCGGTGCGCATCTTTGAATATTTTGTCGGCGTTTTCTTTCGGAATCCGCTTGCGCTTTCCACTGCTGTCATTTTCCACAGGCGCGGATTGTTCTTCAGGCAATTCATTTTCGGCGTGCACAGCGGCGATCGACTCAGTCTCCGCGGCATCGCCCATATCTCGACCGTAATTCCACCGTCTTTTCCCGCGCAGTTTATCGATTTCGATCAATTCTTCGCGCAACGTTTCGGCGAAATCGACCGGAGCAATCGATTCGGGTCTTGTCTTCATAGTAGGCACGTCACGCATTAGTTTAAATTTCCGAATCCAGTTCATGCCGCGCCGAACCATACGCCCGCTCGGTAAGCCCTGTCAACCTCAATTTGTCTTGACGTAGTCGTAATTCGCGGAGCACACAAAAAATACTGTCAGATGCGTGAATCATGAATATTGGTAGTAGCACATTTGAGTTACCCATCTTGCGAGAGATCCCCCCAAGCGTTACGCGGCATATTCGTCAGTGATTTTATCGGAAAAGTATCATCTCTCTCTTCGCTGCGACTCAATAATCTCAAGCAACTATTACCCTTTAGCGAGCTTGACAATTCATAAAATACCGCGTATCGTCTGCGCGGTTTACGGCACCGCAGAATCTGTCCTGCGTTCGACGTGAAGGAATCGGTTGGCATACCAAGTCTGTGAGATTCCGAGGGAGGCATTCGTCGTGCACAAAGCCAAGGTTGGTACCCTCGCGCTATTTGTTCTTCTGTCGCTCTCAGCTGTAGCTCATGCTCAGGTGACGAACACGCAACCAGTTTCTCCTTCCGCGTCTCCAGTTGCCGCACAGAAACCGGTCGGCGCGCAAATTGCACCTCCCGCCAGACCGGCACCTCCTAAAGCGCCGCTCATCACCAGTGACAGCACTGCGACATTCATCGTTGGGAAAGATAGCCTCTTCACGGTCACCGCCACTGGCAGTCCGAAGCCGACGTTCACTCCGAGGACTTTGCCGCAGAATTTAACGCTGCTTGGATTGAAGTTCGATCCCACCACCGGAAAATTGACTGGTATTCCCCAGCAAACCGGTACATACACAATCAATTTCGGAGCGGCGAATGGAGTGCCTCTTGCTTCGTCCCAGACGTTTAAGTTGACGGTGCAGCCGTCCACGGACCCAGCGTGTGACGCCGGCGGTGACTTAATCAGGATGCGCACTCTGAAAGATGCCGACGCCGACGGCCTTTCTACAGCGTTGAACAGCGCGTTTGACCAATTGTCTATCTTTGCTGTTGCGCAGACAGCTGACAAGAGCTCAACCGAGCCCAGTCCGCCAGGTCAAGGCCAACCATCGAAACCGGCGTCCCCGCCGAGGCAGTGGCTGTGCGTAATTCGCCGCGAACCGGACCCCAATACCGGTAGCTTGAAACCTGGCGATGCTTCAACCTCGTCCTCCTACAACGAATTGAAGCGCGTCATCGTCGTTCTTGACCGTCCCGAATTCGCTGGAATCTCGCTGGACTCCCGCTTCTTGGTGCACTTCGCACATGTTAAGAACCGGGTCGGTCACCTCGACAACCCTCTCGCAGCACTCGTCAGTGCGCTGCCGACACCTGCTCCCGGTTTGGAATTGAATGCTGACGACCTGGTCGGGCAGTATTTGGTCATTCATCCCGCAAGCACCGAACTGCAGCTCGCGCTGAAAGCCGGCAGCGACTTGGCAACACAAGCCGCCAGAGTCAAACACGACTTGCTCGCGCTCGACGCTCAATCGGGTTACGTGGAATCAGATAAATCGTCGGCCTGGAGTCTCCTGAAAGCTCTCAGAGCGGTTTCGTCTGAGTCCTCCACTAGGCCGGAAGCTAGGCGAGTGCTAATGCAACTCGAACAAGAGGCGCTCGTCGAATTGGAGGTATGGGATACGAAACACACCGTGCCTTTTACGGTTCTGAACTGTCGCCTTGTCGCCGTTCGCGTTTGCCCAATCATCTTTCCGAATTGGTCTGTCGCCGTGCTTACAAAACAAAACGCGATCACGCTTCGGCCGCCAGAGATCGCTCCCGATGCACAGAATAGAATTGAAAGACGCGCCGCCGGCCTCCTCGCTACTTCCGATCTGCTTGAACGGAATGCGATCTACGATCAAATACAGGCGATGCAGGCGTGGGAGCAAAAACTCCAGACAGACGGCGCTTCAAATCCAAACGGCAGCGGCAATGGGGCCGCGCAATCACCGGTCACAACAACCATATCGAACACCACCATCGCGATGCCTGCCGCGACGTCACCGGACTCGTCGGCCGATTTAGCCATGCCAAAAAAGACTCCTCCGCCGATTCAAGTTCAGACGACCACGACCGCCCAAACTTCGCCGCCCACCGGTGTGCAAGGCGTTTCCAGTTCTGCCGCTGCCCCGCAGGCTTCCGCAAATTCAACTAGTCCAGTGGTTTCCAACTCCACCACAGGTGCGAATGCTGGTGGCGGTGCTGGTGGCAATTCGGGAGGCGGAACCAGTTCACCCGCCCAAATTCAAGCCCAAACACCGCAGCCGCCACCGCCTTCTGGAAGGGTCGTCAGGTTGTTTCACTTGCGTCAGGCTGCCAACATCGCGACGGTAATCAACGCCATCGTAACTGGAACTGCAAACTCTCCGCTCGTACAACCGCTTTCGGATTCCGGAAACGATGACCTTCTTTTGATTCTTCCGCCGGTTAAAGGACAACCAGACCGCACGGAAAGCATTCGTCGAATGATCGCGTCCCTTGACGAACCCCGCCCCGCGATCTCGATGCAGGTTTGGTCGTACGAAATCAGCTCAGATAAGGGCGCGAAGTACAATGACCGGGAAGAAATGACAAAGCAAGCGGGGAACGTTGCGAAAGCGACTGTGTCCTTCACACATGCTGTAGAGATAGCCAACGATAGGATTACGCGTGTCATGATGACCGGCATGGCCCTGGCCACGAACTATGCCGCGAACAAAGAAGATGAGCATCGTGGTTCATTTTTTGATCCCGACTTTTCAACCTACCTTACCGGCAAATTTGAAGATTGTATCAAGAACGATCAGTACTGCCTTGGTTACGACACCGCATTGAGTATTGGAAAACCCGGCTCGGACACCGAAACTAGAGTCTCATTGGGAAAGTTCGCCCTGCTTGTTGCGGCCACTCGGGATGAGCAGGCGGGCGGTTTGATCGAACATGTGATTGAGGGCATGGAGGAACAGGCGTGTCAGGATTCACCAAGTGATTCGCCGCCGCTTCACTTTGTTCATTTGAAAGCCGCTCTCAAGGCCCTAGCGCAACCTCGCACGCTCCATCAATTCCGGGCAGCGCTCCTCGATTTTCTTTTTCAATACAAATGGGCGATTGCCTATCCCAATGACTTCGGGCCTTACGAGCTACAGAGCAGCGCACAGAATCTTGACGGATTTCTCAACGATCTAATCACACCGCTCAACCTTGATCTCGACCGCTATATCACTGCGAAATTGCAAAGCGCAGCTGACGCCCTCACCAACGACAGCAAGAAAGTTGGAATCGCCAATTACGGTGAAGTCCAAGTCAACACAATTAGCGGAGGCGCCGCGGCCGTCTCGGCAACCGTCAACAACTATTTCGACATCACGAAACCCGCGCTGCTTCAGGATCTCCTGTCGGCGCTACCGGGAGCCGGGGGAAGCACTCAATCAAGCACGAGTACCTCGTCAACTTCTTCGGTAACGCCTGCGGCACTGCTGACGCCGTGGGAAATGGTCGCGCTGAAAGCTCTCGCCGCAGCTGCGGCTCCGCCACAACTCGTGGCACAAGTGAATGCTCAGACCAGTCTGACTGTCACTCCGATCTCGCTGGATACTGCAGCGGCTGCGGAACTCGACATCTCGCTCCAGTTGAGCCAGCCCACTTCGACGATCGATGCATCGAAGGGGACTTCTTCGTCCTTCATCCGGCAGGACCTGGCCAATTCGGTGGCCAGCTACACCGTGAAGACACAGGTAAGGGTGGACTCCCTAAAACTTTTTCCGATCTCATCTCTGTCAATTGATTTGACTCACGCGCAAACCTCCGTACCCGTCCCGATTATTGGCTGGGCGTATGAAGCGATCTTTGGAACCGTGCCGTGGATGAAGGACCATATCCTGGCGATTCCACGAGCCCCGGAGACGGTTCAGAATCGCGCAGTTGCCGTGGTTCGAGCGGTGATCGCGCCGACCGCGATGGACTTGGGGCTGAGTATGCCCTTTCGTGACGATAGCGTCGGCGATCCGATCTCGTTGAGTAGCAAATCGTTTTCGTCCGAAGGTCAAACAAATAACAAGTTGGAAGAGTTCCACAAGCAGCTCATTGTATGCGTGCTGAAAGGAAACGCGCACTGCATGGACAAAATCCGCCTGGGTGATATTGAGGAACAATCGTATTGAGCGTGCTTCCGAGTTCCACGGTCTCACACGCGGTAAACGTAAATAAGAAAGGTAGCTAGTCTAGGAGTCCCCGTTAGAACTGGAAACCCTGACCGCCGAGTCAGGAACAATTCAGGCGCTAAGAGCGGGATTATCTAGCTAATCGACACACCGAGCGCATGCGGCCACAGGGAGGACAACATGGCGACGCCCCCGTTTGAGCACTTGGTTGTACTGATGCTTGAAAATCGCTCGTTTGATCACATGCTAGGGTTTCTCAGGTCTCCTACCTATCCGATAGAAGGCTTGGACCCTACTAACCCATCAACCAACGATCCTGCTGCCGGAAACGTTCCTGTTCGCGCAAGTCCTAATGCGGCCACGTTCGGTGATCTGGATCCCGATCCGGCCCATGACTATCTGAACGTCAATGTGCAGATTTTTGGCAACAAGGATGCAACTTCCACGACGCAGCCAATGCGGGGCTTTGTTCGGGACTATGCTCTGGTCAGCAACGATCCGGCAAGAAGTCCAAATGTTATGAAGTGTTTTAACTCCGGGACGTTGCCTGTGCTTTCAACATTGGCACAGCAGTATGCAATCTGCGACCATTGGTTTTCTTCGGTTCCGGGTTCAACGATTCCGAATCGGCTATTTGCACATGCTGCACAGTCCGGTGGTTCACTGACACAGGATGCAATTCTCGCCCCACTTAGATTAAAGACGATCTTCGAGGTGATGGATGATCCAAGTAACCCTTATAGTTTTCGCATCTATACGGGAAGCATTGGTGGTTCAATCCTTTTGACCAATCTCTATCTAATTCATCATCAAGATGGGTTTCACCCCTATGACGAATTTCAGAGCGACTGTGCCCACGGCGATCTACCGGCTTACACGTTCATCGAACCACGTTACGACGATGATGTCGACAACGGGCTGTTCGCCAATAGCCAGCATCCGGATTTTCCAGTGGATCAGGGGGAGGCGCTCATAGCCGAAGTCTATACAGCATTACGCAATAGCCCGCTTTGGCCAACCACGCTGCTGCTGATCGTCTATGATGAACATGGCGGCATTTTCGACCATGTGCCTCCTCCGGCATTGACAGTGAATCCAAACTATCCGAAGGTTCCCGAATCCATAAACCCCGCGTTTAAGTTTGATCGGCTAGGGGTCCGCGTCCCCGCAGTTTTCATCTCGCCTCGGATTCAAGCCGGCACCATAATCACTCAACAGTTTGACCACTGTTCGATAGTAGCGACCGTGCGCAAACTCTTTTGCTTGGACAAAACTCCATTCAACTGGAGGGAAGCGCGTGCCGCCGCATTTGACAATGTTCTGAATTTGAGCGCACCAAGCATCAGGACAGACGATGTTGCGCTACCACCGCCGTTTGTGTCGCCCGGTACCCCGTCGGAACCCCAGTTACGAGCGCCCAGTGACCTCACGATTTACATGGCCCAGTCAATGCAGGCCGCTGCCGATGCACTCGGCATTAAGCTTACACCGCACGTTAGTAACACATACTCGGCGCAAGACGCGGTGAATTTCCTCAGCCAGTCGGCAGTGCAACTTGAAAGCAAAAGTAAGGGAAAGGGGTGAGACTCGTGCCACGCTACGTAGCAATGGCTTTCCGGTTTGCAGTAGGCGCTCTGATGTACCTATTCTGGATTTCGCAATGCGCGACAGCACAACGAGTCGAAGATTCGTGCCACGCCTTTTTCGATGACCGACATCAAGCGCTCGATTGTGTCGAGGCATTATTCACACAGACCGATATTCCGTATCATTTACCACATCTGACGCTATCTAGCCTCCCGCCTGGTAACGGCTTTCCCATCGGTGTAGCGTATGAGAAGCGAAAGAACTATGTTTCTTCTCCGTTCTACGGTACAAATCAACCGGATAAACCTGTGGAAGGTTACAAATCGATTGTAGATGTCACCGCCGCAGCTGTGATTTCCACAAATGGCTCCTGGTATGCGACGGCGGGACTAACTTGGCTTCCGCCAATTCACTATCATAGCGAGAACAAAAATGGTACGAAAGTTTGCCATCGGCTTTGGGTTTTTTGTACCAAGCAGGTGTTTGGGGTCCAACTTTCCGTGACTCATAGGAGCTTACAAACCCTTAGTTTTTACGGTTTGGGTCCGTCGTCCCCAGATGTCCAGCTTTCATACAGACAGAACGAAACTTACGGTGGGGCAATCGCCCGCATGCCTTTGTTTGATTGGCTTGTTGTCGAAGGTCAAATCGAGAACAGAAAGCCTAGCGTTCACTTCAGCAGTGAGTCTCTCGCGTCGACCACCATCGACGAGTCAATTGCTCCGGGTTTTTCGACTCAGCCGGACTTTCTGCATTACACTGTCGAGATCAGCAGCCACATACAAGCCATTTCTGAACCTGTCACCAACGACCCTGTGATCACCCCGCCCGGAGTTGAGCCGCCCCCGCTCATGAAACGCAAGTTCGTTTGGGTATTCGACAATAGCGCTACACAGCATTGGTTCGTAGACCAAACCGACGGCCACTATTCGTTCCGGCAAACTGTCATTGATGGGCAAGAGTCAGTGAAACTGCATCCTGTGATTCGAAGGTTTGTGGACCCTAGCGCGATGACAACGAGTTTGAAAATACTAAAACACTTCTGCAATAATCGGCAGTCTGGGCTGAAACAGGATGACGAGTGCGATTTCGGTGAGTTTCTTTTTCGTCCGTATCTTGTGATTTCGAGTTCGGGTTCAGGCGTCGTTCCGTTCTATCTTCAGCCGAGCCTCGGTGGGTCAGATATCGAATCGAGGCTAACCTTGCGAGGTTTCAACGATTATCGCTTTCGTTCTCACGATGCAGCATTACTGAGTGTCGATTACCGGCTTACGGTCTGGGATCCGATTGGCGTGGTAATTTTCTACGACGCGGGGAACGTTGGGAATTCAGCCGGCGAGTTATCCTTCGCGCATGCTCGGCAGGATGGGGGGATCGGTGCGACACTTCGCATCCAGAAGAATGTCGTCGCACAAACGTTTCTCGGTTGGGGAGCAGGACACGGCGAACACTTCGGTTACAGCTTTACAAAATTCTTCTAGTGCTGCTAAAGAAATATTCCTAGAGACGATACTCAAATCAGCGATAGAAAAATATTTCTCGTGAGCTGACGGAATGGTCGAGGATTGCCGTCGGAAAAGGTTTTTCCGCTGAACGACGGAAGGATTTCAACAATGAGAACATTCCGCGCTTCTACGATCAATAATTCCTAGTTATCTTTGCTCGGTAGTCCCGCACAACGTGATGCCAGAAAAACTCGCCGGTTTGACAGAGTCCAAGACCTCCTATGTGACAGGCGAATGCACAAACGCTAAGTGGTTGGTTCTTTTAGCTTTATCGTATACTACGCGCCACAGTTTTGGGTCGGTACTGGTCGATGGTTGTTTCCGAATTGTTCCTAAGTTTTGAGCTGAACCCTTAGTAGGGAGACAAAAGTTCTGGGCACACCTGCAGATTTCATTCAGCCTTCCTTGTGTCTGGTACGGGTTGTGGATCCGGAGAAAAGGCGGCGTTTGAGTTATTGGCCGACTTCTCAGAGATCGATGTGCGTTTCGGTGCCTGCGGTGGCGTTCTTAATTAGTAACCATATTTGAAATAAATCGACCAATTACTTATAATAAAATTACTTGACACGGAATTACCAAGGGCGTAATACGTTGTGCACCTTATAGGAGGTGCCTTCGTGCTACGTGGCTCTCTTACTCTCCTTGCGTTCGTTCTTGCAGTTCTGACCATTCCTGTTTGCTACGCCCAATCTGCGCCTCAGCACGTTCGGGACTACATATACGATCCGTCTGGACGACTCATTCTCACGGCCGAGCCCAGCCCTTACCCTCCAGGCGCGCCTCCGTCGTTTTCCGCTGGGATGGCAGGCGAATGCGCGGACAGTGGCGTCGCCATGAACTGGGGCACGGCCACTGATGTTGGGCCCGGTATCGCGGGATATAACCTTTACCGAGACGGAAGCTCTTTGGGCGGCTTTGGCGTATCCACGCATGACTATACGGATTACAGCGTCTACGGCGGCTCGAGTTACACTTATTCGGTAACCTCGGTCGACAGGGCGGGAAATGAAAGTGACCCGACGTATCAAGGCGTTTCTGTGCCGCTATGTTTTTGCAGGTACCTATTCCCCGAATTATTCCCCAAGCTAAGAAGAGGAGCGACTACCGCCGGGGTTAGCATTTTTGGCAAGGTGCTCCGTGAACCAGCTCCTGCCATTCTTGCTTCAAGTTCAACCCGCTTGCCGGCGTTGCCGCGCTATTCTCAATCGGCTCCTCTATTCGGCCTACCGGCCAAGCTGTTTGTGAGTACTTCATTTGCTTCGGTCCGTCCGCCGAATCTGTTCGACGTAAAGCACACACCGCGAAAACAAGCGACTGGCCCCACCCTCCGCACCACAAACGATGTTACCGGAGGCGGCCGATGAAAATTCACCGTCTTCAGAGGCTTAATCGTTTCGTCATAATAGGCTTGTTAACAGCGTTTGTTGCTACAGTGGCCGAAGCATCGTTCACCCCGCCTTCGCCGGTGACTTTCAATGCGGCAGCATATGCCAGCCGCGCGAGCCGGGCAAACGCGACTGGTATCAGTTCTTTAGCAGCTTATGTAAGCCCGGCTGCGTGTCCCGTCAAAGCTAATCTCTTCAGTCAGGATGTGGAGTACTCGGTTCCGCTTCTTTCATTGGCAGGCCGGGCAGGGCTGAGTCTCAATCTGACCCTTAACTACAATTCCAAAGTCTGGATAAAGAGCGCCAGCACGATTTATTTTGATGGGGAACAGAGTTGGCCCGCACCCGGATGGCGCCTGGGGTTTGGGCGGATTGACGGCGTGTTCTCGGGACCGGACAGCTACAACCACTACTATTACGTTGCGCCGGATGGCGGCGTCCACGATCTGCGCTACAACGGTTCAGACAGCCTGTACGAGAGTATCGATTCAACTTTCATGGATTTCAATGATTCCACGGGCGTGCTGCGCATGAAGGATGGCACGCAAATAACGTTTGCGCTGCAGGGCGGTTCGGGCGGGTACGTCCTGCCGACGCAGGTCAAGGACCGTAACGGTAACTACATTACGGTCAATTATAGCGGCACGGGCCAGCAGATCTCGAGCATCGTGGATACAGTGGGCCGCACGGTCAGTTTTTCGTACAACACGGACGGAACTCTTGCGAGCATAAGCAAATCCGGATTTGGTGGCGCTTCGCGTTCTTGGACGTTCGGCTATACGAGTCTGACCTTAAGTTACAGTTTCGCATCTTCCTTGACAGTCACTGCGCCGACGAGCGTTAAGGTGCTTTCGTCGATTACTTTCCCGAATAGCACCACGCAAACATATTCTTATAACGGATACGGACAACTCACCGAGGTAGACGTCAAGTCAACGAGCAGCACAGTTCGCGGGAAAATTCTTGCTGCTTGGGATTCCGCACCGGGTGGCGGTTGGACGACTTCACCGACGCCCGCCAGCATCGGAAACAACGACGGCACGACTACCAACACGTGGTCGCTTTCTTTTGGTGCCTACACAACAACCGTTACGGACCCTAACAGCACGGCGACCACGACGACTTTTGTCAATGACTCCGGAAATTGGGACGACGGGCTGCCGAGCCAGCAGCAGATAGGATCGACCGCGCTGAAAACAACCGCTAATACCTGGGGCGATGACAGCAGTTCGCTTAATCCCAGGCTGACGCAGGTCTTAATCACTCTGAATGACACAAACCAGGAATCCGAAATACAAACCGATTACACGACTTATAACAATCCGAGCGAAATACGCGAATATAATTACGGTAGCGGCGGACCGGGGACGCTAATTCGCTCGACGGACTACACGTACGTAAATAGCTCCAATTACACGAGTACACACATCTTAAACCTGCGTGCCACTGCGATTGTTTACAACGGTTCAAGCTCGTCCGGAACGCCAGCGTCGAACGTCAGTTATGGTTATGACGGTTACTCGCTCACGAGCGCCACGGGTGCGTCCAATCACGACGACACGAATTACGGCACGGGTTTTGCTTATCGTGGACTTGTAACTTCGATTTCCCAATATGCGGACCCGGTAACACCAGCCAACTTGGTCACGCATACAGAGCATTACGATATGTTAGGGAACTTGTTGAACGCTTCCGCCGATTGCTGCGTGCATCAACAGATTAATTTTTCCTCGACGACACAGTACTCCCAACCAGATAGTGTAGTGAGTGGTTACTCCGGAACTACAACCACTACCAGCGCGACATACGACGCATACACAGGACTCGTCGCCACGTCTACAGATCCCAACAGCCAAACGACCTCATACAGTTATGATGTCATGGATCGGCTCAGTTCGACGACGCGGCCCGACAGCACAATGATTTCAACGAGCTATGACGACAGTTCGTCAAATCCGGGCACGACGATGACTACACCGATCACGTCGACGACGAGCGCGAAAAACACCACGACCTTCGACGGTCTGGGTCGACCTATCCGGGCTACGATGTTGGACGCGAGCAACACGGTCTATTCAAAAGTGGATACACAATACGACGGTTTGGGACAGACGACGCAAACGAGTTTGCCTTACACCGGCTCAAGCGCGTCTTATTGGACACAGAATTCATACAGCGCGACGGGGCAATTGACACAAATGATTCCGGCGGACGGTTCTTCCAGCTCAAACAATGTCGCATTCAGTTTTTCAGGGAATTCCTACACGTCGACAGATCCGACGGGCAAGCAAAGCAAAACGCTCACTGATCCCATCGGCCGCACAATTGAAACGGACATGCCCGATCCATCCAGTGGCAATTCGCTGACGAATTCTACCAGCACTACGTATGACGCGCTCAACAACGTCACACAGACCTCTCAAGGCTCGCAGACACGATCGTTCGTTTTCGATGGGTTTGGCCGAATGACGAGTTCGACTACTCCCGAAGCCGGAGCCGTCAGTTTCCAGTACAGCCCCTATGGGAAGGTCACGCAAAGGACCGATGCTCGCGGAGTCGTCACGTCTTATTCGTATGATAATCTTAACCGCCTGACGCAAATTTCCTACGACGTCTCGGGTGCGACTGGTGTCCCAGCGACACCGACTGTGAGCTACACCTATGGTACCAGCTCCTCGTCCTACAATAATGGGCGGCTCATACAGATGTCGGATGGCCTCGGAACTGAATCGTATACATACGATCAACTTGGCCGTGTAACTCAGGTTCAAAAGGTCGTAGACAATGTGAAGTACACGACGAACTATTCCTACAATTTGGCGAGTCAGATCGTGACGATGACTTATCCCTCGGGCCGAGTAGTGAAGAACTACTATGACGGCATCGGTCGCACGACGGGGGTACAGAACAATTCCAACAGCGCGTACTATGCGTCCGGCATTGGCTACGACACAGCGAACGATGTAACAGGGTTTACGTATGGCAATGGAGTTGTGGCGAGTTACGGCTACACCTCACAACGCCTACTGCTTTCGTCTATCAGTTACATGGAGGGTTCGACGACTCTGTTGGGACTAGCCTATGGCTACACGCAGAGCGGAGGAAATGACGCGGAAATCACGAGCATCACGGACAGTTCACCATCAGCCTCAGGACGCTCGGCGAGTTACACTTACAACGCGGACGGTGCGTTAACGGCTGCGTCCACAACTGGATCTGGTGGGTACCCTGCGTGGGGACTCTCGTGGACATACGACCGCTATGGGAACCGGACTGCGCAAGTCGTGACGGCAGGGAGCGCATATTCTTCATCACCTATCGTAAGCACGTCCACGAACCATATCACATCCGTGGGCGGGCACAGCTATACGTACGACGCCAGCGGAAACCTGACGCAGGACGACCTGTTCAAATATAAACTGGACGGTGAAAACCGTATGGTTGAAGTGGACTACATCAGCGGAACGCTGCTGGCCACGTATGCATATGATGGGAATTCCAACCGCACCGTGAAGGTGGTTGACGGAGGCCGCACGTTCTATCTGTATGGTGCCGGGTCGAAAGTGATCAGCGTTTTTGATGATGCTGCGTCGAATACCTACACTTCGGGCACAACGCCGGGCTCGGCCGTTGACGATTATTATGCGACGTTGCTCTATCAACACAAGGATCAGCTTACAACTCGGCTGACTACGGATAACAGTGGCGTTTTGGCAAGTTATCAGGGGCATTTTCCGTTTGGCGAAGGGTGGTATGAGGGTGGCACGGCGGATCCCAGTCTGCAGCAGCGATTCGCGACCTTCATGAAGGATTACGAAACGGATAGTGCTCAATTGCATTACGCGATGTCAGAGTTCTATTCGGCGCGGAACGGTCAGTTGCAAACACTGGTTCCGGGGCGGCCGGGCGTCACGGCGACCTCGAATCCCTACTCAAACATCGACCCGGTTGACACGTCGCTTAACAACAGCGGAAATCCACCGACAAATCTGCCTCAATTCGCAGTAATGACGGACGGTGGTGGCCCTCTGGGTAATGGCTGCACAATATCCATAGGTTGCGGCCCAGGATTTGGCAATGTATCGCTAGGAAATTCTGACCAATTTGCTGCCTATACGAACGGTCTTCAAGGTCTGTTGACTATGATTACGCCTTCAAACATGCCTGTCGATAAGAATGGAAACATCGTTGATCCGACCCCCAAGCAGTTCACGGACATGGCCAATACTATTATGGCGTTTGAGGATCCAGGGAGTTTCCTGAACAATATTAATTACTTACCTCAACTACCTGCTTCAGTGTCCGAGAACGACGTTAGTGCTGAACAAATAAAGAAGGACTTGATAAAATATATAAATGACTTGGAAGCGTGGGCAGCTGCTTTGCAAGCATGGGAAGATGGAGTGTTCCAAAAATCGCCCCAAGGACCGCTGAACCCTGCTTCGCCAACTAGTTCGACCGCGACTTGCAATTTGCAGACGCAAGCCGGCACGAACTGTTCGTACCGTTGCGCTGGAAACCGTTTGTTCGGCAGCTTTGCATCCACGGTGGCGGCTATCGATAGCACCTGCCAGTTGTCGAATACCGGCCAGTGTCCAGCTCAGATTGTGATTAAGGGACTCGACGTTAGTACGGCAAAGGTTGCAGCATGCACAATATTCTAAAACGTTTTCCCGAAGTTCGCCCAGATTGTCTGACGGCGAACGCGAGACAGCCGCTTCTACTCGTGCGGACGATCACCCGTCTGATTGGAGGCCTACTCCTGCCAACTGTAGCGACGTTCCTCGTTTTCGCCGGGCAGGCAAATCCTAGGGACAAACTGAAACCTTGGGTGGAAAAAGACTGGACGCAGTGGACCCCAGCGGATTGCCTTTATGTGCTTAACGGCTCGCCGTGGATTCTTCAGACGCTGGAGAATTTGCCAAGCTATGGACCGTTGCGCGACTACAAGATGTCCATCGTCCAGCTTCGATCGGCACTTCCCATTCGCCAAGCACTTCTTCGACAAATCCAGCTTCAAAAGCACTATGATGAAATGAGTGCAGACGACAGAATAAAATTCGATGAACTGCACACGCTAAGTTTGCCCGGCGCAGAAAGGGGCAATATTGTAATTGTCATTCGAAATGGCTCCGTGGAACCTCCGCAACCTTTGAAGCGCAATAATCCGCTCCCCGACGTAAGAATTGGGCCAGAGCCTATACGGCAGGCGGCGCTGCTTTCGCAAGGTACTTTTGTTCAGCCCATCGAACTAAGTATGACTAGCTATCCCTTCACACAGGTCAATGAGTATACCAATCAGTTCGAATACGTTTTTCCTCGCACCACTGGTGGCAGACCGCTCTATACGTCCGCAGACGCGCTTCTGCATATTGAACTTGGTGAGCCGTTGATCTTAGATAAGAAACTAGCAAAGGTGGACCAACAAGATTTTCGGAGTGCTGGCCTGGTATTTGAATTCAAAATCTCGGACTTAATTTACAAAGGCAAGCTTGAATACTGATCACAGGATTTTATAGACAGACGGAAATGGGAGGAATCGCTATTATGAGACGATTCAAATTCGCATTTATCGCACTAGTATTCAGTGCATTTATTCTGGCGGCGCACCCGCTGACCACTCCAACCAGCGTGACGGGTTTCCTAACGGACACGCTTTCCGGTAAGCGCGGCGCAAACTCGCTTCATGTGGACGCGGCCAAGCGCAACGTCGCCGCTGGAATGGCGCAGTACGCCGTTTATGATGAGAAGACTCACAAGCTTTACATTTTGGAGCCGCAGAGCACTGCTGTGGGCTACATCTGCCAGCGGATCACGGTTTCGGGTGCTTTAGCGTCCAGCCCGATGGCCCATAGCGCACAAACGATAGACCCGAACACAAACCAAGTGAAAAACTTCCATCACGTCGGGCAGGACGACACAACTCCTGTCGCCGGCGTGCTCACTATCGCTTCGATCGCACTAGCACCGCCCTTGCCGCAAAAAATCCCGGGGAAGACCAGGAATTAACGGGCTGCGGAATCGTCATTTTGAATTTGGAGTTACGCCACCAGCTTGGCCGGGTCTAGCAAGTTCAGAAAGTCGTGGAGAACGTGACGTTGTCCCTCCGCAAAATTCAAAACGGTAACCAGTCCGTCCGCTCTCGAAGAGTAGATGATTTTATAGCTAAGGAAGCCTCCAACTTCAACACAGTTCGACAGACTTCAACAGGCAGGCCGCAACTACTTCAAGAGCAATCAACTAGAATCAACAAGAATCCATAGATTTCAACAAATGCTGGCATCTGGTTCGGGATCAGGAGGGATCTGAATTCTGATCTCGCTGCTATAGATAATCCCTAATTATCTTTCCCACGCCGCCTTACAGCCCGGTTGTACCAGCAATGAAACGCGGTTCCGGTCAGCTCATGACACATCTCACAGGACCCTCGCGGATAAGGTAGCGGACAAACACACTTCGGTTCGAGTCATTGGAGCGTGACAGCTGGATTCGAAATCTTGTTTGCCCTATGAGATCCTCGGCCAGCTTTTCAGTCTGACAGGGAATCGACGACGCATGCCGTTGCCCAATGACGGTCCTGCAGCGTTCCAGTCGTGGCCGACGCCTTCGCCTGCGAGTCTTTGATCATCTCTGCTGGGTGTCATAGCACAGCCAAAGGATAATTTAGAAGGAGCGCGAATTGGTGGCGCACGCAAAATTGAGCAAGACTCGCCGAGCCACAAGCATCGCGAGGCAACTGCTGCACACGGTCATTTCGTTCTGCGCCCATTCGCAAACGCCGGGCAAAGTGGTCAGCCATTTCACTGGGGAGTAGTGAGCTCTCAGGTGCAGAGAATTGCCTAGCGCAGAATAATAAGCGAAACCAGCCCGCCAACCGCGCTGGCGCTCAGAATCACGATCGCCGCCCAGCGCGCAACATAAACGGTGTGCTGCCGGAATACCACGCGCTTTGAGCCGATGCCGAAAGTCTTGTAGCGATCGCCGCATTCTTCGCACCGGATTGGCGCAATAAACATCAACGGAAGCAGAGTGTGCTCCAGAACACCCTTTCGACGCGCAAGGGTCTGCTTAAATCCATGGCACCGCTCGCATTTAAATGTTGAAAGCGTCATGACTGGGCCCGACTAGCTTACCGGCGGCAAAGCAATACTAAATCCAAAGATACCTGCGTTGCAATATGAACGTATGATTTCTTCAGTGTAAATCGACAGTGACTAGGACGCGTGGCGACACGCCGGAGTTGCATGGAATTCGCAAATCGCATTATTAGCCCAGGGCGATTCGTCAGCCCTGGACTACAGGTTCCAACATCGAGCAATTCCTGACTCGCGTCGAAGAATAATTCACGTCAGCGACGACCAATGAGTGCAACAGGAACTCAAACGAGGTATGAATCAGGATGTGACTACACCGCTAAATTCATCTCGAGCCCGTTTGAGTGGCAAGGTGGCAGAGGAGTTCAAGGCCATTCAGTATTCACGCAAGCGCTCAGTTTTCCAGCGACGACGCCTCGGAAATGGTTTTCAGCTCGGAAAATATCTCGGCGTGGCGTTGACCCAGATAACGAACAACTCGAGCATTACCGAGCAACTTGCCGAGATAGCCGCACGCGAGAACGAGATTCAAGACTTGCGTTCCGTGTGTGTCCTGGATCGAATGCAAATCTCGCTGAAGCACTTCCATTTCCTTTTCCATTTTTAATACTTGCTCCGATGAAAGACCATCCGCGGCTCTATGTTTTCTCGGATCAACAAGCATGTCTGGTTGCGTTGCGACAAACAGCGCCTTCGCGTAGGGTACTGAAAAGTTACACGCTGCCGACATAAGCTCTGCTGCTTCGATTTGCCGCATCGGCTTCATTTTCTTGAGAAATTTGAACACGCCCAACGTGAGGTGTCGGGTTTTTAGGATCTCGGCTGCTTCCGTACAGATACCATTCAGCAAGTCTCGCTTTTGACGAATACGTGAAACTTCGACTTTCAAGACCTTGGCAATACGCCCCTCCGAGACGCCGTTTCGCGTAGCTTTCAATATCATCGCGTGTTCTTGAATAATCGGCATCTGATTCACCCGCTTATTGTACGTATATGTCTCGTCATCGGTGGCAATAAGACATCGCGTACTCATTTCGCCAATCTGTTTCAACGCGGCAAGTCGGATGTGACCGTCCAACAAGATATAAGATCCCGTCTTTTCCTTCTGCGGATACACGACCAAAGGTTCAATGACGCCGATTTCACGCACGGAAGAAAGCACCTGCTGGTATTTCTGTGAACCGGAAATATTGGACTTGATTTGCTTAAGCGGAAGAATTTTGCCAATCGGCACAACCACACCCTGCGGATCGAACGCGAGTGCAACGCGCTTTGTCATGTTCAAGTCCTTTCCGCCGCCAATACTCTCTCAGCCAGAAATGCGGGCATCGAATCGAGGCCCTCGGCGCGCAGCAACGTCGTCAGATGCTCGTCGAGGAAGAGCTTTTTAAGGGCAGAAATAACGAATAAAAGACGATGCTCGGCGATCTGTGATTTTTTCACCAAAAGCTGTTGGCGATCCGCCTCTCGGCGGTAAACACGCACTAACGCCTCGGCTGACTGTTTGGAATCGTATTTTCGACGGACTCTGTGATTTAGGAGCTTTCCATTTGTTCTGCGCGATTCGATGATACGCCGAACCGTGAGGAGCTTGCGCCCTCGGAGGTTTTTTTCCTCATATGCTTGACATAGCGCTTTTTGCAGACCTTCCTCATCCGAACTTGCAATTTTGATCGCGACAGAAATCGGAATTCGACCTTTTTCGACGGAATGAATCAGAAACTCCTCGCCGCAGTTTAGTAAATGAATGATGCCCCTCACGTACTTCACGTCGACGTCAATCTTCTGAGCAATTTCAGCCGTGCTGTAGCCTCTCGATTTCAAGTTGCTTATCTCCCGCAATAATTCGATAGGTTGCGGTTGTCGTCGAGCAATATTCTCCACCAGACTCATTAGGAAACAATCTTCTCTCGATGCTTCCTTCACAATGGCCGGGATTTCAGTCTGACCGAGTGCAATAAATGCCTCAAGGCGGCCTTGCCCACAAACGAGGTCAAACGGTTTGCCGTCACTTGGCTCGATTCTGCGGACCACCGTAATCGGCCGTTTCAAACCCAGATTGGAAATATTAGAGACAATACCTTGGAATACGATCTTGTTTCGACTGCGAGGATTCAAAATATTTATCTCGTTTACGCCAATCATCTGCACCAAAGGGCTCGTCTCGCTCATGCCGCCTCCAATAATTTCACATGTTTCGCCATGCCGAATAGGAAGTCCAGGTTGTCAAAGCGATAGGTATCCAAGTCGGCGGAGTTAAACTCAGCAAGCAAAAAACTCGCGCGCGTCAAATCAATTCGTGGAAGAAGGTAGTAGTCAAGAGGGGTTTGATTAGAGGCCCCCATCCGAATCGCGATCATGATATCGGGCACTGCGCCTTCGTTAACGCGATTTAACCATCGATATGCCCCGGAATCGGTCTGCCGACACCGCAAAATAACAATCGAAGTCGTGAATTCGTCGTTTACGTTTAGAAATTTCGTCGAAGAATCCCGTGAGACACGGCCACCCAGGCTCTGGATGCGCTCAATTACGTTTGCAACAATTCCCGAATACATTTGTCGAAGTTGGCGGTCCGTTTCGACATACTCGACGTCGCGTGAGGACGTGTAACCAACTAACTTGTAGGCGTTGGCCAAACTGCCAAATCGATTCAGATATACGAGACTGCAAGCCATCCCGTCGGTTTCATCAATGAGGCGGCGCGACAGTTTACCTTCGCGGGTCAACAAATCTGAAAGACTGTTCAATAGTTCCTGATTCGAATATCTTTTGGAGCGGTCACGAATGATTGTTTGTGCTTTCTCGAACAGTTCAGGAGCAACAACGGGTTGGAAAGCATCATTACTGCGGATCCATAGGCCCGGAGGATTGACGATGCGCCGCTTCTTCAGCTTGAATGACACTCGGTTATATACGTTGTTTCCGACATATTTTTCACTCGAGAGTACCCGGTGGACGATGCCACGGGTCCAAGGTTTTCCTTGGTCCGTGAGGATGCCTCGATCATTCAACATTTTGGCCAGTTGGGATTCCGAAATCCTTTCTTCTACAAACACGTTGTACATCCAGCGAACGGTCTCAAGTTCGTCCGGCGGACCCGGCGCGAGAACGACTCGGTCCGTCTGAAGGCTCTTTTGTTCGCCGCGAAGTAGCGTCCCCTTTCGATTGCCGCTCTTGTCGACAAGTACTCGGCGAAGTCCGAATCCGGCCGGGCTTCCCTGTCGGAAGCCGAGTTCGATGAGCCGACACTGGCCGACAAAGGTCTTGGCGGACAGTTCGCGGCTATATTCTCCCGCCATCGCGCGTTTCACGCATTTTACGATTGTCGAAACGGGGCTGCCGTCATTTTCAAACTGTTCTGCGCAGTAATGAACATCAATCTTCGCCCGACGGCACACGTATTCGTAATATGCGCTTTCGTCCGCATCCTGAAATCGCCCCCAACGGCTGACGTCATACACGAGAATCGCCGCGAAATCTGCTGCGCCACTCTCTACGTCGTGAATCAACTGCTTGAGAGCCTCTCTTCCATCGATTCGGAGACCGCTCTTGCCCGCATCCGTATAGGTCCGCACGACGACCATCCCACGCTGTTTACAGTACTGAAGGATCGCTTTTCTCTGGTTCTCAGTGGAGTATTGCTGATGCTCAGTAGACATTCGCACGTACTCTGCTGCGCGAATTGTTGCCAGCGTGGTGTTTGATGAATATGGGAGCGGGAATTCGCTTTTTTCCATCGCAGGCAGCGAACCTACACTCCAATCGTTACATGAGTATGAAGCGCATGTAACAGCTTCTCGTCTTGCGAGGTTTAGTGGACGGAAAAACGACGATTTGTCTACCGGATGAACCACAGAGTTATGTACTCCGCGGTGCTCGTCCTTCACGACCGTGAACGAATCAAAACCGTCCCGGTAAATGCTGAAAATCCCTAGCTTTCACTACCCCGGTGCTCACCGACTATACTGCAAACGCATATCTCGACGTACTCTTGACACGTCGGGTTGGTTGGAATTACTGTTCAGTTCGTTCCCCGCCTTACTATCAATTTGAGAGGATAAGACAATATGAATTACTTAGCCCGATTCACGTGCTGTTTACTTGTGTTCGGCCAGAGCGGGACTACCACGATGGCCCTCCCTCAACAGGATCCGAGCAACAGGCAACTACAAAGTGTGCCATCTCTCGGCGGGCAACACGTGCTGGAAGACGGAACTCCAGTCAAGGTGAGGTTATCGCAAACGGTCTCTTCGGCGGACGCTCACGTCAACGACCGTGTGGAGTTCGAGGTCCTAGAAGAAATCAAAGTCTCAGATGTTGTAGTAATACCCAAGGGCGGAATAGCTTGGGGTACCGTCACCGAGGCAGTGCCGAAACGGCGAATGGCTCGCGGTGGAAAGCTAGAAATC
>Ga0210410_10001595_pt1 | contig 21106 bp, 21 predicted proteins | sample IncBWC4MmetaG_FD_161058 | JGI IMG/M metagenome (GOLD analysis project Ga0210410, IMG submission 161058) | Forest soil microbial communities from Barre Woods Harvard Forest LTER site, Petersham, Massachusetts, United States - Inc-BW-C-4-M | ecosystem: Environmental > Terrestrial > Soil >... | reverse complement strand
CCCTTGCGAATCCGCCGAATCACCAGGAACATGGAGCATCCCGGCGCTGGTGCACTTTCCATCGAGCGGGTAAATCACCGGCCCCTCTGAGACTTTTGGGCCTTGCGGGACGCTCTACCACATAGACGCTCCGGAGAAGGATCACCATCCATGCAAGATAAGGTTGTTTTCATTACAGGGGCCAACGGAGGGCTCGGTTCTTCGGTCACCCGGGCGTTTCTGCAAAAAGGGGCGCGCGTCATCGGCGCGTCGCTGCACATCACCACGGCTGATTTCCCGCAGCCCAATTTCGAGGCGATGCCGATCGATTTCAACAATCTGGATGAGATCAAGCGCGGGGTTGCGAAGATCGTGGAACGCTATGGGCGCCTGGATGTGCTGGTGTATTTGGTTGGCGGGTTTGCCGGGGGCCGTTCGATCGCGGAAACCACCGACGCGATGTGGGAGCAGATGCAGAACATCAATCTCACTTCGGCGTTTCATGTTTTCCGCGAAACCATTCCGCATCTGCGTAAATCGAAATCGGGACGGCTCATTGCCATCGGCAGCCTGACGGCCGCACAGCCACACGCGAATCTTGGCGCGTACGTGACGTTCAAGGCGGCCCTCGCGATGTTGGTGCAAACCGTGGCGCTCGAAAATGCTGACGTGGGATTGACCGCAAACGTCGTCCTGCCTGGAACGATGGACACGCCGGCGAACCGCAAAGCCATGCCGGATTCCGATTTTTCGAAATGGGCGAAGACCGACGACGTGGCTGACCTGGTGCTTTCCCTTGCCGACGAGAAGGCCAGGCATCTGACGGGCTTGGCCGTACCGATTGAAGGCGGCCGTGGCTGAACACGTTACCAGTTTCTTGGAGGGCGGTACCCTGCCTTTTCGGCTCGAGATTTCCTGAAACCTCTGCGCATCGTCCGACTCTCACTAATGGGTGAACGTCCTCCGCGAAGGCTCAATAGCTCTCGATGAGGTCAGACGAAACCCGAAGGAAACAATCCACGATGTCGAAGCTGCTGCAATCCCCACTTTTTTATGCCACGGCCGCCGGTGTGGCAGCATTTTTGATTCTCTCCACTTTTGGACGTAATACTGGCGTGGCCGCGCCGCGCGACCCGGGAAGCCCTCCCCGCCTTGTGATCGTAGAATTGTTTACTTCGGAAGGATGCTCGAGTTGCCCACCCGCCGATGCTTTGCTGAAGGAGTTAAGCGAGCAACAGAAAGTGACTGGCGTCCAGATCGTGGCGCTCGAAGAGCACGTGGATTACTGGAATCATCTTGGCTGGAAGGATCCATATTCTGCGGCCGAATTCTCGCAGCGCCAAAGCGACTACGCGCAGGTATTTGGATCGGACGGGGTCTACACTCCGCAAATGATCGTGGATGGGCAACACGAATTTGTGGGCAGCCGCAGCCTGGCGGCTAGGGAAGCGATCCAGAAAGCGGCCAATCAGCCGAAAGCGGAGATCGCCCTGGTCGGCGGGGCGAATTCTTCGCCCGGCAAGCCCGGGCTTGAAGTCCAGATCCAGAGCCTGGACGGAATTTCCGTGCGCGGCGAAACGGAGCTTTGGGTAGCAGTGACGGAAAAAGGCCTGCAGACAGATGTAAAAGCGGGAGAAAATTCCGGCGAAATCCTGAAGCACTCCGCGGTCGTGCGCAGCCTGCGAAAAATCGATACCTTACGAAATCCCGCCGGCTACGACCGCCAGATTCAAGTCACCATTGATCCCGGGTGGAAAAAGGAAAATCTTGCCGTGGTGGCCTTTCTCACGGAAAAAAGCACACGCAAAATCATCGGGGCCGCTGCTACCCCCCTCAACTCCACGGCCGCCGACAATTAATACACGAGCGGCTGACCCGACGAAACTCAATACTCTTGCATGTTCAGTTTTAAGCTGTGTACCTACAGGCGGGTGATCTGTACGGCGCAGGTAGCCTTGCAGAGCAGTTTGTAAGCGATTGACGACGGCAACTGCCTGGGATTTCTAGCCGAGGGTGGCTTCGAGAACTTCGCGGAGGAGTTCCTTTTTTTGCGGCGTGAGCTTCGCGCCCTGCGAGGTCAGGTAGAAAACGTCGATGGCCTTCTGGCCTTCGGTGTCGATCAAGGCCACGTCAATGTTGCAGCCCTGGCGGGCCAGCGCAGAACCCACTTCATACAAAAGCCCGGGCCGGTCCTGCGTGACCACCTCCATCAACGTGGAGTGATCGGATGAATCGTCGTCGAACTGGATGGAGGTCTTGAAGGTGACTTTGGGCGGCTTCGCCACGGCTGCGGCCAGGCGGCCCTTCAGCAAAGGCTCCAGCGCCTGCTTGCCGTTTACCACGTCGGCGATGCTTTGTTGAAAGCGCACCCGCTCGCTGGGATTCAGTTCGAGCGTGCGGTGCATGTCAACGAAGTGGAACGTGTCCAGCACCACGCCGGCGGAATTCGCGAACGCATCCGCCTTCACGATGTTCATGCCCCAGGCGGCCAGGGCTCCGGAAATTGCTGCGAAGAGCGCCGGGCGATCCGCGGACAAGAGCGTAAGTTCAAAGGCGTGATGCCGTTCTTTCAAATCGGTCTGCACGGGCTGCGCGCCGAGTTTCTGGTAGAGCGCAAAGTGCAGCGCCACTTCTTCCGGCGAATGAACGGCGAGATACCGGCGTGGGAAGCCCTCGAGGAACCGTTCGATCTCTGCCTTGGACGCCGTTTCAGATTGGCGGCTGACTTGATCGAGCAGAAGGGCTTCGTCCGAAACATGCAGGCGGTCCCGGTCCACGGTGCGGCTGAAATGGTTGGAAGTGGCAACAAACAACTGCCAGAGCATTTCCGATTTCCAGGGAGTCAGCGCCTCCGGATTTACGGCGTGAATGTCGGCGTAGGTGAGCAGGCACAGACGCTGCAGGCGCTCCTGGCTGCCGACGACGGCGGCGAATCCGGAAACCGTGGAGGGATCGAAAATGTCGCGGCGCTGCACGGTGGCGGACATATCGAGGTGATGCTCGATCAGGAAGTGCACTTCGCTTTTTTCTTCCGGGCTGAGTTTCAGGCGGTCGGCGGCCGTTTCGAGCGCTTGCAGGCTTCCGGCCACGTGGCTTTCGACCGGCATGCCTTTGCCTACATCGTGCAGCAGTAGCGCGAGGATCAGCAGGTCGCGGCGTTCCACGGTTCGCCACAACGGAGCGAAATGGGAGCCGCGCTGGTCCGGCGGCGCGGAGAGTTCCTGCAGATGCTCGATGGCGCGAAGCGAATGTTCGTCCACGGTGTAGCGGTGGTAAAAATCCCGCACCACCAGCGAATCGATGGTTCTAAATTCCGGCAGCGCTTCGATGAGCAAGCCCAGGCGATGCATCGGGCGCAGAGCGAGGGCAGGGAAGGCGCCGCCAAGGATTTCATTCAATGCGGGCCAGGTGATGCGCGTATTTTTCTGCTGCAGTTCGGGATGCAGCATGATGTAGGCAATGCCCCGCTCGGCATCGCGGCTCAACGGGATTCCCAGGCGCGACGATTCGGCGAGCAACGCATAAATAGCGTTCCGGTCGGAAAACGCCTGCTCGTTGGTCAATTCCAGCAATCCATCGCGGACGGCAAATGCTTTTCCGCCGCCGGTTTCGATTTTTCCGCCCGGCATGGCGTTCATCAGGCGCTGGCGGAGGGAAAGTGTCGTCACGGGCCGCTGCTCCATGTAGCGCAGCAATTGCCGGTTCAGCGTTCGCGCGTGGCGGAAGTAGAGGCGCATCCATTCGGCGGCGTTGCGGCGAAGATTATCGTCGATGCCCAGGGAGCGTTCCGCCGCGTCAGCCTGCAATTCGTAGGTGAGCGTATTGTCGTTGCGGCCGTTGCTGTAGTGGAGAAAGCACCGGATGCCGCTTAGGAACTCCACCGCGTTACGCGTGAGCTCATCCTCGTTCAGCGGGCCGACGCGCGAGTCACGGCGGTCTCCGGCAAGCTGTCGCATCCAGAGCGTGGCATGGTAATCGCGCAGGCCGCCCGGCGCTTCCTTTACGTTCGGCTCCAAATGGAAAATCGTGTTGCCATAACGCGCCAGGCGTTCGCGAGTGAGCCGTTGTAATTCCGAAAGCAGCAGCGGGCGGGCTTGCTTTTCGGGTCCGAGAAAAACCTTGGCGTCCAGTTTTTCGAAAAGTTGCGCATCACCATCCAGAAATCGACGATCCAGCATGGCCAAATGAAATTCGGAGTTGGATTCTTCGATGTGGCGGCATTCATCCAGTGTGCGGCCGGCGGAGCTGACGCGAAAGCCAAGATCCCAAAGGGTGCGGGAAAAATCGGAGATGAGCGGGCGGAACTCTTCTTCGGCCTTTTCGTTGCCGAAGAGAAACAGCAGGTCCAGGTCCGAATAGGGGAAGAGCATCTCCCGACCGTAGCCGCCGAGGGCAAGCAGCGTCAAACCCTGCGACGGAGCGTTGCGAACGCGCAGCAATTCGCCGAATACTTTCTTGATCGTCCCGTCGGCCAGCTCACACAACTGCCGGAGAGTTTCGTGCGCGCCGGCGCCGCTCTCAAATAGTTTACGAATCCGCTCCCGCTGAGCTTCGCATTGCGGCCCCAGCTCAGAAAGCGGAGTGACCTGCGGTTCTTCCATCGGTTTGCTTTTCGGGCGAAAGCTTGGAACCAGACCTGGGCGCGGAGAGGACATCGGGATCCTTACAGAGCGCTTTCGCCGCGTTCCTCGTTGCGGATCCGGATTGCTTCTTCAACCCGGCTCAGGAATATCTTACCGTCTCCGATTTTTCCTGTCTTGGCGCTCTTCAAAATCGTTTCCACGGCTCGGTTCACCAGGTTGTCCGGCAGAACCAGTTCCAGTTTGATTTTCGGGAGCAGATCAACGGTGTATTCGCGGCCGCGGTAGACCTCTGTGTGGCCCTTCTGCCGGCCATGGCCGCGCACTTCCGTCACCGTCATTCCGTCAATGCCGATTTCCAGGAGTGCGTCCTTCACCGATTCGAACCGCGACGGCTGAATGATCGCTTCAATTTTCATCATACGGATCTCTGCTCCCGCCTGGCGTTAATCCCGAATTCCATCCATGCCTCAAGCTTCCAGGTTGTAAGCTTCTTCTCCATGTTGCGTGATGTCCAGCCCCTCGATTTCCTGCTCCTCGGTCACGCGCACGCCGGTGACCGCGTCCACGATCTTCAGAATCACGAACGTGCCGACGATGGCGAAGACCCATGCCAGCAAAATCCCCATCAACTGATTGCCCACCTGGCCCCAGTGGCCATCCAAGCCTCCCACGGCTATGCCGTCGCCGTAAATCGCATTGATGCTCGCACGCGCGCAGACGCCCGTTAGCAGGGCGCCGATGGTGCCGCCCGCGCCGTGCACGCCAAATGCGTCGAGCGAATCATCGTATCCGAAGATGGATTTGAATTTCGTGACCATCCAGTAGCAGAAGGCGCCTGCAACAAAGCCGATAGCCAGCGCTGAGCGCGGGCCTACAAATCCCGCGGCGGGCGTGATTGCCACTAAACCGGCGACTGCTCCGGAAATCGCGCCCAGGGCGCTGGCGCGGCCGTTCTTCAGCCATTCCGCGACGCTCCAGCTTAAAGCGGCTGCGGCGGCGCCGAAATGCGTGGCGACAAACGCGCTGCTGGCCAGGCCGCCGGAAGAAAGTGCGCTGCCGGCGTTGAATCCGAACCATCCGACCCAAAGTAAGCACGCGCCGATGAAGCTCAGCACCAGGCTGTGCGGCGGCATTGGCTGCTTGGGATAGCCGACGCGCTTGCCCATGTACAGCGCACAGACCAGCGCGGAAACGCCAGAGGTGATGTGCACGACGGTGCCGCCGGCAAAATCCAGAGTCGGGAATTTTGCGCCCGGCGATGACGCATTCAGGAATCCACCCTTGCCCCAGACCATGTGGGCCATCGGCGCGTAGACGATCAGGAACCACAGGGTCATAAATAGAATCGTGCCGGAAAATTTCATGCGCTCGGCGGTTGCGCCGGTGATCAGCGCGGGTGTGATGATCGCGAACATCAATTGGTAGATCATGAAGGTGAGCTGCGGAATCGTGGCGGCGTAATCGGCATTCGGCACCACGCCGACGCCGCGCAGCATCGCGAATTGAAAATTCCCGATTACCGGACCGCTGCCGCCGAAGCAAAGGCTGTAGCCCACCAACGCCCAAAGCACGGTGATCAGCGCCATCAACGCGAAGCTCTGCATCATGATCGCGAGCACATTCTTGTGGCGAACCAGTCCGCCGTAGAAGAGCGCCAGGCCCGGCCCCGTCATCATCAGCACCAGCGCCGCGCTGACCAGCATCCAGGCGTTATCCGCGGAAGACTGCGCCGCGGTCACTTTCTGGTCCAGTTGGGTGAGTTTATCCGCTACGGCTTTTGCGGCGGCGTCGGGGGAGGCGGAACTGGCGGCAGGCGTGGCCACAGGCGATGAGGCGGGAGGCTGTTGCGCGCGGAGGGGGAGGCAGCTCAGGACCAGGGTCAATATGCAACAACACAAAATGCCCGCGCGCTTCATCGATAAGTTCTCCGGAGCGAAAGGTTTGAGCCCGCCCATTACAGGGTCAACCGCTGATTGTTTCGGGGAATGTTCACTTGACCGCAAGATTATACGCATGGTCATCCGATGCGACGGCTTGAAATTTTGCTGGAGAAAATTCATTTTTCGGATACATGGCCCGCTAAGACCTTCCTTTTTATTTCGCCCGCGAAATAGTCGGCGTCGCGGGTGGGGCGGGGAATCCGGTAGCCGTCGGTTACCGCTAGGGTTAGACGGATTGAGGTTTCGAGGCCCACGCGGTGACCTTGCGAGACGTAGATGGGCCTCACTCCCGCGCGAGTCCGTAGTACGGCCCCGATGCGCTCACCACCGGTTTTTGCGTCGATTAGGGGTGTCCAACTGCCGGCTCTTTGCGGAAGAGCCTTGTGGGTTCCGATCAGGAGGCTCTTGGCGCACCCTATTGTTGGGAGGTCCAGTATCACGCCCAAGTGCGAGGCCAACCCCATCCTGCGGGGGTGAGCATAGCCTTGGGCATCGCAAAACAACAAGTCAGGTATGGCTTGCAATTTCCTCAGGGCAGCGAGCAACACGGGAATCTCCCGGAAGCTCAACAATCCCGGCACGTAAGGAAAATCCAAAGGCAAGATTGCGTAGGCACGCTGCAACTCTTCCATTTCGGGGAAGCGGTAGATCACCACGCATCCGATGGCGCGATTCGCCTCCCTCAAGCGGTTCCAGCGACTTGCGGGTTTTTTCAGCGCCTGCGAACCAGTGAGGACAAACGAAGCATCGAGCCCGGCCACCGTGCGGATCGGGCCAAACGAGTCCTCACCCTTCCAGTGAGTGCGCAGCTCTTCCTGGATTTGGCGCGCCTCGGCAGGGGCGACATCCCACCGGTGCTCGTAAACAACCCCAATTGGCTTGTCCTTCATCCTTATCATCGTATAATGCAAAGGCCGCCAGCACCCGGATGCCCTGCGGCCGCCCGGTAACTCTTCAAGTTTGGAATTAAGGGAAAATTGCAATGACTCTGCATCCACCACTGGAAATTTCTTCTCGCGCAGCCGACGGCATCCACTACGTGGGCGTGCAGGGACGGCTGACCATCGGCGATCCGAGCGAACATTTGAGTACGTTCATGCAAAAGCTGGTAGCTGAGGGTGCGCGCAAGGTGATCGTCAACTTGAATGAAATTCCGCAGATTGACAGCTCGGGCATCTCCGCGATTGTGAAGCTCTCGATCTCACTCGCCCGCCAGGGAGGCGGACTGCACCTCGTCTGCGGCGAAGGCCGGGTCCGCGACGCCCTCACCGTCACGCGCCTCGTCGAAGCCATTCCCACCTACGAAAACGAAGCCGCCGCCCGCGCCAGCTTTTAACTTTTCTCTGAATTTACGTCGGAACGAAAACTGCGTCTAGCCGCCCTTTTTGAGTTCGGCTAGGACCATCTTGGCGAGTTCTTTGAGGGTTTCGAAGACGCCGGTGCCATTGATGGCGATTCCTTCGATTATCGGCTCACCCTTTTTCTGCAGCTGCTTTTTCAGTTCATCCACAGTCATGGCGTTTGGTAGGTCGCGCTTGTTCAGTTGCAGCACGTAGGGAATCGTGTCGAAATTCAGGTTGTGTTCCTTCAGGTGTTCCTGCAGGTTTTCCATGGTCTCGAAATTCGCGTCCAGGCGCTCTTCCTGCGAATCGGCCACGAACACCACGCCATCGGCGCCCTTCAGGATCAGCTTGCGGCTGGCCTCATAGAACACCTGCCCAGGCACGGTATAGAGGTGGAAGCGCGTCTTGAACCCGCGCACCGTCCCGAGGTCGAGAGGAAGAAAATCGAAGAACAGCGTGCGGTCCGTCTCCGTGGCCAGCGAAACCATCTTGCCTTTCAGATTCTGGCCCGTGTGGTCGTAGATCCACTGCAGGTTGGCGGTCTTTCCGCCTAGACCTGGACCGTAATACACGAGCTTGCAATTAATTTCGCGCGCAGGAAAGTTTATGAAAGGCACGAGTCGTTAGCCTGACTTACATCTCAAACTTATAGCACACGCCTGCAGGGCAGGCCAGCACTCCGCCATGCTCCCGCCGATGGAAAGACTGCTACAAGTGTCGTGGAGAAGCGCCATTTTCTGAAAGGATATTTTCAAACCGTGCTGCCGTTCGGTTAAGGCTATCGAACACGGCACCCGGGCCGTTTGTTGCGGAACTCCCGCTCGCATTGACGTGTGCCAAAGCCTCTGCTAGCATTCGCGCCATGGCGAAAGTGCAGAAAACCTCCTCCGGCTCTTCCGGGCGATCCAAAGCTTCCTCCAAGAGCGCCTCTAAGTCCAAGAAAAAGAATAGCTTACCAGTGCCTCCCCCGCAGCGTGGCGGGGTCGAAATGGTGGACCCGCTAGTTCGCGCGCAGATGAAGCTCTACGAAGAAGCCATGGGATTGTTTCACCAGCAAAAATTTCAGCGTTCCAAACAGGAACTGGAGAAGGTTCTGGAAGGCCCCAGCAAGGAACTTGCGGATCGCGCGCGCACCCACCTGCGCATTGTCGAGCAGCGCATGAAGCCTTCCTCGGAGCAAAACCCTAAGTCTCCGGAAGAGCACTACCAGCGCGGCGTGGCCATGATGAACCTAGGCCGCTGGGACGAAGCCCGCGAAAGCCTCGAGAAAGCCCGCAAGCTGGCGCCGAAGGCGGATCATATTCACTATGCGCTTGCCGCGCTCGATTGCCTTACCGGCGAAGCCGATTCCGCGATGGCGAATCTGAAAATCGCGATCGATCTGCGCCCCGCGAACCGCTTTCACGCGCGCAACGACGAAGACTTCGCCTTTCTTCAGGAAGACCCCCGCTTCACGGAATTGCTGTATCCTGAAAAAGATGGTTACGCCGGGTAATCCTGCTAGCCCGGCTCATCCTGCAAATTCGAACAGCTTTTGGGACGTGGGAATGGTGCCGGTCTCTCGTTGGCAACTCGGCCACGATGGGATTTCGTGTGATGGGTGAGGTTCCGCGTCCGAGCTGAATCGTACAAAACCGGGCTGCCCGTGAAGAAAAAGTCGAGGAAAAAAAAACAAGCGGTGCGCGGTCTGCGCGTTGTCGCCCTGGGCGGCGGCACGGGGCTTTCCGCGCTGTTGCGAGGACTCAAAGAACACGTGGTGCGCGGATCGGATCAGGCTCCGACGCGCGAGCGGCCCATCTCCGATCTCACCGCGATCGTCACGGTCACCGACGATGGCGGCAGTTCCGGCCGGCTGCGCCGAGAGAATCGCATGCTGCCTCCGGGGGACATCCGCAACTGTATGGTGGCGCTGGCCAAGGACGAAGCGCTTCTCAGCCGCCTGTTTCAATACCGGTTTCAGGCGGGCCGAGGATTGATTGGCCACAATTTCGGCAATCTTTTCCTCGCCGCGTTGACGCATGTCACCGGCGATTTCGCTGAAGCGGTCCGCGTCTCCAGCAAAGTCCTCGCGATTCGAGGCCGCATTTTTCCTTCCACCCTTTCGAACGTTCATCTGGTCGCCACGCTCGTCAACGGCAAACGCGTCCAGGGCGAGACGAGTATTTCCCGCAGCAAGATTCCCATCCGCAAAATCGAACTCAGCCCACGCGGTGCCCATCCACTTCCCAAGGCTATCGAAGCGATCGAGGAGGCCGACTTGATTTTGATGGGCCCCGGCTCGCTCTACACCAGCGTGATTCCCAATCTGCTGATTCCCGAGATTGCCCAGGCCGTAGTGCGTTCGCGGGCACGTCATGTGTATATCGCGAACTTGATGACGCAACCCGGCGAAACCACGCACTACACGCTAAGCCAACATCTCCGCGCGATCGAAAATCATGTCGGCAAACGCGTCGTCAACTATGTGGTGGCGAACCGCAAGCAGGTCTCTCCCGAGGTGGCGCGGCGTTATCGGGCGGAGGGCGCGGAACCCGTGGTGATCGATAGCGCGAATGTTGCGAAGATGAAAGTTCGCCTGCTTGCGGACAACCTCCTCGAAGAGCACGGTGTGATTCGCCACAATTCGCCGCGTCTCGCCGGCCTGCTGGTCAAGGAATTCCTGCTTCCGTGAGCCGCCGGACAATTCGTCGCCTCTCCCGGCAAAAGATATAACTTCTTTGAAACTCGCGGCCAAGAAATCGAGTGTAACCATTGGCATCCGTCGGAAGTAGTTTCCCGCATAATTCCATGCCGCGGCGCGGCCACTTTTCTGGGCTGTCGGTGTCTAATGAATTGAGTTCGTCTGCAGAACCAAAGACGCGTATGGCATTTCTTCACATAGGCTTTCTTAAATCCGCCAACCGCAGCAATGAGCTACATTGCCGGATCGATTCCATCCCTTACCTCGGCCTGAGTTTTGTGTTGCTTTGCGCATTCATGACGAGCGAGCCGATGATCACTCATTCGAGGATGATGGACTTATTTATTGGGTCCCATTCCCATTCGGTGCCCGCGGCCAGACGCTGGGATTCCATCCATATCGGGATAACCCCTGATGGCTCTATCTACTTTGGAAACTCAAAGGTTGCAATCGACGAATTACCAAACAGGATTCATGACGCTACCTTGAACGGCGCCGAAAAGAAAGTCTATCTTGCAGTCGATGTCCGGGCGCGCTACGGCGAAGTCAAAACCGTGCTCGCGCAAATTCAACTTACTGGTCTTGAGAAGGTTTGCTTCCTCACCAACTAAACGGAATTCCTCCAGCAATTTTCTGCACGCAACTACCGCCCCGCTTAATTTCCGGCTAACATTCTTCGTGCACTCATTAATTTTCCACGGAGCGTTTTCATGTCCACTTTCGGCTTGATCGAATACAAAGACGCCAATGCCGCCGTCAAAGCGATTTACGACGACATCATGGCCACGCGCAAAACCGACTACATCAACAATTTCTGGAAGGCCATCGCGCACGATCCGGCGCTGCTCAAGCGCACCTGGGAAGACCTGAAGGCCATCATGGGCCCAGGCGCGATCGATCCGCTGACCAAGGAACTTCTCTATATCGCCGTCAGCGTCACCAACAATTGCCAATACTGCATCGCTTCCCACACGGCGTCGGCAATTGCGAAGGGAATGACTCCGGATATGTTCAAGGAACTGCAAGCGGTGATCGGCATGGCCAACGAAACGAACAAACTGGTCACTGGGTACCAGGTTGCCGTGGATGCCCGCTTCCAGCCGCCGCTCGAACAGAACAAAAAATAGCGGCTCGGGAATTTTCTGTGGCGCAGCCAAATTGCGCCCAGCGAACCGCCTTAGTCCACGTTTTGCCCCCGCAACGGACCTTCACTCTTCGCGCACAAAGTGTCCATCGTAGTACGCAAGTACTATATGGCCCCCTACCCGGCAATCCCACCATATAGAGGTAGGACCGGGACGCCCGAGGTGTGGGCCCGTCCGCACAAATCCAGCTTCAGCGAGTGGTTTATGACACCCATAGTGAAAGACCCAGAGAACGCTTCCGCTCCAACCGCTCCCGGCATTCCCGTTACAGGCGCACCCGCGCGCCCGCAACCCGTTGCGCTCGAAGTTCCCGTCACTGTAAACGGCGCCCGCTCCGTGGATGGCTCTGATAAACGCGAACCTTTCTCCGAACGCTCGCAAACCGTGCTGGTTTTCGGCCATGGCGCCGTGCTGCGCATTTCCGCGGTGCTCGCTCCCGGGCAACTTGTGTTCCTGACCAACGAAAAAACGAAGAAGGAAGTTGTGTGCGTGGTTGTGAAGTCCAAGACGGATGGCAACGCGGTCGGCTACGTCGAGTTGCGATTCACCGAGCCCTCCCCCGGATTTTGGGGCATGCGCTTTCCTGCGGATACGGTTCTGCCGCAAGCAGCGACGCGTCCGGCAGTGCCGGCGCCTGCTCCGGCTCCGCCCAAAGCCGCGCCCGTTGTGCCGCCGGTGGCCGTGAAACCTGTAGCTCCCCCGCTGCCCATCGCTGTTAAGCCCGTTATTGCCGCGCCGCTGGCACCAGTCAGCGTCACGCGGGAAATTCCCAGAACGCCTGCACCTCCAGCACCTGTTGCTCCTCCTGTTGCTCTGCAACCGACGCCCGTAGCCGAGGCCGCCGTGCCGAGTGTTGCGTCTTCGCCGCTTTTCGCCCCCACGGACTCGAAGCCAGTCCTCCCATCTGCAAACGCTGGGACTTCTACCTCCGGGCATCAATCGACGGAAGAGCTCAAGCAGCAAGCCGCTCGCCTGCAGGAGCAGCTCAGCTCCCTGTTGTTTGCCGAGGCGCCGAAGCCAGCGGTATCTTCGCCCCACCCTGCTGTCGCAAACGCCTCTGCGCCGGAATTGGCGCAAAAAGTCCTGGACCTCACAAATTCTGTTCCGGCACCCGTGGTCGCCTCGCCGCTGAAGAGCGTTGCTCCTCCCACGAAAGCTGGGACGCCTTCGCTGGAGGTGGAAGAGATCAAGATTCCCGCGTGGCTGGCGCCCCTGGCGCGCGAATCGGAAACGCCGGCCGCCGTTCAAGGCTCGAGCACGGAATCGAACGCATTCGCGGAAGTGGAAGCGGTTGTTGCTGAATCGGCAGACCGCGGAATCAATTTGGAGCCGCTGGAATCCACGCAGCGCCCCGAAGTCGCCATGTTTGGCGGCCAACTTCTTGGAGAGTCTACGCAATCAGGGGAGGTCTCATCCGGCTCAAAGATGGGACTCTTCCTCGGCATCGCGGCTTCCCTGCTGCTGATCGCCGGAGGAGTCTGGTATTCGCGGCAGCCCGGCAACGCAATTTCCGCAATGCTCGGGAGAGGTTCGACAGCTTCGCAGCCGGCAGCTTCGCCGGCGACGGAACCCGCGCCTTCCATCGCCAAGCCTGTTTCGCATCCGGAAGCTTCGGCTGCGGCCGCCAGTCCATCGCCAACTCCCGCTCCGGTCAATCCGCCTTCTGCGGTTGCCTCTGCCGCCGTGAAAAACACGCCGGCCGCACCAATCTCGCGGAACCCGAATCCGATCGTGACTCCGAGCGCGAGTCCGGCGCCTCGCAATACAACGCCTGTGGAAGAGCCGAAAAAGCCTGCCCTGGGCGACGTCCGACTGTCGACGCCGGTCATCAATCAGGGCAAAGCAGGTTCCACACCGGGCGAATCCGAGCCCTCAATCGACGTCAGTGCAAGCGCGAACAATGCCAGTCCCCTTTCTGAATTGAGCACTTCGCATCGCAACGAGCCAGCCGCTCCCATTCCGATTGGCGGCGATGTGAAGCCTGCGAAGCTCATCAAATCCGTTCCGCCGGCGTATCCGCCAATGGCCAAAACCCAGCACGTCTCCGGGAATGTTCAGATTGACGCACTGATTGACGCAGACGGAAACGTCGGCGCAATGAAAGTGCTTTCCGGACCGGCGCTGCTTCGCGACGCGGCGGTGCAGTCCTTGAAGCAATGGAAATATCAGCCCGCCGAACTCGACGGCAAGCCCACGTCCATGCACCTAACGGTGACGCTGCAGTTCCGCGCCCAATAATTTGTTCGCAACCTGAAGGGCTACTTCGCAACCAGCCGCGGCGCGATTCCTTCAAAGGCGCTTTTGGAACTGGAGATTACTTCGTTGGCGCCGAGCGTTTCGAGGATTTCGGCGAAATCGTCCATGTAGCAGCGCACGATGATGTGCGCCTTGGCATTCTTCTCCCGCGCTTTCTTCGTCACCAGCAGTGCGGTTTCGACATTGTTTGTCGCCACCACCACGGTGCGCGCATGCAGAATGCCGGCGTCCAACAAAGTTGAGTCCTGCTTCGCGTTGTCCACAACCACCGGCTCGCCGAGGCGCACCAGATCGTCCACCACCGCCGGATCGCGGTCCACGAGCACGTAGGGCAAGCCAGCTTCGCGCAGGTGCTCCACGATGCGCGCTCCCAGATGGGTGTAGCCCACCACAATCACGTGATTCCTTAGCTCGCCTGCCAGCATGCGGCACCCCTCCTGTGGGTTGTAACGCTGCAACGCCTGCAAAAAGAAAATGGAGATCACAATGCCGAAGAGCACGCATTGGCCCCAGAAGGAATACAGATCCCAAATTTCACCGTCGCTCTTTTTCAGATAAACGGCGTTCAGAATCGCATCCTGAAAACGCAACCCGCCGGCATAACGGAAAACAAGCGTTCCCAGCAGAAACCACGTGCCAATCACGGCAAATCCCCAGCGGGCCTGCCTAAAGAACAGCTTTGCGCGAATCCAGAAATGCCGCTTCATCGTGATTGCAAATCCTATTGGTCCATTCGACTGGCGTCAACGCCCTGTTGGTTGATTTGCTACTCATCGAGCCGCTTCTTGTGTTCGGTCGCCTTGCGGTCTGAGAGTCGCCTTCGTATACTGGCCTCCCGGCCAATTTTCGGGCCCGGCGGGTGGGTAGCCCGCCCGCGACCTCCTTTTTGGCCTCACTTATCACGCCTGCGCGACTCATACAGGCGAACTATGCTGTACAGCCGGCCGCTCTGCGAGCTGTCCTGGCAAAGGAGAATTTTGCATGCCTCACACGCCTGCACCGGAAGAGATGAACGTCTACCAGAACGCCGAAGCGCGTTTTGAGGTGGCAGCGAACAAACTGGGACTAGAGCAGGGCGTCTATCGTTATCTCAAATATCCCGACAAGGAAATCACCCTTTACATCCCGGTGGGAATGGATAACGGGCAGCTGGAAGTTTTCACTGGTTATCGCGTGCTGCATTCCACCGTGCGAGGACCCGGCAAGGGCGGCATCCGCTTTGCACCGGATGTCAGCTTGGACGAAGTACGCGCTCTTTCCGCCTGGATGACGTGGAAATGCGCCGTGGTGGACATCCCGTTTGGGGGAGCGAAGGGCGGAATCATCTGCGACCCGCGCAAGATGTCTCGCAGCGAACTTGAACGCATGACTCGCCGGTACACCGCCGAGCTTTCCGACTGGCTCGGGCCGGAGCGCGACGTTCCGGCGCCGGACGTCGGCACCAACGAACAGACCATGGCTTGGGTGATGGATACCTATTCCATGCACGCCCGACAGGCGACCACCGCGGTGGTTACTGGCAAGCCCATCGAACTTGGCGGCTCCCGCGGACGCCGCGAAGCCACCGGCCGTGGCGTGATGATCTGCGTGGATAAAGCTCTGGCGAAACTAGGGATGAAAAAAGAGACCACCCGGGTGATCATTCAAGGCTTTGGAAACGTGGGTTCGCTCGCAGCGGACCTGATGAAAAAGGCCGGCTACAAAATTATCGGCCTCGCCGATATCGGCGGCGGCTTGTACAACGAAAATGGCTTTGACGTTCCCAAGGTAATCGATTGGGTTTACACCCAGAAGAAGCCCCTGCAGGATTTCCCGGGCGGCGGGACCAAGATGAGCTCGCGCGACGTCCTCTTTCAGCCCTGCGATGTGCTTATTCCGGCGGCCATCGAGAACCAGATCACGGAGCAGAACGCCCACCAGGTGCAATGCAAGATCCTTTGCGAGGGCGCCAATGGGCCCACAACGTGGCAGGCCGATGCAATTATCGACGCCAAGGGAGTTTTCACCGTGCCGGATATTCTCGGCAACGCCGGCGGCGTAACAGTCAGCTATTTCGAATGGGTGCAGGACCGGCAGGGTTTCTTCTGGCGCGAAAGTGAAGTCAACGAGCGGTTACTAGACGTCATGGAGCGCTCTTTTGACGAAGTGGTTCGCTACGCCGAAACACACAAGGTAAACAACCGGATCGCGGCGTACATGCTGGCGATTGACCGTGTTGCCACCGCGCTAAAGCTGCGTGGCATTTACGCATAATTTGCACTTGGCTTTCTAAGCGCCTCGGCGTACTCTCTCTGCCAGAAGTTCCAGTAGGTTTACATTTCGATTCGGTTCGAATCGTCCCGTCGGCCGAGGAAAGGGTCCGCCAAGTGGCCACGGACTCCACTCCTGAAGTTTCTGGAAGACTTGAAGAGCAATACCGGCGCGAGATATGTCTCGTGGGCCGCTGGATGTACGAACGCGGACACATCGTCGCGTGCGAAGGCAATCTCTCCATCCGGCTGGACGCCAACCGCATTCTCACCACACCAACCTGCATGAACAAGGGCATGATGTCGCCCGAAGATCTGGTCATCATGGATATGGATGGCCGGCACCTTCAGGGCGACCGGAAGATTTCCTCGGAAGCGGGAATGCATCTGCTGTTTTATCGTATGCGGCCGGATGTTCAGGCGGTTTGCCACGGGCATCCGCCGACGGCGACGGGCTTTGCTGCTGCGGGCGTGGGGCTCGACCAGGCGCTGCTGCCCGAGGTGGTTGTCTCGCTGGGGAAGATTCCACTGGTGCGTTATGCCACGCCGGGCACGCCCGATCTGTCTGCTGTCCTTGAACCCTACGTGCCGCATTACGATGCTCTGCTGCTGGCAAATCACGGCGCGGTCACCTGCGGCCCCGATCTGCAAACCGCATTCTTCCGTATGGAAACGCTGGAGCATTTCGCCAAGATTGCCTTCACCGCAAAACTCTGCGGAGAACCGCAGCTTCTCACCACGCGCGAAGTGGCGAAGCTGATGGCCGCGCGTGCGCGGTATCACGTGAGTCCGCCTCCCGGCGGCGGGGCGGAGCTGCCGGAGACCTGCGACGGCGGGGAGAATGAAACCGATGAAGTCACCCTGACGCGCTCGGAACTGGATGCGCTGGTGGATGAAGCCGTTCGCAAGGATCGCGCCCGCCGCTGACCGGAGCGATTCTCTTTCAGGCGCGGATATCCGATCGCCTTCGAACCCCATCCAATTCAGAAGGGAGGCTTATTTCCATGACAGCTCGTCTGGATTACCGTAAATTTTCCAAAGAACCGCTGAAGGCCCTGCTGGACCTGGAAGCGTATCTCGGGCAATGCGGTCTGGATCCGAAACTTCTGCACATGATCAAACTTCGCGCTTCGCAGATCAATGGCTGCGCGTACTGCATTGACATGCACTGGAAGGATGAGCGCGCCGCGGGCGAAACCGAGCAGCGGCTTTATGGGCTCGATGCCTGGGGTGAGTCTCCTTACTACACGGATCGCGAGCGCGCCGCGCTTGAGTGGACGGAATCGCTCACGCTGATTTCGAGCACGCACGCGCCCGACGAAGCTTTCGACGCCGTGAAAGCGCAATTCTCGGAAAAAGAGATTGTCGACCTCACCTATGCCATCTCGGCGATCAATTCCTGGAACCGGATCGCGATTTCTATGCGCGCCGTGCCTGGCCATTACCAGCCGCCGCAGAAAACTTCGGCGGCTAGCTGACGGTCCTGGAATTCCGGTTTACTGGCGCGGCGGTCTGCGCGCACGATTCTTGCGGTGCGCTACAGACGGCGGGAATTGAGAGGTGGCGTAGTGTCTGAAATCAAGGCGTTCTTCGAAGCGATCCGATCCGGCGATCTTGCTATTGTGAAATCGCTGGTCGGCGCCGACTCCTCGCTCGCCTCGGCCAGGAATGATTCCGGCGTTTCCGGAGTGCTGACGGCCGTTTACACGGGGCACGGTGAAGTCCGCGACTTTCTAATCGCCACCGGCGCGGTTCTGGAACTGCCGGAAGCCGCTGCTGTGGGGAATCTTGGCCGCGTGCGTGAACTCGTCGAAAAGAATCAGGCCCAGGCCAACTCGTTTTCTCCTGACGGATTTCCTGTCGTGGCCCTTGCGGCGTTTTTGGGCCATCTGGAAGTTGTCCAATATCTGGCCGCTCACGGCGCGGACATCAACGCGGCGGCCACCAATGGCTCGGGCTACAACGCCCTCACCGGCGCGGTCACCAGCGGCCACGTTGCGGTCGTTCAATGCCTTCTGGAGCACGGCGCGAATGCCAACTATCGTTACTCCGCGGGCTACTCGCCGTTGCTTACTGCCGCCGCCAATGGCCGCTTGGATATCGCCAAACTTCTTTTGGCTCATGGCGCCAATCCTTATGCCACCACCAGCGACGGAAAATCCGCGCTAGACCTGGCCAACGAACGCAACCATCCGGAAGTTGCCGCGTTGTTTCGGGCGCGCGCCGCATCCTGACAAGACTGGACAGTGGAAAGGATCGAATATGAAAATCCGCGCGCTGATTGTTGTCCTGCTCTGCACCACTCATGCGGCATTTGCGCAGGATAAACAAGATGATCGGCTGAAAAATTCCTACACGGTTCTGAAGGAAATACTGGCGACGCCCGATAAGGGAATTCCCCACGACCTGCTCAGCAAGTCCGTGTGTGTCCTGGTCTACCCGTCAGTTCTGAAGGCGGCGTTCATTGTCGGCGGCAGCTACGGCCGCGGCGTTATCACCTGCCGTACCGGCGAAGGCCACAACGGTCCATGGAGCGCTCCCGCGATGTTCGCGCTCGAAGGTGGCAGCTTCGGCTTACAAATTGGCGGCGAGGCCACGGACTTTGTCCTGCTGGTGATGAATGACTCCGGCGCCAACTCGGTCCTTTCGAGCAAAGTGAAGCTGGGCGCGGACGCCTCCGTCGCGGCAGGCCCGGTTGGCCGCGACGCCTCCGCGGAAACGGACATCGTGATGAAAGCGGAAATTCTTTCCTACTCACGCGCACGCGGCGTTTTTGCCGGCGTCTCGCTCGAAGGGTCCACCATGCGCGCCGATGATGGCGCGAACAAGGCGCTCTATGGCAAGGAGCTTTCGGCGAAGCAGATCGTTCAGGGCGGCCATGTGAAAATACCGGCCGCGGGGCTCTCCCTGATCCACTTGCTTGACAAAGTCTCTCCGCATCACGCGAAATAAGGCGCGGCCTTTCCCGCGTTGACACCGCCGCGCCCGGGCGGCAATACTTTCAATCGATGATCGGACTCCTTCGCGGCCGTCTGCTCGAAAAAAGGCCCAATCAAGTCATTCTCGATGTCGGCGGCGTCGGCTATCTGGTTGCTGTGCCGCTTTCCACGTTTGCCGCGCTCGGCGATCTCCACGCCGAAGTCACTCTGCTGATTCACACACACGTGCGGGAAGACGCCCTGTCGCTTTACGGCTTTCTTTCTGCCCGGGAAAAGCATTTCTTCGAACTACTTCTCGGGGCTTCGGGCGTCGGGCCGTCGCTCGCGCTGAAAATTCTTTCCGGCATGAACGTCGAGGAATTGGTTCCGGCCATTCGCACCGGCGATCTTGTGCGCCTGACGAAGATTCCCGGTGTCGGGAGAAAAACCGCCGAGCGCATGGTCGTCGAACTCAAGGACAAGCTTGAGGCCGTGACCATTGAAACCGAAAAGCCGGCTCCTTCCTCGCCGGCGGGCGTTGAAGCCGACGTGAAATCCGCGCTGCTCAATCTCGGCTACGATGAGCGAACAGCGGACACTGCCCTGGCCGAAGCTAAGCGCGAGGCAGGCACCTCCAATTTTGAAAAACTGCTTCGTGTTACTCTTGCAGCGCTAAGCACGCCGGCGCGATAGTGAAGCTGCATCGGCGAGGAGATCCGGCGGAAGGCTAGCCGGCAGAAGAGATGGCGGAATTCAGTCAGAAAAAGGCGTTTGTGCGCCGCGATGAGCATGCTCCCGAGCGCATCGTGAGTGGGGCTCCTCTCGACGACGACGCGCGCCTCGACGCCAGCGTGCGCCCGAAAACGCTCGCCGAATACATCGGCCAGAAACGGGTCAAGGAGAACATTTCCATCGCCATTGAAGCCGCACGCAGCCGCGGGGAGGCCCTCGACCACGTGCTGCTCTACGGGCCGCCGGGCCTGGGGAAAACCACCCTCGCGCAGATCATCGCCAACGAACTCGGAGTGGTCATCAAGACCAGCGCCGGGCCGCTCCTTGAACGCAAGGGCGACCTCACCGCCATCCTCACTTCGCTGGAGAAAAAAGAAGTCTTCTTTCTCGATGAGATTCATCGCCTGCAGCCCGCCGTGGAAGAGGTTTTGTATCCCGCGATGGAAGATTTTCGCGTGGACCTCGTCATTGGCCAGGGTCCTGGCGCGCGCATCCACCCGTTTCACCTGAGCCAGTTCACGCTGATTGGCGCTACCACGCGCGCCGGGCTGATCACCGCTCCACTGCGCTCGCGCTTCGGCATCGTGCATCGCCTCGATTTTTACGATCCGGAAGATCTGCTGATCATCCTGCGCCGCTCGGCAAAAATCCTGAACATCCAGATGGACGAAGCCGGCGCCCAGGAAATTGCCGGCCGCTGCCGCGGCACGCCGCGCGTAGCCAACCGCCTGCTGCGCCGTGCCCGCGATTTCGCCGAAGTGCGCGCCGCCGGCCGCATCACCCGTGAAGTGGCCCAGGAATCGCTGCGCATGCTCGGCGTGGACGAGCACGGCCTCGATGAAGTGGATCGCAACCTGATGATTGCCCTGCTAGACAAGTACGCCGGCGGGCCCGTGGGCGTTGGCACACTGGCGGCGGCCCTCAGCGAAGAAGAAGACGCCATCGAGGAAATGTACGAGCCTTACCTGATGCAGATCGGCATGCTCGACCGCACGCCGCGCGGCCGCGTCGCCACGCCACGCGCCTACGAATATTTCGGCCGCGAACTCCCCAAGCGCCAGCCGCGCCTGTTCTGACGCCCAGCCTCCGCCGCCGATTCGCAAAATTCTTCATTGACGCAATTACGCTGGCAGGATACCTTTCCCTCACATTTACCCCCGGAACATCCAGGGTCGGAGAAAACATGGCCAGACGGAAATTCCTCGCACAACTATTAGGATTGCCATTCTTACCGATGGCGGTGAAAGCCGAAGAACCTAAGAAGTCACTGAAGATCATGAT
>Ga0210410_10001593_pt1 | contig 21130 bp, 21 predicted proteins | sample IncBWC4MmetaG_FD_161058 | JGI IMG/M metagenome (GOLD analysis project Ga0210410, IMG submission 161058) | Forest soil microbial communities from Barre Woods Harvard Forest LTER site, Petersham, Massachusetts, United States - Inc-BW-C-4-M | ecosystem: Environmental > Terrestrial > Soil >... | reverse complement strand
CGCTTGCCAAGCGTCCATCGGCGGCATTGTTCCGCGCCGGTGAAATCGTGCCCAGCTACAAACCCGGTTGAGGGTCGAAAAATTAGGCTCGGTGCGAGCCTATCCTCGAAGTTGGCCGAATTCCCGAGCTGAACCAGCCGAAGTACTGTCCGCTAAAGGACAGTTTTTCGGCACGTAAGCCTCTAGCATGAGTCGTGATGGAGGCAACCCACATTGAAGGTAAATAATGTTATCGGAACATGTGTATTGATGGCATTGATTTTCAGCGCTTCAGCAAGTGCATTCGCGCAGCGCGGCGACGAGAAGCAGCAGGAGAAGGCGCCCCCGAAGCAGGAGCAACAGAAACAACAGGCTCCGCCTGCAAAGGCGCCACCGCAGCAGCAACAGCAGAAGCAACAGGCTCCGCCTGAGCGGCAACAGCAGCAAACACAGCGTTCGCAGCCACCTCAGCAGAAACAACAGACACAGCCGACGCGGCAACCACAGCAGGCGCAGCGTTCGCAGCCGACTCAGCAGCAACAACAGCAGAAATCACAGTCGCAAACCGCGCAGCAGCCGCAGCAGGCGCAGCGATCTCAGCCGCAACAGCGTGAGACGCGCTCATCGGAGCAACTGCAGGCCGCGCAACAAAGCAGAGCTTCGTACCGCGGAAATTTTGCAGCGACGCAGAATCAGTCTGGCCGTTTCGAAAACACGAATAGACGCATTCCCGACGATCGTTTCCGTGCCAATTTCGGCAGCGACCATTATTTCCGATTTCACACGCAGTTCGTGGTCGGCGGATATTCGCGCTTTCAGTACGGCGGATTCTGGTTCGGAATGTACGACCCGTGGCCGTACGGATGGTATGACACGGACGACGTTTACGTGGACTTCAACGACGGATACTACTATCTCTATGACCGGGAGCGCCCGGGAGCACGTTTGCGAATTAACGTAGTGCTCTGAGATCGCCGCGAACAATTAGTAGCTAATCTTTGCTGATACTGCGGGCCGGGAAATCTGGAGGCAATCAACAACTCTCCAAGAACCCGGCCCTTTTAATTCATCACTTATTCCAAACAAACGGAAATTTTAGCTACGCCGCGCGGCGGTGTCTGTGCGTTCTGGGACTCTGCGAAAACCAGTAAGGTTGTTCATGATCAATTTTCTTGGGGAAGATTCTGCGGCTCAAGTTTCCAAATACCACGGCACGTTAATCACGATGATGCGGCGGTCCCCTTTCAACAGCAAAACAGCTTTCAGAAGAGAGGCGCGTTTGTTGTGAAGCAAATGATGATACCAATGGCGCTCAACGAGCTCCGGTATCAGCACCGCGATTTGCCGCTCCGGATTTGTCTGCTCCACTTCCAGAACGTAGTCCACGATGGGACGAATCACAAAGCGGTAGCGCGAAGAAACGACTTTCAGCGGTGGCGGATCGAATCCTGCGTTCCGGGCGGGTTCATCCACAAATCTATTCCATTCCTCAACCAGGTTTGAGGAACCTGTGCCGTCGTCGACGTGAATCGCTTTAATTTCTTTGGAAATCGCAAAAGCGAAACTCACGGCTTTCCGAGTGACGGAACTCCAATCATTCACCGGCAGAATCACGATTGGCGCGGCAAGATGACTCAGCTCCAGCGGCGTTGTGGAACGCGTTTCCATCGCCACACGGTGATAGTGGCGACGCACAATTCCCATGGTAATGAGCAGAACAGGAATCAGCAGCGCCGTCATCCATGCGCCTTCCACAAATTTTGCCGCCAGCACGACCAGCACGGTAATTCCCGTGGCGGTCGCGCCGATGCCATTCACGATCATGCTGCGCACGGCGCCCTTGCCGCCTACACGCCGCCAGTGCGCCACCATTCCGGCTTGCGAAAGTGTGAACGCCAAAAATGCGCCGACCGCGTACAGCGGAATCAAGCGGTCGGTGACCCCGCCAAACACGATTAGCAAGAGAGCGGAGAGGCCGGCCAAAACATAAATGCCGTAGGAATAAACGAGTCGCCTGCCTCGCGTGGCAAATGTGTGCGGCAAATAATTATTTCGCGCGATGGCGCGGCACAATCGCGGAAAATCGGCGAACGCGGTATTCGCGGAAAGCGCGAGGACCAGCAAAATTGACGCGATGGAAACGTTGTAGAAAATTCCCCGGCCGGTGACGGCGAGTAACAACATTGAGAGCACGCTTTGATATCCCGGCGCTCCGGGATCCGTCGCTCCAATTCCGTAGGCGCGCACGAGGAATGCGATACCGGCCAGCAACACAATCAGCAGCGCGATAATAATGGTCAGCGTGCGCCGCGCGGTTTGCACCACGGGCTCGCGAAACGCTTTCGTGCCGTTGCTGACGGCTTCCACGCCGGTCATGGCCGTGCATCCGCTGGCGAACACTTTCAGCAGCAGCCACACGGTTGGAGTTGCGCCGGTGAAAGGAAGTCTTGGCGGAGCGACGATGGGAATTGGTTGCCCTCCGGCGAGCAGCGTCTTTGTAATTCCGATTCCGATGGCCACCAACAGCGTTCCCAGAAATAAATACGTGGGGACCATGAAGAAAAGTCCCGCTTCGCGAACTCCACGCAAATTAATCAGCGTGATGACCGCCAGAATTCCCAGACAAATCCACACTGTGTCCGGCTGCAATTTCGGCACGGCGGAAATCAGCGCACCGACTCCGGCGGAAATTCCCACGGCGACGGTCAGGACGTAGTCAATCATCAAGGCAGACGCCGCCAACAATCCCGCCGACGCGCCGAGATTTTGTCGCGCGACAGTGTACGAACCTCCGCCACCCGGATACGCCGCGATTGTTTGCCGGTAGGAAAAATAAACAATGATGAGCAGCACGATGATGCTGGCGCTGATGGGAACGATGTGGCTGATGCCCGCCGCGCCCAGCGGAATCAATAAAGTGAGCGCGGCTTCAGGGCCGTACGCCGCGGAGCTCAGCGCGTCCAAACCAAATATTGGAATGCCCGCGCTTACACCGATCTCTTCGGCTCTGGCTTCGTCGGAGGCCAGCGGGCGTCCGAGAAGAATGTCCACAATTGACATGGCGGGATTATCCTATGGAGTGGGAAATTTACCGAATTTCGTTTTGCAGGAGTTGTTTTGGAGATTCATTCAGCCGCAGGAGTTAGACAACATCGTCCACAATTCGCAATTTGTGTTTCGGCGGCTTCAGCCGCTTATCGGGAATGATCCGCGCCGGCGGCGGGCTTCCCGCCGATAGCCGCGCGCGCCGCCGCGCTTCTTTCGACGCCGAAAATTTCTTGCGCTTCTTTTTCATGACGAATGTCGCTTCATTTGCAGATTCGGTATGCCTTCACTTCTTCGCGAATAAACATATCGCCGACCACGGTTGCTTTCCTTGCTTCCCACTCGATTCCGGAAGCATCGCCACTATTTTCATGAATAGCGAAAGTCGTTTGATTCGCGCCGCGGCCTTGATCAGCGAACGCACTTCAATCGGCTTCCATCCGAACGGCTCGAAAAACGCCGGGCCTTCCGGCGGACCAAACTTCAGCGGCGCGTTCGCCGATTTCAAATGCTCGCCAAGTTGCTTTTGAAGCATCTTCAGCAATCCGGGAGAGCCGAAATCGTTCGCCCACAGCTGAAAACTTGCCGGTGCGGCCAGATCGCGCGAAAACACGCCGACTTCTTCCGGCGATAAATAGGAAATCAGTCCCTCCGTCACGATCAACGCTTTCTTTGCGCCGCTTCCCAACTCCGCGAACAATCTGCGCCGCCCGTCAACGTCCACCAAGTCCGCGCGAATTCTTTTCAATGAGCAGACCGGCTTCTCGTTCGCCAGAATTCCTTCTTTGTAATCCAGAATTTCCGGTAAATCGACTTCAATCCATTTCAGCGAAGCTGGCAGCGCCATGCGATAGGGGCGCGCGTCCAATCCCGCCGCCAAATTAATCACCGTGTCCACGCCGGCCTGAATTTGTTCGGTGATCACTTCGTCAAACAAAACCGTCCGTGCCACAAATGGCCAGCTATTTTTATCCTGATACGGCATTGCCGCGGCGATTTGCTTCCCGCGTTCGCCCGCCAATTTCTCCGCATATGGATCGCGAAAAACGGCGTCAGGACGCGCCGTTTCCGCCGCGCGATATGACGCTACCCAGCGCGCAGTATCCGATATATTCCGAATCAGCCGCGCGTCGTTCTTATCGGAAACGTTCTCAGTCACAATTCCGCCTATTTCTGTGCCGCTCGTTTCTTGAACATTTCCTGCGCCCGTCTTTCCAATTCATCCGGCGCGACATCTTCAATGTGCGTGGCGATGCACCAGGAATTTCCGCCCAGATCTTTCACCATGGCGTTGCGGTCGCCGTAAAATTGATTTATGGGCGCCATCACCGAAACTCCGCCTGCTTCAATCGCCCGCGCATAAACAGCGTCGGTGTCGGTCACGTACAAATACAACATACCGGGACTCGCCGGCTGCCCCGGCGCGCTGCCCAACATCACATGCGAATCGGCAATCGACAAGTCGGCATGCATCACGCGTCCATCGGGAGTCGTCGACCGGTGATGTTCTTTTCCGCCGAACGCTTTCTTAATGAACTCCGCAACTTTGCCGGCGTCCTCCACAACTAGATATGGCGTTACCGCATGGAATCCTTCTGGAATTGGTTTCACGTTGGACATGAGCTTCCTCCTCGATAGTATGAATTGCGCTGGACCGCCGACGTCACGCAACTCTTACACGCAACTACGGCCGGATAAATTCTGCTTCCCTTCTAGCATTTTCGTTACCAGCGAGCAAGCATTCGACCAGGTAGCACAGGCTTCAGCCTGTGTTGTTTTGTAGTTGGCCGCCATACCCTCCAGTAAACTCTTCTGCGCTTTCCTGCATCACTCAGGTAGCATCAGGGTGCGTCTCGGCGACGGCGCTTCGCGAAGATGGACAAGCAGGAGTCATCATGCGCATGAAGCATGTCGTTGGGGCAGTGTTGCTCTACCTGGTCTCTGCCAGCGCTGCGCTCGCGCAATCCGCTCCCCCACCGCCACCACCCGCGTTGCCCACGCCATCTGCCCAGTCCGCCGTTCACGTCACCACTCGTATCGTGCAGGTCAGCGTCACCGTCCACGATGATCGTGGCCGCCCGGTCACAGGACTCACCAAAGACGATTTCGTTTTGCTGGACCAGGGACAGCGCCAGCAGATCGCATCAATCGCTGAACAAACGAACCGGCTGGCTGCTACCGCTGCCGCGCCTGATCTTTTTACGAATCGATTCGACAAAGGCGTCTCACAACCCCCACTCACCGTGATTGTCCTGGATGCCTTCAACGCGGGCTTCTTCGATCACCAAATGACTCTGGCGCACAAGTGCCCGCAATTTTGCAATATGGTCGGGGCGATATTCCATCAAGTTGAGAAGTTTATCGGTCAGATGCAGCCGCAAGACCGCGTAGCACTCTATGAACTCACCGACAAGCTCTATCTCTTACAGGACTTCACCAGTGACTCAAGCGCTTTGCAACGTGGGATCGATCGCGGAAAGAGTTTCATCATGGTTTCCTTTCCACCATCAAGGCTGGATCCCATTGATATGGGCGCTCACACACTGGATGCAATGCACACAATTGCGGATCGCCTGGCCGGCCTGCCGGGCCGCAAGAATTTGATTTGGCTTTCGACCGGCTTCCCTCCAGCCCGAACAATTACCGACGAAATGATGGACAAAACGGCAAAAACTCTCGGCAATGCCGATCTGCCGCTCGCCGCCATGGACGCGAAAGGACTGGCCGCTCCTCCTGGACAATTGATGGGCCACGCGAGCGTCGAATCAAGTTTCGACGCGGATATACCGACGCCAGCTTTCTTCGACGGGGGATATGGTCCTGGGTCAACTAATGGCCGCACACCCGCGCCGCACGATTTCGATTACAGCAAAAACCTCTCAGAGATGTCCGGTGGCCGCGCCTTCTACGATACAAATGATCTTGCCGGCGCCATCCGCAAAGTGATCGACGATTCCGCCTCGACCTACATTCTCAACTACTATCCCGATCACAATAAATGGAACGGCCAATTCCGCGAAATCAAAGTGAAAGTGGATCGCCCCGGCCTGGAAGTCCGCGCACGCAGAGGATATTTCGCTGTCGCAGACACGGCTTCTGCAGCAGAACACGACGCGCAGAAGTTGGCCGACGCGATTCGCAGCCCGCTGGAATCAACGGACCTCGGCATCGACGTGCAAGCCCACGCCATCGACGTTTCCGGCGTGCGCCAGTTAAAGGTGAAAATCACACTCGACGCGAATCAATTGCGCTTCCAGCAGCAGGGCGACAAAAGAACGGACAGCCTCAGCGAAACCTGGGCGGAATTCAACGCCGAAGGAAAACAAGTCGGCGAAATTTCAAAAACCATCGACTTGAACCGTTCGGAGAACGACTACAAGCAGCTCTTGCGAGACGGCTACACCTTTTCAAAAACACTCGTCCTGGCAAAAGACGCCGCGGAAGTCCGCCTGATTCTGCGCGACGCGGGAAACGGGGCGATCGGCTCAGTGATCATCCCACTCTTCAAATTATTCGCGCCGCCATCTACGACGACTCAGCAGGAAAAGCCGGAATGAGGAGACACCGTGCGCGTTAAACATATCCTTATCGCGGCGACAATCTGCCTAGCTGGCGCGTCGCTCGCGTTCGCGCAATCCGTGCCTCCTCCACCACCGCCTCCGCTGCCGACCCCATCTGCCCAATCCGCCGTTCACGTCACCACTCGCATTGTGCAAGTCAGCGTAACCGTCCACGATGATCGCGGCCGCCCGGTCACTGGTCTCAACAAAGACGATTTCGTTTTGCTGGATCAGGGACAGCGCCAACAGATCGCATCTTTTTCCGAGCAGAGAAATCTCGTTACCACCACACGCGCCGCTGTTCCGAATCTTTTCACCAACCAATTCGAGCAAGGCGTGTCGCAGCCGCCGCTCACCGTCATCGTTCTCGATACCTACAATGCCGGCTATTGGGATTCTAAGTTCTGTCCCCCACCCCGCGGTGGCCTTCCGATCTGCACCGTCGATCCAATGTTTCAGGCGCTCAAACGATTTGTCAGTCAAATGCAGCCGCAAGATCACGTCGCGCTTTACCAACTTGCTGACACTCTCTATCTGCTGCAGGACTTCACCAGCGATCCGGACGCGATTCTACGTGGCCTGGAAATTGGAAGGACGCATCTCACTCGTTTCTATCCTCCCGCTGCCACAGACACCGTCGTGATGAGCAACTTCACCATGAATGCAATGGGCGTAATCTCGAAACGTCTTGCGTTTGTGCCCGGGCGAAAAAATCTAATTTGGCTGTCCAATGGTTTCCCAACCAAACGTGTGATCACCGATGAAAAGATGGATAAATCCGCGAAAATACTGGCCGGCGCCGATACGCCCCTGAATGCAATTGATGCCAGAGGTTTTTTCGGCACTGGTGGCGATTCCGGGCCGGTACCTCACGCCGCATCTCGGCGTCCAGCGTCCGGTGTGGATTCTCCAACACCGGCCAGCGGAAGTTATGGAACCGCCGGAGTTACCGGCGGACCCGTGGGAGGTTTCAACGCAATTAGAAATCTCTCCGATATGTCCGGCGGCCATCCGATCTACGGCACAAATGATCTAGCCGGCGCGATTCGGCGCGTGGTTGACGATTCCGCCGCTACTTATTTGCTCGGCTACTATCCCGATCACAACAAATGGAACGGCGAATTCCGCGAAATCAAAGTGAAAGTGAATCGGCCAGGTGTGGAGGTGCTTTCGCGCAAAGGTTATTTCGCCATCGCGGACACCGCTTCCGCCACCGAGAAAGACGCGGAAAAGCTCGCCGACGCGATTAAAAATCCGCTGGAAGTCACAGACCTTGCCTTCGATGTGCAAGCCGATGGTCTTCTCGTTTCCGGCGCGCGGCAGTTAAAAGTCACAGTCACGCTCAACACAACTCAGTTGCGCTTGCAGCAGCAAGGCGATCGTTGGACTGACTCCCTTGACGAAACCTGGGCGGAATTTAATTCCGTTGGCCAGCAAGTCGGCACAATTTCAAAAACAATCGACCTGAGCCGCAGCGAAGACGACTACAAGAAACTCCTGCACGACGGATTCACATATTCAAAAATACTCGTGCTCGCACAAGATGCCGCCGAGGTTCGTTTGGTGTTGCGCGACACGGGAAACGGCGCCATCGGCTCGGTGATTATTCCCCTGTCGCGACTGTTTGCACCGCAGCCGGCAGTGGCTCAGCCGGAAACGAAGCAGTAGAATGCGGCGAATGAACACCGGTTCGAGTAGCACCGACACTCTTGTCGGTGCAGGCTATTTTAGTTGCGAAGAAAACTTGCACCGACAGGAGTGTCGGTGCTACTAAGCAGTCGAACTCGGCGGCAGTATCGATAGTTGAGGTACAGTCATGCGCTTCAAGCATGCTCTTGCTGTAATAACAGTTTGTCTAGCCGGTGCAGCGCTAACGTTCGCGCAATCGCAGTCCGTGCCTCCTCCGCCGCCTCGCGAATTGCCAATTCCTTCCCCACAGTCAGCGCTTCGAGTTCGCGTGGATCTAGTAATGCTTGACGCTACGGTCAAAACGAAACGCGGCCAAATTATGGCCGATCTGAAGAAGGATGACTTCGAAGTTCTGGAAGATGATGTCGAACAACAGTTGGAAGTGTTTAGCCGCGATGAGCTACCGCTCAACGTCGCCATCGTTTTGGATTTGAGCGATTCCATGGGGCTATTTCTGCAACCGCTGCGCGACTCGATGACCAGTGCTCTGGGAGCGCTAAAGCCTGAAGATCAAGTGGCACTCTTTACTTTTTCCAGCAACGTTCAATTGCACGTGTTCCTAACGGATGATAAAGCCAGGATCGCGCGGTATATCAGCACGTCGACTGCAGGCGGCTCCACAAATATCAACGATGGCCTTTTTGTCGCCGCCAGATATCTTTTGAATGTGCAGCCTAACGGACGTCGCGTCATTATTTTGATCAGCGACGACGTCGGCACCAGCGCCGGTCGAGTAACCACGCAACAAATTATTGCAGAATCTTTGGAGGCAGATGCGGGCGTCTATAATTTAACGGTCCCCGGATACAACCCGATAGAGGTTGTCCGCGCCGCTCACAATATTGCCGGAATTGTGAATATTCGCAGCGTTTTGGAACAAACCGGCGGGGAGAATTTCAACGTCGAAGATGTGGCGCACGTTGATGCCGCCTTTCGCGACCTGATCGCGCGAATCAAAACTCGCTACACCCTCGGCTACTACGCCAGGTCCAACAAAACCAGTCAGAAACTTCACAAGCTCGAAGTTCGTCTCGCGCCGCGGTTCGGAAAAAAGGGACGCGATTACATGGTCACGGCAAAAAGCGGATTTTACGTTCATTGAGTCCCGAATAGCGCAAAAGCCCGCACCGCGACGCCGAGATAACGCTGAACGATAATGCGCTCGAATCTCCGGGCACCGACGCGCAATCTGCTGAATCTAAATAACTTAGCCCAGAGCCACGCACCACTCGCCAAGACCGAATCCTCCCAAAAAACGTTCCCCACCCCCGGGGGTCGTTAGTGATGTGTGTGCTAATAAAGGACTTACAGCGATCTGGGGCCAATGTGTATGCTAATAAAGGATTTACGGGATCGACCTTCGCCACGTTTCATCAGTTCGCCAAACGGAATTTGCCGATTCCCCGTGGTCACCGGGCCAAGCTTAAGCCATAATCCGAAACTCAATCGCGCTGAGCGCAACATGGCCAAGACTCCCACAGCGAAATTATTCACGGCCGTACTGGAACGCGAACACTCTGGCCTGGGTTGGGTGATCGCCCGTGTTCCGTTTGACGTGCCGAAGATCTGGAAAACGCACGGGCGAGTGAAAGTTTCCGGCGAGATTAACGGATTCGCCTTTCGCACCACATTATTTTCCGACGGCAAGGGCGGACACTTCTTGCTGGTGAATAAAAAAATGCAAAAAGGTGGCCGAGTCGTCGCCGGAATGTCCGCAAAATTCCGGCTGGAACCGGACACTGCAGTACGTGAATTAAATGTTCCGCCGGAGTTGAAACAATTCCTAGCAGAAGATCGCGCACTGCGGGAATGGTTCGGCGAATTGAGTTTTTCGTTCCGGAAATATTTATCGACGCAGATTACGGATGTGAAAAATGCGGAGACGCGGCTGCGGCGCGCGGAACGCATCGCGGAACTTATGCTGGCGACGATGGAAGGCGAGCGCGAAGTGCCCCCAATTCTACTCGCCGCATTCGCGCGCGATGGGCGCGCACGCGAGGGATGGAATCTGATGACCGCAACGCAACGACGCGGACATTTAATGGGAATGTTTTATTACAAGAATCCTGAATCCCGTGGAAAGCGACTTGCGAAAGCAATGGCGGAAGCTGTGCAGAAAGCCGAGAAAAAAGCGGGACGCCAGATTACGAAATAATTCCGAAGCGACGTCGAGTGATAGCAAGGAGAGCAAGCGATGCCATCGAAAACAGTTAAGCCGAACCGGCAGGAACAGTCGAAACAGTTTGACGCGGTTTATGCGCGGCTCTGTAAATTGCTAGGCAAGCATAAAGACAAACTTTCCGTGGGCATTGAAAAACCGGGAACAGTTTGGATGAGCGTGAATGGCGAAACTTATCGCGGCAAACCGCTCTATTACGCCGGAGTGCGCATGGGCAAAAACTATGTGAGCTACCACCTGGTGACGGTTTATATGGACAAAGTAAAGATGTCACCGGAACTGAAGAAACGTATGCAGGGCAAGGGATGCTTTAACTTCGCGTCAATCGATGAGAGATTGTTCGGCGAACTGGATAAACTAACAACCGAAGGATTAAAGAATTACAGCGGAAAGATGCTGGAGAAGAAAATGGACGCGCGCAAAAAGAAATAGTTTCCGTAGAACTTTTCAGAAGCGATGTCGAAGAATTCAGTCTACTTCTCGGCAGCTGTTTCTCTGCGAGGAAGGGCCGCGCTGGTGCCGAGAAGCGGCGCGATCACCAGAAGCGGAACGCCGACGATCCAGAACCAGAGTGGACGCGGAACTTCGCGCATCTTTGTGATTCCTTCGGCCATGAAAACCAGGCCGAGAAGAAGTCCGTATAAACTCTTCATGTCCTGCGCCAATCGTGTGGCTACGAAGGACGCGGTGGATGTGCCGAGCACCCAGCCGGCCAGCACGATGATCATGGCGCCAACCGGCCTTGAGGTCCGAGCAGCGATGAGCGAAGCCTCATCGAGAAAGTCAGCGCCCGCCGGCAAGGGATAAAGCCGGATGCTGACGTACTCGATTGCGAAAAAGATTAGAAATCCGGCGATGAATCCAAGTAGCACCGCGCTGATGCTGCGAAGCGCTGCAGTCATGCATGACCTTTCGCAAATGAATTATTTCTGCGAACGCATGATAGCACTGAACGCTGATGTGTTCCCTGCGCCGGAATGCAGCAAGTGAACTTTTTGGCGGAGAACATCGTTTCATTCTGGGGTGGCAATTATGAAGTTAAGACTCCGAAGGGTTCCTGAATTTCGGCGAAACCGCGGCACTACTCGCGCTGTCTTGCCTCTGCTGATTTTAGTGGCGTGCGGCATTTGTTTGGCGCAGCAGCCCATTCGCGTGCGGACGAATCTGGTGAACGTGGCGTTCACGGCCCGCAATCCGCAGGGCGCGCTCGTTGATACTTTGACGGAGAACGACGTCGCCCTTTTTGAGGATGGCGTGCAGCAGAAAATGGCTTACTTCAAGCGAAGTGTCGACGCGCCGTTGACGCTTGGACTAATTGTAGACACGAGTGGAAGTCAGGAAAGTGAAGCGAAGCGCCACCAGCATGACATTGAGGTATTTCTGAAAAGCGTTTTGGGGCCGAAAGATCGCGCGTTCCTGGTTTTCTTCGACAATCGGATTCGATTAATCAGCGATTATTCGCAATCGGGCGATGAACTGATGGAACGCTGGCAGGAATTCAAAGGCAAAGATCCGAAAAAGAATAAGAACGAAAAAAGCGTAAAGAAAGAGCCGGAGTATCCCGATCTTGGTCCCATCGAAAAGCGAGTGCTGGGAACCGCATTTTACGACGCGATCTTCTATTCGATTTCCGAGAAGCTGGCACAGGAAACGGGAAGACGGGCGCTACTGATTTTCAGCGATGGCGAAGATAATTCCAGTTCGCACGACATGATGACCGCAATCGAGGCGGCGCAGAGCAGCGACGTGCTGGTCTTCACAATTCGCTACACGGAAGAAAACCACGGTAAATTAACGGCGCGGAATCAGTACGGCATCCGCGTGATGGAACGCATCGCCAAAGAAACGGGCGGCGCGGAATTTGACGCCAAGACGACCGATCCTCGCCAGAATTTCAAACAGATTGGCGAAGAGCTGCGCTCCATGTACGAAGCAGGATATTATTCGACAAATTCGGATAAAGATGAAACCTTCCGAAAAGTTGTGGTAAGGACGACCGTTGAAGGAATTAAAATTCGGTCAAAGCCCGGATATTACGCGCGGTAATTCCCTGTTCCTCTTGCATCAGTCTGCGATGACGATATACTTCCCGCCGTTGGTAGGAGAAACATAATGATCCGTGTGAAGACGATTTTCTTGGCCGCGCTGCTGCTGGTTGCCGTGATAGCGACGATCTCTCCAGCGGTGAAGGTGCAAGCGCAGCGCACCGGTGCGACAACCGGGACTGCAAAGTCGCCTGCAGTGGCAACTACGCCGGCTCCGCAATCACCTGCGGTTTATTTTCCGGAGCGGTTCGATTGGCAGCACAAAAGGCCGGAAGAAGTTGGTATGGATTCCGCGAAGCTGGACGAAGCGGTGAAGTTGGCGATTGCGGATGAGAGTACGGCGTCAAAGGACATGAAGATTTATTTGGCCACGACATTTGGCGCGCATGAACCATTCGATACGCCAATCGGTCGGATCAAGGATCGCGGGCCGGCGAATGGAATCATCATTCGTCACGGATATATCGTGGCGGAATGGGGCGATCCAAAACGCGTGGACATGACGCACAGCGTGACGAAAACATTTTTGACCACGGTGATTGGACTGGCCTGGCAGCGGGGAATGATTCGCGACGTGAACGATCTGGCGCGCGATTACATGCCGCCGGAAGTGGATTTATTTGAGTCGCCGCACAATCAGACAATTAAGTGGGACGATTTGCTGCGTCAGACCAGCGATTGGCAAGGAACACTTTGGGGGAAACCGGATTGGGCGGACCGTCCTGAAGGCGCAACGCCTGCCGATTGGCCGAACCGGAAATTGTGGGAGCCGGGCACGCATTACAAATACAACGACGTGCGCGTAAACGCGATGGCGTTGGCGGCGCTGCATGTGTGGCGGCGTCCGCTGCCGGACGTTTTGCGGGCGGAAGTGATGGAGCCGATTGGCGCGTCATCCACATGGCGGTGGTACGGATACGAAAATTCCTGGGTCGAAATCGACGGGCAGAAAATGCAGTCGGTGAGCGGTGGCGGGCATTGGGGCGGCGGAATGTTCATCAACGCCTACGACATGGGCCGCTTCGGATATTTGTTTTTGCGAAATGGAAAGTGGAAGGATCGCGAAATAGTTTCACCCAAATGGATTCAGATGGCTAGAACGCCGGGCCCGGCAAATGCGAATTATGGATTTGCGAATTGGTTCCTAAATACGAATCAAAAACTCTTGCCCGCGGCACCCGCGACGGCATTCTATTTCGAGGGCAACGGAGCCAATATTATTTACGTCGATCAGGAAAACGATGTGGTCGCGGTGATTCGCTGGATTAAAGGCGCGCCGGCGTTGAACGATGTGGTGGCGAAAATATTGGCGTCGATCAAATAAATGCGTGAGCTTCACCCGCGAGGGCGCGTAAATGGCGGTGCGGAAACCAATACCGGAATTGCTGAAATTTCTTTCGGCGTATGACAAGAAAATTGCAGCGATTGCTCTGGAAGTTCGCCGCGCCGTGCTGACCGCGGCTCCGGGCGCCACGGAGGCAATTTATGACGCGTACAACGCAGTTGCGATTGGATATTCTTTCACCGGACGGTTGAAAGAGAGTTTTATTCACATTGCGGTCTACGCGCCGCACGTGAATTTGGGATTCAATCGCGGCGCGGAGATGAAAGACCCGGACCGCGTTTTGCAGGGCGACTGCAAAATGGTGCGTCACCTGACGATTCGCGAACCGGGAGACTTGAAGAAGCGATACGTCGCGCGGCTGCTGAAAGATGCGGTGCTGGATGGACGCGCGATGGCGGCGACGAGCAAATATCCCACGATTCCGCCGCAAAGTACCGTGAAGGCGATTTACGCCAAAAGGCGAAGGCCAGTGCCAGCGTAACAGTTTCCCGCTCCGCGATCATTCGGTATCCGGCGCGGACCATCCGTGGCCGCACGAATTACATTTCCAGTAGTCTTTATCGATCAGGTATGACAGTCCGTATGCGACGACGCCGGACGAGGCGATTTTGTTCTGCACGACGAACGTTACGTCCACGGAACTACACTTTGGACAACGCGGCTGCTCGTATTCACCAACGCCGGGAACGTCGAACTCCGACGGAATACCATTCTTCAATATTTCGTTCGCCGCGGCGAAGTCATCGGGTTTGACGAGAAGCTTGATTCCACCCACCGCATTTGAAATGAACCAGTCCATCCGAACGATGTTGTCGTCATCAAAAAAGCATTCGATGCCCGCGGATTCGAGGCCGCCTTTGGCAAGAAGCGCTTCCGGCAAGTCTCGAAAGTGCCGGAGGATTACGAGGTTTGGGATTTCCGGATGAGATATCGCGGGGTCGGGGATCGGAATTTCCATTTTGACGTTAAGTTGTCTTCGTGCGAACTCGAAATTCAGAGATTCGATCGCGAGATCGGTGAGGGATTTTGGATCTTTGGCGATATCCCGCAACTCTTCTTCCGTCATTGACGCATAGAGATCCGCGAGACGATGGCGTTCTTGTTCGGGATGGCGAGGCTTCACGGTGAAGAAATAATACGCGAAGCTCAGCCCGTTACCAAGCGGCGCTACCTCCGGAGTCCAGATGTAGTGTGCAGATATGCACAGCAAATAGATTGCGGCGATGCAAGAATTCTGTTTTGATGAATTGCTGACCACGGAGGCAAATATGGCTAAGGGCTATCATTACAGAGCTGCGGAATTACACGATCTCGCCGCACACGCACATCGGGCAGCAGCGACGCATCACGACAAGGAAGACCACATGACCGGGCATGAATTCTCCAAGCAGGCGATGGAACATTCGGCCAAGGCGCATGAAGCTTCGCAGGCGGCGGCTCAGAAATCCGCTGAGCTGGCCAAGCAAGCCGAAAAAAAGAGCTAGCCGGCGCGCGAAGGAAAGTTCGCGACGCTTGTCGCATGTGGGGAATCCAAACGGTAGGGCTAAGATAGTGCTGCCCTGATCGAAAGGAGCCGCACATGTCCGCTGAGACTGCCACTGCTTCAAATTCACACGACCACTCACGAACACTGGGAATCTGCTGGATTATTTACGGCATCATCAGGCTGGTAATGGCGCTGGGACTTTTCGTTTTCAACGGAACGGCTACGGTAATGTTTGGCGCACTGTTGAATCGCGTGCCGGATCCCTTCACGATGATGAGTGAATTCCACATCGTGTATGTCGCGATCATCGTGCTCTCGGTGCTTTGCGGCCTGCTGGGAATTGTCGGCGGCCTGGCGATGATGGGCGGCGCGCGGTCCGGAAGAAGCACAATTATCCTGGCGGCGTTGCTTTCACTTTCGGAAATTCCGCTGGGAATAACGCTTGGAGTTTATACGCTGGTAGTTCTGCTGCCTCGATCCGGTCAATTGAGTGAACGCGCGTAGAGGGCACCCGGCTGGGGACCGTGCCTTCGTCATTTCCGAAACATTTCGAGCATAAAAAAGGCGGCTTGTGGGCCGCCTTTTTTCGCAAATCTGAAAATTCGGTTGAGGTTTGGCGCGCTTACTTCTCGGGCATCATGGCGACGTCGGTCACATGAATGCTCATGCCGGTCTTCGCGCCAGTAACTGTGACGTGGTGGCCTTCGTGACCCTTCAGCGCATCCTGATTATCGACGGCATAAACTTTGCCGCCCTTATCTTCCGCGATGACGAGCTTGGAGCCGCCTTCTTCACACTTCTTGGCGCATTCCACGTTGCCCATCATCTTGGGCATGGTGGAGCACTTTTCATCGATTACGTAGCCGGTTACTTTCTCATCGGCCGCGCGGCTGATGCCAACGAAGGTCAATGCACAGAACGCGACTGCCAAAAGGGACATTCCGATCTTCTTCATGAGCGAATTCCTCCATTTGTAACTGTAGGATTTTTGTGACCGAGACCTGTAACCCCCCAAACAAAGACACAGGCATCGACAACGGGCAGGGTACTATCGGACTACCTATATAACAGAAGCCACCGGGCTGTAAATAGGCAAAACCCTGTAGAACGCGGTATTCACGCGGTGCGCGATAAACTGCCGGGGCGTTGGCGTTGCGCCGCAGCGCAGCAATCCGATAGAATTGCGTTCTGACTTTCCACGAAGAAAATAATGCCTGACACCTCATCGAAGCCACGCATCGCGCTGGGCGCGGACCACGCGGGATTCCCTGTGAAAGAATCCATCAAGCGATATTTGCTGGCCTCGGGATATGCGGTGGAGGATGTGGGGACGTGGTCGGATGAATCCGTGGACTATCCTGACTATGCCAAGAGGGTTTCGACGCGCGTGGTGGGCGGAGAAGATCGCTTCGGGATTTTAGTTTGCGGCACTGGAATCGGAATGAGCATTGCCGCAAACAAAGTGGAAGGTGTGCGTGCCGCACTCGCGCACGATTCGGCCACGGCTCGAATGGCGCGAGAGCATAACGATGCGAACGTGCTGGCCATTGGCGGGCGCGTGGTGAATGACGCCGCCGCCATCGAAATTGTGAAGGATTTTCTGACCACAGAATTCTCCGGTGGGCGGCATCAGCGACGAATTGATAAGATTTCAGCGTTGGATCACGAGCGGACCAGCAAGAAATAATTTTTTTGCGGCCATAAAAGGATAAAAATAAGGTGCCTACAAATAATCCATCGAGTGAACGAATGAATCTTCCCTTGCGCGAGGTGGATCCCGATATCGCGGAAATCATCAAGCTGGAAGGACGGCGTCAGGCGGAGGGGCTGGAGCTGATTCCTTCGGAGAATTTCGTTTCGGAAGCGGTGATGGAGGCGGCTGGCTCGGTCCTCACGAATAAATACGCGGAAGGATATCCGGGGAAAAGATATTACGGCGGCTGCGAATTTGTGGATCGCGCGGAAGTGCTGGCCATCGAGCGCGCGAAGAAATTATTCGGCGCGGAGCATGTAAACGTTCAGCCGCATTCCGGCTCGCAGGCGAATACCGCGGTATATATGTCCACGCTGCAACCGGGCGATACCGTGCTGGGAATGAATCTGGCGCACGGCGGGCATTTAACCCACGGGCACCCGCTGAATTTCAGCGGACGCATGTATAAATTTGTGCCGTACGGAGTGACGCGCGAAACGGAAACAATTGATTACGATGAAGTGGACCGGCTGGCGCGCGAGCACAAACCGAAAATGATTGTGGCCGGCGCGAGCGCGTATTCACGGATATTTGATTTTGCGAAATTTGCCGAAATTGCAAAGGCAGTGGGCGCGTTGTTGTTTGTGGATATGGCGCACATCGCGGGATTGGTGGCGGCGGGCGTGCATCCCAGTCCGGTGCCGCACGCGGATTTTGTTTCGACCACGACGCACAAAACTTTGCGCGGTCCGCGCGGCGGACTAATTCTGTGCAAAGCGCAATACGCGAAGGAACTCGACAAGCTCATGTTCCCCGGAATTCAGGGCGGCCCGCTGATGCACACCATTGCCGCGAAAGCCGTCTGCCTGAAAGAAGCTGCGATGCCGGAATTTCGCACCTATCAGGAACAGGTGGTGACCAATGCGCGAGCGCTGGCGGCGGCCATGGCGAAACACGGATTCCGGATTGTGAGCGGCGGCACCGACAATCATTTGTTCCTCGTAGATATTCAGTCACGCGGTTTGACCGGTAAGGACGCCCAGCCGGGATTGGATCGCGCGGGAATTACCGTGAACAAGAATGCGATTCCGTTCGATCCGCTGCCGCCAATGACGGCCAGCGGAATTCGCATGGGCACGCCGGCGATTACAACTCGCGGAATGCGCGAAGCGGATATGGAGAAAATTGCCGCGTGGATTGCCGAAGTGCTGATGCATTTGGGCGACGGCGAAATTGAAACGCGCGTGCGTGGCGAAATTGCAGTGTTTACTTCGCACTTTCCTCTTTACGCTGGCCGTTGGTAGCGGATTTTCTTCACGGAAGCAGTTCAATCGATAATTCGGTGACGTGTCCATCGCGAATCCGGAATGCCCGGATTGGCTTTGGCGCGCCCGCTTTCGGCGAAATTATGAAATGGATCGCGTCGGGATAGTAAGCGCGCGCGATGTCGGTGGGCGACGGGATGTTCTCAGTATTCGGATGCGAATGATAAATGCCGAGAAGTTCCAGGTTTTGTGCGCGGATATCTCGGACGATCGCGAAAAGTTCATTCGGAGCGATTTCGTAAGCAGTCGCGCTGGCCAGCGCGTTCCGCGCGGCGAAAACAGTCGTAATGAGTCCGTCGCGCCCGGCGAGCAAGCCGCAACACTCATGCTCGGCATTTGCGCTCGCAACTTCGAGCATCCGCGCCACCACTATATGGTTAATGGAGTATTCATTCATTGCGCTAGGATATACAACTGGATATGAAAATCTAGAGCAAGATCTGATTTCAGGCTTACGGTGTGAGGAAAGGCGGGAACATTGCCTCGCGCGTGCGCCACGATTATCCGGAAGGGTAAAGTGTGAACGAATCCTCGATGCAACAACGAAGATACTTTGCGCTCGTCCACGGCGTCGTTAGAGTTGCCGCCTCGACCACGTTGGCATGGTTTGTAATTAACGCATTTCGACCGCCTCCTCCGGTATCAACGTTATCGGGACGAATCGGCCAGGGCATGGTGCGGTGGTTGGGTCCTTCGTCCTTGATACTCCCACTATGCGTCGGTATCGAGTATTGGTGGATGCGAAGTTTTCAATCTGAAAAAACACCACTCAAGGTAGATGCTGGTGTTGTGGGAGCGTGGTTCGTCGTTTTCTGGAGTGTCATGATCTACATAATGTTGACGCAAGCTTGGATCTAGCTCGGCGCACCACTAGTATGAGCGCGAAACCAAAACAAACGGGCACGATTCGCATTTGCGAACCGAGCCCGTCGAACCTTCCGCGCAAGTTCTCTGAAACAATCCGTATTGCGAAACTGCGTTACGCGCTTTGCGCTTTGCGGCGCAAAAATGTTGGCACTTCCAAATCATCCGTCTGCACTTCGTGAATAATTTCCGGAGCCTGACGTGCTGGCGGAGGTGGCGCGACCTGAGCAACCTGCTCTGGTGCTGCGTCTTCCCGTCCTGCTTTCCAGGTCTTGGGCAAATAGGATGAGCGCGGTTGTTGCACAACTCTGCGCGCTGCGTCGCGGAAGCCCGCGGCAATCACCGTGATCTTCACCGATTCCTTCATAGCTTCGTCGAGCACCGCACCGAAAATAATGTTGGCGTCTTCGTGCGCGGCCTTCTGAATGATGGACGAGGCTTCGTGAATTTCGTGCAGCGAAAGACTTGATGAGCCGCACACGTTGATGAGAATTCCCTGTGCGCCCTGAATGGAATTATCTTCGAGCAGCGGAGAATTGATGGCGCGATTGGCGGCGTCAATGGCGCGATTGGAGCCGGACGCAACCGCGGTGCCCATCACGGCGTAACCCTGTCCGTGCATGATGGCTTTCACATCGGCAAAATCGCGATTGATAATTCCGGGCACGGTGATGATGTCGCTGATGCCCTGAACGGCCTGACGCAGAATATCGTCGGCGATGCGGAAGGCGTCAAAGAAACTGGTGCCCTTTTCGACGGTGTCCATCAAACGTTCGTTCGGAATCACGATGACGGTATCCACGCAGCCGACAAGTTCGGTGAGAGCTTGCTCGGCTTGCTGCATGCGGCGCTTCCCTTCAAACGCGAACGGCTTGGTGACGACCGCGACAGTGAGTGCGCCAAGTTCGGTAGCGAGCGAAGCTACCACGGGCGCGGCGCCGCTGCCCGTTCCTCCGCCAAGTCCCGTGGTGATGAACACCATGTCGGAACCTTCCATAGCGTCAATAATTCTGTCGGTATCTTCCAGCGCGGCTTTGCGGCCAATCTCGGGATTGGCGCCGGCGCCGAGCCCTTTGGTGAGCTTGCCGCCGAGTTGAAGTTTCACTGGCGCTTGCGAAAGTTTCAGCGCCTGCAAGTCGGTATTGGCCGCGATAAATTCCACGCCTTCCACTTTGGCGCGAATCATGCGGTTCACGGCATTGCATCCGCCGCCGCCCACTCCGACCACGCGGATTTTTGCGCCTTGCAAAAGTTCTTCGCTAAACGATAGACGAATTCCAGATTCTTTCGGTGTCATGTGATCTCCCCCATTTCGTTTTCTTGCATCCCGCTCCGGACAGCGCGCCCGATGGACTGGATTCCCGCGCGCAAAAGCTGCGTCCCGTCACGACCGTCCGGTAAAAAACTGGTTCACCCCAACAAATTTCCGATCACAACTTCTACTGCCCTGCAAACATTGCTTTCAACTTGCCCACCAACGAAGTTGGCCGCGCCGCGGTTTGACGGCGCGCCCGCGCTCCGTACAAAAGAAGCCCGACGCTGGTGGAATACTCCGGCTGGGCAAATTCATCCGGCAGGCCGGACAATCCGCGCGGCACGCCAATGCGCACCGGCAGAGAAAACATTTGCTCGGCCATTTCGACCAATCCTTTTAATCTTGCGCCGCCACCGGTAAGAATCAGTCCGGCGCGAATTTGATTATCTAAGCCAGCGCGCTTGAGCTCGTCGCGCACCAACGAAAGCATTTCCTGCGCGCGCGGCTCGACGATGTCGCACAACATCCGCGAGAAAACCGTGCGCGGCGGACGATCGCCGACGCTGGCGATATCAATCGAATAATCTTCGGCGAGCAAATCGCGAAATACGCAGGCGTGCTCGCGCTTCACTCGTTCGGCTTCCGGAACCGGAGTGCGCAGGCCG